>Ga0335075_10018611_pt1 | contig 10297 bp, 9 predicted proteins | sample Lox_Sample_24_FD_206723 | JGI IMG/M metagenome (GOLD analysis project Ga0335075, IMG submission 206723) | Soil microbial communities from Loxahatchee National Wildlife Refuge, Florida, United States - Lox_Sample_2.4 | ecosystem: Environmental > Terrestrial > Soil > Wetlands | place: USA: Florida... | reverse complement strand
TGAGGAATCCTGCAGATCGATTTCAAACCAGTGTCGCACAATAACTGCAGTCCGCGACAGCGCGATTATGTGCTGCACAATTCCTCCAGTGGTGTTCCGCCAGCTGAAGTCGCGGAACGGCGCCGACGGCATCCATTGTGACAGCGCTGCCAGTGGCTTGGCGGGCGCGTTCGTCGGTCAGCCCGCGGTTCCTGCGTCCGAGGCCTCGCGCACTCGGATCTGGTTCACCACGGCGTCGGTGAACTCTGCCGTGCCAGCCGAGCCGCCGAGGTCAGGTGTCCGGACCCCTGCAGCCAGAACGGCCTCGAAGGCAGCTACAAGGCGGTCGGCCGCTCCTGCTTGGCCAATGTGCTCCAGCATCATCGCGCTGGCCCACATCTGCCCGACTGGATTGGCGACACCCCGACCCGCGATGTCCGGCGCCGACCCGTGCACCGGTTCGAACATTGACGGGAATTCTCGTGTTGGGTTGAGATTCGCACTCGGGGCGACGCCAATGGAGCCGGCGACGCCGGCCAGTAGATCGGACAGGATGTCACCGAACAGATTCGATGCCACGATCACGTCGAGTGACCGCGGGCTGAGCACCGCCCGCGCTGCGAGCGCGTCGATAAGCACGGACTGCAGGCGAATATCTTCGAACTCCGCCGCGACCTCGGAAACGATCTCGTCCCAGAAGGGCATGGTGTGGATGATGCCGTTGGACTTCGTCGCCGAGACCAGCGAACCCGAGCGGGCGCGGGCGGTCTCGCAGGCGAAGCGGGCAATCCGCTCGACCCCTGTTCGGGTGAAGATAGCCTGCTGCGTCGCCATCTCCTCCGCGCGGCCGCGGTAGGCCCGACCGCCGACTTCGGAGTATTCGCCCTCGACGTTCTCGCGCACGACCACCACGTCAAGGCCGGTAGCGTCCTGCAGCGGCGAGGAAACACCAGGCAGGATCCTGACTGGCCTGAGGTTGACATATTGGAGGAACTCCCGGCGGATAGGGATGAGCAAGCCCCACAGAGTTACGTGATCCGGGATCCCCGGCATGCCTACTGCGCCGAGCAGAATCCCGTCGCCGTCGCGGAGTTGCTCGATGCCATTGGATGGCATCATCTGTCCGTCTTTGAGGTAGCGCTCGGATCCCCAGTCGTGGTGACGCCACTTGATCTGGAAGCCCTCTAGCTTGGCCACCTCGTCTACGCAACGGATAGCCGCAGGTACAACCTCCTGCCCGATCCCGTCACCGGCGATGACGTCAACCTTGTACCTGTCGTTCACGGGAGGTCCTCTCGAGTGCTATGCGAACCTGATTACCGGCCGACAGAACTGCTCGCTGCCACTTAGCCTGAAGTCATCTCCTGGCTATCCCGCCAACCAAAGCGACAGCGCGGGGATTCCGGTCACCAGCACGAGCACAAGGAACGATCCCGCCACATAAGGCCAGACGCGCCTCAGGGCCGCTCGCGGCTCGACGTTGGCCATGCGGCTGCTCACGTACAGGCTGACGCCCACCGGCGGCAGGACGGCGCCGATCGTCGAGTTGATCGCGATGACGGCGGCGAGTTGGTAAGGACTCACCCCGGCGGCAAGCGCGGCTGGAAGGATTAGCGGCACCAGCACGAGGATCGTCGGTCCGGCATCCACGAACTCATGCACGATAAGGAAGATGACGTTGATGACGACGAGTATGAGCAGGGTCGAATGGCCCACGTGCGAGAGAGCGCCGGTGATGGACATGCTGATGCCGCTGGTGGTGAACCCGTAGTCCAGCAGCGAGACGCTGGTCAGGATGAACATGACCAGCGTCATGTTGTCCAGGCCCCTGGCGACGGCACGCCCAGCCGCCTTCAGGGATATCCCGCGCCGGAACAAGATGAACAGCACGACCACGAACATCGCCACGGCGCCGGACTCCTCTGGCGTGAAAACGCCGGAGAAGATTCCGCCGTCGAGAATTACCGGCACGAGAAGCACCGGGATGGCGTTGGGCAGGCTGCGCGCCAGCGCGCTGATCCGGAATGTTGCCGCCGGCTCGATTCCGCGCCGCCGCGCCACCAGCACGGCCACAATCGCCATGATCAGGGCGATCATCACTCCGGGCACGATCACTGCCTTGAACACCGGGACGAGGGGCACGTCGGCGACCGAAGCGAAGAGGATCATGGCGATCACTCCTGCAGCCGCCTGCATTGCGGCAGCATCGGCAGCGCCGTAGCCGGCATCGATCAGCTGCGGAACGTAGACGCTGCCGATCGCCGCGGTATCCGCGATCGCGGACCCGGAGATGTTGGCGAACAGCGCCGACGTGCCGACGCAGGCCACGCCCGTGCCGCCCGGCAGCCAGCCCAGCAGCGAGCGGACGAAAGTACTGAGGTCGCGGGCCAGCCGGCTCTCAGCGAACAGCGCGCCCATGAGCATGAACAGGGGGATCGCCAGCAGGGCAAGGTTCTGCATCGGCCCGAGCAGCTGATTGGCGACGGACGAGATCTGCGCCAGTTGACCGTTCACGATCAGTGACGCACCTGCCGCGCCGAGCGCGACGGCGATAGGGCAGTCGACCAGCAGCAGCAGCACGATCTCGGCGATCGCCGTCACGTCGGCGGGCAGTGAGGCGAAGACCGGTATCAGTCCCACCGCCACTCCTACTGCCACGCCTGTCAGGACTGGGAGTGCGCGGCCCTCGACCTTGGCCCAGGCGCGGGCCGCGGCCAGGATGATGCCGGCTGCCGCTGCCACCAGAATCGCAGCGCTGGCCCAGTATGAGGGGATGTTCAGCGGTGCCAGGGTCGTCTCGGCCTGGGTGGGAGCCAGGATGATGAACGACCAGATCTGGACGGCAAACAGCGAGATGACCGCTCCGAGCGCAACTCCCGGCAGATACTGGCGCGCGGTCTGCGGCCATGAGCGTGACAGGCCGAGCCGCGGAGAGTAGTCGAGCCAGACTGCGCGCGGGATCCCGAGAAAGACCAGCCATGTGAAGGCCAGGATCAGGATCTCGTCTGAGTCGGTGAAATCGCTGTCCATGACGTAGCGCATGAATATTTCAATGAGCACCACCGCGACCGTCAGGACCAGGAAAGCAGCTTGCAGGATGACGAGCACAGTGCTGAGCACGTCACCGCCACGGGCCACGGTGCGTGCGCCCCGGCGGTTCGTGACGGCCTTCTCGTGCCTTGTGGCCAGCCCGATCCGATCGTCGATATCGGATCGATCCGCGAATCCGGCCGGGGCACGTGTCTCGCCTATGGTCGCAGGGTCGGCTGTGCCGCTGCTTGCAGTCTCATCTGCTGGGTTCGGTATCTCCGCCCGCTTGATATCGGCCATGGCCCACGCCTCTCGAACGCTCCTCTGCCGCGAACGCCGCCTGCTCCGGCGTGCACGGACCGCATCGTGCTGGTCTCGCTCGCTTGCTATGCCTGCAACGGCGCTGCCGGCCGGCACAGGTCGCAATGGGTCGTTGCGGCCTGTCTGCCTGCGTGGGAGGCAGGCAGACAGGCCGGCTTGGCTGGCTGGCTAGTTCGAGCCCGCCACACTCTTGATCTCGGCCTGCAGCGCCTGTACCTGGCCGGGATACAGCTGCTCGATCGCCGGGTAGACCGAGGCCGTCGCGGACTTAAACGCGGAGATCTCAGGCTTGGTGACCTTCAGGCCCGCCTTCTGCATTGTCGCGATGGCGGCCGAGTTGAACGTCGCGGCCTCCTGCAGGTTCGAGGAAATCGTCGCGTTGAATGCCCGCTGCACGGCTGCCTTTTCCGCAGCGCTCATGGTGTTCCAGACCTTCGTTGACGCCATCATGGGCGAGGCGACAAAGACATCGTCCGTCTCGGCGATACAACACATTCCCGAGTACCAGTTGGCTCCGACCATGGTTGACGCGGGATCGTCGGCGCCGGTCACTACGCCGGTCGACAGGGCCGTAGGAACTTCGGTCGAGTCGACAGTGACCGCGTCAGCTCCGAGCGCGGCGAACATCTTGTCACCTACGGTCGGCGCGAAGACTCGGATCTTCAGGCCTTTCATATTCGTGGGCGCCGTCACGGGGGTGCTCTTGGTCAGCGTGGAGGTGAATCCGATCACCCATGAGCCGACGAAAGTCAGGCCGTGGGCTGGGAACAGGGACCACAGGCTCTTGCGAATGGCCGCGCTGTTGATCACCTTGGACGCGACTTCCGCCGACGGGAAAAGATACGGCATCTCGAGCACATTGGACTGCGCGACCGCGGCGCTCAGGTCAGGTGTCGCGTAAAACGCGATCGTGCCCGCTTCGGCGCCGGCCAGCTGCGCTGAGTCCGTTCCGAGCTCCGAGTTCGGGTAGACGGTCACCGTTATCTTGCCGCCGGTGTATTGCTTGACCAGGCTTGCGAATTTGTCAGCGCTCTCAGTCGTCGGCGTATTAACGTTCTGCAGCTCGCTCAGCTTGAGCGACAGCGTCGGCCCGGAAATGTCACCGCCGGAGGAACCGCCCGGCGACGAGCTCCCGCAACCGGCCGCAAGCGCGGCTAGCACCGCTGCTGCTACGAAGACCACCGGGACTTTCCTATTGCCGGTTCTGCCTGCGTGTACGATGACACCCGCTGCGGCGGATCGCCGGACCCGCCCTGTAGATAGCTTAGGCATATCAGCACCTCCATTTGCTGGCTCGCCTGTGCTGCATACCGCTGCTCACTTCTGGAGCAGCAGCGGTTGCCCCTCTGCGAAAAGCAGTGCATCTGAATCGAGGTAGTCCACGTAGTGGACGATGATGGCTTCCCATGTCTTCGGAAGATCGTGCGAATGCCGAGTGTGAACGATGATGTTGTGCACTAGGTCCTGCGGCATGCCGTGCTGAAAAGCTTTCAGTGCTCCGAGGAATCCGTGCTGAAGTCGCTGCCCGGTCGGGGTCTTTCCGGCACCGGAGTCGGTCGGGCCGTATTCCAGGAGCTTGCTGACGTCGTGTAGCAGCGCAGCAGCGACGAGGATGTCCTGATCGAAGCCGATTCCGTGCACGTCCTGGACGATCTTGGCAACCGCCAGGGCCTGCAGCGCGACGCTGCGGCTGTGCTCAAGCAGGCGCCGGTGCGTCGGAAGGTTCTCGGGATTCTTCGGCGCATCCGCTATCGTGCCCCAGTCGCTTTCCGCGAGAGTCTCGGCCCAGATTTCCGCCGTCGCATGGCGGAGGGCCAGATCTTGGATCAGCGCCAGTTCGGGCAGCGCGGTCTCTACGTCGGCCAGCGTCTCGGCCTCTACGGTAGCCTCAGTCATTTCTCGACGGTGCTCCTTTCGATGTCGTACAACTCGTCGAGCCCGATCGTGTCCTCGACCCGCTTGCGGACCTCGCGCATGTGCTGGCCGTCCTGGCCGCCGGTCCCGTCCTCGCGCATCGTCTCCAGCGCGTGCCAGACTGCGTCGCTCGCGACATTTGTCGTCAGGATCGCGTCGGATACAAGCTTCCAGCCCCAGGCCTCCAGGTCGCGCGGCTTGAAGACGCCCCGGCCGAGCCGGTTGCCGCTGCTGTTCACGTAAGCCAGCTCAACTCCGGGTAGGTCTTTCGGAGCGCGCTCTGCCTCGTCCTGGTTGTTGGGGAACATCATGATCATGTCGGCCCCGGCATCGGTGTAGAGCTGGGCGCGGCGGATTCCCTCGTCGTATCCGTCGGTAGCCATCGCGTCGGTTCGGGCGACAATCACCAGATCCGGGTCTCTCCGGGCTTTAGTCGCAGCTTCCAGCCGCTGCAGCATCACGTCATCGGGCACAATGTGCTCAACGCCGGCGTGGTAATGGACGCGCTTGGGATAAATCTGGTCCTCGATGTGGATTGACGTGGCGCCCACGTCCTCTAGGCGGCGGATTACCTGGCGCACGTGGACTGGCTCGCCGTAACCGGCGCCGGCGTCCACCATCAGCGGGAGGTCCGTCACGCGGGTGATCGCCAGCGTTGCGGCTTCTAGGTCGCCGACGCTAATCAGCGGTTCGGAGATGGCCAGGGCGGAACCAAGGGCATAGCCTCCGAGGCCGATCGCCTGATAGCCAAGGCTCTGCGCGATACGAGCGGTTAGCGGATTGAACACGACCGGCTGGACGATGATGCCGCTCGCTTTGCGCTGCGCGGAAAACCGGCTGCGCGCGTTACTCATGATTACCTCCTTGCTGCGAATTCTGGACAGGCGGCGCTTCAGTCCGGCACCGTGAATCTGACGAACGGGGAATGAAACTGCCCGCCGAAGACGTCAGTGTCTGACGGGGCGCCTGCCGACTGCGGCCGCGGAATCGTGGCCTTGATGGCGAGGGCGTCCGGGCACTCGAAAACCCGGACGGAGCTCTCCGGGACCTTGTACAGCCGCGCGTAGAACGGCGAGGTCGCCAGTTCCGTTTGGCGGCACTTCTCGTAATGTGCCGCGTCGTCAAACATGATGTCGAAGGTGAGCTCCCAGGGTCCGGCATTCTTGCTGCGGATGAGCTTGGCAATTTCCCATAGCTCTGACAATGTCGTTGCCTCTTCTCTCGTCCCGGCGGGAAACCGATCGTGCGTTACACGCGCGCCGGGGTTGCCTTACTTATCTGGCTAATGGTCATCTCGCTCGCGTCGGCTGGATCGTCCAGCACTAGCGCGTGATTGAGCGTGAACTCGTAAACCGGCCCGCCGCTTAGGGCTGGCGGAGAGAACGGGAAAGCGAGGTTGGACACCAGGCCGTGATATTCCGGCACAGGGTGATGCAGGGCCGTGTGCCACGCCAGCGACGCGAGTGCATCCGCTGCCGTCTGCGTAGGCGCGACGATGTCGATCAGCGCGCCAATTTCGTGTCCGCCGATCTGCGGCTCTGGCTCAAGCCTGCCGAGACTGCCGTTGTGGCCGTAAACGCGCCAGGTCAGGGCGTAATCCTCGCGGCGAAGGCCCAGGCTGTCCTGGGCCTTCGCGGCGATGGAGTCCGAGCTTGAGCTGATGAACGAGTCCAGCTGCCGGAGCACGAGCGGGTCCCTGATGCCGCAAATCACCGCGGTGCGGTAGCCGCGCAACGTTGCCGCCTCTAGGCGGACCGTGTACTCCGCCGCGGGGATGAACTGGCTGCCGGTCACGCGCACGGCACGATCACTGACGGCTTCGTACCGCGCTAGCCTCGTGTCAAGCGTGCCGCCGGGCTCGGTCAGCAGGAACGGGTCGCCGTTCTCGTACAGGGTGTGCGAGGCGACGCTCTGCGGCGTACAGCGCATGGCCGGATTCGGAGGCTCGATGGTAAACCCGCTGGTGTCGAGGGTCGCCATCATGGAGTCCGGGTACAGGCGCTGCACGACGGACGCCGCACCGCATTCCAGTACCTTTGCCGCGTGGTACGCGATGCCGACCGGGATACCGCGCATCGCCGGTACGGCTACATAAAGCGACGTGTCGCTCGACCGCCCGGCGAGAACTACCTGGGCACCCTCCGCGATCGCCCGCTGGAACGGCTCGGGACCTGCCATGGCGACAATGCGTGCGGCGGACCGGATCGTTTCCTCGCCGATCTCCGGTGCGTTGTATAGCGGCCGCAGCCGGCCGGACTTCCAGGCGGTGACGACCGCCTCCCGATCGAGCTCGGTCTCGATCGTCGCGAGTGCGAAGTTCAGGCCGCGGTCAGCGGCGATCTCTTCGATCAGCCGGCGCACCCGCGCTACGTGCGGACGACCGCCAGCCGTGCCCGCCGAGCCGACCAGCAGCGGCACGCCGGCCTCCAGGCCGATCTCCAGCATCAGCCGCAGATCGCGCGCCACCGCCTGGTCGGACGGCTGAGACTGCCCCGAGCCCAGGTAGTACGGACCAGGGTCGGTCGATCCGGCGTCGGCCGCGATGAACGCTGCTCCCTTCGCGGCGGTCCGTAGGCTCGCTTCCTTGAATCCGGTGCCGAGTTGTCCGGTTGCCGATACAGCCTTGATGCCGCTGTCGGGCATGTCGGGGGCCTCCTCGTAGCTAAGGCGGGTTGTCTAGCTGACACTGGTTACTTGACGGGCGAGTCGCAGGGCGGCGTCGATGAGGGTGGGCGCAAACGCGTGAATCTGATCCGGTCCCCAGCGGAAGAGCGGACCGGAAACGCTGATCACTCCCAGCGGAAGGGCCGTATCGCTCGCCACCACCGGGACGGCGACGCCGGCCATGTTGAGGTTGGTCTCTTCGTAGGAAGCTGAGTAGCCCTTGCGCCGGTCTTCCCGCAGCCGCTGCAGGAACTGATCCCGGTCGGTGACCGAGTGCTCGGTCCGCTTCTCCAGCGGACGTGCCTCGAGCGTCGCGGCGACGTAGTCGTCGGGCGCGTGGCAGAGGAACGCGCGGCTCACGCTGGCGGTTGTCATCGCATGCCGCTCGCCGACTTCGCGGTGACGTCGGATGAGCTCGGGCGACGGTATGGCGGCGCAGCAGATCAGGTCCGGCCAGGCCGGTACGAACAGGGCCACCGTTTCCCGGGAGGCCTCGGAGAGTTCGGCAAGGACTGGGCTTGCGACTTGTGCCAGTGCGCCGGTTTGAGTTCGCGCGGAGTAGCTGAGGACAGCAGGCCCGGGCAAGTAGCGGGGGCTGCGCGGATCCGACGGGTCCGCCGTCACGTAGCCCTCATCCACGAGCGTTCGGAGCAGCCGCAGGACGGTCGCCTTGTGAATCCCCATTGCCTCGGCCACATCGGTCAGCGAGACGCCCTGCGCTGACTCGAGCACGATCGACAGCGCCTGCAGTCCCCGGGACAGGGAGAGAAGCGTGCCAAGCTTGGGTTGCGCAGAGCGCAACTCAAGTTGCGTTTCATTCATGGCGGAGACGTTAGTTTTCGGTTACAGACGTGTCAACCCTCGGCGACAAGGTTGAGACGGGTTTTCCGGCTTGATCATGCTTTGGTGGACGAGACGGTTCGTGGTGTGTGTGGTCGGCAGCGGCCATGACAGGCGGCCGACGCCAACTCGCCTTAGGCCGCGGTCCTACTGGATGCTCTGCCGAGGTGCAGGGACAGCGTCGTGCTGGCGCGGCCGCTGCGGCAGCGCAAGGCCGCACGCGCGGAAGATCGCGGACGCGACTCGCCGACCGGGTCGCCAGCTGACCCGAGTGCCTGCTAGTGCAGATGCCTGATCGCTTCGCGGGCGCGTGGTAGACACGGTGATATGACTGCCTCCCAGGTACCTGACCTTGCTGATGTTTTCGCGGCGCGTCAGCGCATCGCGCCCTATCTGCGTGCGACCGCGTTGTACCGCTACCCGGCGCTGGATGCGATGACCGGGGCCGAGGTGTGGGTCAAGCACGAGAACCATCAGCCTGTAGGGGCCTTCAAGGTCCGCGGCGGCGTGAACCTGGTCAGCCAGCTGAGCGCGGAGGAGCGGCACCAGGGTGTCATCGCTGCTTCAACCGGCAATCATGGCCAGTCGGTGGCCTATGCAGCGGAGTTGTTCGGTGTGCGGGCGGTGATCTGCGTGCCCGAGCAGGCCAACCCTGTGAAGGTCGAGTCGATGCGGGCCCTCGGCGCCGAGGTGGTCTTCCACGGACGCGACTTCGACGAGGCCCGCGAGCACTGCGAGAAGCAGGCCACAGAGCATGGCTACCGGTACATCCATTCCGGGAACGAGTCCGCACTCATCGCAGGGGTAGCCACCTACACGGTCGAGATCCTTGAGGCCCAGCCAGACATCGAGGTGATCGTCGTGCCCGTCGGCGGCGGCAGCGGCGCGGCGGGGGCCTGTGTGGTCGCCAGTGCCGTGCGCCAGTCCATCGAAGTGATCGGCGTGCAGTCCGAGGCGGCCCCAGCTGCCTACCGTTCCTGGGAGGCGGGCACGCTCGTCGAGGACACCAACACGACGTTCGCGGAAGGGCTGGCGACGAGGACCGCGTTCGAACTGCCGCAGGTGATCTTGCGGGAGCTACTGGACGACTTCGTCCTTGTCTCTGACGATGCGCTGAAAGGAGCGACCAGGTTGATGATCGAGAAGACCCGCAACCTCGTCGAGCCGGCCGGCGCAGCCGCCCTGGCGGCGGTGCTTGGCGATCCCCAGCGGTTCGCGGGCCGGAGGATTGCGATCGTCTGCAGCGGCGGCAACATCAGCCCCTCACAACTGACAGAACTGTGGCCGCACGAGAGCGCGTCCCCGCATCGGTGATCGCTCTCGGCGAGTTCGGTGCGGGAGCCCGATCGCGCTAGGGCAGGCCGACTCCGGTGAGCCGGGCCAGCGCCCCGAGCAGCTGGTCCTGGAATTGTTCGTCGTTGACGGCTGGGTGCGGGGGGTGCTGGCGTTGGTGGTACCAATAGCCGCCGCTGGTGCGGGCGCCCGGGTCTGTGCTGACGGCCAGCCAGACCTGGGTGACGTGCCCGAGCTCGAGGTTGTCCGGCGCGCC
>Ga0335075_10018610_pt1 | contig 10298 bp, 9 predicted proteins | sample Lox_Sample_24_FD_206723 | JGI IMG/M metagenome (GOLD analysis project Ga0335075, IMG submission 206723) | Soil microbial communities from Loxahatchee National Wildlife Refuge, Florida, United States - Lox_Sample_2.4 | ecosystem: Environmental > Terrestrial > Soil > Wetlands | place: USA: Florida... | reverse complement strand
GAATGGCGCCTATCGCTCGTGTGCCACATTACTAATTGTTTCTCAGTCCTCTAATGTCAATGGTCTCTCAAATTCACCGCGAATGGACAGTCCATAGAAAACTGAAGCCGGCAAAGGTAGTATTCTTCTATAGTACCAAGGTGGACGATGAAGAAGTAGACCCGAGCAAGATTCCCTTCCTAGACCGACTGCACCAATTTGAAAATGATCGAGCGGAAAAATTGTCTATAACTTTATTTGTTACTGGGAAATATGACAAACTGGGCAATGCCGAGGAACTTGGATGGCATATCACTCGGCGAATTGCGAATGAAGACTTGTTGAGGGCGCTTGGCGAGATTGAACAACGAAAACGAACGGTGTGCTACGTATGTGGACCTCCAGCCATGACGGATGGATTCGTCGGGTACCTGAGTGGTTTGGATGGTTTGGAGCCGTCAAGGGTGTTTTGCGAGAAGTGGTGGTAGTCGACTTTTTGCCGCCGAAAGCCCTATCTGCAGTGTATCACCGTTATCAAGTGTGGTGGAGGTAGCCAGAGCACAAACATCGAAGGGCCGAATAGGCCAATATTCAATTGTTCTCCTGTTTCGGCGGCACTTCGCTGGTGGCTACCGGGGCGCTGTGTGGACGTCGTCGCTGTTAGCGATCGGCGCAAGCTGCATGGCCGTTCCACAGTCGGCGCTTAGAGACGGTCTGGCGTATCACAGCGCTTCGCGGGGCCGAAAGTGCTGCAATATGTGACGGGCCAGGTGCCACCTGTGCTGGCACGAACATGCCGGCCCTTCGAACCTCAGGCAGGGTGTTTCGCGCGCTGCAAATGATGTCCACGCTGGCCATATCCAACGCGGCGCTGGTGGTGATGTGCCGCATTGGGGCTAGTGCTGAGGATGGTGGGCTGCACGTCTCGCCTTTCCGCCCTCAGCGCTTCTGTGATTCCGATGCCCATTCGCCCATGCATCTGCCACCATCAGGTGAGCCCCCTGCCAGTGCGCCCACTCAGATGCGCTCTTCGCAACAAGCATCACGGCCACTTGGGTCTGGCTGGCGCGGGTTCGTCAGCCCGTCTGGCCTCTTAACCTGCACCTGCTGTCCCTCGAACCTCGATGCGCATGTCCGTGAGCTTCCGTCCTTCTCCACATCTTTACGGCACTCTACACCGCGCTGACGGTCGAGGACGAAGTCCTGGGTGACTTCGTTGACTCTTGTTGAGTCGAAGCTTGCGTTTGCTCGTGGAGCTTCTTGTCTTCCTTCGATGCCGAACTGATTTGCGATAATTCGCACCGTGCGCAACTGCAGCAAAGGAAACACTTCACCATGGTTACCATTCCACAGTTTCGATTCGCTCTCAAAAGATGGCGGAAGGTCGTCTTCAAAACCATTTTTGTAATGCTGGCCATCGAAGTCGCTTTGACAGTCCCCGCTCTGGCACTCACTGGCATCGCGGATCCAAATACATATCGGAACAAACTCTGGCACGACGGATTCATGAACGGATACAATAGCGACCCGTCAACCATTCTCTACTCCTATGCCAACTACAAACCTGTCAAAACCCCACTGGTATGGAGTGCATCGTACGTCGTGCCATTGCAAGTGATCAACAATGTCCAGCAGCTAACGGTTTGATAGCATCACAAAGTTCAATCTAGTCGTGGTTGTGCTGTCGATGTTCCTCCTCCTCGTTGAATCCTGCATGATATTTGTTCATGTCCTTTGGCCGATCATATTTCTTGTTGTTTCTATGGTCAAGGCCGGACTGTTTGCCTACTCCATCTATGGCCAGACTGCACCGGACACAATCGACCCGCAGCAAGAAAATCATGGCCCACCATGGTACATCAAACACAGCTGTTCGGTCAGCTACTACAAATCCAACGTGGGATATTGCCAGCAAGCCAAGTCACAATTCTTCGTTATGGTAATAATGCTGTATGTATTCCAGCATTGAAACCCGGCAATCTTGTTACTAACTGAGTTGAATAGGTCTTTCTTCGGAATCTACTGTATTCTCTCCATCCATGCAATGCTCTTTGCTCCGGAATACGACCCTGATGAGGAATTACTTTCGCCAGGTAGTGGCAAAGAACCGGAAGATGAGCGGCAGTGGGAGATGGTGCGAATACCAGATACACCTGGCACGACGGGTGGCCTCAAGAGCCCAATCACCCCAAGGACAAGAGCATTCAACGACCTGGAAGGTAGTGCCGGCCGAGGCACCGACTTGCCTCTGCGAGAAAAATACGCACCGATGATCTATACCGGTTACAACGCTCACTGAGCTCGAATCATCTCTTCCTATTTACGGTTTTCCATGTCAGCGATCACAGGAAATAGTAGTGAAGTTTTTTGGCTGCATCGGAGCGGGTGTTGACAAGGTGTTCTGGAGCGATCATCTATCTCTCTATTCCGTGTAAATATTAACGATACCCGCACGACAAGCGGAGTGTAGGCTCTTTCCGTGTCGGTATATCAACGACTAAGAAGTAGAGCCTAAGCTATAGATGCTTGCAATATCAATGACCTCCATCAGAAGGTTTCATAATATGCACTTACTCAGACCAAATTACTATACCTTTGTTTCCCGTAATTAGTTCCGTGGAAGGTCATCGACTCTTCTTGGATTTCAACCGTTAAATTGTTGCCTTGTCGCCTTGTTGTGAAAGCTCCCCGCCAACGTCTACAATCATTTTCTGTTTACATTCGACAGTGAACCACGAAAACACTCTCGCGGACCGTCAACTGTCACCAACTTTCGCGGAGAACGCATATGCATACCAGTGGGTGCTATTCACTGGTGTTGCAGAATCCGCGAACTGTCAATGGCAGCAGCGGCCGACTCCCTGCTAGCAACATTCGCAATTCCTCAGAATGTCACCCCTTCGACAGTCGACGCGCTGCGACGATTTTTATTCGATCATACCGATAATCCCGTCATAAAATTATCTACAAAATCCAACGAAAACAAAAGGAAGCTGGCTGATACTTCAAGGCCTAAAAAATGCAGAGGCCTAACTTTGGCGCCAGCAGCATCAACACCATCCAACGCGTCAGAACCAAATACTGATTCCACACGTTCTAAATTACCTCTTGCCACACAAGTTTCAAATGCTACACTCAAGATACTCTCAGATGAGCTCAAATCGCGGCGTAAAGATCCAAAGCATCAGAGTGGCCCACGGGATCACAAACAATGTGCCTTCGTAACTTCCACAGCCAAGTGCGCAAGCCTTGCACTCGAATACCTGCGAAATCATGAAAAGGACGCTGCACTACAATTACCGGCTCTTCAAGTTGATAACGGAGTACTCTCACTTCTCGACAAGTGCATTGGACTCGACTCTCACGACGAAGGTTTGGTCAGGCTTGTGTATAAAGAACTTCGCACTCTGAAGGAACGATTGGATTGTTATTTGGGCGCGAAGGATGAGGAGAAGAAAACCTTACAGGAAGACGTTAGCTCTGCCACTGGCATCGACGACAAGCAAGTAGCGAAACTGTTCCAGTTCAGGTCCAAGCCGGCCGATAAAGCCCTCCGATCGCTAATGATAGGCTACCAACTTGCTGCACTCAAATTCCTTCATAGAATAGGATGCAGTAGAACTATAGAGGAGTCGGCATCACATTTCTGGATCGGCGATGCTTGCTCACCAGCGCATCTCATGGAAGAGCAAGCTACATACGAAGAACTTCGAGAAAAGACCGCGGTGCAATTGGATAAACTCTCTGATATTCTCACGACCCTCTGTCGAAGCCCTGGTGCTGAGCAAGAGAATGGGCGTTCGCGTAGTTCAAGCAAATCAGACTCCGTCGACCGCGTAACTACGATCAAGCTTAAGCTGTCGGCACTGTATGCGCGTATGATGCGGTATTCACTAGAGAAACGAGATCTGGATGCAGAAAAGGAACTATGGCTTCCACTATCCAAGATCCTTGATTCGTTGCATCGAGCCGAAGTCTCACCATCAGACATGCAGTTCGCTTTCTGGTCAAAATTCTATCAAGATACTGTCTCAAGACTACAGAGAGCGGGTTACGGGTTGGAATCGCCGGGAATACGCGGATCGAGAGACGACGTGGTAGACCAAATGATTGCTTTGGCTCGAAACGACAATCTGTACGACGAGAGTTTGTCTCTGATGAGGAATCGTTACGCTGACGCCGTCCGGAATACCAACCTTTCGAAATCCAAATTGGCCTTTCAAACCATCCACTTCGCAAGAGTATGTTTAAGTTGCAATGCCAATTCGACTGAATGCGAGGGGATAGCCCGGCAAGCGATGAAATACCTTGACAGTAATATCGAATGCTCCACAACGGATCTGCTGCATCTATTTTCGGAGGTATCACAGCTTCAAAGAACTGCAGGAAAAACTTTTGTGGATAGTACTGCATCAGATCTCTCATCTCCGGAGCGTTCGACGGATATCAACACTCGCTGCCTCATCGTCTTCCAAGCTATCAAGTTCTTGCTTTGGATAATCAGAAAGCTTCCACAGGATGATGAAGAGACAGAAGAAATATCTGCCAAGCGCAAATCCGTGGTTCTCAAAGAGGCAGCAAGTTTTATGAACTCCGTTCTACTTTGCTGTCGCCATCAAATCGCCTCTTCTGACGCTCAGTTCAAAACTCTCGACGACCCCCTTCAGGATGCAATTGCTGTGTCTAATGAGCTCGAAATCATTGGGGTGAAAAGCAGGGTATCTATCCTCTATTGGAGTATGTACAAAAGCAATTCGAAGGATCCCGAGACTGCCAAATTGAAAGCTGCAAGAAGGAGTGTGGAGGTGCTGCAAGACGCAAAGATCGAAGAGAAAACCAAGGGGCAGTTTTCAGTCAAGCTCGAAAAGCTAGCCGAAATTTACGCATTTACAAAGGATGTCGCTATGGCTCATGCCTATCTCAGAGAATCGGCACGCTATCAAATAGAGATAGGGGCTCTTCAGTTAGCCGCCAAACTCGTTTCCACGAAGCCGTTACAACTGTGTGAGAGGCCCGACGAGTTGGATTGTTTGAACCGCACTCTTCGTGCACTCCAACAGCTCTGTTCCAAGGCGAAAGACGCAGATCAGGTCTCTTACTATGACGACGAGAATCTACCAAATGAAGAAAGAGGGCTTTTGCTTGAATTACAACTAAATCTGGCACTTGAATGGTTATCCTCTTCACAACATGTGCGGAAGGCTGTTTGTCAAGTTGACTCCTTGTTGCGAAAACTCCTTTTGGTTTATTCCCTGAAAGACTTTCCTATTCGACGAACGCGTGTTGCTGTAGCATGCCTTCGCGCACGCGCCTTTGATTTCAATTCAGCTGGAAGCAATCTTAACTCGGAGCTGATTGCCGAAAATTCCTGTACAGACTATGGCAAGGACGCTGGTCTACGACTCTATCAGCCACACCTCGTGGCCACTGCGAAAATCTACGTCGCTTTCTTTTCAGATTCTGTGGATTTGACAAGTCTCCGAGAACTTCTAGGACTCTGGGAACATTGCCTTGATGAATCTAAGTCATGGGAAGATTTAGCAGCACGGGTCGATGACATTGATGCTTGGAAGAATGATCTCTCTTTCGTTGCTGACTATCTCGATATGCAAAATCTCAGTTCCCTGCTAATACCGACCTTATCTCTTCTGGATAGGCTACATCAGCTTCAGATCCCGACGGATGTGTCTTTCGTTGTATCGAATCTGTCACGCTTAGCTCGAAACTGGTCAGCCCTTGGTTACTCTACTAAAGCTCAGCTCTGCCTTGATCGAGTAAAGGCTTTCCTTACCAGTGAAGTTGCAACAGAAGCCGGCCTTGATTGGTGTCTCGCACGTTCGGAGCGCCATGTCTCTGATCTCGAATTGGAAAAGAGTTTGAAAGCATTCCAACACGCCGAGAAGATCGCCCAGGCAGATGCAGACTTTGCGGACGGAATTGGCACAGTATTGACCTTCTCAAAGCGGCAGCGCTATTCGAGGTTGATAGCTGATTTCTCCTATATCTCTGCTAAATACTGGTTAGCGGACAACAACGTTAAGGAGGCTTTGGTTGCTGCAAGGCGAAGTGTCAAGATGCTTCAATCACTTTGGGCGAATCTCGAGAACAGGCAGAATCCACGTCCTCTGGATGCCAAACCAGAGATCCAGCATGACATTGATACGGTTCAAGCTGGAACTGGAGAGCTCGAATCCCCAAGTGCTAATGAAATGCCTGGAGTTAAGTCTCTCACTCACCAAGCGCTGAACGGTCGTCATCTGTGGCCCATCGTTGGTCCACTTTTCAGAGGCTTCACTTTACTGGCCAACCTCTATTCTCACGCAGGTCTATTCCAGGAAGCTATGTTCTACACTGAGTCAGCCAAGGACATAGCTAAGGCAGTGGGATCGTATTCTCTACTGCTCAGCAACTACTGTCAACAAGTCTTCTTGAATACAATGTCGGGAAAGATTGATGTTGCCCAGACATTGTTAGCCGAAGCGACCAATTTAAAGAATGATATTCAAGATCCACTCGACAAAGTTTATTTACTATGGATGCAGGCACTCATCTCGGGAGCTACAGGTGCGGGAGAGGAAGAACAGAGAGCGCACGACATTGCATTGAGAGAGATCGAAAATTATAGCAAGAGTGCCATATCTGATCGTTTCTTGGCTGTTACAACCGAAGATGGCCTCCTGTCTCAGCTCCGCGAGCTCCAGATCACCGAAACTGAGCAACGGAAGCAATCGTCCGGAAAAGCAACCCGCGTGACCAGGAAAACAGTGTCAACGAAGGCCTCCAAAGCGAAAGTAACTTCTGCAACCAGTCAAAATCGCGTCAACGGTGACAACCGAGCAAAACCAATCGAGAAAACATCTGACCGAAGTCACAATGATGCAAACGCCGTTTCAGACGCAAATCCACTTCAATCATTGATACCAGTCCACTACGATATCCTCCTTAGCAACGCTCTGGTGACTCCCATTACTCTGTCTTCAGAATCCATAGGAGATATTTTATCGGACACTGGAGACAATGCTCTTAGCAGCAAGATTTTAGTACCGCGGCAGATCATGGCTTTCCGACAAATGTTCGAGCAGGTGTTACAGGACATGGCTGCAAACCCTGCATTCATCCCAGTATCAGAGTCCGCCCTTGCTATGCCAGCTGTTGCTACGTCTAAAGTTGAAGCTGTTCCCAATAATAGTGAACGCTCGGATGAGGCTGGCAGGAAGCGTACTACTGCAAGAATCGCTAAGTCCGGAGCAAACCGTCAGAAGCCAACGGCGCAAGTGGAGTTTGGTGAAGATATCGCCTTGAGGCTCCTGAACGCTCGGGATCACCTGCAACGCATATTAGGCCGCGCTGCATTTTCTCTCCCAGTCACAACTCTCCATCACCTTTTCGACATGCTCAGCAACGTATCCATAATCCTATCTGCGGTAACCCAGAGTCACACAAGTCCAAAGGCACATCCACTTCCCCATTCACTTATTCTGGACTTCCCCAAGAATTGTGTCGTCCAACGGGAGATGGAGGCTATCCAAGCTGAGGCTGAGAAAGAAGAGCGTCCGAAGACAATCACATGGCCCTCACACTCCGAGAACCATTCTCAAGGTCCGGAACTGGAACCATCTCAATATCGACAGCAATATCTCGATATCCTTCCATCAACTTGGACGGCGCTTTCACTGTCGATCAATAGCGCCAAAGACGAATTGTCCATCTGTAGATACAGATCCGGAGAATCTCCTTTCATTCTGCGGCTGCCTTTAGCGCGCAACAATTCAATGGAAACAGAGGAGCGTTATTTTAGCTTTGAGGAAGCAAGAACTGAACTCACAACTATCGTCGACTTATCCAATTACGGTGCTCACGAGGCGAAGAACATCACCACCAAGGAAGGGAAGGACCAATGGTGGGCAGCTCGATATGCTCTCGACTCCAGAATGGGTAGTTTGATTGATGACATTGAGAAATACTGGCTTGGTGGCTTTAGAGGAATCTTCACACAGCAACCGAAACATCCTCAAGGAATAGCAAATTTTCAACGTGCTCTGCAACAAGCCCTCAATCGATATCTCCCATCGAGACAGGGAGTGTCTTCTGCCAAACCAATTAACCTCGACCCTAGGGTTCTTGAACTCTTCACTGGACTTGGTAATCCTGATGAAGAGGGCACTGATCTCGATGATTCCTTGTCCGAACTACTCTACTTCGTCGTGGACATTCTGCACTTCAGTGGCGAGCCAATTGCCTACGACGAAGTGAACTTTGATTCGGTAAGAGACTTTGTGGTCAAGACTCAGTTAGATCACTGAATCTAATCTTTGATAGCTTATCATCGAGATCACAGACGCGCTGAAAGCCTACCATTCTGGTATCCCACCGGTGACTGATACATCCAGTCACGTTATTCTGTTACTTGACAAACACCTTCACGCATTCCCTTGGGAATCGATTCCATGTTTGGCCAGCCAGAGCGTCTCCCGTCTTCCTTCACTCTCTTCTCTCCGCTCACGCCTCCTCGCTGCGGAGGCGACCAAGAGCCTTTCAAAGTCCGAGCCGACCTTACTCGGGGCAGAGGGTCACTTCGTCTCTCGCAACGGCGGCCACGCCATCGTAAACCCATCCGGCGATCTAGCGCACACCGAATCCACCATAAGCCCGCTGATCCGCAGCCTCCCGGGCAACTGGGCGCTGCAGCACGGCGCGCCGACGGAATCGCAACTCTCGCAGGTGCTGCCCGCAACGGACATCTACCTGTACTTCGGCCACGGCTCGGGCGCCCAGTACATCCGGCCGCGGGCCGTCAAGAAGCTGGGCAAGTGCCCGACGACGTGGCTCATGGGCTGCAGCAGCAGCGCTGTCACGGAGCACGGCGGCTTCGAGCCCAGCGGCATGGTGCTGGCGTACTTGGCTGCGGGCGCGCCCGCCGTCGTCGGCACCCTGTGGGACGTCACCGATAAGGACATCGACCGCGCGAGTGTGAAGGCCGGCGAGTTGTGGGGGCTGTGGACGGCCAAGGTGCAGGATGGGAAAGCGAAGAAGGGGAAGAAACGTGGTGGTGACAAAGATGTTGAGATGCCGCGGAGGGTAGCTTCGAAGCCGAGTCGATGTGCCCTGCCGCAGTTTGATGGGCCAGCGGATGAAGTGAGTTCAGATAATGGGTTCGGCAAAGACGCGAAAGGCCCGAAGCATAGCTTGGTAGAAGCAGTGACGAAGAGCAGAGATGCTTGCCACTTGCGATACCTCAATGGCGCAGCATTGGTCGTCTATGGCATACCAGTGTATATTGTGGATTAGAAGGATCTGTCTTTGGTATACCCCTTGTACTCTTTCATTCAGCCATACAGTGTACAGTACCCGTTCCTAGTTTGTATAGCAGTCCGCAATGTTTCTTTTTACTACGCATTAGCAACTACCTTCGTCTGAGCCAAAGTATTGCCTGAGACATATATTCCAATCATTCTTTCAAATCGCTGATAATTCCCTGAACGTCGCTAAATACCTCATCTACCTTGTCATCAGAAGTAGGTAGACATGTCAGAATACTGCTCAACTTGCTTAACACCACCGCCTGGGCAATCTCCGACGCATCGAACTTAGAGCTTGCGGATGCTACGCTGATGCTCGCCCAACACCCCGAAGCTCCAATGACGGCGCTTTCTGTAGGCAGGAATCCGTTGTTGCCGCACGTATCCACATCTCCGCCATAACTCTGGTAGATCCTGCTGAGCACGAAGCCAAAGTCCGCCGCACTGGCGCACTCGTCGTCACCCACAGCGCCAAAGTTGACGTTGAGGAACACGCCAGCGGGAAGATAGGGCGCGCCGGACGCCAGCAGCGCCAGCGTCACGTTGAGCGACAGGTCGGCGTACACGCGCTGGTAGGTCTGGGGCGCGGCCGTCCACGGCGTCTGCGCGCCGGTGCTGCCGCTCAGCGCGACCGCCGCCACGCCCTCCCGCGCGGCCTCGCACGCCGCGCCCACCGTCCCCGAGAACAGCGTGGCCAGCCCCGTGTTCGCGCCCACGTTGAAGCCCGCCAGCGCGAGGTCGGGCGTGGGCGCGCCCAGCACCGCCGCCGAGAGGTTCTGGATGCCGTGCCGCATGGATGTCACCGGGTACGAGTTCACGTAGTTGAGCCGCGGGTCCGACGCGTTCGACCCGTATGGCGGAGAGCCGGCTGGGCAGCTGTTGAATTCGCACGGCTTAGTCAGGGGTTTTGGAGTTGCGTCGGCAGAGCCTGGGTTTGAAGGCGTCAGGTTGGCTTTCCAAATTAGGAAGGAAGGAAGATGAAGCATTATCGACATTTTAAAGACAGCTGTGAGAGAATGG
>Ga0335075_10018609_pt1 | contig 10298 bp, 9 predicted proteins | sample Lox_Sample_24_FD_206723 | JGI IMG/M metagenome (GOLD analysis project Ga0335075, IMG submission 206723) | Soil microbial communities from Loxahatchee National Wildlife Refuge, Florida, United States - Lox_Sample_2.4 | ecosystem: Environmental > Terrestrial > Soil > Wetlands | place: USA: Florida... | reverse complement strand
CTTTCCTCGACTACGGCGCCCGGCCAGACACGCGCCAGCAGGTCCTCCTTGGTGACCAGCTCGCCCTCGGCCTCGACCAGGATGAGCAGCACGTCGAACGCCCGGGAGCCGAGCGGAACAGTTGTGTCACCGTGGCGCAGCTCACGCTGGCGGATGAAGAGTCGAAATCGTCCGAACTCGAGGCAAGCGGCGCCTCGCGTAGTACCGTGCATGAAAAAGCTCTACCGGGGGTGGCCGGAGGGCGATGTGAGAGCGAATTCCAGGCGGGAATTGTAGCTCAAATCCCTGTTTTTTGATTTGGCCAAACCGGCCTGCGGCCGTTTGGCGGATTCGCCTCACGGCACCCTTGCGCCCGCAAGCCGTTGCCGCGAGGCAGCATCTGCTGCAGTTCGTGCGCAGGCACGGCTGCGCTGTGGATAAATCCCTGCGAATGGCTGCAGCGCAGCGCGCGCAGCCCCGCGAGCTGCTGCGGCGTCTCGACGCCCTCCGCCACCGTGATCAGATCGAACGCCGAGGCCAGCTCGACGATGCTCGACACCAGCGTCACGCTGGCCGCATCCTCCGGCAGCCCGCTCACGAACGAGCGGTCGATCTTCAGCACATCGACCGGAAGCTTCGACAGCAGGCCGAGGGAGGAGTAGCCCGTGCCGAAATCATCGAGGGCGATACGGATGCCGGCCTTGCGCAGCTCGCGCAGCTTCTCGCTCGTCCCCGCGAGATCCTGCAGCAGCGTCGTCTCGGTGATCTCGATGTCGAGTCCGAAGCCCTCGAGCGGTGCGAGCCGCGCGGCGAGCCCCAGAAGGCCGGGCAGGAACTCGCGCTGTTTGAGCTGCTGCGCGGAAATGTTGACGGCGACGCGCACGGGCCCGCAACCTGCCTGCCGCCACCGCTCGAGGTCTTCCACCGCTTTGCGCAATGCCCAGTTGCCGACCGGCACCATCAAGCCCGAGGACTCGAGAACCGGCAGGAAGCGCCCGGGCAGCACCAGACCTTCGGTGGGATCGCGCCAGCGCAGCAACGCCTCGACGGCAACGATCTTGCCGGTCGCGAGCTCGATCTGCGGCTGATAATGCAGCACGAACTGGTCGTCTCCCGCGAGCGCGGCTCGCAGCTTTTGCTCGAGCACCACACGCCGCACCGTCTCGTGGCTCATCTCGGGGCGGTAATTGAGCGAGTGCTCGCCGGACTCCTTGGCGCGCTTCAGCGCCGCCTCGGCGCGTTGCACCAGGATGGCGCCGCTTGCGACCTCGGGAGAATGCAGCGCACTGCCGCAACTCACCGAGACTCGGGTGTTGCGGCCTTCGATCTCGAACGGCTCCTCGAGCAGCACGCCGTCGAGCGCGAGCGACGGGCTGTCGCTCACACGATCCGAGGTCCGCTCCACCAGCAAGACGAAAGTGCCCGCGCCGAGATAGCCGATGCGCTCATCGCCCCCGGCATGCCGCTTCAGCCGCCCTGCGATGCTCTGCAGCAGAAGATCGCCGACACGTTGGCCGTGGATGGTGTTGAGGCTGCCGAGCCCGCGTACATCGAACGCAATGACCGCGGGCCGCGCCTTCGCCGGCGAAAGACCCGTCCCTTGCAGCAGCTCATCCAGCCGCTCGCAGAAGAGCGCTCTCTTCGCCAGCCCGGTCAGCGGATCGAAGCTGGCGAGATACTGCGCGGCGTCGGCGCTCGCGAGCGAGTGCAGGGCGACCGACAGGCCCGCCGCGATATTCTCCAGCAGCCGCAACAGCTCGCCATCTTCGGCCTGGGCGGTGTGCTGAGCGCTCAGCGTCAACACGGCTACGGGCTTGTCCTCGATGATCAGTGGCATCGCGATCAGCGAGCGGATGCCGCGGGCGAGAAGCCGGTCGCGTGCGCCGACGAGCGTTTCGGCTCCGGCTATATCGGTGCACACGATGACCTTGCGCAAGCGCAGCGCGAGCCCCGAGAAGCTGAGATCCGGGGCGATGCCGTCGCCGATCTCGAGCCGCTGCGTAATCTCGGCGTCCTGCGCCAACTGGCCCGCCCGGCATTTCAGCCACGCCCAGCGGCCGTCCGCGTCGACGACCCATGCCGCCGCGCTGAAAAAACCGCCGACGTCGGCCGCGAGCCGACACACCTCCTGCAACAGCTCATCCCGGCTGCGGATGCGGATCACGGCGGAAATGATGGCGCCGTGCATGCGAACGATCTGCGCCAGACGCTCGAGCTGCTCTCTTTGCCGGCGTATCTGCGCCTGCGCGCGCGCGAGCGCGGCCTCCGGACCGGTATCGGGCGGCTCCTTCTCGATGCTCGCGACGCTTTCTTCCACTGGGCTCACTGACCCCTCGTTCGTCCCGAGGCTACTACAACGGCACGCCCGGCATGTGTGCGCCGTCGCTTGACGCGCGCTGCCGCGGCGTCCTCCGCCTGCAGCAGCGTCGTTCCGTGACTCAGTTCACACGATCACACCCGGGAACACCCCCACGTCGATCGCGCGCCAGCCGCTCAGCGCAGCGCTCCGCCGATCAATCCCGGCAGCTCGGCGAAATTCTCCAGCGCGGCGATACAGTGGATTTCTTGCGCCGCTGCGCGGCGGTAGCCGTGCTTCATCAGCACGAAGGGCACGCCCGCCGCGTGTGCCGTTGCCGCATCGACCTCGCTGTCGCCGACGAGGAGCGAGTCTTCCGGCCTGACGGCGAACGGCTCCAGCAGCGCGAGCAGCACCCGCGGGTCGGGCTTGCGGTACGGCAGCGAGTCGCCGCCGATCACGCGCGCGAAGTATTGCGCCAGCCCGAGGCTGTCGAGGATGCAGGCGCTGAGGCCCGCCGGCTTGTTGGTACACACCGCCAGCGGAATGCCCGCGGCACGCAGCGCCCGCAACGCTGCGACCGCGCCCGGAAAGACGGTCGTCCGCGATGTCGCAGCGGACTCGTAATGCCGCATGAAGAGTCGGGCGGCTGCGGCCGGATCGGCAGGCTCGCACTGCCTGGCGGCGAGCGCCCGCGCCACCAGCATCGCGACCCCGTCCCCGATCATGCGCCGCACCTCCGGCAGCGAAAGCGGCTCGCGGCCGAAGTCCGCCAGCATGCGGTTGATGGCGGCAGCCAGGTCCGCGGCACTGTCGATCAGCGTGCCATCGAGATCGAAAACGACGAGAGCGGGCGGCACGCCTACGCCGACGCACCCGGCTGGCCGAAATACACCAGCGTCTCATAGGGGAAGACGACCTTGCCGTCCTGTTGATGGCGGTCGAACACTTCCCTGAGACCCGCCATCAGCGGCTCGTGCTCCGGACGTCCCGGCATGGGAGCGTAGGACGCTGACATGACTCTTCCCGCCAGGCCATCGAAGTCGAGCACCTGCCGGTTGGCGAATGTGGCGAGCTCGGGCTTGCGGCCGAAGAAGCGGGAAATGCCGTCTTCCTGCGCACGCAACTGCGCCACCGCGTCATATTCCGGTGCGTAGCGGCGCAACAGCGCCTCATAGTCCTCCAGGAAAGGTACGAGACCCTTCGGCCGCTCGTTCCACAGCAGCGCCGCCCAGGCGCCCGGCTTCAGGATGCGCAGCGCCTCGACCCGCGTCCTCTGCGGATCGAACCAGTGGAATGCCTGACCGGCGACCAGCAGGTCGAAGAATCCGTCCGGCATGTAAGTGTTCTCCGCGGTGCCGGAGTCGCTGTAGAACTCGCCGCTGAGCGCCAGGTCGGAGTAGTAGCGCATTTCCCTGTTCGGCTCGATGCCGAACACCCGGGCGCCGCGCTTCAGCAGGAGCGCCGAGAGAATGCCGGTCCCCGATCCCAGGTCGACGGCAACGGCGCCGGGCTTCAGGCCGCAGCGCGCCTCCAACAGGTCGATGGCGGCGGACGGATAGCTCGGGCGGAACTTCGCGTAGGTTTCGACGCGGCCCAGGAATCGATCGCTGGAACTGAGCGGCATGCCGTCATTCTACGCGTCTTGACGGCAACGGTGCTGCCGCCGGGAGTCCGCTACACTCCGCCGGATGTTTCCCTCTCTGCACAATGCCCGCGATCTCGGCGGGCACCCCACCATGGACGGCGCCGTCACGAGGCGCCGATCGCTGCTGCGGGCCGACGACCTCGCGCAGCTCTCACCCGAGGGGCTGGAGACGCTCGCCGACTATGGAGTCGAGACGGTGCTCGACCTCCGCTGGCCGAAGGAGATCTCCGAGGCGCCGAATCCAGTGCCGCAACGGCTTCCGCGCGTACGCTACGTGCCGGTCTCGCTGCTCGCCGAAACCGCGGCGGACTGGGGCGCCCTCGGCGGCTATTGCGCCAAGGAGCAGTGGAAGTGCATCGTCCTCGAGCGTTTGCAGCCGCAGCTCCGCGAGGCGTTGGCCGTGATCGCCGCAGCCGGCCCCGGTCCGCTGCTTTTCCACTGCGTGGCGGGCAAGGACCGCACCGGTGTCATTGCCGCGCTCATGCTCGCCCTGGCCGACGTCGTTCCGGCGGCAATTGCCGCCGATTACGCGGCGAGCACAGGGAATCTGCGCGAGGAGTACCTGCGCCGATACCGCGGCGCCGATCCGGCAGTCATCATCGAAGCCGTGCGCTGTCCGGAGGAAGCCGTCTACAACATGCTCGACTACCTGGATCGCGCCGGGGGCATACGCGCCTACCTCCGCAGCATCGGGCTCAGCGAGGCCGAGATCGCCCGGCTGCGCGCCCGGCTACGTTGATTGGCGCAAATCGCTCCCGGCGATTTGCGCGGCCAACCCTCCGACTGCCCTCGATCCCGCGGCCCAGGGAGCGGCCCTGGGCCGCTCATCAGCTTGCTTTCGAACGTTACTGCTGCGGCTGCGGGGCGAAGTCCACTCGCGTCGTCCAGTGCGGCATGCCCGGCAGATCGGTGTCGATGACCAGGTTGGCGTGGGCCTGCGCCTTCTTGGAGGCGAGCTGCACCGCCGCCGGCTCGCCGCAGGAGGCATCGATGGGGAACGTGCTGACGATGCTGATCGGCTTCGCGGCCGCCACATCCGCCTTGTCCTGACTCACCGGCTCGAGGTGCGCACCGGTGATATGGGCAACGGGAGCGGTAACAATGTCGTACTGCACCGGTCCCTGCCACATGCGTGTCTTCTTGTCCGGTTTGCCGGAGGTGTCGATGCTCGCCTGCGGAGTGAGCGGCGGCGGCGTGAGGTCGATCTGGCGCGGTTGCGGCGGAAAGAGCTCATTCTTGGTGGCCATGCCCGATACCCGCCAAACCGCGAGATATTGCAGCGGAAAGCTGCGCTTGCACTTGACGGGGAACATTGTCTGATAAGTGCCGTCCGGGCTCAGCGACAGGGGCGCCTTCTGCCCGTCGGATATTGCAAACACATATATTGGCTGGCTGACCAGGGCTCCCGTGGTCACCTTGACCGTGAGCGGATACATGGCGACATCCGGGTTGGCCTTGAATTGGCCCGGAGTCTCATCCTGCAACTGCACACCACAGCCGGCCAACGCCAGCCCAACCGCCGCCAGACATGAAATGCCGATTTCTCGCCGCATGCCGCCCTCTCTCTTTAGGTTTCTTGACACCAGCACACGGAGTTTGACAAGTCAGGCCGGCAATGGCAAGGGCGAAGCCGTCCCATGAGCCGCCCAAAACGAAGACGGGGGCCCGCCTGCGAGGCGGGCCCCCGTCGGTACTGCGCGCGGCGCTTACTTCTTCTTGCGGGCGCCGGCTCTCTTGGCCGCCCGGAAGGAAATCCCAGCCCGCATGGCCTTCTGTTGAACGGCCGCCGCGGTACGCCCGAGCTTCTTCGCGACCTCGCTGGTCGGGGTTCCCGCTTTCGCGAGCGACTTCAAGGTCTTCAGCTCACTGGCGCTCCAGGACGCGCCATCGTTCGGGGGACGTTTCGCCATTACTCGATACTCCAGAAAACACCCAACTATAGGGTCGGGGCGGAATCATACACGCTTTTGCGGAAAAAGGCGCGTCCAACATGCGATGAAGTCGACTAATCGACATGTTGTAGGGTCGGGTCAGTTTGGAGAGGGGACAGAGCCAGCGCTTCGGCTCGAGTCTGGCAGCGGTTTTCCGGGCCGCGCGCCGCTTGCCGCGGCGGAATTCGGAGTTTTCCGCGCCGGCGCCGCGGTAACTTTTGCAACACTCCAGCCGCCTCGGGAGCGGCTGGCGTGTCTTACATTTCTTAACGGGTAATGTCGACAAAACCCCGGGGAGCGGCCCGGGGGCCGGCGGCGCGCCCGGACGAGCGCGCCGCACGGGCCATGCTGTCGCCGAATGGCGTCAGCTCCACCTCTTCGGCCGGCCGACGCATACATAATGCCCGGCCGGCCGCATTCCCCCCCTCCTCGAGCTCAGTACCGGTAGTGATCCGACTTGTAGGGACCGGCCTTGTCCACGCCGATGTAGCGGGCCTGGGCCTCGGTTAGAGTCGTGAGCTCGGCATGGAGCTTCGTGAGCTGCAGCCGGGCGACCTTCTCGTCGAGGTGTTTCGGCAAAACATACACGCCGACGGGGTACTTTGCCTGATGGCCGTAGAGCTCGATTTGCGCCAGCGTCTGGTTGGCGAAACTCGAGCTCATCACATAGCTCGGATGGCCGGTTGCGCAGCCGAGGTTCACCAGCCGTCCCTCGGCCAGCAGGATGATGCGCCGGCCGTCGGGGAAGATCACGTGGTCGACCTGCGGCTTGATGTTCTCCCACGCGTAGCGCTTCAGGCTGGCGACGTCGATCTCGTTGTCGAAGTGGCCGATGTTGCACACGATGGCGTTGTTCCTCATGCGCTGCATGTGTGAGTGCGTGATGACGTGGTAGTTCCCCGTGGCGGTGACGAAGATGTCGGCCTTGTCCGCCGCGTACTCCATGGTGACCACGCGGTAGCCCTCCATCGCCGCCTGCAGGGCGCAGATCGGGTCGATTTCCGTCACCCAAACCTGGGCGGAGAGCGCCTTCAGCGCCTGCGCGCACCCCTTGCCGACGTCGCCGTAGCCGCAGACCACGGCGATCTTGCCCGCCACCATGACGTCGGTGGCGCGCTTGATGCCGTCGACCAGGGACTCGCGGCAGCCATAGAGATTGTCGAACTTGCTCTTGGTCACGGAGTCGTTGACGTTGATGGCCGGGAACGCGAGCATGCCTTCCTTCGCCATCTGGTAGAGGCGCTTCACGCCGGTGGTCGTCTCCTCGGTCACGCCCTTGATGTGGCGGATACGCGTGGAATACCACTTGGGATCGGCTTTCAGCTTCGCCTGGATGGCAGCGTAGAGCGCCGCCTCCTCCTCGCTCTCAGGCTTGGCTGTGACCGTCGGGTCGCTCTCCGCACGCACGCCGAGATGCATGAGCAGCGTTGCATCGCCGCCGTCGTCGAGGATCATGTTGGTGTAGCCGCCGTCCGGCCAATCGAAGATCCGGTGTGTGTAGTCCCAGTAGTCGGCCAGCGACTCGCCCTTCCAGGCGAAGACCGGCGTGCCGGCGGCCGCGATCGCGGCGGCCGCATGGTCCTGGGTGGAGAAGATGTTGCACGATGCCCAGCGCACGCGCGCGCCGAGGGCCTGCAGCGTCTCGATGAGCACCGCGGTCTGGATGGTCATGTGCAGGGAGCCGGTGATACGCGCGCCGGCCAGCGGCTGCGACGGCGCATACTCCTCACGGATGGCCATCAGCCCCGGCATCTCCGTCTGCGCGATGAGGATCTCCTTGCGGCCCCAGTCGGCGAGCGCGAGGTCGGCGACCTTGCAGTCTTTCGTGGCAACGGCGGACTTGAGTGTGGCGTTCATGGGTCTGGTACTCCAATGACTTGGGTGAGCGCCGTATGTGGATTGCGCGCGCCTCTGAGCCTGGCAGCCGGGGGGAGCCCGAAGGCTCCCCGCAGGTCTGTCGCAACGCTCCTCAGAGACGCCGCGCCGCCGCACCGCTGCGGCGGGTGATCTGATGCGCTGGCCCCGGGGCATCCTGCCCGGCCCAGCGCGGCCTCAGGCGAAAACCGTGGTTTTTGCCTGCGGCTCCGCCACCTGCGGCGGCGGGGCGCCTCCCTGTGCCTGCTGCAATCTCGGCGCTCAGGCCGCCTTGGCGCTCTTCGCCTCGGCGGCGAGCGCGCCCGCGCGATCGGTCCGCTCCCAGGTGAACTCCGGCTCCGTGCGGCCGAAATGCCCGTAGGAGGCGGTCTTCTGATAGATCGGGCGCGCCAGATCGAGCATCTCGCGCAGACCGAAGGGCGTCAGGTCGAAGTTCTTGCGCACCATGAGAGTCAGTTGCTCGCGCGACAGGCGGCTGGTACCGAAAGCCTCCACCATGATGGAAGTCGGCTCCGCGACGCCGATGGCATACGAGAGCTGCACTTCGCAGCGCTCCGCGAGACCCGCCGCGACGATGTTCTTCGCCACATAGCGGGCGGCGTAGGCGGCGGAGCGATCCACTTTGGAGGGGTCCTTGCCGGAGAAGGCCCCGCCGCCGTGGCGGGCGTAACCGCCGTACGTATCTACGATGATCTTGCGGCCCGTCAGGCCGCAATCTCCCACCGGGCCGCCGACGACGAACCGGCCGGTCGGGTTGATATGGTACTTGGTGCGCTTGTCGACCCACTTGGCCGGCAGCACGGGCTTCAGGATCTCCTCCATCACCGCCTCGCGCAGCGCCTTGGTCGACACCTCCGGGCTGTGCTGGGTGGAGAGCACCACCGCCTCGAGGCCGACCGGACGATCGTCCTCGTACCGCAACGTGACCTGGCTCTTTGCATCGGGGCGCAGCCACGAGAGCTTCCCCGACTTGCGCACCTGGGCCTGGCGCTTGACCAGACGGTGGGCCAGGGTGATGGGAGCGGGCATGAGCACGTCCGTCTCGTTGCTGGCGTAGCCGAACATCAGGCCCTGATCGCCCGCGCCCTGCTTGCGCTCGTCCTTGCGGTCGACGCCCTGCGCGATGTCCGGGGATTGCTTGCCGATGATGTTGAGCACCCCGCAGCTCGCGCCGTCGAAGCCCATTTCGGAGGAGTCGTAACCGATATCGAGCACCGTCTTGCGCACCAGCGCCTCGACATCGACCCACGCGCTCGTCGTCACCTCGCCGGCGACGATCACGACACCAGTCTTGACCAACGTCTCACAGGCCACACGACCGCGGGGGTCCTCCTTGATGATGGCATCCAGCACGGCGTCCGAAATTTGATCGGCCACCTTGTCGGGGTGTCCCTCGGAGACTGACTCGGAGGTGAAAAGATAGTCGTTGGCCATGTAATCGGTTCCTGGGATTGAAAGGGAATTGAAGTCGCTTGGCCGCGCGCCTCTGCGCTCAGCGGTGCGCGCCGAGCGCCGCCTTGGCGGCGGCGGCATCGCCGAAGCTTTCTGCCAGGCGCCGCTCGAGCTGCTCGGGCGTCGCGCGGTGATTCTGCGTACCGCGCGACTCGATCTTCAGCGCGCCCATCACGGCCGCGATCCGGCCGGTGGTCTCATGGTCGAGGTTATGCATCAGGCCGTGCAACAGGCCCGCCCGGTAGGCGTCGCCGCAGCCCGTGGGATCGACCACGGCGGAAGCCTTCGCGCAGGGGATGTCGAGCTGCCCGTCCTGTGTGTGGATGACGGAGCCCTTGGGCCCGCGCGTGACGATGAGCGCCTCCACCCGTCTGGTCAGATCGCGCACGGTCCAACCGGTCTTCTGCTGCAGCAGTTGCCACTCGTAGTCGTTGACCGCCACCCAGTTGGCCTGCTCGATGAAGCGGTCGAGGTCCGCCGCGTCGAACATCGGCAGTCCCTGTCCGGGGTCGAAGATGAAGGGAATGCCCATGGCGGCGAACTGTTCCGCGTGCTCGACCATGCCCTGGCGCCCGTCGGGAGCCACGATTCCGATGGCGACGTCACGGGCGTCCGCCACCTTGTTGAGGTGCGCATGCTGCATGGCGCCCGGGTGAAAGGCGGTGATCTGGTTGTCGTCCAGATCGGTCGTGATGAACGCCTGGGCCGTGAGCTCCGTGTCGACCACCCGGATGTGCTCTTGCGGCACGCCGGTGCGCTGCAGCCACTCCCGGTAGGGCGCGAAGTCGCGCCCCACGGTCGCCATCGGCGCGGCCGGATCGCCGAGCAGGCGCAGGTTGTAGGCGATGTTGCCGGCGCAGCCGCCGAATTCCCGCCGCAGCTCCGGCACGAGGAAAGCCACATTCAGGATGTGAAGCTGCTCCGGGAGGAGGTGCTCGCGGAAGCGACCCTCGAACACCATGATCGTATCGAATGCCGCCGATCCGCAGATCAGCGCCTTGCGCGGCCGGTCAGTCATGATATCCGGTCGTTTCTCGGGGAAACTCTCTCATTGGGACCGCTAATAATAAGTTTTGTGCGGTCCGGTGGCTATAGAGATCACGCAGGCGGGGCGGGT
>Ga0335075_10018608_pt1 | contig 10298 bp, 10 predicted proteins | sample Lox_Sample_24_FD_206723 | JGI IMG/M metagenome (GOLD analysis project Ga0335075, IMG submission 206723) | Soil microbial communities from Loxahatchee National Wildlife Refuge, Florida, United States - Lox_Sample_2.4 | ecosystem: Environmental > Terrestrial > Soil > Wetlands | place: USA... | reverse complement strand
CCTGTCCCGTGAGCTGGCCGCGCTCGGCCATCATGTCGAGGTGTTCTCCGGCCAGCCGTATCCGGAGCTTGAGCCCGGCCCGCTGCTGCGGACCCTGCCGAGCCTGGACCTGTACCGTGAGCCCGATCCGTTCCGAACCCCGCGCCTGGGCGAGTTCCGCGACTGGATCGACGCGCTCGAGGTGGCCTCCATGTGGACCGGGGCCTTCCCCGAGCCACTGACGTTCAGCCTGCGCGCCCTGCGCGCCCTGCGCGAGCGCATCGGCGACTTCGACATCGTGCATGACAACCAGGTCCTGGCCTACGGGAATCTCCGGATCGCCCGCCTGGGCCTGCCGCTGGTCACCAGCATCCACCACCCGATCAGCGTGGACCGGCGGATCGAGCTCGCCGCGGCCAAGGGCCTGTCCCGGCTGTCCAAGCGCCGGTGGTACGGATTCGTCCGGATGCAGGGCAGGGTCGCCCGCCGAGTCGGTCCGGTCCTCACCGGCTCCGAGTCCTCCCGCGACGACATCTGCCGCGACTTCCGGGTGCCAAGCTCCAGCGTGCACGTGATCCCGCTGGGGGTGGACACCCGCCTGTTCCACCCCCGGCCGGTGCCGCGCGTGCCCGGCCGGATCGTGGCCGTGGCCAGTGCCGACTCTCCCGTGAAGGGCATCTCGACACTGCTGCGCGCCGTGGCCAAGGTCACCACCGAGCGCAACGTGGTCCTGACCGTGGTCGGCAAGCCCGCCCCCGGCGGCCCGACGGAACGGCTGGTCGCCGAGCTGGCTCTGGGGGACAAGGTCCGGTTCGTCAGCGGGATCACCGACACCGAACTGGCCGAGTTCATCGCGGCCGCCGAGATCGCCGTCGTGCCGTCCCTGTACGAGGGCTTCTCACTGCCCGCGGTCGAGCACATGGCCTCGGGCACGCCGCTGATCGCCAGCCGGACCGGCGCCCTGCCCGAGGTGACCGGCGACGCCGCGCTCCTGGTCACGCCGGGCGACCCCGAAGAGCTCGCCATGGCGCTGCGGACGCTGCACGACTCGCCCGCGGAACGGGAGCGGCTGTCCGGCCTGGCCCTGCGCCGCGTGCAAGAGCGCTTCGCCTGGTCCGCCGTGGCCCAGGCCACCGTCGGCCAGTACCGTCTGGCCATTGAGGCGGCGCGGAACCGGGCAGCGGCCCGGGCCAGGCGGCGGGACGGGACCCCGTGCTGACCGTCGACTTCGCCAGGTTCCCGGTCGGCCCCGGGGACCGCGTACTCGACCTGGGCTGCGGCGCTGGCCGGCACGCGTTCGAGGCGCTGCGCCGCGGTGCGCACGTGGTCGCGCTCGATACCGATGAGGGCGAGCTACGGCAGGTGGCTGCCATGTTCGCCGCGATGACCGAGGCAGGCGAGGTTCCGGCCGGCGCATCCGCGGGTGTCGCGGCTGGCGACGCCACCGCGATGCCGTTCCCCGACGGCTGCTTTGACCGGGTGATCGCGGCCGAGGTGCTCGAGCACATCCCGGCCGACCAGGCCGCCATGAACGAGATCGCCCGAGTGCTGCGGCCGGGCGGCGTGGCCGCGGTCACCGTGCCCGCCTGGCTGCCCGAGCGGATCTGCTGGCGGCTCTCCGGCGACTACCACAGCGTGCCCGGCGGCCACCTGCGGATTTTCACCCGCGGTGAGCTCAAGGCGAAGCTGGCCCGGGCCGGCTTGTCCGTCGGCGGGCACCATCACGCGCACGCGCTGCACGCGCCGTACTGGTGGCTGAAATGCGCGGTCGGCGTGCACGACGACGGCCATCCGCTGGCCCGGGCCTACCACCGGCTCCTGGTCTGGGAGATCATGAACAACCCCCCGATCATGCGGCTGGCCGACCGAGCGCTGAACCCTCTCATCGGCAAGAGCATCGTCGTGTATGCGGCCAAGCCGGTCGCTGGCGCCGCGGACGCCGGCGATGACACCGGCCGCACCGGCGCACGCGGCACCGGGGCCGCCGAGCCGGCGCAGCCCGAGGCGGCCCATGCGGCGGCCTGAGAGCACGCCGGTCACGAACCTGGCCAGCACCAGCCCTGCCGCTCCAGGCCACGCGTGCCTGCCCTCGGTTCCCGGGATCCTGACCGCCGACCAGATCCTGGCCACCGGGAACAGCATCGCCGCCGTTCAGCAGCGCGACGGCGCGATCGGCTGGCCGGACGGCCACGTCGATGCCTGGAACCACGTCGAGTGCGTGATGGCGCTGAGCGTGTGCGGGCTCCGCGGTGCCGCGCGCCGGGGCTACGAGTGGCTGCGGGCCGCTCAGCGGCCGGATGGGTCGTGGCCGAAGGTGACCGGGGACGGCACGGTCAGCGATGACGCGGTCGAGAGCAACCACGCCGCCTACCCCGCGGTCGGAGTCTGGCACGAGTTCCAGGTCACGGGCGACGACGCGTTCGCGCGGCGAATGTGGCCGGTGGTGCGCAAGGGTATGGAGTTCGTGCTCGGCCTCCAGCAGCCGCGCGGTGAGATCATCTGGCAGCGCCGGCCGGACGGCACGCCGGCCGCCTACGCTCTGCTGGCCGGCAGCTCCAGCATGCATCACGCCCTGCGCTGCGCGATCGCGCTGGCCGAGTACATCGGCGAGCCGCAGCCGGACTGGGAGCTGGCCGCCGGCCAGCTTGGCCACGCGGTGGCCTGCCATCCCGAGGCGTTCGCCGACAAGAGCCGGTTCTCGATGGACTGGTACTACCCGGTGCTCGGCGGGCCCATGCGCGACCGCGCGGCGCAGGCCCGCCTGGAGGCGGGCTGGGACACGTTCGTCGTGCCCGGCCTGGGCATCAGGTGCGTCAGCGACCAGCCCTGGGTCACCGGCGCCGAGACCTGCGAGCTCGCGCTCGCGCTCGATTCGAGTGGCGATCACGCCCGTGCGCTTGAGCTGTTCGCGCAGATGCAGCATCTGCGCGACCCGGACGGCAGTTACTGGACCGGCTGGCAGTTCGTCAACCAGGCGCACTTCCCGAACGAACAGAGCAGTTGGACCGCGGCAGCGGTCGTCCTGGCCGCCGACGCGCTGTGCGGGGCCACCGGCGGATCGGGGATCTTCACCACCGCTGCATCCCGGTGGGCCGTCGGCTCGCCCGTGGACGCCACGGCCTGCGGATGCGAACAGTCAGTACCCGACCCCGCCTGACACCCTCGGCCGACCCCGCGGCGTTCAGCCGATCCCTTCGCCGACGCGCTCCAGAACCCGCAGCGAGCCCTCCACCCGCATCTCGGCGAACGCGCCCGACTTGAGCGCGCGCTGGTAGATGCGGTAGGGCGCCTGGCCGCCGTCGGCCGGATCACCGAACACGTCGTGGATGGCCAGCGCCCCGCCGACCGCCACCCACGGCGCCCAGCCTTCGTAGTCGGCCGTGGCCGCCGCGTCGGTGTGCCCGCCATCGATGAATAGCATCCCGAGCGGCGTCCGCCACAGCCTGGCGACATCGGCCGACCGGCCCACAATCGCGATCACGTGCTGTTCCAGGCCGGTGGCGGCTAGGGTAGACCTGAAGTGCGGCAGCGTGTCCAGCCGCCCGGTCGCCGGATCCACCAGCCCGGGGTCGTGATACTCCCAGCCGGGCTGGTTCTCCTCCGAGCCGTGATGATGGTCGACGGTGATGACCAGCTGGCCCGCCTCCCGGGCGGCGGCCGCCAGATAGATCGTTGACTTGCCGCAATAGGTCCCGATCTCGGCGACCGGGCCGCGGGGCCCGTAGGCCGCGGCCGTGTCGTACAGCGCCAGACCCTCAGGAGCTGGCATGAAGCCCTTGGCCGACTCGGCGGCGTGGGCGAGTTGCGCGGAGAACCCGTTCTGCATGTCTGCTAGTGTCCCCTTCCGGCTTGCCCGCGCGCGCCGGAACATGCTCTACTCCGTACTACTGGCCTACTTGAGGGAGACTCGTGAGGGTAGCTGTCGACCGCGACTCCTGCGAGGCCAACGCGGTGTGCGCGGGCCTGGTGCCAGAGGTGTTCGAGGTGGATGACGAGGACCAGCTGCACATCCAGGTGGCCGAGGTGCCACCGCAGCTGGCCGACGCGGTGCGGGTTGCGGTCAGGTCGTGCCCCAAGGCCGCCCTCCACCTGGAGGATTAGGGCGTCTCCGGTAAATCCTGCGCTGGACGCCTGGCATCCGCGCGCCTAAAGCCCCGCGACGGCCGCGCCTCCCGCTGCCAGGCGGGCACGGCACGCGCTTTCTCGCCATACTGGGCCGGTGGGAGCGGCAATTATCCCGGAAACAGCACCAGCGCGGGCGTCAGGAGCGCCCCGCTGGCGCCGCTTCCTGACGCCGTGGCGCTCGCCCGCGGATCAGCCCGCCTGGGCCCGGCCGGCACTGCTGGCCATCGCCGCCGCCGCGGCCGTCGCGTACGGCTGGGGAATGGCCGGCGCCAGCGTCGAGCCGTTCTACGGCGCGGCGGCCCGCAGCATGTCGGAAAGCTGGCACGACTTCATCTTCGGGGCCTTCGATCCCGCCGGGACCGTCACCATCGACAAGCTGCCCGGGGCGCTGTGGGTACAAGCCCTGTCGCTGCGGATCTTCGGCTTTCACATCTGGGCCCTGGTCCTGCCGCAAGTGGTCGAGGGCGCGGCCACCATCCTGGTGCTGTACCGGGCGGTCCGCCGGCTGGCCGGGCCTGCGGCCGGGCTGACCGCGGCGGCCGTGCTCGCCGTCACGCCCATCACCGTGCTGCTGAGCCGCGGCAACGTATCGGACTCGCTGCTGATCCTGCTGCTCGTGCTCGCCGCCGACGCCACCTCCGCCGCGCTGCTCACTGGGTCGCTGCGGCAGCTACTGCTGGCCGGGCTGTGGGTCGGCCTGGCGTTCCAGGCGAAGATGATCCAGGCCTGGCTGGCCCTGCCCGCGCTGGCCGCGGCCTACCCGCTCGCCGCGCCCGCGGCGCGGCTGCGCACCCGGTGCGCGCACGTCGCGCTGGCCGGGCTGGTCACCGCGGTGGTGTCGCTGTCCTGGATGACCGCCGTCTCGATCGTGCCGGCCCACGACCGGCCCTACGTGGACGGCAGCTCGGACGACTCGGTGTACACGCAGGTCTTCGACTACAACGGCCTGGGACGGCTCACCGGGAAATGGCCGACCCTCGCTGGCCCGCCTTCACCGCTCATCATCGCGGCCAAGGAGAGCGGGCAGTCGCTCAGCGCCCAGACCATAGGCATCAAGCCGAGCTGGCACCGTCTGCTGGCCGGCCTGTTCGCGGCCGACAGCGGCTGGCTGCTGCCGGCGGCCGTGGCCGGCGCGCTGGGCGTGCTCATCTCCCGGCGCCGCCAGGGCAGGCGCGACCCGCTGCGCGCCGCCGTCGTGCTGTGGGGCGGCTGGTGGCTGATCCTCGCGGTCTTCTTCAGCGCCGGCACCTACCTGAACTCGTACTACGTTGCGGCGCTCATCCCCGCGGTGGCCGCGCTGTGCGGCACCGGCATGGCCGCGTGCGGACCCCGCCCTTGGCCGGCCAGGATGCGCGTGATCCTGGCCGCGACGGTGCTCGCTTGCGTTGGCTACGGCGCCTACCTGATGTCCGGGACGGCATCCGGCCCGGTGGTGCTCACCGTGGTGGCGCTGATCGTGGCGGCGGCCGCCGCCGCTCAGCTGCTGCTGCCCGCCTCGGGCCAGGCCGGGCACCTGACCGCGGTGGCGTACGCCGGTGCCGCCGTGCTCCTGCTGCCCGCGGCGGCGTCCGTGAGCTGCGTCATGCGCGGGCTAGGCCCGTTTGACACCCCGTTCGAGTCGTCGAAGACCGCGCACAATAACCAGGCCCTGGCCGCCGCCGCGCCCGCTCTCACCAGGGCCGTCCAGCGGCTAGAACTCAGGACGCCACCCGGCGATGCCCTGTTCGGCGCCGACACGTCCGGCCTCGCGGATAACTTCATCCTGTACAGCGGCAGGGAGGTGCTGCCGATCGGCGGCTACCTCGGCAACGTGCCGGCCCCGACGCTGGCCACGCTGCAGGCCGACATCAGCCGCGGCTACGTGCGGGTATTCGTGCTGCCGGTGTCACCGCCGGGCCCGGACCCGCGGGTGCGGTGGATCGAGTCCCACTGCGCCAGGCAGCCCCCGCCCCCGGGCCGCCGCCCGGGCCCGTACGCGAACTTCTACTGCGGACTCGGCCCCGGCCAGCCGTCCAGGCCATCGATTCACCGAGCTTCGCCCGTACCGGTGCCCAGTCCTCAAGCTTCGCCAGCACCCGCGTCCAGCCCCTAGCCGCCGCCCGCTCTCATCGGGCGAGCCGTCCGCCACCAGGCGTGCTGGGCGTCAGGTTAAGGCTCCGCCCGCGATGGCCGCTCCGACCAGGATGAGGATCACGCCGCTCATCTGCTCGCTTCGCTCGCCGACCCACCGGCCAAGCAGTCCGCCGAGCTCGAGCCCGGCCAGCGACATGGTGACGCTGACCGCGCCGATCAGGGCCGCGCCAGCCAGGATGCCGACCTGGTAGGTGCCCAGCGCAAAACCGACGACCAGGTTGTCCAGGCTGAGCACAAAGCCACTGACCAGGAGGCGACCGAGCCCGGACGACGGGCTGGGCGCTTCGGGCTGCGCCGTTGGCCTCGGGGACGCCCCCGGTTCGTGCGCCGCTCTCCTGCGGCTGTCACGCAACGACCGCACCAGGCCAGACGCACCGACAATGATCAGCAAGAGCGCGCCCGGCCAGCGCACCGCCTGGCCGAGGTCGCGGGCGACCCGCTGGCCGATCAGCAGGCCGACTATGGGCATCCCGGCCTCAAAGACGCCGAAGACCAGGCCGACCTGCAACCTGGTCCGGACCGTCACACCCCTTACGCCAATGCCGATAGACGCGGCCAGGTTCGACAGTCCCACCGCGACCGCAGCCAACAGAAGCGCGATCACACCTATAGGATAACTGGATATTCGGCTCCGGGGCTGGCGCCGGGCGCATCACTCCTGGGCGACTACCTCGTAAACGGTCACGTCCGGTACGGCCATGAGGCCTGACCCTGCCGTCTGCCTGTTCAGTTCAGCGGCGCGTTCTTCGACGGCGAGCAGGTTCTCGCGCGAATCCCACAGCGAGATGGTCATGAGCTGGCCAGCCTCGCGATCGGCCAGGAGATAGAAGCCTCTAAGCCCCGGCTGCTGACGAGCTTCCGGAAGGTGCTCATGAACAACGCTTATCGCGCTTTCCATTCCATTGGGAGGAACGTCGGTTGTTACGACACGTGCAATCACGGGTGCCTCCTCGGGTAGCTGATTCCGCATATAGCTGATTCCGCCAAGTGATGGGTATCGCCACGGGCCAATGCCGTGTGCTCTGCGTATCCCAGCCGGATTGCGGCAGTGATGCCGGCACAGTGGTGCCGGCACGGAGTTGCCGGCGCTTAAGTGCCGGCAGGCCTGCCGTTCCCGCCGGGAAAGTGGGCGCTGAGGTGATGGCCAAGGCGCTCGATCGCTGCCCGGGCTTCCGGTGTGTCCGGCGCCGTGGCGGCGAAGGCGTGCACACCGTCCTGGGTGACCTCCAGGGTCGCGGGCACCCCGGCCTGGCGGGCCCGCTCGATCAGCCGTCGCGCGTCGTCGATCAGCCGCTCGGTGCTGCCGACCTCGAGGTGCACCGCGGGCAGACCGGACCAGTCCGCAAACAGCGGTGATACCAGCGGCGCGGCCGGATCCTGGCCGGCCGGAAGGTAGTCGCGCACCGCGGCCGCGAGCTGGCGGCCATCGCGCGTCAGCGGGTCGCGGCCGGCGGGATCGGTTATCGCCGGGCTGCCCAGGGTGAGGTCGGTGAGCGGGGACAGCGCGAACGCCGACGCGGGCAGCGGCAGGCCGCCGTCCCGCACGGCCGGGAGCGCCGCCAGGGCCAGGGTGCCGCCGCCGATCGACTCGCCGCCGAACGCGATCGACGCGGCCGCCTGCCCGGCGTCCAGCAGGCCACGGTAAGCGCTGATCACGTCGTCGAGCGCGGCCGGAAACGGGTGCTCGGGCGCCAGCCGGTAGTCGAGCACGGCGATCCTGGCGTTCGAGGCCCGGGACAGGCGCCCGGCGAACTGCCGGGAGCCGCGCGGCGAGCCGGCGCGAAAGCCGCCGCCGTGGCAGTGCAAGACCACCCGGCCGGCCGGGACGCCATCGGCCCAGACCCACTCGGCGGCGACCCCGCCGAGCGTCGTTGCCTCAACTTGCACGTCCTGGTCGGGAGCGCGCCGGGCCAGGAGCCCGTCGTGCATGGCCCGGTGCTGCTGCAGCGTGAGGTTCCCGTCCTGCGGGATGTGATCACGCAAGGCATCGATGAACGCTTGCATCTGCGTGCTCGGCATGGCGCTGTCCTCCATGGCCCTGTCCCCTCCCGGCGGCGGGATCTCCACAAGGTTCGCATACCAATATTCGGGATGTCAAATATTGGCATCGCAAGTCTGCGGCCCTACGATGAGCGCCATGCCCGATGTCGCCGAGACCCGCGAGATAGCCGGCCTGCTCGTCGCGCTCGTCGGCCAGACAGCCACCCAGATCGCGCAGTGCGCCGAGCGGTGCGGTCTGTCAGTGGTCCAGGCGTCGGCGCTGTTGCGGATAGACGGCAGCATGTCCATGCGCGAGCTGTCGGACCGGCTGGGCGGCCACGCATCAACCGCCACCGGGATGGCCGACCGTCTCGCCGCCCGCGGCCTGGTCGAGCGGCACGATGACCCCGGCGACCGGCGGGTAAAGCGGGTGGCCCTCACCGCGGAAGGTGCAGCAACCAGGACTCAGCTGGTGGCGTGCATGGAATCCGCTCGCACGCCGTTCGGGCGGCTGTCCGCGGCCGGGCGCAGGCAGCTGCACGACCTGTTGCTGGCCGCCATCGAGCCCGGGACTGACCTGGGCGAGGCCCAGCGCCAGGCGGCAAAGCTCCTCGGCTCGATCGAGCTGGACTGACTCGGCACGCCGCGGCGCTGACCGGGCCCGGCGGCGGCAGTGGCAGCGGGTGACGCCAGCACGCTCACCGCCATTCCCGGCCCCTCTGGGGTGCCGTTCTGGCGCCTCGTGTCATACGCTGCGGACATGCGGGTCGCGCTCTGCCAAATGCCGGTCAGCTCGGATCCGGCGGTCAATCTCGGCCGGGCCAAGGCGGCTGTGGCCGACGCCGCGGCCGCGGGCGCCGAGCTTGCGGTCTTCCCCGAAGGGACGCAAGCACGCTTCGGGACCGACCTGCGGGCCGCCGCGGAGCCTACCGACGGCGCGTTCTGCAGCGGCCTGGCCGCGACCGCGCGCGATCATGCAGTCGCGGTGGTCGCCGGGGTCTTCGAGCCTGGTCCGGGCAACCGGGTGTACAACACCGCCGTCGCGTTCGACGCCCACGGGCAGCTGGTCGCGGCCTACCGGAAGATCCACCTGTTTGACGCGCTCGGCCAGCGTGAGTCCGAGGATGTCGCGGCGGGCAGTGAGCCCACCGTTACCGACCTGGGCGGCCTGCGGGTCGGGATACTGATCTGCTACGACATCAGGTTCCCGGAACACGCGCGGGCTCTGACCGCCCAGGGCGCCGACCTGATCCTGGTTCCGGCCGGCTGGGCCGCCGGGCTGTTCAAGGAGGAGCACTGGGTCACGCTGGTCCGCGCCCGGGCCATCGAGAACACCGTGTGGGTGGCCGCGGCCGACCAGGTGCCCGACCCGATGGAGCCGGCCACCCGCGCGCCCACGGGGAGTGGGCGCAGCCTGCTGGTCGACCCGATGGGCACGGTCAGGCTGGACCTCGGGCCGCGGCCGGGCATCGCCGTGGGCGACGTGGACCCCGCGGTTACCGCTGAGGTCAGGGCGATCCTGCCCAGCCTCGAGCACCGGCGTGAGGACCTCTTCGGGCGGGCCTAGGCTGGCCCGAAACTGGCCCCGCGCCGCCTCTGATCACTCGTGGCGCTGATCGGCGGGAGCGCTGCCGTCCGGGCCGGCACCGCCGGACAGCGCGGAGCCGCCGTCGGGCACCGCCCCGCCAGACACCGGAGAGCCACCGTCCGGGCCGTCGCCATCGGACTCCAGGGAGGCGCCGTAGCCGGGCGCGGCGGCGCGACGCCGGCGCACGACCCACACGGCCACGGCCACCAGTACCACCACGGCGACGGCGACCGCGAGCCCGGTGCCGACCCTGGTCTCCACGGCCGAGTAGGCCGAGCCGGCCAGGTACCCGAGCAGGCAGTAGCCAACGCCCCAGACGATCCCGCCGATCACGTTGTAGAGGAGGAATGTCCGGTAAGGCACCCGTACTGCTCCCGCGGCGGCCGGGATCACCGCGCGCACAAAGGCGACGAACCGGCCGAGCAGGACGGCGAGGGCGCCCCGGTCGCGCAGCGCGGTCCTGGCCCGCTGCGGCCCGCCGGGCATCCGGCGC
>Ga0335075_10018607_pt1 | contig 10298 bp, 10 predicted proteins | sample Lox_Sample_24_FD_206723 | JGI IMG/M metagenome (GOLD analysis project Ga0335075, IMG submission 206723) | Soil microbial communities from Loxahatchee National Wildlife Refuge, Florida, United States - Lox_Sample_2.4 | ecosystem: Environmental > Terrestrial > Soil > Wetlands | place: USA... | reverse complement strand
CGATCTGCCGCATCCGCCCGCGGCGGGGGCGGGCGTGGCGATGAAGCGCAGCTGACGGCTTTGGCCGGCCGCGTTTCCCGCGCGGCGCGATTCAGCCGCGCGACCGGCTATGGAAAAGTCAGAGCCCTCTCATTCAGCCGGCGCCGTTTGGGGAAGCGAGCGCGGCTCACGAAACGGCTGGATGCGGGTCAGCCGCACCGCGGCCATGACATCCGAATTCGCCCGCGCGTCCTCCGCATAATCCTGCAGGCGCAAGAGCGAGAGACGCGCGCCGCGGTTGGCGTCGTTGGGGCTCAGGTCGTCGAACATGAGGAACTTGAGGTCGCTCACCCCGCCGGCTTCTTTCACCCACAAAGCCGAGGCGATCTGGATGGCGTCGCCCAGCGACATCCTGCGAGGCTTCTCCTCCGCTCTTCGCACGCCGGCCGGCCGTTGCCATTTGGCGTCGCGCAGTCGCGCCACGCGCAGCATCATGTTCGGGTCGGGCGTCACCAGCGTCGCGAGCGAGCGGATATATCGCGTCAGCGCCTGAAGCGTGTCGAAGCGTCCGCGAACGAACATCGATGGCTTGAGCTCCGCGAACAGGATGCTGCTGACCCAAACCCGACGTCGCGCAACCGCCGCCTGCGTCAAGATCCTTTCGATGTGCTCCTCAGCCTCGCCCGAGGCGCCGCTCGCGTGGCGCAGAAAGACGTTGGTGTGGAGGAAATGATGATCGCAATCGGATTGGACCGAGCGCGCCTCGGATTGGGAAAATGGGTGCATCTCACGTTCCATTCAAGACTTGCCCTGGCGGTTTGGCGGGCGGGAGCGAGTCGACAAGCTCAGCCTGCGGCAATCGCGTTAACAAGAGCCAACCTTCCGGCCGTTTTTATCGCAGGGACAATGAATTAGACATGAACTGAGATGACGCACCGTGAGCCGCGTCACATAGCGTCACTGTCGATTCCGGCGCTCCATCGCCGCGAGCGACCAAGCGCTCAGGAGACGAACCTCGTCATTGAAGAAAGCGTTCCCCGCGAGCGTCGAAAATCCTCTCGCAGAGGAAAGGCGAAACGAACGAATGTCGATAGCGGGCCGTTTAATCGGCGCTCCGGCGAAGCCTTACCCCGGATGGCTCTGGGCTTCACGTTCACGGCCTCGCGACGCGCGATATCCGCTCGCGCGCGCGTCGGCTTCGCACATATATGCGCCCCGGTGGGTGCGCCCGTAATAACGGGTCCCGGAATAGTGGTAGACGCCCGACGACGTATTGACCCACACGACAGTGTCCGTCGGGCAGCGCGCGCGCGCCGCGAGTTCGGTCGTGTACTGGTTCGCGCGCAGGGTCGAGGGCGAGCCGGCATTCGAGGCCGGCGCCGAAGCGGGCGCCGACGATTGCTTCCACCAAGGGAAGAGAGAGCCCGACTGAGAGGCGGGCGCAGGCGCAGGGGCCGGCGCCGGCGCCGGAGCGAAACCGCCGGAGGGCGACGCGGCGGCCGTTCGGCTCGCACGGCATTGCGAGAGAAACTGCGGCCAGGTCTGGCCGCCGGTCGTTCCCGCCGCCTTCGCCTCTTTCCATCGGCTCGCGCATTCTCTCATGACGCTCTCGCCGCCCGAAGGCGCGGCGACATTGGACGCCGGCGTGGACGGCCGCAACCAGGGGAACAGGGAGCCCGACTGAGAGGCGGGCGTGGGCGCCGGCGCCGCAGCGGCGCCGCTCTCGCTCGCCCGGCAATGCGCGAGAAACTGCGGCCAGGTTTGATCCCCGGTCGTTCCCGCCGCCTTGGCCTCTTTCCATTGGGTCGCGCACAATCTCATGACGCTTTCGGCGTTCGCCGCGGTCGGACTCCCGGCAGAGAGCCCAACGGCGATTGCGGCGGCCGTCAGCCAGGAAACGAGCGAGCTGCGCATATCACTCCCCAAACCACGCCCTCAATCGGGCTTCAGCGCCAGCCTAGCGCGAGCGGGACCGCTCCGCCAAGCGAATCCCCGCCGCCCTGCTTCACGAGGCGACCGTCCACCTGGCCCGATCGGCCGGAGCGGACGTGCTTACGCGTTCGGGCGTTCCGCTCGGCGCGGCGCGCAGATATTGCCTCGGCCATGGCGCGATCTGCCCGAGCGCCTGCGCCGCGTGCAAGGGCCAGTACGGGTCGCGCAGCGCCTCGCGCGCCAGCAGCACGATATCGGCCTGATCGTTGCGGATGATCTGGTCGGCTTGAGCCGGCGCGGTGATCATGCCGACCGCGGCGACAGCAATGTTCGCCTCGCGCCGAATGCGCTCCGCGAACGGGATTTGATATCCCGCTCCGACGGGTATGTCCGCCTTCTCGACATTGCCGCCGGACGAGCAATCGATCACATCGACGCCGAGGGCGAGCAGCTGGCGCGCGAGCTCGACCGACTGGTCGATGTCCCATCCGCCTTCAACCCAGTCGGTCGAGGAGATTCGCACGAACAGCGGGCAGCGCTCAGGCAAAGCGCGTCGCACCGCCGCGACGCACTCGCGAAGGAACCGTGTCCGATTGTCGAACGAGCCGCCGTACGCGTCGGCGCGCCGATTGCTGAGCGGCGACAGAAACTCGTGAATCAAATAGCCGTGGGCCGCGTGAATCTCGATCACCGCGAAGCCGGCCGCGACCGCGCGTTCAGCCGCGATCACGAAGGCGGCTTGCAGCGACTTGATCTCGTCGACGGTCAGTTCGCCGGGCTTGGGATAGGTGTCGCTGAACGCAATCGCGCTCGGAGCGAGCGGGCGCCAACCGCCTTCCGTTTCGGGGATGGCGCCCTGTCCCGCGCCCGGCCGATAGGTGCTGCCCTTTCGTCCGGCGTGCGCGAGCTGGATGCCCGGCCGCGCTCCCTGAGAATCGATGAAGCGCGCGATCCGCTCGAGCGGCTCGAAATGTCGTTCGCTCCAGGCGCCGAGGTCCTGCGGCGAAATGCGGCCCTCGGGCGTGACCGCGGCGGCCTCCGTGAACACTAGCGCCGCGCCGCCTACCGCCCGGGATGCGAGATGCGCGAAATGCCAATCGTTGGCGTAGCCGTCGACTGAAGAATATTGGCACATCGGTGAAACGCCGATGCGATTGGCGAAGTCGACGTCGCGCATGCGAAGTTTGCTGAACAGATGCGGCATGGGTTCAACCGTCTCGATTCGAGAATGGGAGAGGAGATCAACTGTTGATTTGGCGCCCGCGGCTTCGCTGGGGAGTCGCGACGGCGGGAGCGATGGCGAACCATATCCTGCGGCGCCCCGCGGTCAAGCTCACTGGCGCGCGAAGCCTGTCTCTCGGCCGATCGAGGCCGCTTGGGCTTTTAGCCAGCATCCCCAGCGGCAAAGCGAAAACCTCTCGACGGCGCCGCGTTTGGCTTCGTTTCGGCGCGGCCCACGCGCGAGCGGAGGCTGCGGGGCCCGAGGATCAGCCCGCGGCAATGGCCTGGCCCGTCTCGGCATCGAAAAAGTGCAACGGACCTTCAAACGTCAGCGCGATGCTGTCGCCGGCGCGACCGTTCAAACGCTCGCGAAACACGCACACGATCTCCTGCCCGGCGAACTTGGCGATCACCTGGGTTTCGTATCCGGTCGGCTCGATGACCATGATCTGCGCCGGCATTGCGCGCGATCCCCCGAGGGTTACGTGTTCCGGCCGCACCCCCATGACGATCTCCGAGCCGGCCGCGACCCGCGGCGCCGCGTTGAGCGGGATCTTGACGCCCGAAGCGGTGATGAGCGCCGGCCGCTCGCCGCCGTCGAGGCGCGCCTTGATGAAGTTCATCGCCGGCGAGCCGATGAACCCCGCCACGAACAGGTTGGCGGGACGATCGTAAAGTTCGAGCGGCGAGCCGATCTGCTCGACGGCGCCGTCGTGCAGGACCACGATCTTGTCGGCCATGGTCATCGCCTCGATCTGGTCGTGCGTGACATAGAGGGTCGTGGATGCGAGCCGCTGCTGCAGCGCCTTGATTTCGGCGCGCATCTGCACGCGCAATTTGGCGTCGAGATTGGACAGCGGCTCGTCGAACAGAAACACCGCCGGATCGCGCACGATCGCCCGCCCCATGGCGACCCGCTGCCGCTGGCCGCCCGACAACTGGCGCGGATAGCGCTCGAGCAGGGGCTTGAGCCCGAGGATGTCGGCGGCCTGGTTGACCTTTTCGGTGATTTCGGCCTTCGGCCGGCGCGCGAGTTCGAGCGAAAAGCTCATGTTCTTCGCCACCGTCATTTGCGGATAGAGCGCATAGTTCTGGAACACCATCGCGATGTCGCGCTCTTTCGGGGCCACGTTGTTGACGACGCGCCCGTCGATGCGAAGCTCGCCGCTGGTGATCGACTCGAGCCCCGCGATCATGCGCAGAAGCGTCGACTTGCCGCATCCCGACGGTCCGACCAGAATGACGAATTCGCCGTCCTCGACGCCGATCGAAACGCCGTGAATGACCTCGAGAGCGCCAAAGCTCTTGCGCACGTTGGAAACTTCGACCGAGGCCATATGCGTTCATCCTGTTGCGGCCGGGCGCAGGCGCCGCCCATTAGCGCAGATTATGACGGCGGCGGGCCGTCACACCACCTGGTTTCGCAATTGGCTTTCGCCCCGAAGCAGGCGCTCGATATTGTCGACGAGAATGTCGACGACATTCTTTTCGTAGCGCTCGGTTTCACCTGCGGTATGGGGCGTAATGAGCACGTTCGGCATCGCCCAGAAGGCGGATGCGGCCGGCAGCGGCTCGTCTGGGAAGCAATCAAGACCCGCGGCGCGCACCTGTCCGTCGGCGAGCGCGGCGATCAGCGCCGCCTCGTCGACCACCTTCCCGCGCGCGACATTGATCAAAAGCGCCCCCGGTTTCAGCGCGGCGAGCGCAGCCGCGCCGATCAGGCCTTCCGTTTCCGCGGTCAGGGGACAGGTCAGAGCCACGATATCGGCCTCAGCCAGCGCTCGCGCGAGATCGGCCTCAGCGAAGACCTTGTCGGCGAGCATGGGCTCCGGCCGCGCGGTGCGACGCACGCCGATGACGCGCATGCCGAAGGCGCGCGCGAGCGCGGCGAGGCGCATGCCGATCCGGCCAAGGCCGACGATCGCGAGCGTCTTGCCGCCGAGCTCCTGCTCGCGCTCGGCGCGGTCGCCGATCATGCCGCGCCAGCGCCGCGCCTGCTGGTTGTCGCGCGCCAGATGGAGCTGACGCGTGAGCGCGAGGATGAGCGCCATGGCGTGCTCCGCCACCGCGCGCTCGTTCGCGCCTTGAGCGCTGGCCAGCCGGACGCCGTGCTTCGCGAATAGCGCCTTGTCGTACTGATCCGCGCCGGCGCTGTAGGACTGCACGAAGCGCAGCCTCGGCATGGCCGCCAGCAGCGTGTTGCGCCACAAGCCCGATACGACCAGCACATCGGCTTCATGCGCGTGGCCCTCAAGCTCTTCCAGCGTGCGCGCCTTGAAGTGCTTAACGCCGGTTCGCCGCGCGGCGAATTCCTCCGCCCCGCGATAGGCGACGTGGGCGAAGCCAATCGTCAGCGCGTCGCGGGACGGAAAAGCATCGCCCTTCATCGTGGCGGCGAGCCGCTGCGAGAGGCGAAGCGACAGCGCGCCCCGGTCGAGATCAGGATCCGCACAATTGCGGCTTGACGCACGTCTGTCTCTGCTCCCGACAATGGCCCGGTCCCGACCGAATGCTCAACTCACCACGAAGGACACGAGGGGTCACGAAGTCTTGGTGGTCCTTAGTGTCCTTTGTGGTGAATCTTCGGCCGCGTTGCGCCGCAGCCACATCCGTTGGTGGACATGGTCAAACCTGCTAAGCCAATATACGGACGATGAAAGGCTTGGAAACGGAGAATCGGGCGCGACAGCGCGCGGTTTCCAGTCACGGCCTTGGCGCGTTCGTTCTGGCCGGACGGTCGGACAGCGGGCGCTCCGCTCCAACGAACATCGGCGGTTCGATGAATCCGGAAGGGGCGGGGGATGGCGCGATCGGATCAAGTCAAACCGTTCGCGCTCCACGAAAAGGACGCGGCGCAGGACGGCTGGGACGATCCGGTGCGCGGGCGGCTTCGCTGGCGCACCCTCGTCTCCAAGGGAGCGACCCAATCCGAGGGCGTGACCTGCGGCGTGGCCGGGATTTCGCGGCCCTCCAGGCTCATCAAGCCGGCGCCGGCGACCACGTAATAGACTTCCGGCGGCGCATGCCGATGCAGGCCCAGCCATTCGCCGGGCCGAAACTCGGCCACGCCGGGCAGCGCGGTATTCATCCCCGGCATGGCCGAGCACGGCATCCGCCAGAACCGAGGTTTTGCGCCTCTTTTACGCCTTTCCGGTCGATTCGTTCGACGGCGTGGACTACCTCTTCTCCGCCGCGCCGCGGGCCTGACCGTCGGCGGGCCGGGGACGGCCTTGCTCTCGCGCCGAGGTCCGGAGAGCCCGCGCTTATAACACCAGCGAAGTGACACCAGCGAAGTGACTGACACCAGCGAAGTGACTTGACAAAATCAGAACGATGTGTTATCTAGATCAGAATGGAAGAACTAGAATCTGCACTCCTGGAGCGGAGAATGGGAACTGATGACTGTTTGACGGTTCAGTCCACAACCCCGTCGCGCGAGTGGGAAAGGCAGGAAATTTTTTTACGTCAATCGCCCGTAACCCATTGAAAAGTCCCGATTCGCGGAAATAAAAGGAAATAAAAGGAAATAAAAGGAAGCGGTTTTGCTTCCTTTTATTGCCGGTTGCTTCCCTTGAACTCGCGCCCTGGTTGAATCGCCGGCTCGCCGGCCGTCCCGTTGGCTGCACTCGCGCGGACCTCGGCGGAGCTTGCCAGCCGGCGCCGGTCGCGATAGCGGTTCGGCGCCCCTCAACCTCGGCCTCGCGACGCGCGCACATGACCTCTGCCGCCATGGTCCTCACCTCCTACACGGCCGCGCCCGGACGCGAATGCGGCGCATGCACCCTCTGCTGCAAGGTCTACGCGCTGCCCGAACTCGAAAAGCCCCCGGGCGTCTGGTGCAAGCATTGCGCGCCCGGAAAGGGCTGCGCGATCCACGACTCTTTGCCCGATCAGTGCCGGCGGTTCTTCTGTCTGTGGATGACCGATGGGACCATGGCGCCGGAGTGGAAGCCCGACCGGGCGCGGTTCGTGCTGTCCGTCTATCCGACGAACGGCTTTCTCTACGGCCAGGTCGATCCCGGTTCGCCCGGCGCCTGGCGAAGGGCGCCCTATTTCGACGTCCTGCGCGCGATGGCGAAAACGCTGCTCGAGCAGCGCCGCCACGTGATCATGTTCGTCGGCGACCAGGCGACGCTCGTCATGCCTGACGAGGCCGTTCCGCTTGGCAGGATGACGGCGGAGGATAATTTCCGTATCGAACCGGCCTTCGGTCCGAAGGGCCCAACATGGCGGGCGACCAAAATATGAGAAGGATTGCGCCTCTCTGTCTCGGGCTCGGCGTTTCTGTCTTGGCTGTCGCGCCGGCGCTCGCCGAACTCGCGATGACCGGCGCGCCGGTTGCGATGCGCGCTCGCCCGAGCGGCAGGGCCGGCGTCGTCCAGCGCATTCCTGCGAGCGCTGAAATCGAGCTCATAAGATGCGCCCGCGGCTGGTGTCACGCCTCATGGCGTGGCCGATTTGGCTATATTCCGTCGGCAGCGGTGGTCTTAGGACCTCCGCCCGCGACCTTGCCCGGCGACGAACTGCCGCCGCCGTTCCTCAACGCCCAGCCGACCTATGTCACGCCGCCCGCGTGGCGGTGGCAAGGCCCCTATCTCGGCGTGAACGGCGGGTTTGGCTCGGGCTCCTGGTAGCGGGAAGGCGCCGGATCCAAGGGCGACCCTACCCACAGGCGGCGCCGGACACTATATTCCTGCTTGACCCCTTTCTCACCGAGGAGATGAACCGCGTGACCCTGAGCCACGAGCCGGACAAAATTCCCGTCACCGTCCTCACCGGCTATCTGGGCGCCGGCAAGACGACGCTGCTCAACCGGATCTTAAGCGAGCCGCATGGCAAGCGCTACGCGGTCGTCGTCAACGAGTTCGGCGAGATCGGCATCGACAACGAGCTCGTCGTCGGCGCGGACGAGGAAGTGTTCGAGATGAACAACGGCTGCATCTGCTGCACCGTGCGCGGCGACCTCATTCGCATCATCGAGGGGCTGATGAAGCGCAAGGGCCGGTTCGACGCCATCATCGTCGAAACGACCGGGCTTGCCGATCCCGCGCCGGTGGCGCAAACCTTCTTCGTCGACGAGGACGTGAAGGATGCGGCGCGGCTCGATGCGGTGGTGACGGTGGCCGACGCCAAATGGCTCGCCCAGCGTCTGCGCGACGCGCCGGAGGCCAAGAACCAGATCGCCTTCGCCGACGTCATCATCATCAACAAGACCGACCTCGTCACGCCCGCCGAACTCGGCGAGGTCGAGGCGCGCATCCGCGCCATCAATCCTTACGCCTCGCTCCATCGGGCGAACAAATGCGACGTCAAGATCGCCGACGTGCTTGAGCGCCGCGCCTTCGATCTCGACCGCATTCTCGACATCGAGCCCGATTTCCTGGTTCCCGAGGATCACGACCATGATCATGACCATCACGATGGCGAGCATCACCATCACGGCCTCAAGCACTATCATGACGAGGACATGCAGTCGGTGGCGGTGAGGCTCGAGGGCGACGTCGACCCGGCCAAGTTCATGCCCTGGATCAACCGCGTCACTCAGGAGCAGGGCCCCAACATCCTGCGCTGCAAGGGCATCGTGGCGATGAAGGACGATCCAAAGCGCTTCGTGTTCCAGGGCGTGCACATGATGCTCGACGGCGATTCGCAGCGCGAGTGGAGGGCGGACGAGAAGCGGGAATCGAAGGTCGTGTTCATCGGGCGCGACCTTCAGGAAGACGATATCCGCAGCGGATTCCTCGCCTGCGCGGCTTGACGGGGCTGCGCCCTCACCCCAACCCTCTCCCCATAGCCCGTCGAGAGACGGGCGTCCTTCCGGACGCCCTTTGGGGAGAGGGGCGCAACCCTTCTCCCCCCGGGAGAAGGTGGCCCGAAGGGCCGGATGAGGGAGAATATGAGCGAATCTGAGACCGCCTCTTCGCTCGCGCAACACGTCGTTCCCCTCGACGCCGGCGCGCATGTGGTGGCGGCGGCGTTCCTCGACGGCGCGCCGGCGCTGGCCCTGGCTGACGGCGCCGTTCTGATCGGCGATCCTCAAGAGCAGAACCGCGTCGTCGCCCATCCCGGCGCCGCGATTCTGACAGCGGTCAGCGACGGCAGGATTCTGCTGACCGGCGGCGACGACGGACGCGTGGTCGCGGTCAAGGCCGACGGCGGTCTCGATGAGATCGCCGACGAGAAGGGCAAGTGGATCGACGCCCTTGCCCTTCGCGGCAAGGCCTGCGCCTGGAGCGCGGGCAAGCAGGTTCGGGCGCGCGATGAAAGCGGAGCGGTCAAGAGCTGGAGCGCGCCGTCGACGGTTCGCGGCCTGAGCTTTCAGCCCAAAGGCTTTCGCCTCGCCGCGACGCACTACAATGGCGCGACGCTCTGGTTTCCGAAGGTCGAGGGGGCGCCGCAAACGCTCGAATGGAAAGGCGCGCATCTCGACGCGACCTTCTCACCCGATGGCCGTTTTCTCGTCACTTCGATGCAGGAGAACGCGCTGCACGGCTGGCGCCTCGCCGATTCGCGCAATATGCGCATGACCGGATATCCGGCCAAGACGCGCTCGCTCTCCTGGTCGCACGACGGCCAGTGGCTTGCGACCTCGGGCGCCGACGCTGCGGTCGTGTGGCCGTTCAAGGACAAGGACGGGCCGATGGGCAAGGCCCCGCGCGAATGCGGGGTGCGCAACGCGCGAGCGACCCGGGTGGCCTTTCATCCCAAGGCGCTCGTCGTCGCCATCGGCTATTCCGACGGCCTGCTGCTGCTCTGCCGTCTCGCCGACGGGGCCGAGATTCTGGCTCGCCATCCGGGCGACGGGCCGGTCAGCGCGCTCGGCTGGGACGCGACGGGCGCCCGGCTCCTGTTCGGCCTCGAGTCCGGCGCCGCGGGCCTCCTGGCCCTGCCGGCCTGACCTGTTTTCGCTATCGCGCAAGTTTACGCGACTCGGCGATTTCAACGGCTTAACCATGATCGATTCGACTGTGACGTTGATGATGCGCCACAGGAGGATCGTGTGGATCGGGAAGGGGATGCAGGAAGCGAGGCGCGGTTTTCGGCCTATGTCGGAAGGCTGTCGGCGGCGCTAGAGCCTTATCGGTTCCGATTGAATCGGAACCGGGCTCTAAGTCTTTGTTTTGAGCGTGATCTTATCCGAAAACCGGCATCCACTTTTCGGGATC
>Ga0335075_10018606_pt1 | contig 10298 bp, 10 predicted proteins | sample Lox_Sample_24_FD_206723 | JGI IMG/M metagenome (GOLD analysis project Ga0335075, IMG submission 206723) | Soil microbial communities from Loxahatchee National Wildlife Refuge, Florida, United States - Lox_Sample_2.4 | ecosystem: Environmental > Terrestrial > Soil > Wetlands | place: USA... | reverse complement strand
CGAGGATAGCTCGCGCCTCGACCACGGATTTCCCGCGGATGTGGTCACACACCAGCCGCGCCTTGCGCGCGCTCGAACGAACGTACTTGGCCTGCGCACGAACGACCGGGGCCGGCGCACCGGGCTCGCGCTCCTTGCGCTCCCGCTGACGCCGCGGCGTCGAAGCGGCCCGATCCGCCCGCTTCGGCTTCGCAGCAGCCTTCGGCTTCTCCTCAGCCTCAGGCTCGTCCTCGGAGGCGTCAGCGGCAGGAGCCTCCTCAGCGTCCTCGCTCGCGAGCTCCTCATCAACCTCGGCGTCGTCCGCGCTCGCGTCCGCCTCGGCCACGGGGGCGTCGGCGGAGGTCGGGGCGTCCTCGGACGAGGCCCCTTGCGAACTGTCGGTGGCCGCAGACGTCTCGTCGGAGGCAGCGGGGGCCTCGTCCGGGGTCGTCTCGACCTTCTCTTCGGGCTCTTCAGTCATCGCCGCTTACCCGTCCCCGCGTGCCCGCGATACAGCCGCGTGGGCGCGAACTCCCCGAGCTTGTGTCCCACCATCGACTCAGAAATGAACACAGGCACGTGCTTGCGACCGTCATGGACGGCGATCGTGTGCCCGACCATCTCAGGGAAGATCGTCGAGGTGCGTGACCAGGTGCGGATCATGCGCTTCTCACCCGAGCTGTTCATCGCCTCGACGCGGCCGATCAGCCGCTCCTCGACGAACGGGCCCTTCTTGCTGGAACGACTCATCGCTTCTTACCCCTTCTGCGGCCGCGCACGATGTACTGGTCGGACTTCTTGCCCTTCTTGCGGGTGCGGTAGCCCAGGGTGGGCACGCCCCACGGGGTCACGGGATGGCGGCCGGGCGTCGTGGAGCCCTCGCCACCGCCGTGCGGGTGGTCGACCGGGTTCATCGCCGTGCCGCGCGTCTGCGGGCGCACGCCCATGTGACGCTTGCGGCCGGCCTTGCCGATCTTGACGTTCTGATGATCGGAGTTGCCGATCGAGCCGACGGTCGCGCGACACTCGTCGCGGACCATGCGCATCTCTCCGGAGGGGAGGCGCAACGTCGCCATGCCGTTGTCCTTGGCGAGCAACTGCACGCCGGTCCCGGCGGAGCGCGCCATCTGGCCGCCACGTCCGGGGGTCAGCTCGACGTTGTGGACGATCGTGCCGGGAGGCATGTTGCGCAGTGGGAGCGCGTTGCCGACGCGGATCTCCGCGGTCTCGCCGGACATCACCGTGGCACCCACCGCGAGCCGCGCGGGCGCGAGGATGTAGCGCTTCTCGCCGTCGGCGTAATGCAGCAGCGCGATGTAGGCGGAGCGGTTCGGGTCGTACTCGATGTGCGCGACCTTGGCCGGAACCCCGTCCTTGCGACGCTTGAAGTCGATCTGTCGGTACAGCCGCTTCGCTCCGCCACCACGGTGGCGAGCGGTCTTGCGACCGTGGGCGTTGCGTCCGCCGGACTTGGTGAGGCCGGAAACGAGGGATTTCTCGGGACTCGAACGGGTGATCTCCGCGAAGTCCGGATAGGAGACGAAGCGGAGTCCGGGCGAGGTGGGCTTGGGCTTGCGGATCGGCATTACTCTGACGCCTCGAACGCCTGGAAGATCGGGATCGTGTCGCCCTCGCGCACCTGCACGATGGCCTTCTTCCACGACCGCGTGCGACCGGAGTGCACGCCGCGCCGCTTCGGCTTGGACTTCACCGACACGGTGCGCACGCCGGTGACCTTGACGTCGAACAGCTGCTCGACGGCCTGCCGGATCTGCGTCTTGTGCGCCTTGTCATGAACGCGGAAGGTGTACTTGCCCGCCTCGGCGAGAACGAACGACTTCTCGGAGACGACGGGCCGGATGATGACCTGGCTCATGTCCATCAGGCTGCGGCCTCCTCGGTGTCCTTCGTGCCGTTGGCACGCGCGACGAGATCGTCCATCGCGGCCTCGGAGATCAGCAGCGACGCAGCGCCGATGATGTCGGCGACGCCGCAGTCACTCACCGGCACGACCTCTGCCTGGCGCAGGTTGCGGAACGACAGTCCGGCGGCCGCCTCGGTGTCGGCGAGCACGACCAGCGACGGGGCCTTGCGGGTGGGTGGGTTCCATGTCCCGAGCAGGGCGACCGCCTGCTTGGTGGACGGAGTCTCGAACGCGGACGCGTCGAACACAGCCAGCGAGGAGCGCTCGGCATGGACGGAGAGCGCACAGCGCAGTGCCGCCCGGCGTGCCTTGCGGTTGACCTTGACGGTGTAGTGGCGTGGCTGAGGCCCGAACACGGTGCCACCGCCCGTCCACACCGGCGAGCGCGAGGACCCGGCGCGGGCGCGCCCGGTGCCCTTCTGACGCCAGGGCTTGGCGCCACCGCCGCGGACCTGGCCGCGCGTCTTGGAAGAGGCCGTCCCCTGGCGGCGCGCGTTGAGCTCCGCGCGCACCGTCTCATGAACCAGCCCCATGTTGAACGAGGCCTCGAACGCGGTCGCGTCGAGCGTGTGCTTGCCGGAGGCACCGGCCCCGATCTTGGGTGCGGTCCTAGGCATCGGTGCGCACCTCCACGGTCGAGCCGGTGGGGCCGGGCACGGAGCCGCGGACCATCATCAGGTTCCGCGCGGGCATCAGCTCGACGACCGTGAGACCGCGCTGGGTGACGCGCTTGTTGCCCATCTGACCGGGGCCGCGGATGCCCTTCATCACGCGAGCCGGCCAGGCGGAGGCGCCGATCGAGCCGGGCGCGCGGTAGTTGTGCGAGCCGTGGGTCTTGGGACCGCGCTTGAAGTTGTGGCGCTTGATCGTGCCGGCGAAGCCCTTGCCCTTGGAGATGCCCGAGATCTTGACCTTCTGACCGACCTCGAACGCCTCGACGGTGACGGTCTCGCCGACGAGCAGCTCACCGGCCTCGTCGCGGAACTCGACCAGATGGCGATGTGCGGACGCGTCGGCCTTCTTGAGGTGGCCGAGCTCGGCCTTGGTCAGGTGCTTCTCCTTGGTGGCGCCGAACGCGAGCTGGACGGCCTCGTAGCCGTCATGCTCGACGGTGCGGACAGCGGTGACCGGACAGGGGCCGGCCTCCAGGACGGTGACGCGCTCGACGCGGCCGTCCTCCTGGAAGCGCTGGGTCATGCCGATCTTCTTGGCGAGGATCGCGCTCATGAGGCGAGGCGAATCTCGATGTCGACGCCGGCAGGCAGGTGGTCCAGGCGCTGCAGCGAGTCGACGGTCTTGGGCGTCGGCTGGTGGATGTCGATCAGCCGCTTGTGCGTGCGGATCTCGAAGTGCTCGCGCGAGTCCTTGTCCTTGAACGGCGACCGGATCACGCAGTACACATTCTTCTCCGTGGGCAGCGGCACGGGACCGGCGACGGTCGCGCCGGTGCGCGTCGCGGTCTCGACGATCTCCTTGGCCGCCGTCTCGATCGCCGTGTGGTCGTAGGACTTCAGGCGGATGCGGATCTTGTTCTGGGCGATGGTCGCCATGTGTTCTCTGTCTCTGGTTCTCGGATCGGCGCGCGGGCAGGGGATCCCGCGCCCGGGCACCGTGTCAATTCGTATCTGGCAAAAAGAAGCGGCGGGGGTGGGTGATCCCCTCCCCCGCCGCGTACAGCGGAATTACTGGATGATCTCGGTCACGACCCCGGAGCCGACCGTGCGGCCGCCCTCACGGATCGCGAAGCGCAGACCCTGATCCATGGCAATCGGCTGGATCAGCTCGATCTCCATGGTGACGTTGTCACCCGGCATGACCATCTCCGTGCCCTCGGGCAGGTTGGCGACGCCGGTGACGTCCGTCGTACGGAAGTAGAACTGCGGCCGGTAGCCGGTGAAGAACGGCGTGTGACGGCCGCCCTCCTCCTTCTTGAGGACGTAGACCTCGGCCTTGTACTTCGTGTGCGGCGTGATCGACCCGGGCTTGCAGAGCACCTGGCCGCGCTCGATCTCCTCGCGCTTGGTGCCACGCAGCAGGCAGCCGGCGTTGTCGCCCGCCTGACCCTGGTCGAGATTCTTCTTGAACATCTCGACGCCGGTGACCACGGTCGACGTGGTCGGCTTGATGCCGACGATCTCAACGGTGTCACCGGTCTTGATGATCCCGGACTCGATACGACCGGTCGCCACCGTGCCACGGCCGGTGATCGAGAAGACGTCCTCGACCGGCATCAGGAACGGCTTGTCCAGGTCACGCACGGGCTCGGGGATGTAGGTGTCCAGCGCCTCGGCGAGATCGAGGATCTTCTGCTCGTACTCAGCGTCACCCTCGAGCGCCTTCAGCGCCGAACCCACGACGAACGGGATGTCGTCGCCGGGGAACTCGTACTCGGACAGCAGGTCGCGGATCTCGACCTCGACCAGCTCCAGGAGCTCGGGGTCGTCGACCATGTCGGCCTTGTTGAGGAACACCACGATGTACGGCACGCCGACCTGGCGGGCGAGCAGGATGTGCTCACGCGTCTGCGGCATGGCGCCATCGGCGGCGGAGACGACGAGGATTGCCCCGTCCATCTGCGCCGCACCGGTGATCATGTTCTTGACGTAGTCAGCGTGACCGGGGCAGTCCACGTGGGCGTAGTGCCGGTTCGCGGTCTCGTACTCGACGTGCGAGGTCGCGATCGTGATGCCGCGAGCCTTCTCCTCCGGAGCGTTGTCAATCGAGTCGAACGACCGCACCTCGGTGCCATCGCCAAACTTGTCGTGGAGCACCTTGGTGATGGCCGCGGTCAGGGTCGTCTTGCCATGGTCGATGTGACCGATGGTGCCGACGTTCACGTGGGGCTTTGCCCGCTCAAAATTGGCCTTCGCCACTTTGGCTTGCTCCTTCTTTCAGTTTCCGTGTGTTGCTGGGATCTGATCTGGGCTCGTCTGTGCGAAGCACTGTGGACGAACCCAATCAGGGTAAAGGTTTCCGTCCGCCATTGCTGCTACGTGCAGGAAACGGCGGGTCCTGCAGATCGTCAGGCGGCCTGCTGCTCGCCTCCGACGACCTTCTCAGCGATGTTAGGAGGCACTTCCTCGTATCGCTCGAACTGCATGGTGTATGTCGCCCGGCCCTGCGTGTTGGAGCGCACATCGGTCGCGTACCCGAACATCTCGGCGAGCGGCACCGTGGCGGAGACGACCTGCGCGTTGCCGCGCTGCTCCATGCCCGACACCTGGCCGCGCCGGCGATTCAGATCGCCGATCACGTCGCCCATGAACTCCTCGGGCGTGACGACCTCGACCGAGAACACCGGCTCCAGCAGCACCGGCTTGGCGCGCCGGAGTGCCTCCTTGGCGCCAATCGATCCGGCGATCCGGAAGGCGATCTCCGAGGAGTCAGTGTCGTGGTACTTGCCGTCGGTCAGCGTGATCCGGACGTCGACCACCGGGAATCCGGCCTTCGGACCGTTCACCAGCGCATCCTCCGCGCCCTTCTCGACCGCGGGGATGAACTCGGTCGGCACCGAGCCGCCCTTGATCTTGTTGACGAACTCGAACCCCTCGCCGGGCGCGGGCTCGATGTCGAAGTAGACGATGCCGTACTGACCTGAGCCGCCGGTCTGGCGGACGTGGCGACCCTCCACCTTGGTGGCGGTGCCGCGGATCGTCTCCCGGTAGGAGACCTGCGGCCGCCCGACATTGGCCTCGACCTTGTATTCGCGCTTCATGCGATCGACGAGGATCTCGAGGTGCAACTCGCCCATGCCGGAGATCTCGGTCTGGCCGGTCTCCTCGTTGGTCTGCACCTGGAAGGTGGGGTCCTCCTCGGCCAGACGGCCGAGCGCAACCGACATCTTCTCCTGGTCGGCCTTGGTCTTGGGCTCAACCGCGACCTTGATGACCGGCTCGGGGAACGTGATCGTCTCGAGCTTGATCGGCCGGTCGACGGCGCACAGCGTGTCGCCGGTGACGACCTGCTTGATGCCGACGCCGGCGGCGATGTCGCCCGCGTAGACCTCATCGACCTCCTCGCGATCGTTCGCGTGCATCATCAGGATGCGCCCGATGCGCTCCGTCCGGCCGGTGGAGACGTTGAGCACACGGCCGCCCGCCTGCAGCTTGCCGGAGTAGACGCGGAAGTAGGTGAGCTTCCCCACGTAGGGGTCGGCCATGATCTTGAACGCGAGCGCCGCGAACGGGTCGTCGTCCGAGCTCTTGCGCACGGCCGGGGTGCCCCCGGTGTCCGAGCCCTTCTCGGGCTCAAGGCCCTCGACCGGCGGGACGTCGAGCGGGCTCGGCAGGTAGTCGATGACCGCGTCGAGCAGCGGCTGCACGCCCTTGTTCTTGAACGAGGAGCCGCAGAGGACCGGGGTCAGCTGGATCTCGAGCGTCGCCTTGCGCAGCGCCTGCTTGATCCGCGCGACCGGGATCTCCTGCTCCTCGAGCAGCATCTCGAGCAGCTCGTCGTCGTGCTTGGAGAGCTCCTCGAGCATGTGCTCGCGGGCCTCGGCGACACGGTCGACCTGGTCAGCCGGGATGTCGATGACCTCCTGCTCCTTGCCGAGGTCGTCCTTGTAGATGATCGCCTGGTTCTCGACGAGATCGATGATGCCGGCGAAGTCGCCCTCCGCGCCGATCGGCAGCTGGATCGGCACCGGGTTGGCGCCGAGGCGGTCGATCATCGTCTGGACGCCCATCGCGAAGTTCGCGCCGATGCGGTCCATCTTGTTGATGTAGGCGATGCGCGGGACGTTGTACTTGTCCGCCTGGCGCCAGACCGTCTCGGACTGGGGCTCGACGCCCGCCACCGAGTCGAACACCGCGATCGCTCCGTCGAGCACGCGCAGCGAGCGCTCGACCTCGACGGTGAAGTCGACGTGGCCGGGCGTGTCGATGATGTTGATGCGGTGGTCGTGCCAGGTCGCGGTGGTCGCCGCCGAGGTGATCGTGATGCCGCGCTCCTGCTCCTGCTCCATCCAGTCCATCACGGCAGCGCCCTCGTGGACCTCGCCGATCTTGTAGGTGCGGCCCGTGTAATAGAGGATGCGCTCCGTCGTCGTCGTCTTGCCGGCGTCGATGTGCGCCATGATTCCGATGTTGCGTGTCTTCTCGAGCGTGAACTTACGTGGCATTTGGAAGCTTTCGAAACGGACGGTCGGGTTTGTCTCGTGGCATGAAAAAGGGCCCTCGCGGGCCCCATCACGACACGGAAGTCTGCGACGGGCAGGTTGCTATGCGGTCGGGATCTCCATTGGATGGATGCTCCGCCCCCGGGCGTGAGCGCGTATGAACTCGACCCAGCCCGAGGCGGACATCGAATATAGCACCCCAGGTGGGGGCGCAGGGCCCCCTGCGGCAGGCCGAAATCGTCCAGTTCAAAGGGCTGCGGGGCCCACCGCGAGGGGCCCTCGATGCGCCTCCCCCATGGCTCGCGCGGTCGCCTCGGCAGGCGCCGCGCTGCTCGCCGCCGCCGAATTCTGTCCGCTGCTGCGCGTGCGGACGATCGCCGCTCACCCCCAGCTCGTCCACACCGTCATGGGCGGACCTCACCACGGCTGGGCGCTGCTGGTGATCGCGGTGCTCGCGGCGCTGCTGTCGCTGCTCGCCGGTCGGCCCGGCGGACGGCCGGGGATGGTGATGGTGACGCTGCTCGGCGCGGGCGCGCTCGCGATCACGCTCGGGGTCGATCTGCCCGACGCGCACGCCACCGGTCTGGTGACGATCGCCGGGGGTGCACCGATCGAGGCGCAGGCTCATGCCGCGGTCGGGCTCTACCTGGAGACGCTCGGCGCGGTCGGACTGCTCCTCGCCGGAGCGCTCGCTGTGCTGCTCGGCCGCCGCGGCTGAGACGCCCGATCTCAGACAGAGAAACGCGAGGGCTGCCTACCGCACGGGACCGGGGGCTGCGGTAGGACAACCCTCGCGTTGGGACAATCTAACTCCAGTTGTGTAGGAGTTGTGTTGGTGGCATCTAAGTGTCAATAAACGGACGCTCACACGCTGCTCAGGACGAGATGCCCGCGCGAATTCTGACCCTCGGCTCAGTGTCGGACGGTCACACGCAGCACCGGGGTCCCCGCCCCGCCGTGCCGGCCGTCGCCGAGGGCCTGCGCGACGATGTCGGTGCTCCCACGGATGCCGTGCAAACGGACCTGGAAGGCGCCGCCGGTCGCGACCAGAGCCGTGGTCCTGCGCCACCCCGTCCGCGTCGTGTACGAAACCAACACCTCCTCATTGGAGGACAGCACCGGGCGAAGCTGGCCACGCACGAGGAGTGAGTGGCCCGCGCGCCCCAGCTCCTTCGCAGTGAGCCGTCGCCGCGCGACCGAGATCGTGAGTGAGCTGTGCAGCGGGCTGGCCCCGCCATTGGTGGTGGCGAGGAAGCCCAGCGACATCGGGTTTCCGTACATGCCGGCGAAGTAGTCGGCCGAGGAGGTCGCCAGCAGCGCGTTGGGCGCGAGGCCATCGACGATCTGCGGCTCCCAGGTGCGTCCGCCGTTGCGGGTGCTGAGAACCCCGACGCTGCTGAACGGCGGCTGCTGGGTTGAACCGCTCACGGCGAGGATCCCGTCCTGCGACGACCCGAAACTCACGATCCCACCCGTGCGCAGACCGCCGACGGCCAGGTTGCGCGCCCACCGCCGTCCGCCGTCGCTCGTCTCATACAGCTGGCCGCCCGACCGCAGCACCCAGGCACGCGTTGCCGAGACAACGCTCACCGACTCAAGCTGGCTCGCGCGGAAGGGCAGCCCCATCCGGTGCCAGATCCTGCCGGTATCGCTTGAGACGATCAGGCCGCTCGCTCCCGAGCTCCAGACCACCGAGCCGCTGGCGCCCGACGATGACAGCCGCAGCGAGCCGACGCGAGGGCCTTTGCCGTGACGAAGCCGCACACGGCCGGGAACGGACTGGAAACTCGAGCCGCCGTCCGTGGAGCGCCGCACCCCTCGCGGCCCGACGAGCAGCAGCGCGCGCGTCCCGGCGGCGACCAGCTCGGACCTCTGCGGGTAGGTCGGCGCAAACGAGCTCCAGCTGGTGCCGCCATCGGTGGTGCGCCGCAAGGTGCCCGCCGCGTCCAGTGCATAGCCGGTGGTCGCCGACGGGAACGCGGTGCTGAGAATCGCGGCGTTGGTCGGCACCCGCAGCCTGGTCCAACTCGCCCCCGAGTCGGTGGTCGCGGCGATCGCCCCCTGGCCGCCGGCCAGGTAGGCGGTACCCGCCGCGCGGCCGGGAGTGAACGCTGTGCCCGGGAGATCAGATGAGAGCCCAGGCGCCGACACGTTGGGGAACGTCTGACCGGCGTCGCTGGAGAGCACGGTCGCGCCCTGCTGTCCGACGCCGACGACGCTGCCGGGGCCGGTGAAGGCGACGCCGGACAGAGCACTGTCGGAGACGCTGACGATCGTTCCGGTCATGCCACCGTCGGTGGTGCGTACGAGCTCGTTCGAGTTCGCGGTGGTGATCAGGCAGTCATTGGCGTCGCTGCACGTGATCGAAGTGAGCGTGGGTGGGGCGGCGCCGCCGGTGAGAGTGAGCGGCAGGGCCGTCCAGGTCGCGCCGCCGTCCGTTGAGCGCACCAGCTGCCCTGCGGCACCGACCGCGTAGGCGAGCGTCGGGGAGACGACCGTCACCCCGAACAGCTCGCCGCCGCTGAACACTTCGTTCCAGGAGTTGCCGCCGTCGATCGTCTGCTCGATCAGCCCCGAGGCAGTGACCGCCACGCCGGTGGTCGGCGAGCTGAATCCAAGCCCGGTGACCGTCGAGGTGCCGACCGGAACCGAGCTGCGCGCCTGCACCGTCTGACCGCCATCGGTCGTGTAGAGCAGCGTGCCGTCGCGGAGCACCACGTACCCCTGCTCGGAACTGGCGAAGGCGATTCCCGCAACCGTGTCGGTGCAGCCCCCGGCGAGACCCAGCGGCAGCGAGGTGAAGGTCGCTCCGGCGTCGGTCGACTCCAGCACCGAGCACCCACCGCCGGCGACCACCGTCGTCGGGCTGAGCTCCTGCACCAGATCGAGATTGTCGACCGTCCCGCTGGTCAGCCCGGTCCAGGTCTGACCCCCGTCCTCGGACCGCACCACGGTCCCCAGCGCACCCACGGCATACCCAGTGGTCGTCCCGTCGAACGCGACCGCGGCCAGGTTCTGCCCCTGCGGCGCCGGGCTCCCCCAGTACCACCCGGAGTGCCCCACCGACACCGGCGGCGTCGTGGTGGTCGTCTGAGCCGAAGCCGACCCGACGGAGACTGCGAGCGCGGCCGAAGCGGCGGCGAGCGGCAACAACCGCTGAATATTCCGAGCGATCCCGTGCATGCCGCCTCAAACGCGCGAACACGGGTGAAGTTGCGCTGCTGCTCGCGCGCCCCTCGCCGATCGCGCCGCTCGCGAATGGGTGGGGGCGTCATGCCC
>Ga0335075_10018605_pt1 | contig 10298 bp, 11 predicted proteins | sample Lox_Sample_24_FD_206723 | JGI IMG/M metagenome (GOLD analysis project Ga0335075, IMG submission 206723) | Soil microbial communities from Loxahatchee National Wildlife Refuge, Florida, United States - Lox_Sample_2.4 | ecosystem: Environmental > Terrestrial > Soil > Wetlands | place: USA... | reverse complement strand
TCCAGGGTCACCTTGCGGATGCGGACGGCGGACGGGGTCACCTCGACGCACTCGTCGTCGGCGCAGAACTCCAGCGCCTGCTCCAAGCTGAGCATCCTGGGCGGCACCAGTCGCTCAAGCTCCTCGCCCGTGGACTGGCGGACGTTGGTGACCTTGCGTTCGCGGCAGATGTTGACGTCCATGTCGTCGGGCCGCGAGTTTTCCCCGACGACCATCCCCTCGTACACCTCGGTGCCCGGCGCGACGAACAGCGAGCCGCGCTCCTGAAGGTTGAACATCGCATAGGTGGACGCGGTGCCGGACCGGTCCGCGACCAGCGAGCCCGTGGCACGACCGCGCAGCGCGCCGGCCCATGGCTCGTAACCCTCGAAGACGTGGTGGGCGATACCGGTCCCCCGGGTATCGGTGAGGAACTGGGTGCGGAACCCGATCAGCCCCCGGGCCGGTACCACGAATTCCAGCCGGACCCAGCCGGTGCCGTGGTTGGTCATGTTCTCCATCCGGCCACGCCGGACCGAGATCAGCGCGGTCGCCGCGCCGAGGTACTCCTCCGGCACGTCCACCGACAGCCGCTCCACCGGCTCGGACAGAACCCCGTCGATCTCCCGGGTTACCACGGTCGGGCGGCCCACGGTGAGCTCGTAGCCCTCCCGGCGCATGGTCTCCACCAGCACCGCCAGGGCCAGCTCACCGCGCCCCTGCACCTCCCAGGTGTCGGGCCGCTCGGTGGGCAGGACGGCCAGCGACACGTTGCCGACCAGTTCCCGGTCCAGCCGGTCCTTGACCATCCGTGCCGTCACCTTGTTGTCCTGACGGGGAGCCTGCCCCCCGTGACCCCCTGGGGTCCCCTTATCCCGCCCGACCAGCGGCGAGGAGTTCACCCCGATCGTCATCGCGATGGCCGGCTCGTCCACGGTGATCAGCGGCAGCGGCCGTGGATCCTCCGGGTCGGCCAGCGTCTCCCCGATCATGATGTCCGGGATGCCGGCGATGGCCGCGATGTCGCCAGGCCTGGCCACCTCGGCCGGCACCCGCTCCAGCGCCTCGGTGAGCATCAGTTCGGAAATCTTCACCCGCTCGACCGAGCCGTCCCGGCGGCACCAGGCTACCTGCTGCCCCTTGCGCAGTTCGCCGTTGTACACCCGGCACAGCGCGATACGCCCCAGATACGAGGACGCGTCCAGGTTTGTGACGTGCGCCTGCAGCGGTGCCGCCGGATCGTAGGAAGGCGCCGGTACCGTGTTGCGAAGCACCTCGAACAGCGGCTCGAGGTCGGGCGAATCGGGCAGCTCACCGTCTTCCGGCCTCGTCAGCGAAGCACGCCCGGCCCGCGCCGACGCGTAGACGATCGGGAACTCGATCTGCTGCTCGCTCGCGTCCAGATCGAGGAACAGCTCGTAGCACGCGTCCACCACCTCCGCGATCCGCGCGTCGGGCCGGTCCACCTTATTGATTATCAAGATCACCGGCAGCCCGGCCTGGAGCGTCTTGCGCAGCACGAACCGGGTCTGCGGCAGCGGCCCCTCGCTGGCGTCAACGAGCAGCAGGACCCCGTCCACCATGGACAGCCCGCGCTCAACCTCACCGCCGAAGTCGGCGTGGCCGGGGGTGTCGACGATGTTGATGGTCAACCCGCCATGCCGGACCGCGGTGTTCTTGGCCAGGATCGTTATGCCTTTCTCCCGCTCCAGGTCGCCGGAGTCGAGCACCCGCTCGGCGATGTGCGCGTTGGCCCTGAATGCTCCTGATTGCCACAACATCGCGTCGACCAGGGTGGTCTTGCCATGGTCGACGTGCGCGACAATCGCGACATTGCGTAGGTCATCACGGGTGGCGATGGCGGTAGTAGCAGGCATGCGTGAGTCTCATTTGTTCACAGGTCCGGGATCAACCAATTCTATCTGGAGTCATAACAGCCGTGGTTCTTCTCCCCGATCACTCTCCGGAGTGGGAACACGGCGTTCACGCGACCACAGTGGCCCCGCGCAGGGCGGCAGCCTGAGCGACATCAAGGTCCGTACGACGGATAACCCTCGCGGTAAGACGCCACGCTAACCGGGACCAGGACCGACCGCTAACCCCTGAACTCAAGGCCAGTAACGGGGATGCTGAGCTGGGGAAATGATGACTAAGACGAGGGCTGTGGACCTAAGACCGTATGAGTGCCGAAGATAAGGCATTCGTCCGATGCCGGACGCGGGGCCTTACCGCGAATCTTAAGGGTGTCGGGAACAAGGGGTTCCCGGAACTAGGAGGAACAATGCATCCCGAGATGCTTCGGCAGCTGATCGAGGCCCGCAGCCGCGAGACGCAGAACCGTGCGCGGCAGGACCACCTTGTCAGGCAGCTAGTCCGCGCGCAGCGCGCGCACCGGCACAACGGTCTGACCGGTGACGATGCCATCCCAGCAATCCCGGACTACGTAGACGGCTCGTTCATCGACAGCGGTGCGGCCAACCGCGAGCACCGCGTGCCCGCTGCCCGCAACGCCGCATAGGACCGTGGTGGTCGCCGCGGGCGTCCCGGAACAGGCCGGGACGCGAGGAATGCCTAACGATGCTCGGCAGGGAAGCCGGTGTCGGAAAATCGAGGCTAGCCGACGAGTACACCGTGCGCGCACGCCGGACGGGGGCCCGGGTGCTGACCGATGGTTGCATGCCGCTGGGTATTGACGGGCTGCCCTTCGCCCCGTTCACCGCCATGCTGCGTGACCTCGTGCACGAGATGGGGCAGACGCGTTCGCCGCGATGCTGCCCGGCCGGGCCACACGGGAGCTGGCCCGGCTGCAACCCGAACCCGGTATGTCCGCCCTGGACGACACCGGCCCCGCCCGGGCGCGACTCATCGAAGAGATGCTCGCCGTGCTCGGACACCTCTGCGCATTGAGGTATGTTTGCTGTCGCTGCTCCGCCCGGGGGATCGTTTCGTACCCTGGCGGTGAAGTAGCGTACAGCGACAAGCTGCTGACGCGGCCTGAGCAGGCTCTGTACGAGTTGCTCGAGGTCAAGCCAGAGATATCGTCGGCCGTGCTGCCGGACACCGAAGTACAGGTTGAAACCATCGATGTAGGCAGCCACCCTCTCGGCTGAACCTGTGACGCTAGTCACCTTGCTACTCTTCAGAGCTTCGGGCCCTCAGAAGGACAGTCGCAGATCACGTTCTTGCCGGAGCAGATCTCATTCCTGAGTCGCCTGCCCGTTCTTGGGCGAGTGCACTTGCACTTGAGGATCCTGAGCGGAGCGGTGCTCGCCGGGTTGGCGGCGCCATCAACTGGCTTGCCGAGCACAAGTTCCTGATCACAGAACGACGGCAGGGGACGCCCGGCGCCGTCCGCCTGTTGAACCAGGATCTAAGCGGGACCCCGTATGTGCGTCCCAGGCCGAGCACCACCGCCAGTTATTTGTATCTGGAATATCTTTTCGATCATTGGTATAGTGGCGGCATGAGCGCGTATGTGCCGCCGGGCTGGCCCGCCGGCGTCCATCCGCCCGGGACCGAGGAGTTCGAGGCGACAGCCGTCGCGTGGCTGCTCGACGTCGTGCCGCCGGACTACCGGCTGCACGGAGTGCTGCGGCGGTTCCCCATCGCACTGGCGGCGATGGCCCGGCAGCACTGCGACGCGTGCGTGGAGGGAGCACGCAAGGGCTACCGCACGGCGCGGACCGATCTGGGCAAGCACCTGCCGCCGCACGCGGTTGACGCGGTACTGGCCGCGTACCGCAGGGAGGGGACCAGGCTCGCGGCCAACGCGGCCGCGGCCGGGCTGATCGAGCGGGCGTTGCGCGGCGAGAAGTTCGTTCCCAAGATAACCGAGACGGGCGGAGCCGGGAGTCCCTCCCGTCAGTAAGCGAGCGGCTCGCCGGGGCCGGATTGGGACAATAGGGCTGGGACGTGAGAAGATGTGCAGGTGGGAGGGCGGGCCCGGATCCTTCTCGTGGACGACAGGCGAGAGAACCTGATCGCGCTTGACGCTATCCTGTCATCGATCAGTGACACGATCCTCGTCCCGGTCCGCTCCGGCGAGCAGGCGCTCGAAGAGCTCAGCACCAAGGATTACGCGGTCGTCCTGCTGGACGTGATGATGCCGGGCCTGGATGGCTTCGAGACCGCCCACCGGATCCGGAGCGGCGAGCGCAACAAGGACGTGCCGATCATCTTCCTGACCGCGGCGGACTCGCGGCCGGACGCCTCGTTCCGCGGCTACACGGCCGGCGCGGTCGACTACCTAGCCAAGCCGTTCGACCCGTGGGTGCTGGCCGCAAAGGTATCGGTGTTCGTCGATCTGTACCTGAAGAACGCCGCCCAAGCCGAGCGGCTGTCCCTCCGGGTCGCCGCCGTGGAGGAGGCAGCCGCCCATCTGTCCGAGATCCCCGCGGTCACGAAAGACCCGGAGACCGAGGACACGCTGGCCGAGCTAGTCCGCCGAGTCGGCAAGCTCCGCGATGTCCTGGGGGATGTACCTCCGGACCCATCCGTCCCCGGGGACGTATGACCGCACGACCCGGGCCGGCACGCCGGCTATCACGCCGTAATCGGGTATAAAGCCGCGCACGACCGAGCCCCCGGCCACCACGACGTTGCGGCCGATGGACGCGCCGGGCAGCACGATCGCACCGGCACCCAGCCAGCTGCCCGCGCCGATGCTGACCGGGTGGTTGACCGGGAACTGCCGGCCGATCGGGATGTCGGGATCCGCATAGCCGTGGTTCTGGTCCGTGATGTACACGTACGGGCCGGTGTACACGCCCGCGCCGATCACCACTGACTGGTGGGCGATGATGTGACTGCCCCGCCCGATCACGCACTGGTCGCCGATCCGCAGCACGGGCGCCGGGCCGAGATCCTGGCCAGGCACCATCCCGGCGGACAGCGTCACCAGCGCGCCTACAATCACATGGGCACCGATCTCGATCGAACCCTCGCCGAACACCGTGCCCTGCGGGAACGCGAGCATCGACCCGGCGCCGAATTCCGCGAACCGCCGCCCGGCCGGCGTATCAGCGGTCACCACCCCACGCCGCTGCGCGTACGCCCAAGCCCAGTGGACGATCCGCCACGACGCCCTCATGCGCGGGCCGATGCCGCAAGCTGGCCGCACGCCCCGTCGATCTCCCGTCCCCTTGTGTCCCGCACGGTGACCGCCACGCCATGCCCGGAAAGACGGCGCACGAACTCGTCCTGCACCGACGGCAGCGACGCCGTCCACTTCGAGCCCGGCGTGGGGTTCAGCGGGATGAGGTTCACGTGCACCAGGTGGCCGTGCAGTAGCGAACCGAGCAGGTCGGCCCGCCACGCCTGGTCGTTAACATCCCTGATCAGCGCATACTCGACCGATACCCGCCGACCGGTCAGCCGGGCGTACTCCCACGCGGCGGACAGCACCTCGGCGACCTTCCACCGCTGGTTAACCGGTACCAGCGTGTCGCGAAGGTCATCATCCGGCGCGTGCAAGGACACCGCGAGCGTCGCCGACAGCCCTTCGGCGGCCAGCCGGGAGATGGCCGGCACCAGTCCGACCGTGGATACCGTGATCGAACGCTGGGAGATGCCCAGGCCATCCGGCACCGGGTCGGTCATACGGCGCACCGCGTCGACCACCGCCCGGTAATTGGCCATCGGCTCCCCCATGCCCATGAACACCACGTTGGACACCCGCCCTGGACCGCCGGGAACCTCACCGCGGGCCAGGGAACGCGCCCCGGCCACGACCTGCGAGACGATCTCCGCGGCGGACAGGTTCCTGGTCAGCCCTGCCTGCCCAGTGGCGCAGAACGGGCAGGCCATCCCGCACCCGGCCTGCGATGATACGCACATCGTGACCCGATCCGGGTAGCGCATCAGCACCGATTCGACGAGTGCGCCGTCAAACGTCCGCCACAGCGTCTTCCTGGTCATGCCGTTGTCGCAGGCCAGTTCCCGGTCCGCGACGAGCAACGGCGGCAGCAGGGCCTCGGCCAGCGTGTCCCGCGATTTTGCCGGCAGATCGGTCATTTCACATGGGTCGGACGTGAACCGGCTGAAGTAATGCCGCGACAGCTGCCCGGCCCGGAACGCCGATTCGCCCAGTCCGGCCACGGCGGCACGCCGCGCCGCCGGGTCCATGTCGGCCAGGTGGCGCGGGGGCTTGCCCGCGCGCCCGGGCCGGGGCGATATGGGCAGACTAGTCTGTGGCACGACGTACAGGATATGCCGGGTTACGGGGGGCTAGGCTTTCGGGCTAAACCGTATATCAGTACATTTCCATGCATGGTCCCATCGCAGGTCCGGCAGCCGGTCACGTTGCTGGATAGCGTCAGCCCGTACGGTAGCCGACGCGTGACGGTCGAATACGACGGCGTCACCACGGCCGCCTACTTGCATGACGACTCTTCCGCCATTTCCGCCACCTGGATCGCCAACCACCTGCCCGCTCCGGCTTCCGTCGACCCCGTACGGCTGGAGGCCGGGCACGCGCCGCTGATGCCCGCGTCGAGAACCCGGCTGCCGGGCGGCCGCCCGCCACTGGACGCCTCGCTGCTGGAAGCGCTGTGGTTCGAGGAGGGCGATGGAGCGGCCATCCTCGAGAACGGCCGACCGCTGGCGGTCATCCCCGGCTGGTCCGACATGGACAGAGGCATGCCCGGCTACAGCCGGGATGTCATCGGCCAGACGCCGTTCGGCTGGTCGCTGACCGACGCGCTGGAGGGTCTGGCGCCGCGGCTAGAGCGGGCGCGTTCCTACTGGCGGTGGCGGCAGTCCGCTGACGGCTGGGGTCAGTTCCAGCAGGCACTGCTCGGCCATCTGATGCCTAGGCTCGGGCCGGGCGCGCATTACTGGGAGGCCTCTGCCGGGCGCCAGCCTCTGGTTGGAATATCAGAACGACCTGGCGTGCAACGCCGTCCGTATACGGTCTTGTCCACGGTGGGCATGAGCTGCCAGCGGATGCCCGTGGTCGAGCAGGTGCTGGACGACCCGAGCGGATACGCGCGCATCGAGCTGGCGCTGGCCACGACGCTGCCCGCCGCCGAGGCGGCGCGGGTGTTCTTGTGGCTGGCGACGTACCCGTGGCAGGCGGTGACGTGGTTCGGGCCCGGGCATAGCGTCCGCTGGTATCACTCGCCGGAGACGTTCCCGCTGGGCAACGGCTATGAGGGCGTCCTGCTGCTGGACGAACCAAGCGCACTGCTCGGTCCGGACGCGCCCGGCCTGTCCGGGTTCGCATTCGGCGGCGACCCGGTGCGCTGGCTCTGGATCATCCCGATCAGCGAGCGGGACCGGCAGCTGGCTAAGGAACGTGGCTCCGCCAGCCTGGTGAACAGGCTGGCGGCGGCGCGGCGGAGCTGGATCGTTTCGTAGCTAATGAACGTGAAGGTTCACACCCAGCAGAACCAGCCACCACAGCAAGATGGCCAGCAGCGCGCTCGCGATGATCTTGAAGATGGCTACGGTCAGATAGCCACGCGACCAGGCGATGAAGATGCCGACGACCACATAGATGATCCACAGCAGGTGTCTGAGCCGCCACATGGTCCGCTCCTGTCTTGACAATCTATGACTGAACGGCCGTCAACTGCCCAGAGCGAATGCCCTCAAACTAGTGCAGGAACGCTACTAGCAGCAGCCAGGTCACCGGTGCCGTGATCAGCAGCGAGTCGATGCGGTCGAGCACCCCGCCATGCCCGGGCAGCAGCGTGCCCATGTCCTTGATGTCGAGGTCGCGCTTGATAGCCGACTCGATGAGGTCGCCGGCTATCGCGGTGACCACGGCCGCCGCGCCGAGTATGAGCCCCTGCCAGAGCTTTCCGTTCAGCAGCAGCGTCATCGTCAGCGCGCCCGCGATCAGGCATGCCGCGGCTGAGCCGACGAAGCCCTCCCAGGTCTTCTTCGGGCTGATCGCCGGCGCCATCGGGTGCCGGGTACCCCGGCCCAGCGTGATGCCGGCGAAGTAGCCGCCGATGTCGCTGCAGATGGTCAGGATGATGAATGTGAGCACCCGGCGGGCACCGTCGGATGGCGCCAGCATCGCGGCGACGAAGCTGGCCAGGAACGGTACGTAGATGGCCGCGAACACGCCGGCGGTGGCGTCCCTGACGAACCCCGCCGTGCCGCCTCGGACCAGTCGGTATCCGATCACCGCGAGCATTGTGAGGCCCAGCGCGGCCACCAGCCCCCGGTAACCGAGCCAGTAGGCGCAGGTGAGCATCGCGACGCCGCCTGCCGCCAGCGGGACTTCCGCGACAGCGATGTCCTTGTGGCGGAGCGCGCCGCTCAGCTCGTTGAGCGCGACAGCGAGGGCCGCGCCCATGTAGATCAAGAACGTCGCCTTGACGGTGAACAGGGTGAGCAGTACTCCCCCGCCGAGGACTACGCCCACCCCGATCGCGGCAGGGAGATTACGGCCGGTCTTGATCGTGGTCGTGGTCACTAGACCTCGAGGAGCTCGGCTTCCTTGTGTTTGAGCAACTCGTCGACCTGCGCGATGTAGGTGTGGGTCAGCTCGCCGAGCTCTCGCTCAGCGCGACGGCCGTCGTCCTCGCCCTCCTCGCCGGCCTTGACCATCTTGTCCACCGTCTGGATGGCGTGCCTGCGGATGTTGCGGATGGCCACCCGGCCGTCCTCCGCCTTGGACCGCGCCGTCTTAATGTACTCGCGCCGACGCTCCTCGGTCAGCTCCGGCAGCACGATCCGGATGATCACGCCGTCGTTGGCCGGGTTCACCCCGAGGTCACTGTTCCTGATCGCCCGCTCGATGGCGCTGAGCGAGCCCTTGTCGAACGGCTGGATGATCACCATCCGGGGCTCAGGGACATGGAACGAGGCGAGCTGGTTCACCGGGGTCTGCGTGCCGTAGTACTCGACCGTGACCTTGCTGAACATGCCGGGATGAGCGCGGCCGGTGCGGATGACGCCAAACTCTTCCTTGGCGACCGCGACGGCCTTCTCCATCTTCTCCTCGGCTTCAAGGAGTGTGTCATCGATCATGCTGAGAAGCTTAGCTTTCTGACGTCGGTTTGCTGGAGACCAGTGTGCCGACCTTCTCACCGCGGATGGCTCGAATGACGTTGCCTTCTGCCATCAGGGCGAATACGACGATCGGCAGACCGTTATCCATGCACAGGCTGACCGCGGTCGTGTCCATGACCTTCAGGCCACGGGCCAGGTACTCGTTGTAGTCCAGATGGCTGAACCGGGTGGCGGCCGGATCGGTGTGCGGGTCGGCGTCGTAGACGCCGTCCACCTTCGTTCCCTTCAGCACCGCGTCGGCACCTATCTCCAGCGCCCGCTGGGCAGCGGCCGTGTCGGTGGAGAAGTACGGGGCGCCGAGGCCGGCACCGAAAATCACCACGCGGCCCTTCTCCAGGTGCCTGATGGCCCTTCTCGGGATATAGGGCTCAGCGACCTGCCCCATGGTGATCGCCGTCTGGACGCGGGTGTCCACGCCCCTCTTCTCTAGTACGTCCTGCAGGGCCAGGCAGTTGATGACCGTGCTGAGCATGCCCATGTAGTCGGCCCGCGCCCGGTCGATGCCCCGCTCGGCGAGGGCCGCGCCGCGGAACATGTTGCCGCCGCCGACCACCGCCGCCACCTGGATGTCGTAGCTGGTGGCGGCCAGGATCTCCTCGGCCAGTTGCTGGACGACATCGGGCGAGATGCCGAGCGGCTCGCTGCCCGCGAACAGGCCACCGGACAGCTTCAGCACAACCCGGCGCCAACTCGGATGCTGTGACCCAACCCCCCCAGTGGGAGACACCGCGGAGGACACTGCGGCTGGCGCCGGGGTGCTTGCTGGCATTAGGCCTGGCCCACCTGGAGCCTCGAGAAGGCGGTGACGCTGGCGCCGGCGGTGCTCAGCAACTGCTTCACCGGGGTCTTGCCGTCCTTCACGAACGCCTGCTCGACCAGCGCGACGTCCTTGAAGTACGCGCCCAGCCGACCCTCGATGATCTTCGGGATCGCCTGCTCGGGCTTGCCCTCGTCGCGGGTGATCTGCTCGGCGATCCGCCGCTCCCTCTCCACCACGTCCGCGGGCACGTCCTCCCGAGTGACATATAGCGGACGCATAGCGGCGATCTGCTGCGCGAGATCCTTCGCGAGCTCCGGGGCGTCCTTGTCGAGCTGGATCAGCACGCCTAGGGTCGGCGGCAGGGCCGCGTCGCTGCGGTGCAGGTAGCTGGCCACGTAGCCGCCCTCATAGCGGACGTACTGGCCGAGCTCCAGCTTTTCTTTGAGGCTGGCGCCGGCTTCCGCGATCAGCTGGGTGACCGTGGTTCCCGGCTTGACTTCGGCCTCAAGCAGGGCCGGCTTGTCGTTAGCCTTGG
>Ga0335075_10018604_pt1 | contig 10298 bp, 8 predicted proteins | sample Lox_Sample_24_FD_206723 | JGI IMG/M metagenome (GOLD analysis project Ga0335075, IMG submission 206723) | Soil microbial communities from Loxahatchee National Wildlife Refuge, Florida, United States - Lox_Sample_2.4 | ecosystem: Environmental > Terrestrial > Soil > Wetlands | place: USA: Florida... | reverse complement strand
AGCGCGGGTACGCGCCGCCGACCGAGGCGTCGTTCCGGCGCGAGATCGGGCCGGCCGGGTCGCTCGTGGTCGGCTCGCCCGCGACCGTCGCGCCGAAGATCGCGTCGATCATGACCGCCCTCGGCGCCAGCCGGTTCGACCTCAAGTACGGCATGGGGGCGCTGTCCCACTCCGCCCTGATGACGAACATCGAGCTCTACGGCACCGAGGTCGTCCCCCGGGTCCGCGAGCTGCTGGCCGGCTGAGGCCCGGTCACCTGCCGGCCTTGTCGGCGGGGTTGCGGGTCGGATGTGCGTCAGCCGGGGGTGCGGAAGGTGGGCAGGCGGGACCAGTCGAGCTCGTCGACCGGGACGCCGAAGTCCCACAGCTCGACCGTCTCGGTCCTCGTCGCGAGCGGGTAGCGGTCTGATCCGCGCTCCACGGTCTGGAACCGCTGGACCCGCCGGCCGTCGATCCAGACGGTGAGCTCGTCCGCGCCGACCGCGGCCGTGACCACCCGGCAGGTTGTCCAGCGCACCTGCTCGTGGCCGGCCCAGCGGGCGGCGCTCGCGGACTGCAGTTTGCGCAGCGCGTCCAGCGGGTCGTCGCGCCGGAACTTATAGGGCCGGATCTCATAGCGGGGGCCGAGCGGCTCACCGGACAGGCCGCCGAAGCGGCGGCCGTCGACCAGCGCCTGGGCGTAGCCGCCGAAGTCGACGAGGTAGCGGGCGTCGGCGAAGTCGATGAAGCCCGCCCCGAGCTGGTGCAGGAAGTGGTCGCGAAGCTCGGCCGGGTCGGCTCCGGGCGCGACGCGCCCCAGGGCCGACCTGGCCGCCCGCCGGGTGAGCCGTCCGATCAAGCCCGGACGAAGGCGCAGGGGACGCCGCAGGGCGGGAACCGGGTCCAGGCCGAGGCCGGGACCCGGGTCCAGGCCGAGGTCGGTGTCGGTCCGGATCTCGATCCTGGCGCTCGCGGCCGCTAGTGTCGCGTTCGCGCAGGCGATGACCTCGGTGAGCGCGCCGACCGGCTCGGAGGTCGGTTCGGCGGCGGGCTCGGCGGGGTCGGCGGAGGCGGCCATCGGTTCCGCGGGGGCGGCCTCGGCGGCGTCGATGGCGCGGGCGGCGACGCTGTAGGGCTCGCCGGTGGCGGCCATCCGCGCCCTGATCGCCCGCTTGCGGGCGTGGTCCCTGGTCACTGGGTGTCCCTTCGGCCAGGCCCCACGCACCTCGCCAGGACGTCGCGAGCTGAGCTTCCAGGGAAACGCGCGAGTCGGTGACCCTTGTCCTCGTCACCGGATCCGGCGTGGGCGGAGCTCCGGCTCAGAGCGGGCGGGCGCGGCCGCCGCCTCCATCGTAAACGAGCGGAGGCGATTTGGCGGCCGGCCGGGGTGGCGGGATGAGTTGGCCGGGGGGGTGGGGCCACGCGACCGTTCGATATCACGGGGTTGATCTTGACTTTTTAGGCGAGCCGGGTGACCTCGACCGTGACCTGCATGTCGCTGTCGGGCGGGCCGTGGTAAATGCCCTTGAGCGGCGGGACGTCGGCGTAGTCGCGGCCGCGGGCGACGGCCACGTGCCGCTCGCCGACCGGGGCGCCGCTGGTGGGGTCGAGCGCGGTCCACGAGCCGGCCCAGTACTCGACCCAGGCGTGCGACTGGCCGACCGACGTGCTGCCGGGCCGCGCCTTCGGGTCGGGGTGCAGGTAGCCGGAGACGTAGCGGGCGGGCAGGCCGGCCGCGCGCAGCAGCGAGACCGCGATCTGGGCCATGTCCTGGCAGACGCCCTGGCCCTTGTCCCACGCCTCCTGGGCGTTGGTCCGCACCCCGGTCGCGCCGGGCAGGTAGGTGACGTGGTCGTGGACGCGGGCGCAGATCGCGGCGGCGGCCTCGTCGGGGCTGGTCTGGCCGGCCGCGATGCCGGCGATCGCGGCGTCCGAGATCTCCTCCGTCACCGTGGTCAGCGCGGTCGGGAGGACGAACTCGAGCAGCCTGCCCTGGGCGGCGTGCCGGCGGAGCTCGGCCCAGCCGGGCCGGGTTCCGTTGGCCGGGATGCCGGGGAACGGCTCTGTCTCCACCGTCGAGACCGCGCGGATCACCAGGTCGTCGTGCGGGTCGGTGAGGTCGAAGACGGAGACGTAGGTGCCCCAGTAGTCGTTGTAGGTCCAGACCGGGACGCCGGGCCCGACCGTCACCCGCGACTCCAGGGTGGTCTGGGTCGGCAGCGTGAGCGGGGTCATCCTGGCCTCGTTGAATGAGGTCCTGACCGGGCCGGTGTACCCGACCCGGGTGGTGTGCTCGATCCGCAGTCGCCAGCTCACGACTCAGCCGCCCCGTTCCCAGGCGACCGGCGCCTCGTACTGGAAGTAGCGCCGGGCGATCGCCTCGCTCGCCTCGACGCAGGTCTCCTGCAGGGTGGAGAGCAGCTCGGGGAGCTGGGCGGTGAGCTGCCCGGGGTCGGCGTACTCGAGCCGGTTGCGCAGCCGCCCGACCGGCCGCCGGGCCGGATCGTCGACCCCGGCCCTGACCGCGCCCGGGTTCAGCGCCGCCAGGCACTCCTCGGCGGTGGACAGCGCGAACACCACGCTGCGGGGGAAGAGCCGGTCGAGCAGGAGGAACTCGGCCACCCGGTCGGACTCGGCCGCCCAGCCGTGGGTTCTGATGAACGACTCGTGGGCGCCGCAGGCGCGCAGCAGCACCGTCCAGCCGAGGTCGTCGGGGGCCGACATCCGGGCCAGCAGCAGCCGCGCGGTCATGTCGGCCCGCTCAAGCGACCGGCCGAGGACGAGGAACCGCCAGGCGTCGTCGTGGCTCATGGTCGAGTCGGCTAGGCCGAAGAAGAGCGCCGCCCGCTCCCTGATGTAGCGCAGGTAGACGTGCGGGCCGAGGCGCTCGGCGGCGCGCTTCTGGCCCGACAGCCCGTGCGCGGTGACGTTCAGGCACTCCCACATCTCGCTCGAGATGACCTCGCGGATGCCGCGCGCGCCGGCCCGCGCGCCGAGCATCGAGCCGGCGATCGCGCTCTGCGCCTGTGCCTCGAAGACCAGCCGGAACAGCACGGTGTCGACGTCAAGCTGCTCGGCCGCGTCCTCGACCGGCACCCCGAGGATGCCGAACAGCGCCCGGCAGGCGGCGTCGGAGTCGGCCCCGGTCTCGCCCAGCATCCGGTGCACGTACACGTCGATCAGCCGGGCGGTGTCGTCGGCCCGTTCCACGTACCGGCCGGTCCAGTAGAGCGTCTCGGCGATCCGGCTGAGCAGCTCGCTGTTCACTGCGCGCCGCTCACTGTTCCGGGCCGCTCTGCCGGGAGACGACCGCCAGCTCCGGCCCGCTGGCCGGGGTGTGCTGCGGGGCCGCGGGCTCGCCGCGGCTCTTCAGGCTTTCGTCCGAACGGACAGTGGCGTCGAGTACCCAGGTGTCCTTGGACCCGCCGCCCTGGCTGGAGTTCACCTTGAGCTCTCCCTCCGGCAGCGCCACCCGCGTCAGGCCGCCGGGGAGGACCCAGACGTCGTTCCCGTCGTTGACGGCGAACGGGCGCAGGTCGATGTGGCGGGGGCTGAGCTTCTCGCCGATCAGCACCGGGGAGGTGGACAGCGCGACCGGGCGCTGCGCCATCCAGCCGCGCGGGTTCGCCCTGACCTGGGCCTTGACCGCGGCCAGCTCGTCGTCGGTGGCGGCCGGGCCGATGACGATGCCGGCCCCGCCCGCCCCGTCGACCGGCTTCAGCACCAGGCTGCCGGCGTTGACCAGGACCCAGTCGAGGATCTCGGGGTCGTCCAGGCGGTAGGACTCCACGTTCTCGAGGATCGGCTCTTCTGCCAGGTAGTAGCGGATCAGGTCCGGCATATAGGTATAAATCAGCTTATCGTCGGCAACGCCGTTGCCGACGGCGTTGGCGACCGTCACCGTGCCGTGCCGGACCGCGTTGAGCAGGCCGGGGCAGCCGAGGACGGAGTCGGGGCGGAAGTGCAGCGGGTCGAGCCAGTCGTCGTCGACCCGCCGGTAGATGACGTCGACCGGGCGGCGGCCGTGGGTGGTGTGCACGTACACCCGGTTGCGCCAGCAGAACAGATCTCTTCCCTCGACTAGCTCCACGCCCATCAGCCTGGCCAGGAGCGTGTGCTCGAAGTAGGCGGCGTTGTGCACGCCGGGGGTGAGCACGACCACGAACGGATCGGCCACGCCTTGCGGCGCGGCTTGCCTGAGGGCGTTGAGCAGCCGGCTCGGGTACTCCTCGACATGGTGGATCCGCTGGTCGGCGAAGAGGGCGGGGAACGTCCTGGTCATCGCCAGCCGGTTCTCGATCACGTAGCTGACGCCGCTCGGCACCCGCACGTTGTCCTCGAGCACCCGGAACTTGCCCTGCTCGTCGCGGATCAGGTCGATGCCGGCCACGTGCACCCGGACGCCGTTGGGCGGGGTGATGCCGGCCGCCTCGCGGCGGAACTTCTCGCTGGTGAAGACCAGGCTCCACGGGACCACGCCGTCATCGAACGCCTTCCCCTGCCCGTAGACGTCCTCGAGGAACGCCTCGAGCGCCCGCACCCGCTGCCGGACGCCCCGGCTGACCAGGTCCCACTCGAGCGCGTCGATGACCCGCGGTATCAGGTCGAGCGGGAACGGCCGCTCCTCGCCCGCGAAGTCGTAGGTGACCCCCCGGTCGGTGAACACCCGGGCGAGCTGGTCGGCCCGGTAGCGCAGCTCGGCCGGGTCCATCGGCTGCAGGACCGAGACCAGCCCGTCGTAGGAGGCGCGGGGCTTGCCGGGGGCCGCGAACATCTCGTCCCAGGCCTCGGCGAGCCGGTAACCATCGAAAATGTCCGCCACGTCCTCCACCCTAAGCACCGGCTGTTCCACGACTATTTCAACAGGTGACGGCCGTGTTTCCGACTGTTTCACCGCTGGCGTGGGCCGTTAAGCTGGACGGGATCGGAGGGCCGCATGTACATACCTGCCCATTTTTCGCCTGATGAGGCGCTAGTTGACGAATTGCTCCGCAACCACGGGGCGGCAGATCTGGTGACGGTGACGTCCCAGGGGCTGGTGGCGACGATGCTGCCGTTCGTGTGGGTACCGTCGGCCGGCTCGCACGGGGCGCTGCACGGGCATGTGGCGCGGAACAACGACCAGTGGAAGCTGCCTGTCACCGGCGAGGCGCTCGCGATTGTGCGCGGGCCGGGGGATGCGTACATCTCGCCGGGGTTCTACCCCTCCAAGCTGGAGACCGGGCGGGTGGTGCCGACCTGGAACTACGTCACCGCGCACGTGTACGGGGAGCTCGTCGTGCACGACGACCCGGTCTGGGTCGAGGACCTGGTCCGGCGGTTGACCGGCAAGCACGAGGGCCACCGGGCGCACCCGTGGTCGGTTGACGACGCGCCCCGGTCGTTCATCGAGGGGCAGCTGCGGGCGATCGTGGGGATGGAGCTGGTCGTGACCCGGATCGAGGCGAAGGCCAAGCTCAGCCAGAACCGGTCGGCCGAGGACGTCGAGGGCGTGATCGAGGGGCTGCGCGAGCGGGGCGACAAGCAGGCGGCCGACGCGGTGGAACGGGCGAACGGCTCGCGGGTGTCGCGGTTAGCGCTTAGCTGTGAGGTGCGAGGCAGGGGTGGCGGATGGGGACGAGCCTGGCGGGACCGAGCCGTGATTGTGTTCCGTTTGGGGCATCGTTCTCGGGCCTCGGGCGTCATTGTGTGGTGGTAGGGGCGCCCCGCGACCCGAAGTACCCACGCTGAGGCTCATGCGGGTCTGGCCTGCGGACCGTGGTGAGGATGAGGAAGGTGTGCCGATGGCCGGCCCCCCGGTTGTGGGCGACTCCGGCGACGACCCGCCGGACCGGCCGTCTAGCGAACGTGCGGAGGCTGCCGGCTACGCCAGCGAGCCAACGTGCGCGTCGCGGGGTGCGGGGTCGGCGGGGCGGCGGTCAGCGGGGGCGGGGTCAGCGGGGGCGGGGTCAGCGGGCGCGGTGGGCGAGCTCGGATTCGCCGGCGGCGCGCATGGCCTCGAGGGGGGCGGGCTTGCCGGTCATCAGCTCGACCTGGGCGGCCGCCTGGTGCAGGAGCATGGCGAAGCCGCTGGCCACGATCGCGCCGGCCGCGGCCGCGGCCCGGGCCAGGGGCGTGGGCCAGGGGTGGTAGACCACGTCCATGACGGCCATGGGCGGGGTGCGTGAAAACAGGGACCGTTCGATATAAGGATCGGCGGCACCGGGCGGGACGGTCGAGATCAGCAGATCCGGTACCACCGCATCGCCCTGCTTTTGATTGTCGAGCGGGCGGAGCCGGACCGTGAGGCCGAGTTTCTCCGCGGTCGCGAGGACGGCGGCGGCGCGGGCCGGGTCGCGGAGGAGGATGTCGGCCCCCGGCGCGCCGAGCTCGCCCGCGGCCGCCAGCGCCGAGCAGGCGGTCGCGCCCGCGCCGATGATGGTCACCGCGCCCGGGGACGGCGCCCCGGCCTCGGTCAGCGCGTCGACGATGCCCTGCACGTCGGTGTTGTAGCCGTAGCGGCCGTCGGGACGGAACACGACCGTGTTGGCGCCGCCGGTGGCGGCGGCCATCGGATCGACGTGGTCGAGCAGCGGCAGCACGGTCCGCTTGAGCGGCATCGTCAGGCTCAGGCCGGCCCAGTCCTGGCCCCGGCCGTCGACGTATTCCGGCAGGCCCTGTTCGTCGCATTCGACCAGGTCGTAGGTCCAGTCGATGAGGCCGAGCTCGCGGTAGGCCGCGCGGTGCAGCGCAGGCGAGAGCGAATGGGCAACGGGCTTGCCCAGCACTGCTGCCTTCATACGTGCGAGGCTACCGTTCCCTACTGGCCGGAAAGCGGAGTTGCGGAGAATTCGGACTTACCGCCCGTGACCGTGAGGAAGTACAGCCAGTTGCCGCTGTCCGGGTGCAGGACGCCCTGGATCGCCGCGTCGCCCGGGTTGGAGATCGGGCCCGGCGGGAGGCCGGTGTGCTCGAAGTCGTTGTACGGGCCGGGGGTGGCGATCTGCGCGTCGGTGACGTTGATGGCGTACTTGTTCAGCCCGTACAGCAGCACGCTGTCGAACTGCAGGGCCATGTGGATCTTGAGCCGGTTGTTGATGACCTCGGCGATCTTCGGGTAGTCGGAGACCGAGCCGCCCTCGGCCTGGGCCATCGACGCATCGATGATCACCTCGGTCGGCGTCAGGTGCGCCCGCGCGGCGGCGGCAGGCAGGTCGATCTGCGTCGCCTCCTGCTTGAACCGGGTCACCATCGTCTGCAGGATCTGCAGCGCGGTCTCGTGCGGGGTGATGTCGTAGGTGGCGGGGAACAGGTAGCCCTCGACCTTGCCGTTGGCGTAGGACGGCAGGCCGAGCCCGGACGGGTGGTCGAGCGCGGTCTGGAAGTCCTTGAGCGGGATCTTGGTCTGCTTGGCCATGATCGCGATGACCTGGGAGGCGCGCTTGCCCTCGGGGATCGTGACCACCGTCTGCACCATGTTCTTCGGGTTGGTCAGGTACGCCCAGGCGAGGCTGGCCTGCATGTGGGTCTTGAGCACGAAGAAGCCGGGCTCAAGCTGCACGGTGCTCGCGGCCGAATCGGCAATGTTCGTGAACGCGCGGGTGCTCGCGATCACGCCGTCTTGCAGCAGCGTGGGGGCGAGCGAGCCGGGAGTCGCGCCGCTTGGCACCTGGACGGTCACCGCCGGCGCGATGCCGGCCCCGGTGTAGTCGGCCGGGTGGACCTTGGCCTGGTAGATGTCCCAGATGTGAAGGCCGCCGACGGCCAGCGGCACCACGATCACCAGCAGTGCGATCCACGGCGCGAGCCGGCGGATGGGGCTGCGACGCCGACGGCGCGGGCCGTCATCGCCGTAGCCGCCGGCTCCGCCGTTGCCGCCGCCGCCGTCCCAGTCGTCGCGGGCGCGGCCCCGTCGGGGGTCGCGGGAGCCGCGGGGATCACGGTCGTCGCCGCGGGCGCGGCCGCGGGCGCGCTGGTCCTGGCCGGCGAACCCGGCTGCGCGGCCCCCGGGGCCGCGGCCGATGTCGGCTGCGCGGCCGTCGGCGAGCGCGTCAGCGCGCCCGTCGCGATCGCGGCCTGGTCGGCCGGCACCCGGGCGGGGGTCACGACGGCGGTCGTAGTGCTGGTCGCCGCCGTCGAAGTCATCGCGGGGGCCGAAGCCGGGCAGGAACGAATCGTCGCGCTGGCCGCGGTCCTCGTAGCCGGCCTGGCCGTAGCCGGCGTCGCCGCGCTGGGGGTAGCCGCCGGACGGGTAGTCGCGGTCGCCGCCGCCGGCCGCGCGGCGCGGGCCGGCGCCGCGCGGGTCATAGCCGGGCGAAGCCGACTGGATCCCGCCGGTGCCGCGCTGCATCCGCTGGCCGCCGGTGCCGCGCTGGGCCTGCTGGCCGCCGGCGCCGCCCGGGAGCGGCTGCGGGCCGGTGCGCGGGTACTGCTGCGGGCCGGTCCCCGGCCCCTGCGCGGGGTAACCGGGCTGGGTGCGCGGGTCGGGCTGGCCGTAGCCCCTGGCGTCGTACCCGGGCTGCTCGTAGGCCTGGCCGCCGTAGCCCTGACCGGGGTAGCCCTGGCCCTGGTCGTAGCCCTGGCCTTGGTCGTAGCCCTGGCCTTGGTCGTAGTCCTGGCCGCCGTAGCCCCGGCCGTCGTAGGGCTGCTGCTGGCCGTAGCCCGGCTGGGCGCCCTCCTGGCCGCCCCATGCGCTCGGCTGGTCCTGCTGCCACACCGAGTCATCCCACTGCGGCTCTTGCCCGGCGGGCGGCCACGGGCCGCCGTCGGATCCGTAGGTGCCGCTCACTCGGCGGTCCCGGGTTTACGGGGCGTCACCAGGTCGCCGGGAGCCCGGCCGGTGCGGCGCTCGGACTCGAGCGCCGCCTCGAGCAGCACGGCGGCGGCGGCCGCGTCGACCGTCTGGCGCCGGGCGCGCGAGTCGTGCCCGGCCGCGGCGAGCGCGCCGTGCGCGGTCGACGTGGTGAAGCGCTCGTCGACGAGCCGCACCGGGAGCGGTGCCACTCGATCGGCGAGGTCCGCCGCGAACTGCCTCGCGGTAGCGGCGGCCGGGCCCTCACGGCCAGACAGCGAGCGGGGAAGACCCACCAAGATCTCCATTGCCTCTTCGGCCGCGGCCAGCGAGGCGAGAGCGTTCAAGTCGCCCTTGCCCCGCCGCACGACGGTCAGCGGTGTCGCGAGCACGCCGCCTGGATCACTACGTGCCACGCCAATGCGGACTGTACCCGGATCGACGGCCAGGCGCACGCCTGACCTCACCGGATTCCCGGTCCGTATGAACATGGCATCACGTTACCCGGCGGTTCGAGTGCTGTCCCGCAATGCTTCGCGAATGCTGTCAAAAGCGGCATTTACCGCAGCTGGCCCGGCGCCGGGCGCGCCGCCGCCCTGGGCGATGTCGGGCTTGCCGCCGCCACCGCCGCCGAGCGCCTTCGCCGCCGCGCTGACCAGGGCGCCGGCCGACAGGCCGAACCCACGGCCCGCCTCGTTGACCGCGATGACCACCACCGGCCGGTCGGCCGGGGCGCCGATCAGCGCGACCACCGTCGGGCGCAGCACCTCGATCTTCGATCGGATGTCGAGGGCGAGCGTGCGGATCGCGTCCGCGTCGGTGCCGTCGGGAACCCGGTGGGCGACGAACGCGACGCCGTCGATGTTCTCGGCGGCGGCCGCGATCTGCGCTGATTCCCCCAGGAGCTGGGCCGACTTGAGCTTGGTGAGCTCCCGCTCGGCGTCGCGGAGCCTGGTCACGACCGTCGAGATGCGCTCGGGGAGCTCCTCCGGGCGGGCCTTGAGCTGCTCGCTGAGCTGGTTGACGAGCACCGACTCGCGGGCCAGGAACCGGAACGCGTCGATGCCCACAAGCGCCTCGACCCGGCGCACGCCGGAGCCGATGGACGCCTCGCCGAGCAGCTTGACCAGGCCGAGCTGGCCCGACCTGGCCACGTGGGTGCCGCCGCAGAGCTCGCGGGAGTACTCCCCGACCTCGACGATCCGCACCTCGGACCCGTACTTCTCGCCGAACAGCGCCAGCGCGCCCATCGCCCGGGCCTCGTCGATCGAGGTGTGGTACGCGCGGACGGTCAAGTCGTCGATGAGCACCCGGTTGACCTCGTCCTCGACCTCGCGCAAAACCGTGACCGGGACCGCGCCGGTCGCGGTGAAGTCGAACCGGAGCCGTCCGGGCGCGTTCTCCGAGCCCGCCTGCGCGGCCGACTCGCCCAGCGCCCCCCGCAGGGCGCGGTGGACCAGGTGGGTCGCGGTGTGGCTGCGGGAGGTGGCCCGCCTGCGCTCGACGTCGATCTCCGCGAAGGCGGGGGACCCGACGGCGATCTCGCCGT
>Ga0335075_10018602_pt1 | contig 10299 bp, 7 predicted proteins | sample Lox_Sample_24_FD_206723 | JGI IMG/M metagenome (GOLD analysis project Ga0335075, IMG submission 206723) | Soil microbial communities from Loxahatchee National Wildlife Refuge, Florida, United States - Lox_Sample_2.4 | ecosystem: Environmental > Terrestrial > Soil > Wetlands | place: USA: Florida... | reverse complement strand
GAGCACGCGGCGATGATCTTCTCGCGGGTCAGGGCACCGCCGCCGCCCTTGATGAGCTGGCGGGCGCCGTTGGTCTGATCCGCGCCATCGATATAGACCGGCAGCTCCCCCACTTCATTGAGGTCCGCCACCGGGATGCCGGCTGCCTCCAGGCGTCGACTGGACTGATTCGAGCTGGAGACCACCGCCTTAAGGCTCCCCCGGTCGGCGGCGATGAAGTCAATGAAGTGATGCACCGTGCTGCCGGTGCCGATCCCGACCACCTCGTGCCGGCCCAGCCATGGCAGGGCGGCTCGTGCGGCGCGGCGCTGGTTTTCCAGTGTATTCGTCATGACTGCTTACCCGCTTGCCGTCCAGGGAATGGAAATGAGCATGTGGGTCGCGATCAGCCGCGATCCGCGGTGAGGGGAGGCGTCGGCGGCTGCGGCTCGATTCCCGCGCCATGCGCCAGCTTGATGAAGGGCGAGGGGTAGACGCCAAGGGCCAGCATCAGCAGAAGAAGCGCGATCAGCACGCCTCCGCCCGCGTCCCGGGCCCAGTGTGGCGCGGGAGCGAAAGCCTCCGTCGAGGGAGCGGGAGCCGTCACCGGCGCCGGGTGCAGGTAGAGCTGGATCACGGCGCGCAGGTAGAAGTACAGACCGACGGCGCTGCCTGCCACGATCGCGCCGAGCAGGAGCCACAGGCGTTTGTCGACGCCGGCACCGAGCACGTAGAACTTGCCGAGGAAGCCGGGGGTCAAGGGCACCCCGGCGAGGGAAAGCAGCGCCAGGGTGAGGATCGCGGCGAGCCCGGGGTGCCGCCAGAACAGGCCCCGATAGTCGCACAGCGCCTGGGCCTCATGATTCAGCGGGCTCGAAACCAGAGTGATGACGCCGAACGCCGCCAGCGTCGTGATCATGTAAGTGAGCAGGTAAATGCCCACCGCTTCGCTTGCCAGCGGCCCGGAGGCGATCAATGCGACCAGCATGTAGCCGAAGTGAGCGATGGCGGAGTAGGCGAGAAGGCGCTTCAAGTTAGACTGCTGCAGCGCCAGCACGTTGCCCACGACAATGGAGAGAATCGCGAGCATCGAGAGCGTGTCGACCAGAGCAGGGTAGCGGGTGGCATGCGTCTCGATGAGGTAGCGCAGCAGGAGCGCGAACACGGCGATCTTGGAGGCGGTCGCGAGAAACGACGTCACGGGTGCGGGCGCTCCTTCGTATACGTCCGGCGTCCAAAGGTGGAACGGAGCGAGCGAGAGCTTGAAGCCGAGACCGATCAGGAGCAATGCGGCGCCCAGCATCACGATGCTCCCGCCGCCGCTGATCTGTTCGAGCTTCGCGCCGATGTCGCCGAACACCAACGTTCCGGTCCGGGAGTAGATCAGCGCCATGCCGAACACGATGAAGGCCGAGGCAACGGCGGAGAGCACCAGGTACTTCATGCCCGCCTCGAGCGAGCGGCGCTCCTTCACGAGATAGGCCGCCATGCCGTAGATCGGCATGGAGAGCAGCTCCAGGCCGACGAAGAAGGAGGCAAAGTGGCGGCTGGCGACCATCACCATCCCGCCGACGGTGGACAACAGCAGCAGCAAATACATCTCTTCGCGGTACCCCTGGTAGCGCTCCAGGTAAGTGTGCGAGAGGGCGGTCGCGGCGAGTGCGGCGATGAGGATCATCGCCATGTAGAGGCAGGCGAAGGGGTCGATGATCAGCAGCACCGTCATGGCTCGCGGCGCCGCGGCGCCATGCCATACCGCCGCAGTCGATGCCAGCGCGAGCGCCAGGCCCGCCATCGACAGCGATGCGACCAGTGCATGGTGCCGCTTGATGGCGATGGCAAGCATCACGATGACGGATGTGGCGGAGACGATCAGGATTGGCGACAGCGCCAGCAGTTGTGGGTGAGTCATGGGGCCGCTCGCGCGATGGGGGGTGCCGGGATCGTCTGCGCCGCGGCTGCGGCGGGCGCATAGAGGGACTGCAAAGCCTGCGTCGGCGCGCGCGACACCTCGAAGAACGGCCGCGGGTAGAGGCCGAGCCAGATCATGACGGCCATCAACGTGCTCAAGATGGCGAATTCGCGGCGGTCCAGGTCGCGAAGAGGCGCCTCGCTGCCCGCTTTGCCGTAGAACGTACGCTGCATGAGAACCAAGGAATAAACCGCGGAGAGGACCAGGCCGATCGAGCCCAGCATGGCCATCCCCGGATGAGCCTTGAACGTGCCGAGCAGAATCAGGAATTCGCCGAGGAAGTTACCGAGCCCCGGCAAACCGAGCGAGGCCAGAATGAAGAACAGCCCGAACTGCGGCAGGTTGGAGAAGCGCGTCCACAACCCGCCCATCTTGCGCAGATCGCGCGTCTCGAGCCGCTCGGCGATCTCTCCAACCAGGATGAACAGGCCCGCGGCGCTGATCCCATGAGCCAGGATCTGCATGATCACTCCCTGGAGCGCCTCCTCGGTGCCGGCAAAGACACCGAGCAGAATGAAACCCATGTGGCTGATCGAGGTATAGGCGACCAGGCGTTTGGCGTCGTTCTGCCCGAAGGCGCAGACCGCGCCGTACACGATACCGAGCACTCCGAGCCACATCGCGATGGGGGCGAGCTGCGCGGAGGCGGAAGGGAACAGCGGCAAGACAAAACGCAGCAGGCCATAGGCGGCCGTCTTCAGGAGCACCCCGGCGAGGATCACTGAGCCCGCGGTTGGCGCTTGTGAATGGGCGTCGGGCAGCCAGGAATGGAACGGCACGACCGGGAGCTTCACCGCAAAAGCAAAGAAGAAGCCGAGCATGATCCAAAATCCGGTGCGCGCGCCCATCGGCGTTGCCAGCAGGTCGGAGTAGCCGAACGTGAGCACTCCGCTCGCGTGGTAATGCACGAACACGAGCGCCAGAATCGCCACCAGCATGACCAGGCCGGCGGACTGGGTGAAGATGAAGAACTTGATCGCCGCATACAGACGGGGCCGACCGCCCGGAATGTCATGGCCCCAGAGCGCGATCAGGAAGAACATCGGTACCAGCATCACCTCCCAGAACAAGAAGAAGAGGAACAGGTCCGTCGCGAGAAACACGCCGATGACGCCCGCCAGGGTCCACAGCAGGTTCATATAGAAGAAGCCGGCGTCGGTCCGGATCTCCCGCCACGAGCAGGCCACCGACAGCACGCCAAGGAGCGCCGTGAGCGTCACGAGCAGGAGCGACAGTCCGTCGAGTCCCAAGCTGAAGCGGATCCCGAGGCGCGCAATCCAGGGCACCGAGAGCTGCTCCATCCAGTGGCCCGACAGATGGCCTGCCAAGGGGAGGAGAGTCTGCGAGTAATCGCCGGTGAGCCAGAGGCCCGCCGCCAGCGCCAGCATCGACCCCATCGTACCGAGGGCGACGCAGCGGGCGTACTGCGCACCGAAACGCTGCAGCTGCCAGCACAGCAAGCCGCCGAGGACAGGTATCAGCAGGAGCCAGAGCAGAGTCATGGATGCGCCCTCATACGAAAACCATCGCAACCACCAGCACTGCGCCTGCCGCCATGCCGGCGGCGTACCAGCGAATCCGTCCGGTCTCGGTGCGTACCAGGGCGCGGTTGAGCGCGCGCAACGCCGCTGGAATGGCGAGGATCGCAAGGTCGACGCCATCGTGGATGTTGACCTTCGCAAACCAGACGAAAGGGCGCACCAAGAGCCGGTCGTACAGCCAATCGAACCCCCAGTCCTGCAGCCACCACCGGCCGAGGAGCCTTCCGGCCGGCGTCGCGCCAAGCCAGGCGATGAGGCGCCGCCGCCCGAGGAAAAGGCCGCAGGCCACGGCGATGCCGGCGAGAGCGACGGTGCTGGACAAGATCCCCACCGCGAGCCTCGTGGCGTTGACGGCGTGCCCGGTCGGCGCCGGCAGCACGCCTGCGAGCGGCGGATGGAGCATGCCGCCGATGAAGGTCGAGAACACGAGCAGCACCGCGAGCGGCAGCCAATAAGTGACGCCCTGGCCGCGATGCGCCTGCATCCTCGCCTCGCCGTGGAACACGGTGAAGATCAGGCGGAAGGTATAGAGCGGGGTGAGAAAGGCGCCGATGAGCCCGGCAAGGAAGAATCCGGCGTGTCCGCCGGCATAGGCTTCCCAGAGGATCTCATCCTTGCTGTAGTAGCCGGCAGTGACCCATGGAAACGCCGAGAGTGCCAGGCCGCCTACGAGGAAGCAGGCGTACTCGAGCGGCAGTTGCTTGCGCAGGCCGCCCATCTTGAAAATGTCCTGCTCGTGATGGCAGGCGAGGATCACCGCGCCGGAGGTCAAGAACAACAGGGCCTTGAAAAAGGCATGCGTCATCAGATGAAAGATCGAAGCACTCCACGCGCCGGAACCCAGCGCGAGGAACATGTAGCCGATCTGGCTCATGGTGGAGTAGGCGAGGATGCGCTTGATATCGCTCTGCACCAGCGCGGCGCAGCTCGCGAGCAGGAGTGTCGCCGCCCCGATCACCCCGACCGCCTCGAGCGAGTACGGGGCCAGCTCGAACAGCCCGTGCGTGCGCGCAATCAGATACACGCCGGCGGTGACCATGGTGGCCGCGTGGATCAGGGCGGATACGGGCGTGGGGCCCGCCATGGCATCGGGGAGCCAGGTCTGCAGGGGGAGCTGTGCCGACTTGCCGACCGCACCGCCGAGCAGCAGCAAGGTGATCGCGGTGATGGTCGTGCCCCCGGGCGCAAGGTGCTGCTGCGCCAGAAGGACCGCCTGCTGAATGTCGAGCGTGCCGAGGTCGCGAAACAACCAGAACAGGCCGATGGCCATCAGGGCATCGCCCACCCGCGTGACGATGAAGGCCTTGCGCGCCGCCGCGCCATTGGCCGGATCCTTGTACCAGAAGCCGATCAGCAGGTAGCTGCACAGGCCGACCCCTTCCCAGCCGAAAAACAGGAACAGCAGGTTGTCGCCGAGAACGAGGAACAGCATGCTCGCGACGAACAAGTTCATGTACGAGAAGAAACGCGCGCAGTCGCCATACTCGCGCATGTACCACGCGGAGAATACGTGGATGAAGAAGCCGACTCCCGTGATCACCCCGAGCATGGTGAGCGACAGGCCATCGAGGCGCAGCGCAAAGCGCGGCCTGAAGCCGCCCACGTCGAGCCACTGCCACAGCGGCTGGGTGAATGCGCCGCCCGCGGGCGGATGGACCAAGAATTCGATGCCCAGCGCGAGCGTCGTCAGCGCCGCTACGCCGATGGCGGCGATACCGATCGCCGCCGCGGTGTTTTCCGACAGGCGCTTACGGCCGAACGTGAGAACGATGAAACCCAGGAACGGGGCAAGGAAGATGAGAAAGAGCAGATCGAACATGGCGCGTCAGCCTCTCATCTCACTGGCAGAGTCGGTGTCGAGGGTGTGGAAGCGGCGGTGCAGCTGCAGCAGCATCGCAAGGCCCACGCTCGTCTCCGCGGCGGCAAGGGTCAGCACCATGAGGAACATCACCTGCCCGTCCGGCTGCCCCCAGCGGCTGCCGGCAGCCACGAAGGCGAGCGCCGCGGCGTTGATCATGATCTCGATCGACATGAGCACGAACAGCAGATTGCGCCGCACCAGAACTCCGAGCAGCCCCAGGCAGAACAGGATGCCCGCCAGCAGCAGCGTAAATTGCAGGGATGCCGCGCTCATTCGTGCCGGCCCAGATGGAACGCCGTGACCAGCCCGGCGAGCAGCAGCATCGAAGCGAGCTCCACCGCCAGGACGTACGGCCCGTACAGCGCCGTCCCGACCTGCGTCGCGGCGATCGCTCGACCGGCCAGCGCCGCCGCATCGCCCCGCTGAAGGAGGACGCGCCCAAGCTCGACCAGCAGCGCCAGAGACAAGAGCCCCGGACCGATCCAGGTGCGGGGGAGGAGCCAGCGGCGCTCCTGATCGACCGTGGCCCTGCCCAAATTGAGCAGCATCACCACGAACACGAACAGCACCATGATGGCGCCGGCATAGATGATCACCTCGAGTATGCCGGCGAAGGGAGCGCCGACGGTGAAGAACACCATCGCGACCGCGAGAAGCGAGACGATCAGATACAGAAGCGCGTGCAGCGGATTGTAGTTGGTGAGCGCCAGCAAGGTCGCGCTCACCGCCACGGTCGCTTCGAGATACAGTGCGGGCTCCATAGGGGTTTTCCGTGCCTCAGGGCATCAAGTCTTTGACGTCGACCGGCCGCGCCTCGTGGGCGGCCGCACCTTTGGGCTTGCCGGCGATGGCGAGGCCGGCGATGCGGTAGAAGTTGTATTCGGGCACCTTGCCGGGGCCGGCGATCAGAAGGTGCTCCTTCTCGTAAACCAGGTTCTGCCGGTCATATTCACCGAGCTCGAAGTCCGGCGTGAGCTGGATCGCGCTCGTCGGGCAGGCTTCCTCGCACAGACCGCAGAAGATGCAGCGCGAGAAGTTGATGCGGAAGAACTCGGGATACCAGCGCCCGTCCGGCTTCTCGCCCTTCTGCAAGGAGATGCACGCCACCGGGCAGGCCGCGGCGCACAGGTTGCAGGCCACGCAGCGTTCCTCGCCGTCCGGATCCCGTGTGAGGACGATGCGGCCGCGATAGCGCGGGGGCAGATAGGGCTGCACCTCCGGATAGAGGATCGTGTCGCGCTTGCGCGTGGCGTGCGCGAAGATCATCAGCAGAGTGCGCAGGTTCGAGAAAATGCCTTTGAGAATGCTGAGCATGGCTAGACTCTGGTACCCGCGAGGACGAAGGCCGCGGTCATCAGCAGATTGAGGAGCGACAGCGGCAGGCAGAACTTCCAACCCATCGCCATGATCTGGTCGTAGCGCGGGCGGGGGAGAGCGCCGCGCAGCAGGATGAACATCACGATGAAGAACAGGGTCTTGAGCGAGAACCAGAGCAAGCCCATCCAGGGCAGCCGGTCGGCGAGCGGGCCATGCCAGCCGCCCAGGAACAGCGTCGTGAGGAGCGAGGAGATCACGACGATGCCCGCGTACTCGGCGACGAAGAACATGCCGAACTTCATGCCGGAGTACTCCGTGTGATAGCCGGCGACCAGCTCCTGCTCGGTCTCCGGCAGGTCGAACGGAAAACGGTGCACGCTCGCCACGGCAGCGAGCGAGAAGGCAAAGAAGCCGCAGCACTGCGGGACGATGAACCAGAGATGCTGCTGCGCCTCGACGATGCGATCGAGCCGGAACGAGCCCGCCTGGATCACGACGCCCATCAGCGCGATGCCCATGAACACTTCGTAGGAGAGCATCTGCGCCGCCGAACGCAGGCCCCCGAGAAGCGCATATTTGCTGTTGCTCGACCAGCCCCCCAGCATCGCGCCATACACCCCGAGCCCCGCGAGCGCCAAGAACAGCAGCACCCCCACGTTCAGGTCGGGCACCACGCCCCAGCCGGGCGCCACCGGAATCAGCACGAACACCAGCAAGGTCGTGCTCATCGCCAGCAGCGGTGCGAGCAAGAACACCGGGCGATCCACGAAGGCGGGCACCCAGTCTTCCTTGAAGAAGATCTTGATCATGTCCGCCATCACCTGCAGAAGGCCGAAGGGCCCGACGCGGTTCGGTCCGTAGCGGTCCTGCCATAGCGCAAGCAATCGCCGTTCGGCCCAGATCAGGAGCGCTGCGGCTATCACCAGCGCGAGCAGCAGCACTACCGCCTTCGCGCCATCGATGAGCGCGGCAGTCCATGGGGGTGCCCACGCGCTCACGTGCCGGATCCTCTGCCGAGCTTGACGAGAGCGCCGGCGGCAAACCACGGTGATCCGGGCACACCGACGGCCAGGCCGACGGTGCCGCGCGGCAAATCGGACCTGCGCCGCAAGGGCAGCAGCAGCGTCTCGCCGGGCACGGACACCTCGAGGGTCGAATTCTCGTCGGCCCCGAGGACGTCGGCATCGGCGGGATGGAGCGCGACGTAGGCGGCCGGGATGAGGCTCGCCAGCGGCGCAGCGCGTGCGGACAGCTCCTCGCTCCCGAAGATGTGCGCGAGCGGCAGCGCCTGCCACTCGCCGGCGCGCGCGGTGAATGGCCCGGGTATCCGGTCCTCATAGCGCGCCGCTGCGCCTTGGCCGGCCGGCTCGATCAACCGGACGCCCGGGTCGCCCCCTTGCAGGTGACCGCCGACCTCATCCTGGAACTTGTTCCAGGATTGCGGTGAGTTCCAGCCGGGTGCCCAGGCATACGGAATCAGGGCGCTCGGCCGGCTGCCGGCCTGGGTGCCGTTATGGCCCTCCATCGAGAAGGCGAGCGCGCTGTCGCCGTCTTGCGGCTGACGAGGCTCGTGCACGGACAGATGGGCGCGCATCGCGGTGCGCCCGCTGTAGCGGTGCGGCTCGCGCGCCACCTTCAGTCCGCGCATGCGAAAGTGCGCGTTGGGCGCAGCCTGCACGATCTCGCGCAGCCCGGGCACGGCCTCCGCCACGGCGGCGCAGAGCCGATCGAAATGCCTCCACTCGGTGCTTTGCCCGTCCGGCAGGCGCAAATCGTCGAGCCATTCCCAGGACTCGCGGATGCGGCTGTGAGGATCGTAATAGCCGGGCTCGTACACCTTGAAGTAGCGCTGCGCGCGGCCCTCCTGGCTCACCAGCGTGCCGTCGCTCTCGGCGAAAGAGCCCGCGGGCAGCACGATCTCGGCCCTGGCCGCAGTGGCATGGCTTTGATGATCGAGGACGATGAGCTTCACCTTGGCGAGCAGGGCATCGATTCGCGCGCGATCGGCACGGCGGTACAGATCGTTCTCGAGCACCACCAAGGTATCGGCCTCGCCGCGTTCGACCGCGGCAAAGGCAGCGTCGAGATCGCAGCGCTCCTGGCCCGCATTGAGAAGGGCCAACCCCAGGCTGTTGACCTCGGGCACGATGAGGCAGAGCTCCGCCCGCTGGCCGCGCGCGTGCAGGGCGAGCGCCACGTTGCCGGCCGCTTGCAGGACGGCGGCGGAGCCCGACCCCGTACCCGAGATGATCAGCGGCTTGCGGGCGGCCGACAGCGCACGGGCGATGGTCTCGGCCCACTGCGTGGTCGGGGAATCGAGCCGCTCCACCGCCGGCGCGGCGGCATCGAGCGCATGCGCAACCGCAAAGCCGAGGCGTGCGATATCGTCCGGCGCGGCGCGCAAAGTATCGGCGGCGATGTCGTCGAGGCGCGTGGCGCTCATGCTCGCGATGAACACCGGGTGCCTCTCGTGCTGCCCGATGTCTGCGCGGGCGGCCGCCTGCCAATCGAGGACGTGCCTTGCGGCGGCCAAGGCGGCCGTCTTGCCGCGCGCGCTCTGCCGCACCGCCAGGGCGACGCGAGGCGCCGTGTTGGTCACATCTTCCCCGAGCACCAGCACCGCGTCGGCGTCTTCGATGCCGCGCAAGGTCGCCGCCGGGAGCGGACTGGCCTTGAGGATCTCGAGCACACGGCGGACGAGCGCGCCCTCGCCGCCCGCGTGCCCGTCGTAAAAATGCTCGAGCCCGACCAGCGCGCGCAGCGCGAAGTTGGACTCGAGCGATGCGCGCGGCGAGCCGATGCCGACCACGCCGCGAGCGGCCTTCAAGAGCTGCGCGGCCCGTGCGAGCGCATCGCCCGGCTCGACCGCGGCGAGGCTTCCATCGCGGCGCGCCAGCGGCTGGCGGGGACGATCCTTGCGGTTCACGTACCCGTAGCCGAAGCGGCCCCGGTCGCACAGGAAATGGTGGTTGACCGAGCCATTGTAGCGGTTCTCGATGCGCCGCAGCTCCCCGTAGCGCTCGCCGGGGGAGATGTTGCAGCCCACCGAGCAGCCCTGGCAGATGCTGGGCGAGAATTGCATGTCCCACTTGCGGTTGTAGCGCTCGCCGTGCGTCTTGTCCGTGAACACGCCGGTCGGGCAGACCTCGACCAGGTTTCCCGAGAATTCGTTCTCCAGCACCCCATCGGCCAGGCGTCCGAAATACACGTTGTGGGCGACGCCGTAGACATCCAAGTCCGTGCCGCCGGCGTAGTCCTTGTAGTAGCGCACGCAGCGGTAGCAGGCGATGCAGCGGTTCATCTCGTGATTGACGAAGGGGCCGAGGTACTGATTCTTGTGCGTGCGCTTGCTGAAGCGGTAGCGGCGCGATGCATGCCCCGTCATCACCGTCATGTCCTGCAGGTGACAGTGGCCGCCTTCCTCGCACACCGGGCAATCGTGCGGGTGGTTGGTCATCAGCCACTCGATGACGCTGGCGCGAAATTGCTTTGCCTCCTCATCAGCGATGGAGATCCGGGTGCCGTCGGCCGAGGGCGTCATGCAAGACATCACCAGGTGCCCCACCTGATCGTTCGCGTCGCGGTACTGCTTGACCGCGCACTGCCGGCAGGCGCCGACGCTGCCGAGC
>Ga0335075_10018601_pt1 | contig 10299 bp, 8 predicted proteins | sample Lox_Sample_24_FD_206723 | JGI IMG/M metagenome (GOLD analysis project Ga0335075, IMG submission 206723) | Soil microbial communities from Loxahatchee National Wildlife Refuge, Florida, United States - Lox_Sample_2.4 | ecosystem: Environmental > Terrestrial > Soil > Wetlands | place: USA: Florida... | reverse complement strand
TCGGCTGAAGTGCGATCCCGATGCCGATATCCATCCGCGCACCGTGATCTTCGGCGGCAAGGCCGCTCCCGGCTATCATCTCGCCAAGCTCATCATCAAGCTGATCCACGCCGTCGGCGACGTCGTCAATCGCGATCGGGGGGTGTGCGATCGCCTCAAAGTCGTCTTTCTACCCAACTTCAACGTCAAGAATGGCCAGCGGATCTATCCCGCCGCGGACCTCTCGGAGCAGATCTCGACCGCGGGCATGGAGGCCTCCGGTACGGGCAACATGAAGTTCTGCATGAACGGCGCCCTCACGATCGGCACCCAGGACGGAGCCAATATCGAGATCTGCCGCGAGGTAGGCGCCGACAACTTCTTCATGTTTGGCCACACCGCGGCGGAGGTTCAGTCACTGCGCGACGCTGGTTATCGTCCCGCGGCTCTCTACGACAACAGCACGGAGCTGCGTCAGGTGATCGATCTGATCCGCGATGGGTTGTTTTCCCGGGGTGATCCCGGACAGTTTCGCCCCATCGTGGACGCGCTCCTCCGGCGGGACGCATTCATGCTGCTGGCGGACTTCCAGTCGTACGTCGATTGCCAGAAACGGGTCGGCTCGGGCTACGAGGATGCGCCGCGATGGACCCGCATGTCCATTCTCAACGTCGCCCGCTCGGGCCACTTCTCCTCGGACCGTACCATCCGCGAATACGCGCACGACATATGGCGCGTACCCAGCGTGCCCATCCAGCTGTAGCGGCTGAATTCCGGCTCGAGAAATCGGAGTTTGGCTATTTTGCGACCCGAGCACGCGCGCTTCAGATCCGCAACAGCTGCCGAATCTGCTCGTTGTACGTGCGACTGGAACTTAGTCGCGTGCCGTTTCCCAGCACGATCACGTATTCGCCGTGCGAAGAATTCTCGACTCGAGCGATGCGGTCAGCGTTCAGAATGATCGACCGGTGAATGCGAATAAAACCGGCGTCGGCCAGTCTTGATTCCAGGTGCGAGAGAAGATCGCGCGTGCGCAATACGCGAGATCCGACATGGAGCCATGCATAGTTTCCGTCGGCCTGCAGCCAATCGATGGCTGAGGTTTGAACAAATTCCACACCACTCTTCGATTTCACCGCGACGCGTTCGTGACCGGCGGTGTACTTCGCGATCGAGTTCAGCAACCGCTCAACGCTCTGCTGGTTGACGCTCACTGGATTTAGCAGGCGGCCGCGAGCGCGCTGAAGCGCGGTCCTGAAGCGGTCTCTGGTGTATGGCTTCAATAGATAGTCGATGGCGTTGGCCTCGAAGGCTTGAACCGCGTAGCTGTCGTACGCGGTTACGAAGATTACGGCTGGCGGTCGGCGATCAGGGGGGAGTGCCGATAGAACCTCGAAGCCCCCGGTTATCGGCATCTGCACGTCGAGAAAAAGAATCGACGGAGCGCAATCGCGAATCGCAGCAATCGCATCCGTGCCGTTTGCGCATTCCGCTGCGACGGTAACATCGGCTTCGCGTTGCAGCAACGTGCGGATCCGCTCACGAGCGAGCGCCTCATCGTCGACTATAACTGCAGCTACGGCCGTCATGACGGTGAAGCCGACGCGACCGCCAGAGCCGAGCCAGTTGCGCATGGACGGCCCTCGCTGTGCGGAATGCTGATCGTCACCTCCGTACCTCCGCCCGTGCGACGCGAGACGTCCAATGAAGCGGCCGGACCGTAAAGCTGTTGAATTCTGCGGCGCGTATTCCCCAAGCCGAGGCCATGGCGAATCTCCGCCGGCACTCCTCGTCCGTTGTCGATGACGCAAAGACGCAGAAAGCCCCCGATAGTCTGCGCGGTGACGCGGATGCTGATTGCGTCGGAGGTGTGCTCGATGCCGTGGCGGACGGCGTTTTCGACGATAGGTTGCAGAAGAAAGCTCGGGATTTGCTCATCGAGCAACGTCTGCGGTACTTCGACTTCGGCGGCAAGGCGTGCGCCGAAGCGCACGCGCATGATTTCGAGATAGAGGTTTGTCAACTCGAGCTCTTTGCCGAGCGGTATCTCCTGCGCACGGTCGTGGGCAAAGGAGGCTCGTAACATTTCGCCGAGGCGGCAAATGAGCTCATCGGCGGCGGCCACGTCGCGATGCATGAGCACCGAGATGCTGTTGAGCGTGTTGAACAAGAAGTGCGGGTGCATCTGCGAACGCATTGTCTCCAGCTGGGCTTGTGAAAGTTCCGCCTCGAGCTGCGTCGCTCGAAGGGCGCGCTCGCGCGCTTCGCGGTAGTACTCGATCGCGTAGAGAAGGACGATGAAATAAAGCTGACCGGTGAACACCGCGAAGACATTGGGGAGAGCCGTGGATGCGAAGGACCACGACGTGTGAAAGATGGCATTTTCCAAGGGTACCCATAGGAGGTACTTCACCGGTACCGACAGGAGCAAGACTGCAAAATACAGAGCGACGCGGGCGGCTATCATCGGACCATTCAGCGGAAAGCGACGCACCAACCAGATGTAGAACGGTGTTTCAATCCCGCATGTGTACCAGTTGAGCAACTCGGTGCCGAGAATCGTCCCCCAATTGGCAGGTTGCCCGTGCGCAATGTTCGTGGCGATATTTTGTGCTGCCGAGAAGAGGCCGAGGATCGTCCACAAGGCAGCGTAAAGCAATAAGTCCCGCCGTGCCTTGGCAGTGATTTTCGGCAACCGACCGGACGAGGCGTTGACCTCGGAGACAGCAACAGAGGCGGTCACGACTCGAACCTCCTTCCGACGGACGAACAATGGTAAAGCAGATGCGCCGCGCCGGCAAAGGACGCGAGATCGGGCGCTCGCGCCGCCACAGCGAACATTCATGGCCCCTACGGCAGCCAAGACGTCGCCGCGACCGTGCCGGGGCACGTTATCGTCAAGGTGGTGAATCCTCTCCACGGGCAACGCAGATCGTATCGGTCATCGGTATCCTGCGCAGGCCGGCCGGCCCCGCCACAAGGCCGTTTCGTCCCACTGCAATTGACCAGCACAACGGCGCCTGTTACGAAGGCGCCATGAGGAAGGTGGTCGGACGAACGCGGATCAACGGCGCGGCGGTTGCAATCGCCGTCGAAGGCGAGATGCCACTGCTGTGGTTCTTGCGCGAGGTCGTTGGGCTAACCGGTACGAAGTTTGGCTGCGGAATAGCGCAATGCGGTGCATGCACCGTACTGCTGCGCGGGGTCCCGGTACGGAGCTGCGTGGTGCCTGTTGCAGCGGCCATCAACGCTGATGTCGTCACGATCGAGGGGCTGGCGGGCTCAGCGCGCGGTGCCCGCGTGAAGCGAGCTTGGATCGAGGAAAACGTCCCTCAGTGCGGATATTGTCAGAGCGGGATGCAGGTCGAGGCATTGGCCCTGCTGGAGCGGCGCCGGCAACCGACCTCTGCTGAAATCGATACCGCTCTCGGCGGTCACATTTGCCGTTGCGGCACGTATCTGCGAATCCGTCGCGCCATCGCGGCAGCAGCCAAGGAGGCATAGCGTGTCACCCATGACGCGTCGGGACGCAATCGTCTCGCTGGTCGGTGCGGGCGGCGGATTGGCGCTGATGGCCGAGCTGATTCCCACAGCCGCTGGACAGACTGTGCGGCGCCCTACCGTTTCTGCGACCGAGCTCCGCGCATACCTCCACATCGAAGCGTCGGGAGACATTGCAATCACCGCTCCCGCGTCAGAAATGGGCCAAGGCTCCCACACCGCGTTGCCGCTGATTCTTTGCGAGGAACTGGACGCTTCCTGGAATCGCGTGCGAGTCAGACAGGCAAAGCCCGCCACTGTCTTCGGCTATATGAGCACTGAGGCGAGCGCGACGACACGAAACTTCTTCCTCATTCTCCGCAAGGTGGGCGCGACAGCGCGTCTGATGCTCATCGCGGCCGCGGCGCGCCGATGGGGGGTCGAACCCGATGCCTGCTCGACCGATTCCGGCAACGTCATTCACAGGCCATCGATGAGCTTGCTGTCGTATGGAGAACTTGCTGCCGAGGCGGCCACGCTCGCCGTTCCGCAGGCAGTCACGCTGAAGCCGCAGAACTCATTTCGCCTCATTGGACGTGCGACACCGTTTATTGATCTCTTGAGCAAGGTCGAGGGATCGGCGGTGTACGGATTGGATGTCAAGCTGCCCGACATGGTGGTCGCGGCAATTCGACACGCCCCGCAATTTGGTTCCCGTATAGCGGCGGTCCATGCTTCGCGGGCCCGGGCGATGCCCGGGGTGCTTGAAATCGTTACCTTCGACACGGCGGTCGTCGCGCTCGCGGATAGCTACTGGCATGCGAAGCGTGCCGTCGAGGCGATTGATTTTACGACTACCGGGGGCATCGCTCAGGATGACGCCACCATCGGTCAAGCACTTGCAGATGGAGTCGCGGAACCGGGGGAGTCCATGAGTGGCGCCGCCACTGATTCTTTCGGCCCTGAGAGTGCCACCCTGGATGCCGTCTATCACTTCCCGTACCTGGCGCATGCACCCATGGAGCCAATGAACTGCACGGCAGTTGTCCGAGACGGACGCTGCGAGATTTGGGCGCCCACACAAAGCCCCAGCGCCGCTCAAGTGTTGGCCGCCCGCATTACCGGGTTTCCCATCGAGAACGTGGAGGTGCATACGACGTTTCTGGGGGGCGGATTCGGGCGCCGCTCGAGAAACGACTTTGTCGAATACACGGTGCGGGTAGCCATGCAGAGCAACCGCCCCGTGAAACTCATATGGAGCCGTGAAGAGGACATTGGTCACGATTTCTATCGCCCCGCAATGGCGGTTCGTATACGGGGGAAGCTGGACGGGAATGGCGTCGTTGCCATCGAGGCGCATCTCGCCGGACCGTCCGTGCTTGCGGCCTACCAACCAGAGCGATATGGTCCGACGACATCTGATCGGCTCGTGCTGGAAGGGATCGACGATACTCCGTATGGGTTTCGTGCACTTCGCAGCTCGTATCGGCGGGTCGAGCCCGGGGTGCCGGTTTGGTTTTGGCGTTCGGTGAGTAACTCACACAATACCTACGCGCTGGAATGCTCACTCGATGAGCTCGCGCGAATAGCCGGCACCGATGGCTTGCAGATACGCACAAAACTTCTCGCGTCGAAGCCGATGGAGCTGGCTGTGCTGCGGCGCGCAGTGAAACTCGCGCAATCAAAACGCCTGGCTGGGACGTCGCTCGGCACGGCGTTTGTGCAGATGCGCGGAACGACGGTTGCTGTGGTAGCGGAAGTCTCGTTGATCGGTGCTGCGCACGTCCGGCTGCACCGGATTACGTGCGCCGTGGATTGCGGCTTGGTCGTCAATCCACTGGCCGCAGAAGCGCAGATTCAAGGGGGCGCGATTTGGGGTTTGTCGGGAGCAGTATGGGGAGAGATCGGCATTGCCAATGGTCAGGCGGTGCAGAAGAACTTCGATACGTATCACGTTGCGCGCATCGCGCACGTCCCGCCCATTGACGTCTCATTCAATGCCAACGGCACGTCGCCAGGTGGCTTGGGCGAAGTGGGAGCGGGGGCCGTGGCTCCCGCCTTGGCCAATGCAATTCGCGCCGCAGGCGGACCGTCCATCCGCTCGCTGCCATTCTCGCGAAGCGGCATGACCCTGGCTGACAGCCGGTAAGTGAGCAACCCGCAATTGTTTGGCTGACTGCGAGCGCCGAGCCATGAAGACGATCGCTCGTTTGCTGCTTGTCACCTGGTGTCTGACCATGCTTTCCGCTCCGCTGGAAGCCTGGCCGCTGGCGGTTACGAGGCTCGACGGCAGCAATATCACGCCGACTCAGATCGATGCCGCCGTAATCAGATCGATGAAGGCCGCCCACGTGACCGGCGTTGGCATAGCGATTTTCAATCACGGCAAGCTGGCCTACCTGAAGGCCTTTGGATTCAGGGACACGCAGAAGCGCCTGCCGCTGACGCCGGATTCAGTCATGACTGCCGCATCTTTGACAAAGCCCATATTCGCCACGATGGTGATGGAGTTGGTTCACGAGCGAATCATCGATCTCGATAGGCCTGTCCATGAATACTTGCCGAAGCCGCTGCCAGAGTATCCTCGATATCGGGACTTGGACGGTGACCCGCGCTATGAGCAAATCACGATGCGAATGCTGCTGGATCACAGCTCCGGATTCCCAAACTGGCGGCGATTCATGCCTGGCAAGAAGCTCCGGATTTATTTCCGACCCGGAACGCGCTTCGCCTATTCGGGCGAGGGAATCGCGCTGGCACAGATGGTGGTCGAGACCGTCACAAAGCAGCCGATCGCCGCACTCATGAACGAACGCATATTCCATCCGCTGGGAATGACCCGCACGAGCATGGTTTGGCAAAGGCGATTCGAGGAGAACTACGCGGACGGCTACGATCGCCAAGGGAGGCCGCTCGGACCCGAACGTCGGCAAATAGGGGATGCGGCTGGTGGCATGCAGACGACTCTACGCGACTACGCTCGGTTTGTTCGAGCTGTCCTCGACGGCGGATTTCCCGACAGCAATTCCCGCGAGCTGATGCTCAGTCCGCAGATTCACATTTCGTCGAAGCACGAGTTCCCGTCGCTGTCCACGGAGAGAAATGCCATCGGCGATGAGGCCATTCATCTGAGTTATGGCCTCGGCTGGGGGCTTTTCCGGACCCCCTATGGGAAAGCGTTTTTCAAGGAAGGGCACGACAACGGCTGGCGGCATTACGTCGTCTGCTTCGATACGCCGAAGACGGCGATGCTCATCATGACAAACAGTTCCAATGGGGAGGACATTTACGACGGGCTGCTGCGCACGCTCATTGCCGATACATTTACGCCACTCGAATGGGAAGGATTTCGTCCCGCCAATTAGGCACGGGCCGAACGAGTGGCCTATGGCTCTGAGGCCCTTTGATCGACCCCAAGTGCGAATCTACGCACGAATGCCGGGGCACTGCGCGGCAATACACGGCAATCGATTGAATGCGCGAGGAGGGGCTAAGGCGGCGGGGGTCGCAGCCAGTCGGGCTCCGGGAGCCGCGCGAACGCCTCGCGCAGCGCCTCGCTCCACAGGCTGCGCAGATTGCGGAAGTAGCCGTTGTCAGCGTCGATGCTCGCGTGGCGGGCCACGGCGAACCGGTCACGCTTCACGATGACCAGATCGAGGGGCAGACCCACCGCGAGGTTCGAGCGGATGGTCGAGTCCATCGATACCAGCGCACACTTGGCGCCCTCGCTCAAACTGCTGCTTCTGCGGATGACGCGGTCGAGGATGGGCTTGCCGTATTTCGACTCGCCGATCTGAAAGTAAGTCGTCTCCGCGGTCGCTTCGATGAAGTTGCCCGCGGCGTAGAGGCTGAAGAGACGCGGTGTCTCGCCACGGATCTGCCCGCCGAGAATCAGGCTGGCGTTGAACTCGACGCCGAACTCCTTGAGCGCCGCCGCATCGCGCCGGTGGACTTCGCGCAGCGCCTCTCCGACCAGCCGCGCGGCTTCGAAGAGGTTTGCGCACGTGAGCAGGCTCGCGGCCACATCCGCCGAGTCCATCTGCTCCTGCAACAGACTCGTTACCGCCTGCGTGACGGCGAGGTTGCCGGCGCTTTGCAGCACGAGGACGCGTTCGCCCGGCTTCTGGAAGACCATGGTCTTGCGGAAGGTGCTGATCTGGTCGACGCCGGCGGCAGTGCGCGAGTCGGACAGAAAGACCAGCCCCGTGTCGAGCAGCATGGCCACGCAATACGTCATGTGGATGAGGCGCTCATTGTGAGTCGATGCTCGTAGCGGTGACACTGACGTCCATCACTTCCGGGCCGCCGCCTCGTCGCACCCCGCGGACCGGGGCGGCGTCGAGGTAATCACGGCCGACGGCGAGGCGGCAATGTCGGCCTCCGGCAGGCTCCACATGGGTGACGTCGATCCCATGCCAGCCTTGCGCCTCGGTCAGCCATGCCTCTACCCAGGCGTGGCTGGCAGTCTCTGCGGCATCTCCGGAGCAGAGGTAGCCGCTCACGTAACGAGCCGGGATACCCATCGAGCGGCAGCATGCGATGAGCACGTGCGCTTGATCCTGACACACGCCTTCGCCGCGCGCGAGCGCGGCGGCGGCCGGATCCTCCACGGTCGTAGTGCCCGGCTGATATCGGACCTTGGCGCACACTGCCGTCGCCAGCTCGTAGAGCCGCTGCCGCAGCGGGCCGTGCCCCTGGAGATGATCGCGCGCCATCGCGACGATCCCATCGCTCGCGGCGGTCAGCGCCGTCGGCGCAAGATACGCGAGCGGCGAGAGCGTGCCCTGTTCCTGAAGGACGTCGCGCGTGCGAGTAATCTCCACGACTCCGGTGACGACGATCGAGATCTCCCTGTGCGGCTCTTCCAGGGTGAGGAGATGCGTGATGTTGCCATGCGCATCCACTTGCTCCGCGCGCCGGCCGGGCGCCTGGATGGACCAGGCGAGCGTACGTTGTTCCCCGTCGCGGCGCGGAGTGAGTCTCAGCGTCTGCGCCGTGTACTTGACCGGCTCCTGGTAGTGGTAGGTGGTTCGATGTAGGATGCGCACTTGCATGGGGTCCTCAGGAGGCCGGGACCAGGAAATCGTCCGCGATCCGCGCGCCAAGCTCGCGCAGCTTCACCTGGAAGCGATCGAGAAACTGCGGCAACCCCTCGGCACAGAAATCCTCGAAGCGTCCGAAGTGGAACCGGGCATGCAGCTCCCCGACCCGCCTGCAGGTCTCCTCCGAGCGGCTGTTCGCCACCGCGGCGAGGTTGGACTGCAACTCATCCAGGCAGCGGTGCACGCTCTGTGGCAGGTCGTCCCGCATCAACAGCATCTCGGTGACTCGCTGCGGGGTCACGCTGTCGCGGTAGAGCCGCCGGAAGATCTCGAAAGCCGACATTGCCCGCAGCAGCACCGCCCACTCCGAAGCCTCCGCCCGCAGGCGCTCACCGCTGCCGCCGGGATCGCGCCAGCGGGATTCGAGCAGCCGGGTGGTGTTGTCCGCCCGCTCGATGAAGGTGCCGATGCGTGTGAAATGGAGCGCCTCGTCGCGCAACAGCGTCGCCGACATCACCCCGCGTATCAGATGGGCGCGGTACTTGACCCACTCCAGAAACTCGCCCCGCGCCGACTCCGGCATGGTCGCAGTGAACGACAGGGACTCGAGATAGGTCGAGTTCAGCGTCTCCCACACATCCGAGGTGATGGTGCCGCGGACGGCGCGGGCGTTCTCGCGCGCTGCGCGCAGGCACTGCGCGATGCTGCCCGGATGCTGCCGCTCGAATGCGAGAAAATCGAAAGCCAGGCGGGCGGTCAGGGCGTCGCACCGCTCGAAGAACCTCTCCCCGACTCCCAGCGACACGAGCGTTGCCTGCCAGCCCTGCATGACGGCCTCCGGCGCGCGCGGCAGCAGCGAGAGCCGCTGATGCGCATCGATCATGCGCGCCAGGTTCTCGGCCCGCTCGAGGTAGCGCGACATCCAATAGAGGTGGTCGGCGGTGCGGCTCAACATATCAGTCGCCGAGCACCCAGGTGTCCTTCGTCCCGCCGCCCTGGGACGAGTTGACGATCAGCGATCCCTCACGCAGCGCTACGCGCGTCAGGCCGCCGGGCACGATGGCCACGTCGCGGCCCGACAAGACGAATGGCCGCAGATCGATGTGGCGCGGCGCGATGCTCGCGACCGAGAACGTGGGGCAGGTCGACAGTGCCAGTGTCGGCTGCGCGATGTAGCGTTCCGGCTGCGCCCTGATCCGGCCGCGGAAATCCTCGAGTTGTGTGGCGGTCGCTGCGGGCCCGATTAGCATCCCGTAGCCGCCCGCGCCATGGACCTCCTTGACCACCAGCTCCGCGAGGTGGTCCAACACGTAAGCCCTGTCCTCCGGGTTGCCGAGGATCCAGGTGCGGACGTTCTCCAGCAGGGGAGCTTCCCCCAGGTAGAAGCGGATCATCTCCGGCACGTAGGGATAGATGGATTTGTCGTCCGCGACACCAGTGCCGATCGCGTTGGCGATCGTGACATGGCCGGCGCGGTAGACGGTGAGCAGACCTGGTACGCCGAGCGTCGAGTCGGGCCGGAACGACAGCGGGTCGAGGAAGTCGTCGTCGACTCGCCGATACACCACGTCCACCCGCTGCGGACCGCGGGTCGTGCGCATGTAGAGCACGTCATCGAGCACGAAGAGATCCTGCCCTTCGACGAGCTCGATCCCCATCTGCTGGGCGAGGAATGCGTGCTCGAAGTAGGCGCTGTTGTACATGCCCGGGGTGAGCAGCACGACGGTGGGATCCGAGGCGCCGGCCGGCGCGACGCTCTTCAGGTTCTCGAGGAGCAGGTCCGGATACTGCTCGACAG
>Ga0335075_10018600_pt1 | contig 10299 bp, 7 predicted proteins | sample Lox_Sample_24_FD_206723 | JGI IMG/M metagenome (GOLD analysis project Ga0335075, IMG submission 206723) | Soil microbial communities from Loxahatchee National Wildlife Refuge, Florida, United States - Lox_Sample_2.4 | ecosystem: Environmental > Terrestrial > Soil > Wetlands | place: USA: Florida... | reverse complement strand
GGGAGACTTGCGCGGCGCCTGGTAAGCGAGCAACTCGAAGATGGCGGATGGAATTGTGAGGCCCCCAAGAGCGTCCGGTCTTCGTTCCATACAACGATCTGCGTACTCGAAGGATTGCTCGAATACGAACGCGCGGTTGGATCAGCCACGGAGGTTGCCGCCGCCAGACGGCGAGGCGAGGATTACCTGCTCGAGCGCGGTCTGTTTCGCCGGCTGTCGACCGGCGAGGTCGCCCATCCGGAGTTTCTGGAGCTGGCGTTTCCCCCGCGCTACCACTATGACATTCTGCGAGCGTTGGATTATTTCAGGGCTGCGGGGGGGAGGCCTGACGCGCGTATGTGTGAGGCGGTAAATCTCATCAATAGCCGGCAGCAGGCGAATGGCAGATGGCTGCTCGAGCGGGCGTATGACGAGGCGCTTGCCTCACCGTTCGGCGAAACAGCCGGGGAGGCGAGCCGGTGGAATACTCTGCGAGCTCTGCGGGGGTTGCAGTGGTACGAGGGCGCTCAAGGCACGCTCTGTGGCTAAATTCGCCGCGCTCTTGGCCTCGCCGTGTGGTGCGGGATTTTTCGGCGAATCCTGGGGAAGGGCGGCATCGGAGGACCTCAGAGGGAAACTGCTGATCCCTCCGCGGCACACCGGAACAGGTCGCCTCAGTTGGATCACAATCCTGTTATTCGTCTCCTGGCGCCCAGTTATTCGGGGCCTGTCCGGCATTCAGGATTGAGGAGGAGATGGGAGTTTCACGTGCAGCTTGGTTCTCAAGTAGTTGATGTTGACGGCGAGGTTTTGCTCGATGGTGCCGGTGCCGTCATTGGGCCGGGGTGCGTCGAGGTCGTAGACGACCCAGCCTTTGAAATTGCGGGTGCGGAGAAGCTTGAAGAGTGCCGGAAAGTCGACTCCGCCGGCGCCGAGATTGTGATAGAGACTCGCCTTGGCGTGTTCCGCTTGCGTGGGGGTCGCGGAGTTGCCGCGGTAGCGAGCATAGGTGTCTTTCAGGTGGACTTCGGCGATCCTTGGAAAATAGTCGCGGATGATCTGCACTGCGTCGCCTCCTCCAAGGGTTAAATGCGCGGTATCTGCGGTGAGCCAGACATAGCGGGGGTCGGTCAGTTCCATCACGCGGCGTATTTCGTGCTCCCGCTCCATGGGTCCCCAGATGTGGGGATGCGGCGCGAGCCTCACACCCAAGGCGATGGTCTGGCGGCCGATTTCGTTCAGTGTGTTAGCGAGATTTTTGAGTTGATCCTCTGTTGGTCCTCCTGCAGGACGAGCGCCCATGTTGGTTTTCCAATGATCGCAGCCGCAGGGAGCCAGGAAATCGTGGGCAAAGCTCACCATGCGGGCGATCAGCTCGGCGTTTCCTTCTTTGCTTACCCAGGCATTCGGATTGAGTTTTGTTGGCGGTAAATCGCCTACATCGATGAGGCTGATGCCTGCCGATTCGCACATTTGTTTCAGAGCGAGCGGCTTGTCGAGATACGCGATTATTTGTCTACCGTAGGGCTCGATGCCCTGCAAGCCGAAGCGGGCTGTCATGTCGATGATCTGCTGCATGTCGGTTGACATGCGCAAAGCTCCATTTGGCCAGTCGCCCCACAATGCGCCGGTAATGCCATACCGCATGTTGCGGTCGACGGGATCGAGAGGCTTGAAAGGCGCGGCCACGAACCACGCCAGCAAGGAAGAAAGGAAATCTCGCCTATTGAGCATGTTTTAGTCCGAAGGCATAGAGATGAGCGTCGTGGGTAACGACAAAGACCTTGCCCAAAGCGACCACAGGCTCGCTGAAATGCACCCAGTCAGTGATGAGCTTGTCGCTCGAGTAAAGCTGCTTCCCTGTTTCCGCGTCGAAAGCGTAGAGGACGAGGTGACTCACGGGCGTGGCGCGATACTTCGCGGAGAGCGGGTTATGGTTGATTTGGTCCTGGGTTCCATGAACGAACGAGGGACTCTGAATCGTCTGCTCGCCGGTTTGGATGGCGTAGACAACACCGTTGGCGACCACCGGCGGATCAGGGACAAGCATGTCAGGCGAGATCCATTGCGGAAGCAGCGATATCTTTTCGCCATCCGCAACAACCTGGAGCGCCATGATGCTGCCGTGCGACGCGTCCGGCTCATGCGACGGGAAGGTGGGCGCATTCTTCGAGGGCGGCCCCCATATCGGTACGTACAGGAAGCGCTTGCCGTCGGACGTTTCGTAGGTGGTGATGGCGCCCCATACGCCCTGGCCGGGAGTTTTGCCCTCCGCCGCATCATTGGCAAGCTGAGGCGATTTATAGAAAGGAGTGGAGTGGCTGGGGCGCCCCCCGCCGAGATCGGCAGCGTCGAGCAGATAGAGAACTCCTTCTTTGCCGGCAACCGCGACGAGCTGGCGATTATGAAAGGAGAAAACGTCTGCGCTCGAGGAGCCGAAATCCAGGTCCTGCTTGTTCAGGTATTCCCAGTTCGCCGGAGTGAAAGAATCGAGCAGGCGCGCGGCATGGGGAGCGAGCTTGAGAACGGTCTCGCCAAAGTCGCCAGCGGCCGGATCGTACAAGCCATCCGCCGTTTGCGTGATGACGGTGCTGTTTGGCCCTCTGCTGACACCACCTCTGCCCCAGGGCCCGGAGTATTTGTTGCCGCTGGTATAGAAGCGGGTGAGCTGCGGATGGGCAAGATCGCTCACGTCCATCGCGGAGACACTCCCGGGAACCACCGGCGGTTTCGCGCCGGCCGGCATCTGGCCACACCCTCGGCCGCTCGTGGTGTAGACAATGTTGTCTATGAGATTGAGGCTCCAGGCACGGGCGTATGGCTCGACCATGCTGGTGGGCAGCATGCGTTCTTTTCCATCGCTCAAATTGAGGGCACGCAGCTTGCCGTCACTGGTGATGAAAAAGATGATGCTGTTTTGCTTGTCGATGACGGGGGTATCGTTGGCGGTATTTGAGCAGAGCCAGGTGGCTGGCCAGACGGGCGCGGCAGGGTTGGGAAAGGTCTTTTGCCAGAGGACCTTTCCTGTATCCGCGTCGATCGCGAACAGGGTGTCATCGGCGCCCAGCAGGAAAACCAGGTTCTTCGGGCCATGGGCCGTTGTCACTTCTTCAACTACCAAAGGCGTGGTAAGGGTGGAAAGAACGACTTCTTTGGGCGGAGTGCTGAGTTGCGTGCTCCACAGCAGGGTCAGGCCCGATACGTCGTCCCGGTTAAGAATTTTCTCGCCCTGGTTCCAGCCGCTCCGCTGCTGATCGTAGCCCCAGGTTGTCCAATCCGGGGACTGGGCCCTACCGGTCTCGGCGCCCAGAGCGGATACGAGTATGAACAATGGCAGGAGCCTGGAAGCGGTCAGCATGTTTCGCAAGATAGATAGTCTGGCGAGGATACGTCTGTCAACCGTCCGAGGGGCGATCGCCCGGTGGAGTAGCAGATCCTTGTTCGACTGCACAAGCGACAGAGTTCGACAAAGGTGGATCGGGGCGGGGACGGTCGCTTCGGTCCTGCGGCACCGCCGGGTTAGGTCGGCTTCGCTCCTAATGAAGAATTGGGTTGGCGGGACAGAAGGCCATCAGCAAGGAAAAAACCTGCAGATCCCTCCGCTCCGCTACGCTACGGTCGGGATGACAAGGGAGAGGTTTGCGGCTTGCATCCAGAGCAGCGGCTGGATGGGCAAACACGCCTTGTTGGTTCCTTTCTTAACCTGGCACAGGCAAGTCAGCTGCTCCTAATGAACAACTTCTTTGGGAGATGAGCAAACAGTCGCTCCACTTCGCTGCGCTTCGGTCCCGCGGCACGCCGGGGCAGGCGGGATGACAATTCTATTGGTCGCGTTCATTGATCGCTTAACTGGCCGCACGGTCGCCTTCCCGATTGTTCAGACTCAGATGCGCAGCAATAGGCTGCGCACCTCTAGGGGGCCGGCGGCGCTTCCGGCTTCAGGCTTTGGACCAGCGCGTTCAGATTCTGGGGTTGCACGCGGATTACGCCACCACGCGGGCTGTCGATGTCGGCAATCAGAAAAAAAGAGAGCGCGACGGCGAGAGGCAGAATGACCGATAGGACGGGCTCCTTACCACGAGCACCGTAGCCGAGAAGAATGTTGCAAAGGATCGCAATGCCAAACATCAGGATCCAGGCGGCTAGAGGAATGCGATTCCACCAGGCTGCCTGCACATAACCCTGCGAATTCAGAACGTCATTCATGCCGGAGGACGCGAGCGCGGAGAGCGGAGTGGGCTGCGCTCTGGCGGCCGCGGCTGCGGCGGTCCACATCTGGTTCTGGAGGGTCATGGTGTCGGCGTCAATCTTCATCAGGTCCGTTGGATTGCGGGTAACGTAAAAACGTATGCGGAGGTGGGTGTATTGCCTGAGCATCGACTGCAGCCGGGCTGAGTCTGCCGCAGGAAAAAAATTGACGCGAACATATTCCGTGCCGATGGCATTAGCTTCCTCTTCCTCCAGACTTTTGCGGGCGTCGTAACGCGTGGTAGCCATGGAGAAGGTGAAACCGATAAGCAGGCCAAGAAGAGTGAGTGTGGCCCCAACAATGGTTCCGTAGTCGGATCGGATACTCTCGGGAAGCTCGGGACAGCCGGCGCGAAGACGCCTACCCAGCCAGGCTGCAAGCCATAGGGATAGAAACGTGACGGCAAACAACAACAGAGGCCGGTTCAGGAGAATCATCCGTTCTTGGCGCCTCCTTCGGGGCACTGGGATTTTACGCGAGGAGACTACAGCTGCCTGCTTGCAGCCCAGCCAAGCCGGGTGACAGGGTTAGCGGTTCCGGTTCCGGGTCAGCTGTGGCGAGCGTGATGCGCACATCAGATTCTTCATTTGCCGCTTCATGAATCCGTTTTCCTGGACATCTCAAATTACCGGGGCGTGCCATCGTGCGCAAGAGCCAATCCGAGGCCAGCAGGATGGAGGAAAAGCGTTATGGATATACTTGCGGATGCCTTCCGTGGAGGAGATTGTCGCATGCTGAAGCTCAGGACTTTCGCCGGTCTGGTCATATGTGTGGCGTGCACCACTGCCGCAGTCGCCGCACCTCATTACGAAGCGACGGACCAGTCGCTCGATCAGCATCCGCTTCCCGCGTGGTATGCAGACGCCAAACTGGGGATCTTCATTCACTACGGACTTTATTCGGTACCGGGCTGGGCTCCTGTTTCCCACCCGGGCCACGACTTTGGCTCGCTGGACTACATCATGCATAACCCGTATGCCGAGTGGTACCTGAACAGCATGCGGCTGATTGGTTCACCCACATGGCAGTATCAGCGCGACCATTACGGGCCGAACGCAAGCTACTACGACTTTGTTCCCGTGTTCGACGAGCGCAACAAGAAGTGGAATCCGGACACCTGGGCCCAGGTATTTGAGGACGCCGGCGCCAGGTATGTAGTTCTAACCACCAAGCACCACGAAGGCTTCACGCTCTGGCCCAGTAAGACGCCAAATCCAATCCTGCCGGCAAACCGGCAGCATGCCACGCGCGACATTGTCGGGGAGCTGACACAATCGGTAGAGAAGCATGGCATGCGCATGGGCCTCTATTACTCCGGCGGTTATGACTGGACATTCAATGCCGGCCCCATTTCCGCCAAGGAGGATTACCAGACCGTGAAGCCGGAAACAACGGCTTACGGTAAGTATGTGGACGCGCAGTACAGAGAACTCATCCAGCGCTATCACCCGGCTGTGCTTTGGAACGACATCGACTACCCGAAGACGGGACACCCGCGCGAGATCGAGGCGGAATACTACGATGAAGTGCCCGAAGGCGTCGTGGATGACCGTTTCGGTATTGGGCACGCCGATTTCGTATCGCCCGAATATCAGACCATGCACGATATTCAGCCAAAGAAATGGGAAGAATGCCGAGGACTCGGTCAATCGTTCGGCTATAACCGGGCCGAAGGCGAAGAACAGACAATCAAACCGGATCAACTCATTTATCTGTTGGTGGACATCGTAAGCAAGAACGGCAATCTGCTATTGGATGTGGGGCCGGAAGCAGACGGGACGATTCCGGCAATACAGATGGACCGGCTGAAGGCGCTGGGCGCGTGGCTCAAGCAGAATGGAGAGGCCATCTACGGAACCAAGCCCTGGACCAGGGCGGAAGGCAGAACGCAGGACCTGGATGTTCGCTTTACGCGCAAGGGACCTGCAGTGTACGCGGTGCTGCTGGGAGAGCCCAAAGGCGGGAGCGTAACGATAAAGGATGTTGCCCTGCCTGCGAAAACATCCGTCACGTTGCTAGGCGAGACAGAAACGTTAGGTTGGCAACAGCGAGGTGCGGACGTGACGGTCAAGCTGCCTGCTGAGCTCCCGGGTAAGTATGCCTACGTTCTGAAGATGGAGGGCGCAGCCGACTGAAGGATTTTAGTGAGGTGTGTCACGGCAGCCAGCCGCGATTCTGATAGGAGCGAGAGAACCTAAAGGCAGATTGAGTCAAACAACAGCGTTTGTTGCGTCCAGGCGCGTTTTCTATTGTGATCTGGAAGCGCCCTCGAGGGCCCACTGCTAAGGTGGGCCATCCTAACGCGGCCTGAGAACTTTATCGGCAGCTCGAAGCGTTTTGGGACCAGAGACGAGATGCGCCGAGCCTGATTTGCAATTCGGAACGTGGGACCGATTTCTATTCCACTTTGGTTCTGGCGGCGGCAGGCGTTGCAGGGCCGCTCAGTTACTGCGGGCGCAATCGACCTTGTCTAGATGACACGCTCGACTGCATTTCTCACACCCCGATCCGCCAAAAGAATCTGAGTGCCCCACATCGCCCAGATCTTGACGGATCTATTGCTGGAGAGCGATCGACAGTCGTGGAAATCCCACTCAAGCCAAAACCGGGCTTGAATGGAGCACCCGTCGTTCGCTGATGACAAAAGATCTCAAAGGCCGCAAACGGGACGGATGTTCCCCAGCTCTCCCTTCCCGGGATTCCCTACGGAGCGCGGGTCGCGTAGCGGCCGGTAAAGCCGATAAACAGACGTAGACCTGTGTAGTGATTTGCGTCACATACGGGCCGATGCTTACCCATCAAGATGAATTCAAAGACCCCGCAGGCCGAGGTGTTACTTGTGCCTACGAGGAAGGTTCGTTCATGAATAGCTTTCCGCACGTCGATCCCATACCGCTGCCCGCTCCGGTGTGGTTATTCAAGCTTCTTCATATCGTTACGCTCTCGCTGCATTTTGTAGCCATGCAAATGCTGGTCGGCGGATTGCTGATCGCGGTGCTTCTCAATCTGCTGGGCCGATCGGGCAGCGCAAATACCGCGGGCACCGCGATCGGGCAAAGACTCACGATCGTGATGACCTATGTGATCAACCTAGGCGTGCCTCCGTTGCTTTTTGTGCAAGTGCTTTATGGCCGGGCGATTTACACCAGCAGCGTCCTGGTTGGGGTTTACTGGATCAGCGTGATTTTTGCGCTCATCTTTGCCTATTGGCTGCTGTACCGGTTTGCGACTGGACTCGCCGAGGGAAAGAGAGTGTGGTGGGTGGGGCTAATCGCCTGGATCACCATTGGCGGGATCGCGGATGTTTACACCATAAATATGACGCTGATGATGCGACCCGAGGTGTGGCAGAAGATGTACTCCGCCTCTGCGCTTGGCACGCATCTGCCGCCGGCTGACCCTACTGTTCTGCCGAGGCTGCTGTGCGTGCTGGCGGGGGGATTCGTCGCGGGTGGCTTGTGGCTGATTTATCTCGCAAGCCGCAAGACCTTCGGCTATGCCGATCGCCAATACCTGTCGATGCTGGGCGGCAGGATCGCTTCCATCGCGGGCGTAGCGGAGTTGATCGCGGGCAACGTGGTGTATCGGGCTCAACCGGCCATTGTTCAAGCAGGTCTCAGCGATCACCTGGTCTACAAGGTTGCCGGCATAGGCTGGGTCCTTCTGATGCTGGTGATCGTAGCGTTTGCCGGGTGGGCGGCCTTTACAAGGCCGATCCGCCCGATCACCGGCTGGCTGTCCGCACTCGTCGGGTTCCTGGCGATTGCACTGCTCACCCTTTATCGCGACGGCATTCGCGACTTGACGCTATTGAGCCGTGGATATGACGTTTGGCAGAGAACAGTGGTTACGAACTGGAGCGTGGTCGGGTTGTTCCTGGTCTTGTTTGTAGCCGGGCTTGGCGTTGTAGGCTGGCTCATTTCGATAGTGGCGCGAGCTAACCGCGTCATGGAAAGCACGGTAGAGGTATGAGCGAATTGTTAACAACGAAGAACGTGGCCGCTGAAGAAGAACATCCGACCACAAGGCGGGTGTTTCTGGCGGGAGCGACGGCTGCGGGGGTTTGCTACGCGGCTGCGCTTGGCTATCCGATTTATCGGTACCTGGCGTCTCCGGCGGAGATGGCGGCGAACGAGGCGGCGGTGACTGAGGTGACGCTGAAGGATGCACAGACGCTGGCTCCGGGGTCGGCGCTGATGTTCAGGTTCGGCAGCTCGCCGGCGATGCTGATTCACGGCGCGGATGATAGCTGGGTAGCATTCAGCGCAGTATGCACCCATCTGGGTTGCACGGTGCAATTTGAGCCGCAGCAGAACCGCATTCATTGCGCCTGCCACGGCGGGGTCTACGACCCGCATACAGGCAAGAACATAAGCGGGCCTCCGCCTAGCCCCTTAACGGCGTACAAGGTGAAACTGCTGCCGGAAGGCGTAATGGTGTCACGGGCATGAAAGCTGACCGCAATGCAACCGTAGGAGCGACAGTATACGACTGGCTAGACGAGCGGGTGGGATTGACCGAGGCGCGTGAATTTGCCAGCCACAAGCGGGTGCCCGTTCATGCCCAGTCGTTCTGGTACTACTGGGGCGGAATTTCACTGTTTCTTTTTCTGATACAAATTTTCACCGGGATCCTTCTGCTGGTTTATTACCGGCCTGGGGCAGAAGCTTTCGAGAGCGTGCGGCAAATCACCTACGTTATGCACTTCGGTTGGCTGATTCGCTCCGCTCACTCGTGGGCGGCGAACCTATTCATCTTTGCCATCGTGGTTCACATGTTCTCGGTCTACTTCATGAAAGCCTACCGAAGGCCGCGGGAAGTAGGCTGGTTTACGGGAATCGCGTTAGTGATGCTGGCGGCGATTTTCGGATTCAGCGGCTACCTGTTGCCAATGGACGAATTGAGCTATTTCGCGACCAAGGTCGGGCTGCAGATCCCGGCGTCACTGCCCGTGGTGGGTCCGCCTATCGCGACGATGCTACGCGGCGGACCGGATGTCAGCCAGTTTACCGTGCAGCGGTTTTTCGCGCTCCATGTGGTGATTCTACCCCTGCTGTTCCTGCCTCTTCTGGGTCTGCATCTGTGGCTGGTACAGAAGCACGGTAATGCGATTCCGCCTGCGGAGGAGGCCAAGCCGGCAAACATGCGCAAGAGCGTGCCGTTCTTTCCCAACTTCATGCAGAAGGACCTGGCGATGTGGCTCATCACGCTGAATGTTCTGGCGTTGCTGGCGTCACTGTTTCCATGGGACCTTGGCAAGCAGGCAGATGCTCTGTTGCCGGCGCCCGCAGGTATTCATCCGGAGTGGTACTACATGGCCCCGTTTCAGATGTTGAAGATTCTGGGCCGGTGGCTTCCGGGCGCAACGGGGGAGATTACCGGGATGTTGTTATTCACCGCCGGCCTGGTACTGTGGGTCTTCATTCCGCTCTACGATTCCGAACACACCGGGGGTCACAGAGCGAGAGTGGCACACTATTTCGGCATTTTTGCCGTTACAGCTCTGATCGTGACCACCGCGCTGGGCTATTGGGCAATTCTCTAGGAGACGAGCCGGCAATGAATTATCCGTTTTGGGAAGTACCGTTTATTGGCAGCGGTTGGGTCATCGGGATGATCGCGATTTTTCACGTGATGATCTCACAGTTTGCGGTCGGTGGCGGCTTATGGCTCCCGATGGCAGAGCGCAAGGCGCTGCGCGAGCATCGCGCTGACTGGATGGAACAGCTAAGGCGCCATTCCCGTTTCTTTCTGATTCTCACCGGAGTTTTCGGCACCGTGAGCGGGGTCGGAATCTGGTTTTCGATCGGCCTGGCACAGCCGGAAGCGACCAGCACGCTGATTCATAATTTTGTCTTCGGCTGGGCCATGGAGTGGGTTTTCTTCCTGGTGGAGCTAACGACGATCGCGGTTTATTACTATACGTGGGATCGTATCCCCGAGGAGTTGCACCTCAAGGTGGGATGGCTCTATGCCGGTAGTTCTTTGGGCACACTGATCATCATCAATGGCATCCTCACCTTCATGCTGACGCCGGGGGATACGTGGCTGAGCGTCGCCGGAACCGGCGC
>Ga0335075_10018598_pt1 | contig 10300 bp, 9 predicted proteins | sample Lox_Sample_24_FD_206723 | JGI IMG/M metagenome (GOLD analysis project Ga0335075, IMG submission 206723) | Soil microbial communities from Loxahatchee National Wildlife Refuge, Florida, United States - Lox_Sample_2.4 | ecosystem: Environmental > Terrestrial > Soil > Wetlands | place: USA: Florida... | reverse complement strand
GATTTGCCATCGCCATGGCGCCCAGAACCATCACCAAGATGATCGCGATCGGAGTCAACCACGCGAGGATATTGCTTTGGAGCGCGGTGGCGCCGGTCAGGAACGGAGAGGTCTGCGCGAGAACCGGGGCGGATGCTGCGAGCGTCAGGAGCGTGCACAATCCGACGCTTCGAATTAAATTACGGTGGTTGAGACTCGTCACGTGTGCGCCCCTACTTTTTCTTTTGAGGGGACGCTATGAGAGCACGCTCGCCGCCCGACCACGTACTGAAGTATCGCGGAATATCTGGCCAATACTCACCCACGGCAGCGAGTTGTTTCGCCGAAATATCGGCGAAACTCAGGCAGTCCCACGCGTCGGGCTGGCCCGGTGCGAAAGCTGTCATGATCCGCCGAGCCGACGGAGTGGTCGAAGTGATTTTGCCCGGCACGGCCGATCGGCGTGACGAGGCAGGTCGGATGTATCGGCGGGCGGGCGAGTGCCTGGACGCTTACGAGCGGAACCTTGCGGTCAACCTAGCCTCATCGAGGGCCCACCGCCGTACCGGGCGCATCGCACGCGCCGCGCTCCGTACGCCCCGAGTTGTTGCGGATATTTGGACGTATAATAGGTAGTAGGCTTCACTGCGGTGCATCTCATGTCCCGCCCCCTCGCAACCCTCGACCACGGTGATCCGCCTTTCGGGCGCTCGCTGGTGCTTGGCACCCTGCGGGTCCTCTGGAATGCCGTCCGCCTGCCCATGCTGGCGTTACTCATCATTCTCGAACCGCTGGTGACGCTCATCCTGTCGGCGATGGCCTTTGTCGGTGTCGTCGCGGCCTGCGTCCTCAGGCTCTCCGGGGATCTACCGCATTTCCCCTTCTGGGGCATGATGGGATTCTCCGTGGTATGCATGCTGTTGCTGATGGCCTACCACACCGTTCTACGGCTCCTGTCCCGATAGAAACGGTCCGGTTGCCTAAAACAAGCTCGACTGGATCGCTTCGGCTGCAAGGGGTTCGGAGCAGGAATCGCCGCCCGGGGCGCGCGGCTCTCGCACGCCATCGATCGCCTGGCAGTGTGAACACGTTCGGCGGGGCGCCGAGAGCAGATCGATGAGAATAGCGCCGCCGCAGGTGCCGCAGCGGCCGAGGGCGACCTCGTCGGCCGTGGCGAGCCCGATCGCGAGCGACAGCAACTGCTCGAACTCAACGCTCGAGGCCGGAAAGCAACTGCGATAGACCTCGAACACCAGGCACAACTGCTCGCCTAGATCCACCGACAGGAAGTCCTTGCGCGCGCCCGCGCCTCGCCGCTCAGGTACGGCGTTGAACCGCCGGCACAAGACCGCAAGCGAGGAACCTTCGCTGCGGGCTCGCGGGGAGCGGAAGAACACGGCGAGGGACTGCGGGGACGGCCCTCGGTGGCGCATATCCTGCGGCACGCCCCAGCGCTGGCGCAGCGTCGCAAGCTGATGCCGCGTGAGATGAGTCAGCGCCGAGATCGTGCGGGTGCGCGCTTGATGCCGCACCAGCCGCAGCGCGAGCTGATAGCGCCTGAAGTCGCGCCGGAGGGACTCTTCTGCAGGCATGGCGTCCGGTGCGTCTAGCTCGATCGCAGATTGTCAAGGGTGGGTTTCGCCCGATTTTTCCGCGAAACCCCACACCTACGTTGCCTCCCGGCAACAGAGAATGCCGGCCTGTTATTCAGGCCATCGGGTATGTCGCAACGATCCAGGAGACGACCACGCGCCCACACAGAGCCCGCCATCCCGCCGCCCCAGTGGAGCGGCGCGTCCTGTCTCGAGCCGGTCCGCGAACTCAATGAGCGGTTCTTGGAACTGCTGGCCCAAGCCGCCCGGCTGCAGGGTGAGGACTGCACGCTCGACATCGTGCGGTTGCACCGCGATTTGTGGCTGGGCCTGCATGAGCCCATCCGCGTTCGCGCCGCGCAGTTCCCGTTTCTACTGGTCAACATCCATTTCGAGCGCGAGGAGTGGTGGCAGCAGAGGACAAAGCGACTTCCGAACAAGGGCACGGCACCACCGAATGGCCTGCCTCGAAAGCTCGCCATCGAACTGATGCAGGATGCGCTCGTGCTCGCGTGGCACATCGCGCGCTCGGATCCCACGGCAAACGTGCTGCTCGCGATGTCCCCGGGCGTTGCGGCGGCGGTCGCCCAACTACGGTTGCGCGACATCCGGCATCTCGCTGAGCAGCAACACCGGCATCTGCGCCCGCGCTGGGAGCAACTGCCGCTGTTCTGGCGACATCTACTGTCCACCGCATACCATGGCGATGAGGCTGCGCTCAACGACGTGCACCTGCACGGTCTGCAGCTACTCGAGACGGATGCCTCCGCGCCGGCTCTGCATCCGTCGCCTATATCCACTGCGGAGTGATCTCGGCCCACAACCATCGCCCCCCCTCTCGCGAGCGGCCGACCGAGTCGGGACTGCAGAGAGCCTGCTTGCCATAGCCCTGTGGCGGCTCGACGCCCGTCTGTGATGCGCGCGCCGCCCCGGCCGTCTGATTCGCTCTAACCCGAGCCTGCCCAAGCTCCGTGACGACGTCCTATCTGCGGACATCCTACCTGCGATTGCGTTGCATTCGCAATGATTACTATCTATACTATTGCCGTCCTGTAATACCAGTTCCTGTGGACTGATAAGCTCGCCGCGTAAAATGAGGCGTGGCGCACGCTAACCCGAAGGGTCATGGGCCGGGCGCACTGCGCTCGACGTTCACCCGGATCTTGCCCTCCCCGTCCGGCTGGACTTTCGCGGAGACACGCCAGATGCGGGCAATACGCTCGCCGGTCAGAATTTCCGCCGGCGATCCGACGGCCTCGACGCGGCCGCCATCGAGCACCACGAGCGTATCGGCGAAAGCGGCCGCCAGATTGAGGTCGTGGAGCACGGTGAGGACGGCCGCCCCGGCGCGCGCCGCATCCGCTGCACGCTCGAGGATCGCGTGCTGGTGGAAAAGATCCAGGCTCGCGATCGGCTCATCCAGCAACAGCACGCGCGCACGGCCCTCGACGGGCGGCTCCCAGATCTGCGCCAGCGTGCGCGCGAAGTGGGTGCGGTGCATCTCCCCGCCGGACAGCGTGCCGCAGTCCCGCTGCGCGAAGGTAGCAGTCTCTGTCGCGCGCATCGCACCCGCGACCGCGGCGTGATCATCCTCGCGCGTGGCGCGGCGGCGGTGCGGATGGCGGCCGAGCGCCACCACGTCCCAGGCACGAAAGGAAAAGGCGAGCTCGGGAGTCTGTGGCAACACCGCGCGCTGCCGGGCGAGATCCTCGGCGCTCCAGGCCGCGAGCGGCCGGCCGTTCAGCATCACGCTGCCCGACTGCGGGGTGATCTCGCCACACAGGACCTTCACGAGCGTGGATTTGCCGGCGCCGTTGGGACCGATCACGGCCGTAAACATGCCCGGCAGCAGATCGATGCCAACCTGGTCCAGCAGTCGCCGCCGGCCCAAGCTGAGGACGAGCCCCCGCGCCTGAAGCCCTGCGCCTGCGCCCGCGCCCGCGCTCATGTCGCGCCTCCGGCGAGGCGCCGCCGCAGCAGCGCGATGAAGAATGGCGCCCCCAGCGCGCTCGTGACGACACCGACCGGCAGTTCCGCCGGCGCGACCGCCGTGCGCGCCAGCAGATCTGCCAGCACCAGAAGCAATGCGCCCATGAGCGCGGAAGCCGGCAACACGAAGCGATGCGACGGACCGCCCAGCAACCGCACGAGGTGCGGTGCCACCAGGCCCACGAAGCCGATGACGCCGGTCAGTGCAACGCTTGCGCCAGCCCCGAGCGCGACGCAGGCGATGGTACAGCGGCGGACGGTCTCGACGCTGAGGCCCAGATGTCCGGCGGTGCGGTCGCCGAGTGCCAGCACATCGTAGCTACGCCCGAGTGCGAACAATCCAAGTGAGGCAACACCCATCACGAGGAGCATCGGCCAGACTTCGCCCCACGTCGCACCTCCGAGTCCCCCGAGGAGCCAGAAGGTCAGCGCGCGCAACTGCGCGTCGGTCCCGAGATAGGAGAGATAGCCGACGCCCGCGGCCGTCAGCGCATTCATCGCCAGGCCCGCGAGCAGCAGCGTTGCGATGTCGGTCTGCGTGCCGCGGCGCGCGATCCCGTACACGCCCGCCACGGCCGCAAGCCCGGCGGCGAAGGCCGCAAGCGGGGTTGCGAAAGTCCCGTGCATCCACGCGGGCGCAGACCCGCCGAGCACGATCCAGCCGACTGCCCCGCAGGCGGCGCCGCCCGAGACCCCGATGAGCCCGGGATCGGCCAAGGGATTACGGAACAGAGCCTGCAGCGCCGCCCCGGCCACTCCCAGCGTGGCGCCGGCCCCAAGCCCAAGTGCGACGCGCGGCAGCCGAATGGTGAACAGAGCGGCGATCTCGATCGGCGCCACGTGCGTGCTCGCCTCCACACCGGCACGCTGCAGGAGCGCGCCGAGCAGATGCGAGAAGGGAATGCGCAGCGCGCCGATCGCGCTGGCGGTGAGGCAGGCAATGAGCAGCGCGAACCCGAGCGCGGCAAAAGCGATCTGCCGGCGCGGGCGCATCGGATCGTGAAAGGACACCGAGACCTCGGGGGCCGCCACAGCCATCGCGGTTCTCAATGCGTCGCGGCGGCACGCATGTCCGGGCCGCGAAGCGCCCGAGCGAGGTCCGATAGCGCCTCAGGGGTGCGCGGTCCGAACCCGAGCAGCAGCAAGGCATCCACCGGCACTATGCGCCCGCTGCGGCCCGCCGGCGTCGAGGCGATCTCCGGCCGCGCGCGCAGCGCGTCGAGGCCGCCCAAGCTCTTCAGTGCGTAATCGGCGATCACGATCACGTCCGGTTGCAGTGCCAGGGCGGACTCCGGGGTGAGTGGCTTGTAGCCGCTAAACCCGTCGGCGACATTGCGCGCCCCGGCCAAGCTCAGCATGGCATTTGCCGCGGTGTTCCGGCCCGCGGCCATCGCCCCGCCCGGCCCCTGAGCCATGAGAAATAGTGCGCGCGGATGACCGTGAAAGGCGGCGATCTGCGCTCGGACTGCGGCGAGGCGCGTGCGGAACTGCGCCTGCAGGGCCCGCCCGCGCTCGACGGCACCGAGCGCCTGCGCGATGGTCGCGATCTTCGCAGGCACGGCCGCAGGCGAATGGGCGCTGGTCACGTGGATGAGCGGCACACCCGTGCCCGCGAGCTGCGCCATTGCCGCAGGAGGGCCGGCGTCCTCGGAGGCGATGATCAGATCGGGACGGCAGGCGAGCACCCCCTCGGCGGACAGCGTACGTAGGTATCCGACCTGTGGCAGCTTCGTGGCGGCGGGCGGATAGAGCGAGGTCTGATCATCGCAGACCAGCCGGCGCTCCTCGCCCAGCGCGTAGATGATCTCGGTCACATCCCCGCCGAGAGCCACGATGCGCTGCGCGGGGATGGCCGGTCCCGATGCGGCCTGCGCCACCGCTGCGACCGCGGCCAGCATGCTAAGCGATGATCTGGCGAGACGCTGGCCCCACCGGGCGCTCACGACCCCTCCGGCAGTGCCGCGAGCACGGCGCGCCAGGGCTCGAGCTCGGGCTTTCCGGGCTTGCGCCGGCCGAAGAGCTGCGTGAAGCAGAAGCCCTCCGCGTCGAACAGTTCGAGCGAGGTGACATCGCCGTCGCGCGTGGGCTTGCGCACGACCCAGGCGCTCGCAATGGCATCCTCGCGCAGGTGCAGGTTGAACGTCGGATCGAGCACGTTGAACCACGGCCCCAAACGCTTGAGGTTCATCACCGGCCCGCTGTGGATCTGGATGCAGCCGGCGTTGCCTACAAAAACCATGATCGGTGTGCCAGTGTCACGCACGACTTCCAGTACGGTCGCGAGACTCTCGGCCGGCACTCTGCGCGCGAAGTCCGAACCGGCCAGGCGCAGCGCCTGCAACCGACCGACGGCGAGGCCCCGGAGCATACCGAAGAACTCATGCGTATCCTCCAGTGCAGCCCACTCGCGGCGCAGCCGTTCGATGTCGATCTCGGTGTCGGCCCGATCACCTTGCGATGGTTCGACAGGACGCAGCACCAGTACCGGTGATTGGTCCTCGGCACGCCACCGTGACACCAGGTCATCGAACGCCGCGGTATCCGTCTGCGGCTTCTGATAGATCTTGTGGACGGCCATGCCGTCGGCATCGAAGATCTGCAGGGATCGGCGCGGCCCCGGGTCCGTCTCATCGACGACGGCAAAAGTGTGATGCCAGCGCGAGGGAAAGAGCCGCAGATCGATGAGTTCGCCGAGCACCAGGCCGTGTGCGCCCTGGATGGAGACATCCAGGTACGGTCCGATCTTCTCGTGCACGCAGTGCTCATTGCGTGTGAGCGCCATCACCGGACCCAATGCGGGAACATCCTTGACGATCTGCGCGCCTTGCGTGCGCAGGCGGCTCGCACGCTCGCCGACCAGGCTCGCGATCAACTCGCCCTCGCTCACCCCCAGATGTTGCGCAGCTTCGCGGGCGCGCAGCTTCCCGCCAGCACCTTTGACCAGTGCGTCCCAGGCTGCTCGTAACGCGGCGCCGGACAACCGTTCGGCCGGCAGCGGCTGCACCGGTGCCCTCGCCTCGCCTATCAGGCTCATCATGCGACCTCCACTCTGCGATTGACTCGCATTTGCAGACAGACCCATACTATTACGATTGCGACTCATTCTCAACTGAGCCGGGAGGCTTCAATGCGTCTTGCTCTGGTCTTGCCCGCCGCTCTCGCCGCGGCCGCCCTGCTCCCCGCGTCGCGGGCGGCCCACGCTCAGTCAGCCACCTCTGCAACCCCGTCCAACACGCCTTCGGGGGGCTCCTCGAGCACCGCCAGCACCCCCGTGACGCTGCCGCGCGTGGCCGTCGAAGGGCAGGCTGCAGCCCAGCCGCTCACCCCGGGCGCCTCGAGCAGCGTGAGCGGCGCGCAGCTGCAGGAGATTCCGCAGACCGCCACCTCCGACATCCTCCTCGACATGCCGGGCGTGTACTTCCAGAACACCGGCGCCCCAGGGCTCTCGGTGAGCGTGCGCGGCTTGCAGGACTTCGGCCGCATCAATGTCATGATCGACGGCGCCCGGCAGGACTTCATGGTGAGCGGCCACGGCGCCGACAGCAGCGTGTATATCGATCCGGCGCTGCTCGCAGGCATCGATGTGACGCGCGGCACGGTCAGCACGGGCAACGGAGCCGGGGCGATCGGCGGGGTGGTCAATCTACGGACGATCGGCATCGAGGACATCCTGCCGCCCACCGAGCAGTACGGGGCGTTGACGACCGATCTGTACGGCACCAACCAGTACGACGGATCGGGCATGGTCGCCGGCGGCGTGCGTGTGAGCCCACAGTTCGATGTGATGGGCGCCTTCAGCCTGCGCAGCTCCGGCAGCTATGAGGATGGCGACGGCAACGTCGTGGCCAACACCGGGCAGCGCCTGCAGTCAGGCCTCGTCAAGACCGATATCGTGCCCGGCGCGGATCAGACGCTGCAGGTCGGCGGGATCTTCTACCACAACACCTTCGGTACGGACGCCGAAGACCTGACGCTCGATGACACCGTAGAATCCACCACCGCCACGATCCAATACCACTGGGCACCCTCCGGCAATCGACTTGTCGACCTGCATGTCGATGGCAGCTACACCGGCACACGGCTCGATGACCTCTCGCCGTCGTTCCTCGGCGTCACCCTCGCCCTACCCGACAACACGCACTACGATCTCGACACGCGCGGCATCGAGGCCGACAACACCTCCAGGATCGTCCTCGGTGCGGCGAGCCTCGATGTCAACTACGGCGCGGAGTATTACCACGACGCCGAGACGACGACCGACGAGACCGGCGCGGCCGGCCTTACCCCGAATGGCAGCCGCGCTGTCGCGAGCGGGTTTGGCCAGGCGACCCTCAACTGGAGCATCGTGCAACTGATCGGCGGCCTGCGCTACGACACCTACTCGCTCAACGGCTCGGGCGTCAATGAGACCGGCGGCATCACGAGCCTGCCGGCTGGGCCCTTCGTCGTCGACAAGTCGGCCGGCGCGGTGAGTCCGAAACTCACACTGGCCGTCAATCCGCTTGCCCCCTGGATGCTCTATGCCAGCTACGGGCTCGGGTTCCGCCCGCCAGCGCTCACCGAGACCCTAATGGAGGGGGCGCATCCGGGACTCGGTTTCCTGCGCTTCGTGCCCAATCCCGATCTCGATGCGGAGCGCACGCACGGGTGGGAGGTCGGCAGCAAGCTCGCCTACAGCAACCTCATCGAGACAGCCGACGCGCTGAGCTTCAAGGTCGACTACTTCAAGACCGACATTCGCGACTACATTGATCAAACGCTGGTGCCGTCCAACGCGATCGATCCGACGACGGGGATCCCGATCGACGGGTACTTCTACGAGAACCTCGCGGGCACTACCGTGACCAAGGGACTCGAGGTGGAAGGCGAGTACGATATGCACGTGCTCTTCGTGCGCCTCGCCTACAGCAACATCTTGACCGAGCTCGGTACGCCGGATTACACCGGCTACGACGCGATCGTCACCGCGCCACCGCGCTCGGTGTTCTCGGGCACCGTGGGGCTGCGCCTACTCTCGGGAAAGCTGATCTTCGGTGAGCGCACACGCGCGGTCTCGCGCACGACCGGGGAGGTCTCGCCCGACACGGGGTTTGCCACCACGGTGCCGGGCTATGGGGTGGAGGACCTCTTTGGCTCCTACCAACTCCTGGACCACTTCAAGATCTTCGCCTCGGTCGAGAACGTCGGCAACCGCGAGTACTTCGAGGACGCGCTTGCCACGGTGGCTTCTCCCGGGCGCATGGTCAAAGTCGGATTCACGGCAGCCCTGGGACGCTGAGCGCTCGCTGCCCGATGACGCAGCGTGTTGCTGCCGCCTTGGGGAGTCCGATCTCGCCCGACACGGGTTTTGATAGCTGTCGGCCGGGGAGCTCATGGTTACCCAGCGCCAACGCCTGACTCGTGACGCTCGGGACGGTGCCGGATCTCGCAGATTCCGCAAGAGTCGGCCGGATCCTGGCACGCTCAGGGAGGGGGCTGAGCCAAAATCTCAGGCCGCACCTTTATCGGCCGCTTCCCGGCGGACGCTGCGCCCAGATGAGGTGCCGCGGTCGGTGACCAGCCTGGGTCCTGAGGTGCTCGCCCCGGGCACAGCGATCCGCGTCCATAGACACCGCAAGGCGCAGCTCATCCTAACCCTGAGCGGACTGCTCATCTGCGAAGTCGACCAGGGCCGATGGGTCGTGCCCCCACACTGTGCGCTTTGGATCCCCGGTGGAGTGCCCCACGGCTTGACCAGCACTTCCGGCGTAGCGCATATCTGCTCTCTGTACGTCGAGCCGCAGGCTGTGCCAACGCTGCCGCAGGAGTGCTGCACGCTCGCCGTAACTCCGCTCACGCAGGCGTTACTACTGCAGGCAATGGAGCTTCCCGAGCTCTACGAGCTCAACGGTCCGGATGGTCGGTTGGCACAAGTCCTCCTCGACCGGCTGGCCACCTGCGCACTCGAGAAGTTGCACTTCCCGATGCCCCGGCACGCCAAGCTGCGCAAGATCGCCGAGGCGATGCTGGCTCACCCTGCCGAGCGGGCTCCGGTGGCCGAATGGGGCCGCCGCGTCGGAGCAGCCGAGCGCACGCTTTCTCGACTGCTGCAGGCGGAGGTCGGCATGAGCTTCGGGCGCTGGCGCCGACAGTTGCATGTCCTGATCGCCCTACAGCGCCTGACCCAGGATGTCTCGGTACAGACAGTGGCGCTGGATCTGGGCTACGAGAGCGCGAGCGCCTTCATCACCATGTTCCGCAAGACGCTCGGCAAACCCCCAACGCGCTACCTCGCCGAGCACCACATCGGCCCGGAAACAGCTCCCCGTCCCTGAGCGAGCGGGGCCGTTTCCTGCAAGCCCGTCAGGGTCGCCGGAAGCAGCGCTTGGCCGACTCGGAAAACAAGTTGGCCGATTCGCGAAATCCACGCGGGCACTGCGTGGTTATGCTGCTGTTATCGCAAATGCGTCGCATTTGCGATATAGAGAGTCGAGACCGCGCTCATGATCGATTACCCCGAACAGTCTTGGCACTCCGCCACACCACTTCCGATATTCCGGAGATCCCACACATGAACGCGCTAGAGAGGCTGGCCTGGCAGCGCGGTCTGCGTGTGCGTCCGAAACAGCGGACCATCCTTCAGATTCTCGATGAGGCCACGGAACCACTGTCCGCCCGGGACATCTACGCCCGCACACTGCCGCTCGGTCAGTACATGAGCCAGGCAACGGTCTACCGGACGCTCAAGCGGCTTCTCGTCA
>Ga0335075_10018597_pt1 | contig 10300 bp, 11 predicted proteins | sample Lox_Sample_24_FD_206723 | JGI IMG/M metagenome (GOLD analysis project Ga0335075, IMG submission 206723) | Soil microbial communities from Loxahatchee National Wildlife Refuge, Florida, United States - Lox_Sample_2.4 | ecosystem: Environmental > Terrestrial > Soil > Wetlands | place: USA... | reverse complement strand
CAATGAGTGGTTTACTTAGAGCCAGCATCCAGACTAAGCCTGAGAAAAAGGGTGGTAAGGAAGTGATTATTAAGCTCCTAGCAGCAGTAGCTAAAGAAAACAACCATGGCACTATTGCTAGTGCTCAAAAAGCTGGTAGGACGGCAAAGGCAGTTCCAAAGTCACGTGGGAAGGGGAAAGGCAAGTAGGTGGAGAGTATTGCCATTGACAATGAGGACGACGAGGCTGGCGATAGTGTGGCTTACAATGGTGAGGCTGGTGATAGTGATGCTGGAGAGCCAGTCAAAGTCCCAAAACCACGTGAGAAGCCAGGTCCAAAAGCTGGTATAAGCGCAAGCAGACGGGACTGGTTATTACAAGCCCACGAAAGCTGCGAAAGCGGGCTTAGATTACCTATTTTGTACTGTGCTTTTTACTGTACGTGCTGGCACTACAGGTCTCTATTTCATAGTTTAGGATTCAATTCTTATTAGTATTTACATGCAAAAAGTGAGCCAAACCACCAAGGAACTGACCAGACCACCGAAGTAGACTAAAACACCAAAAAAAAAATATCACCAGAATTGTTAGTTTCATAAAAATCGTCGAATTGGCCAATTCACATGCAAATTGGCCAATCCGGCGAAATTGACTAATTCGGTCTTACAGCTCCATTACGAGGTAATGCATAGGAGACTACTTTTGGCGGAGGAGGAGGAGGGCTAAGTTGATAATAACTATTTATTAGAGAAAAAGAACTCGTTTAGACCTCAGTAAAGCGAGAATATCATCTTGTCTGTCCGCCCTCTAATAGCTTCGCCATGCATAATACCATAAACATAAGCTTGCCCTACAAGTGAACAGCACAGCGAATCATACTGCAACTGACAACTAGGCCGATCAATCGGACGCAAGATAAACGGCACATTACCACCTAGCAAGACGCAAGCTAAATCTCCAACTTGAGTCTTAGAAGAACTAATTCCAAAATATCCTTTTCGAGTTGTGAAGAGCCGCTGTCCTTGAATGTCCAACTCAAGTAGATAGTCATAGTTAGACTTCTCTTCAGATTTTGAGATAGTAGACTCTGGCACATCTGACGTGCATTTCATAAAATCTATGAATGCGCCTGTTTGCGGCTCGACTATGCACACCCGGTTTTTTGTCAGCGTTCGGTGATAAGCATCCTTCACTGTGCCGCCGCTGATGTAAGGGCTGTTCTTCTTGTCGGGGTAGTGTATGATATCTTCCCACTTTACTTTCCATTCTTGCACTCCAGAATCCATAGAATTCCTAATCTCCGGTCCAACCGTACTAACTTCGTCCACCGTGAATCCCGAAAGCGAGAGGATTTCACTTGGACTCGCGTGAATCTCTGCTTTCGTGGAATCAGAGGCATTGTTCCATAGGTACGAAGAGTAATTCCACTCGCCAAGCCTGGTACTGAAGGCATCAGGCGTATATGACCAGTCAGTAACCCAAGAAGAGAGGTCTTTCCTGTTGTGAACATATCTTTGAGCTAATAATTCTAAGCTTTCACTACTTTCAATAATCCTACGACATATCGTCGTGTAGATTGAACAGACATTCTTGGTATAATCTGGCTCTATCAACCGTCCGACCGTTAGGCCATATGTCATTGCAAGCAGAGCGAAGACCTTGTCTCGAGGATCGGTAGCTTCCCGGTGCTGATAACGTTGCAGCAGACGGCAATGCTCTGACCCATACGCGTCTTGAAAGGCCTCATGCTCATTTCTCAAAGGAAGGACCTTTATCTCAAGTTCTTCTAGAGCTTGCTTCTGATCACCAGAAAAGTGGAACTTTTCGAGCTTCCAGAGTTTAGCCAGTCGAGCGGCCTCCATCATAGTGAACCACTGGAGCTTGAGTGAGCCGCATACTATTGCGCTTTTCTCAGGTATAACCGCCTCTTGAACTGTCCATATCCTGGTGAACCATGGTAGGCGCAGGACCTTCGAAAGAGCCTTTGCAGCTTCGTTCGTGAAGGCACGCGGAACGCCCTCGCCTTTCAAAATTGATTGAAGCGCACTACTCGCAAGTGTGTAAGCCAAGTTGAATGCATCGAGCACCTCTTTAGGTTCCATAATGTTTTCGATGTCCTCATCTAATACGCTTAGTTCGCTCTGCAACCTTCTGATGAATGACGTGCTATAGAGCCAGTATTTCAAATCAAAATTTTCCGCCTTTTGATCTTCTCTGCTCTTAGTATAACTCGGATCTGAAGCGTCTGATTTGTGATCACCGATGAATAGAATAGCCTCTTCGGTTGAAGAAAAAATATCCCTCATCAGGCTCACCTGGTGTGAGCGCTCGTTAGTGTCGTTCTGATTGATACACAGCGCGTCAACCCAAAGGACGTGCACATCAATTTCGTTTCGGATGCGTCGAAGTGCTCTGTATAGGTTGATGGTGATATGATGTTCCTGGCCATTGACAAAAATTGGTAGTCGTTTGGAAGGGTCGCCCCACACATAGGATAATGCCTTGTAGTAAGGTTTTTCGTCTAGATGTGCAATAAGAAGGTTGCAACAAATAGGGTCTTTGAACTCTCCAGGAAGGAGCAGGAGTATCCGAATTTGCTTTTTCTCGCGGTCTAATGGGTTGTAACGACATGACTTGAGCTGATTAGGCAGACATCTTGACTCTGCTGCTCCATTCTGCAGGTCTGCATCGGTCTGGTTACTCTCGCTCATGCTTTGTCATTAATGGCACTCTCAATTGAACTGGCCCATTTAACAAAGTAGGGTTCATTTTGGCAACCAAACAGGCCCTAAGAAATTCATTGAATTGGCCAATGTAAGCGAAATGGCCAATTCGGTCTTACGAGGGATTGCTAGCCTTGTGGCTACGTGAGGCTGCCACACCATGATATGGTCCAGTGAAAATTCAGATGAGTAGTCATTCAACACAGTTATCGTTGTAGATATAAATATGCAGCCGGCAAACCTCCAAACCACAACTTAAACATCACAATACCCAATAAATCCTCCCTTATCTCTTCCTTCCCGCTCCCTCGCCAACTCCAGCAACCCCCACACCCTCCCTGCCAGTCCCCCATACAATCCCCAAGAATCACTGCTTTCCCCGAATATTCTTTCCCTCTGGCCCTTGCTTACTGCCTCCACCGTCGTATACGCCAAGAAATGCTCTCTCTGCTCCCCTTCTAGCGCTAACGCATTCCCACTGATACCATGACACAAGCACGGCTCTTTAACAAGCAATCCCCTCTGCCAGACCACACCTCTCGCTCTCTGGACTGCCGCTTCTATCTGCGGCTGGAGAGAAGGGAAGCAGTTCCGCTCCAGGAGAGCCATCAAAGAGACCACAAACCCCGGCGCGCCATGGCAAAACTGCACCAAGGCCTCTCCCTCCCCTCGATCCTGGGAATCGCTTCTAGACAACCAATTCCCATCTGGCCTCTGCAACAGCAACACCTGCTCCAAAACCTCCCTTAACGGGCCCCCTTCCAGCTCACCCTCACCCGCATCCCAACTCAAAGCGCACTGCGTCACAATCCCCACTACCCCATGCGCCGCCCCCAAGTACCTCTTCCCGTGCCACCTCCAGCCCCGCAACCCCTGCCCGCGCAGCGCCAGAATAGTCCCGACAGCCTCCCGCATCGCCTCATCAAGCAGCCGCGCGGCGGCACCCGAAGAGCCGACAAAAGACCGCATCATCCGCAGCAGATACAGCATCCCCGCCCGCCCATACAGCCACTCACAGCTCCCACCCGCCACCGCGCCCGACCCCAGCAGCAACCCACCCTTCTCCCTCACCACGCCCAAAAACCTCTCCACGGCCGCCTCATCCCCCGTCGTCGCCGCCGCCCGGACCGCCAAGCGCGCGAGCGTCTCGTTCGCGACGCCGCAGTGGTCCGCGTCGACGGGGGGCACGGCGGCCGCGAGGGGCCGGGTGCCGGCGAGGTACCGGTGGCACCACTCGAGCGGGCGGAGTTTCTTCTTGTTCTTCTCGTCTGCGATGACGAGATCTGGGTCCCAGCGCGAGAGGTGCAGGAAGAGGTAGGCGAGGGAGGTGGGGCCGTTGTAGAGGCCGTGGCATTCGGAGGCGTGGTAGTGGGTTTTTGGGGGGTAGCGGGTTAGGAGCTGGGTCAGGGCTGCTTCGAGATCTTGTCGCGGGTTGGGGAGTTTAAGGAGGGGTGGGTTGTTAGGGAGGTGGCGCGGGGATGGTGGCATGTCGGGATGTGTTGTTGGGATCGCGTGTTGGACGATATGTTATGCTATATACCGGTGTTGATAAAGATGATGGTCGGATGTTGTAATGAGGTCATTGGTATTACCCGATTTGGTCATAAACGTCATTTGCATAGAAGCCGCTGTCGAGGCATGTATCCCTTGCTTGTATCACTGAAAAGTCGCCTGTTAGGCCGAATCTAGCAAGGATTTGGTCAATAATCAGTGTTGAATGTCTGATGAATTTAGCGTCCGCTCTAACAGCATGTCTACATGCTTGATTTCCGCATTCACAACCACAGCCGAGTCGTTCATACGGCCATAGAATAGAGGCCTGTGAAACCATCACGCCTTGCCCTGCCTTGCCTTCCTTGCCTTCACACAATAATAGAACCATGATGGAGTTGACTTTCCACAAGTCCGATCCTCTGATTCAATCCCAGATCCTATCCCATCCTTCATTGCAACCTGTGAACGCATGCTTATCCGTCCGGACGAATTCGAAGAATCAAATGAAACTATTCAGTAAATACAGATACCGCAGTAATACAGGCGTTGGAAGACCGCGTCCGTTGCTGTCAAGACAGCCCTCTGATAAAGGAAGCTCTAGAATGAGAGATGCGGCATGAAATCAAATGGTGGCACAATTTCGAAATCAATAACGGGCGACACTAGGAGCGCTAAAATCTGCTCTCTTCATTGGGGGTGGAGGCGGTGGCTTCTTAGCCCTTGAAGGTGGTGGAGGAGGTGGGCCCTTCTTTCCGGTTGTAGCACCATTATTATAGCTCGCTGTTCGGGAAGCCACACTGCCTTGAGAAGTTGCAGGGCTGACAGATCTATCTCTGTAGGAATGGTCCGGACTCGCGCTGTTGGCCGTGGACTCATCCGATGGATCGCCAAAGATAGCTGTGTTAGTCGTATTGATCCTGTTGGTGGGTCGTAGTTGAACTCGCAGTTGACCTGCCTCGGTTGGAAAGGAGGGTTTGTGGCCATTTACTGGAGTGGTTGTGCGATGGATAGAAGTAGGGCCTTCAAACGTCAGGGAGCGACCCCAGTTTGGTTTTGCAGGGGAGACAGGAGAGTCCGGCTGCTCTTGATGGGTATCAAGGCGAGAACCTGAAGCTACACGCCCAGTGGATCGGATAGAGGGCCGAACAGGGACGGGTTCTTCTGGCTCATCATACCGATCGTTATACGAATGGGCAGTGTTGGACCGTGATCTACTTTTACGCGAATTTGATTTCTGGTCTCGTTGGCCAGCAGGAGTTTGTCTAGATCATGTTAGTGCTGCAAGACATCTTATGATTACACAGCTTACCCAGCAGGCCATTCTCTCTTCAGTTTCATCAACTCATCCCTACATCTATCGTGGTATTCGAGTTCGGCGTCCAAGAAAGCTCCTAGATCAGCAACACTGTCTGCTTCAGCCTCCTTGATGTCCTGCATCCTTCGGAGTACATCCTCGCTGGATTCTTCATATTTAGCTTTCTGTGACCTGACTTCCTCCTCGACGCGATAATCTTCCTTCTTGGCCTTCTGTAACTTTGTGAGAGCAGCATCGTAGGCCAGTCGTCGGTTCTCGAGTTTCTTGCGTGAGGCCTGCGTATATTAGTAACTTCCACCAAGCATGATGTCGTGAATTTTACCTGATATTCCTTCATCTGTGCAAGAGATCGTTCTAGTGACTCCAGCCATGTCGTAGTCGCATGAGCCATATAGGTCTCTTGTATACGGGCAATTCGCTCGTTGGTTCTTCCCATGCCTGCCTGAAATTAGTCAAATCCATAGAATATAACCAGTGTAAGCACTGACCGATGAGGCAATTTCCGAATTCGGAATCTGGTTCAAAGTCCTCGCCATGATTCATCATTGTCTGACCAAGGTATGCTACTGGCAGAATCTTCTCTTTATCTTCGACTTCATTGCGCTTCGACATTGATTTGACATAGCCAGTCATCGACTTGTGGAGGCGATCCATGCCTGGGAGGAGTTAGCAACGGAAGGAAAGATTTCAGAAAGCACCATGTAGACTGACCCTCATGCCTCAAAGACATCTCCACTTCTAGTGCTTTGAACTCTTCGGATACGCCAGTCTTTGACTCGGCTCCCATCTTCTCCCCCGCCCATTGTTTTACCCTGTCGAGCTTCTTGTTGATATTCATCTTGCCGTTTGGATCGGCGTCAGGATTTTCTTAAGAGTTTTAATGAAGTGTTGATCGTCTGCGAATGTCCAAGTGAGCACTTGAGGGTGCCGTCTCTGGGGTGGGCCCAGATTATGTGTTGTGTTCTTATTGTTGTGTTGCTGTTATTATTGGCCGTTGTTGGGACAAAGAGATTAACTCGGCAGGACAATAGCAGCGGTATTATAGAGCAAGCGCAGAAGCGACAGCAACAGCGGTGAATCACCGGATTAAGTAGGCAACTGAACGAGCGAGTGACTGGACGGATCCTTAGCCGATCGAGTCTGGAGAAGAGTTGCCGTTGCAGGAAGAGTGGAGTGCAAGAGGAAGGTTGAGATGGCGGAAGAAATAAGGCGAAGAAGGGCTTAGCGTGATTTAGTGGGAAGGTTCACGGCCCGTCGCAGCTAGTCTCCGAACGAGAAAGAGTCAAAGATCAGGCAGGAATGATGTGGAATGGCTCTGTTAACAGCTGGTAGAGTTCTCTTATATTCCACAAAGGCATTTAAGCCGACATGTCTAATATATATGTTTTGGGCCGCCTGAAGGAAAAAGGATAAGCCTTTTCTTTCTTTTCATGCGTCTTATCCTGGTCGCGGTTTTTGGTAGGGCAACGGGCGCCGGTCCAATCAGGGCGGAAGAGGGGGCGGCCATGGCCGAGCATGTGGCCGCCACAGCCAGTCAGTCGAGCTTCTGTTTCCGAAAACTGCGACGCTTTCTGCAACCCCGAAGCAACTTCTGTCTAACTAAGCAGGTACCACCCCCCTTTCACACCCTGCTGACGACGCTGCCCCTCTAGTATCGTGTTGGTGTCAGGTACTAGTGGCGAATGGCCCTGAAGCATCGCGGCGATCAGGACCCATTCCCGACAATGCCGTGAATGCCTATCCGACCATGCGATCTTTCGCGCTCAGAGTGTGTCTGATTCAGATGTTGGGGCTGTGCATCATTACCACCAGTCTTTCGAGGGCGCGACAAGCGTTTCAATGGAAATGAAACAAAGCGCCCCGCCCTAAGACTACATTTAACGCTGCTCCAGGACACGCGCAGACGTTTTGGCATGGCGCCAATCTCATCTTATTCTTCATTTTAATCGCCCTGGCTTCAGCCTGTCAAATCTCAGGACTGAACTGCTCACGTGATGCCTAAAAATAGCCTTTCACTTTGGTGAGCCCAAAGGCGGTCCGGCATGGCAGAATGACTTGTATTACAACGTCTCACTACAACTATCTTCATCAACAATCTTCCGGTTGGGCAGATCACTCCAAATGGCTGATCTCACACTATACCTCTTTATGGTGAATCATGACAATGGATGCAGGGGGTGGATGCTTTGCGTCATCTGAGAAATGGCACAAACAGAAATAACAGGAAAATCTGTCATCAACCCGTAGCATCACACTATCCTCAATCTCGTCATCATCTCTATTTTTGTAGCTTATACTTTTTGCCCGGAATTTCTTTAAGAATGCTTCCGATGCCTTCAATCAGCCTATGGATTGGTCACGTGACGGTTCCCTACTCGTGCAGGTTGACTAGACACATTTGTCTGAGCCTATCATGAAGTCGTATTTCTTGGTGGAGACAAGAGACAAAAAAGTCCATGGTACGCTCTTTTCCACTCTTCAGAGGGTCCCATCAGGCTTCAATTGTAACATTTTATCTCCTAGCACCACCCCAACTTACGGTCAGCCTAAATCTATCTCTTTGCTACAGCTTGGGTGCTGCCGAGAAACCTGTGAGGTTTAATCTCCCTCATCAGTGCCCAGAAAGCAGCTATGTTAATTGCTACGCACCGAAGAGCGTACCCGGAATATGCTTGCTGATATTTATATCTCTACCAAGTGCTAGGAGTTAACACTAACGTAGACAACGAGCACAGCCGCATAGCTAAGATCATCGTCAATATGTCAATTGCACAATAAAGGTTTGATGAACCTACGCAGCAGCCACCCCAAAAACCTCAACTCTCCTAGCATTTGTTAGCAACGCAATTGAAGCGCCAAAGATGAAAGTAAATGATGCAACCACCCCCAAGCGTTGCTCGATTGGCTGCACGAAGTACAGGATAACGATTGCGCCAATCAACAATATGGCTGACATAACGACGCATAGTGCAGCAACAATCCCGGCGATGCGCTCTGCAGGATAGTAGTACATCCGGGCCCAAGACGGCGGTGCCGGTCTCTCCTTTCGTAAATGATAACCAAAGTAATATTGTATCACTGCAGACAAGCGGTTGGGATTTTTTTCAGTATGGAGCGAGAGCATGTCATCTCAATCGTCTAAGAAGATGCCAGCCGCTTTCTCAGAGCGGCATTTTGTCACGGAACAAGTTTTCAAACGCTTTAAAGCTGATACCACGTGGTTTGTCGAGGGCGAGGACCTGGCTTCGCCTTAAAAGTGCTTCTTCTGTTGTTGATGAGCTCGTGGACTACTATCATAAGAAGGTGCAGAGGCTGCGAAACAATTTTGTCGGGATAGGCATACCATATTCTTTCATCAATCTTCTCAGGTTCATAGTCATTTCCAATTTTTTAGCTTGCCTGGAGTTTGTTTCCATTTGTTGTTTGAAGCACTCCCATGCCCGGATCGCTTCTTCAGTCTTAGTCCTTCGCTCCTTGCCGGCGTTATTCAAGAGTACTTGATCTGCATCGTCCATCGCCTGTATTTCAAACTGAAGTAGTTGAAACTCTGCTTCCAGATAGAGTAAGTTGCGCGCAGCCAGAGAACTAAATTGCCTGAAGATGGATAGCTGCCCGTCGCTGGCAATGAACTCGGCAAAGTCAACATATCCATCGAGAAACTCTTTGGGGACCCTTGATGCTTCCTGATCTACGTGTTGTGAATTCATTGTTCCCTGCCATAAATGGAATTTGTTCGCAGTTGTGTATTTCTGCCTTTATATTCTCAAAGGTATAGCGGGAGCTCTCTTTTATTGGAAGTGATGCAAGCCACCAAGCTACACAAGCACCTGACCATTTTCTGAAGACGAGGCCCTGCCCGGCCTCGTAACTCTAACCATCACTATCTCCTCATATACCTGCTGGAAGCCGAGATATTTGGATCTTCTCAAAGGGAAGCGGAGAAAAGCGAGCAAGGAAAACTATCAACTGCTCATTTTTTTCTCAATCTCTTGAAAAGCAAGTCAACTTAAACTGTCAGCAAGGGCAATATATCAAGTATCGACATAGAAATAGACGACAAGGGAAGAGACAAAAAAATATGGATAAGAATCAGGGGGTGGAAAAACATTTGGGGGAGCGGAAACGTACGGTGGAGGAGGCGCAACGTCCGTATGAGCTGGAGCGAGAGGAATGAGAGGAACGCCGGCAGCTGGCGCCGCAGCCCAGATATCACGCACAAGTCCTACATTGCATACGGTTAGAGTAGCGGATACGGCTATGGCTGTGGACGTACCCGAGCGGAATCTATTATACGAGCTTCTCCAGACCAAACGCCTGAATCATCGCAGAGGAGCAGAGATATCGAGCAGCAGCAAGAGAGGAAAGGGGCAGCCGAGTCATCGCTGAGGAAACGGGATATGGAGCTACTAGAGAAGGACGGGACAATCGAGGCATTGAAGCAAGAGAGGGAAAATACAATAAAGGAATTGCGGAGGAAACGATATATGGAGGCGTTAAACTTTATGCACACTCGGTACGCCTAGCTCGCTAAGGGCGCGATTAATGCTAGCGAATTAACCCACTATAAAATCTCAAAGTGCTTTGATTAACTTCTAGAGTGAATTGTCGCCTAAGGTGTCCATTGTCCTCCTCATCCTCGTGATCGACATTCAACTTCACTTTCTTTCCGAGAAGCTACACATACTCTTCTATCTTTTCTTAAGGCTTATTGCTAGCTAGGTATCATGGCGCCCGAGCATCCTATGATGAATATCCCGCAGGAGGGGAGTATGGACATCGTCCAAGAAAG
>Ga0335075_10018596_pt1 | contig 10300 bp, 6 predicted proteins | sample Lox_Sample_24_FD_206723 | JGI IMG/M metagenome (GOLD analysis project Ga0335075, IMG submission 206723) | Soil microbial communities from Loxahatchee National Wildlife Refuge, Florida, United States - Lox_Sample_2.4 | ecosystem: Environmental > Terrestrial > Soil > Wetlands | place: USA: Florida... | reverse complement strand
TCGATGTAATCCCCGCGGGGCCGAGGTGCCGTTGCGTATCGATCGGCGCCGACGGTGGTGACGGTGATCAGCGGTGCACGTCGGCCGATACCGCGTACCGCCATCGCCGTCAGCACCGGGCGGGCGGCGGCCCGCGTCGGCGGCAACAGAAGCAGCAGCCCCGCGGCGGTGGTGACCAGGCCCGGAACCACCACGAGCACCGACCCCAACGCGACCATCGCTCCATCGGTGGCGAGCTGCGACTGCTGCGTGGTCAGCCCGGAGCGCAGCCGGGCGAGCTGGCGCTTGAGCTGCGAACCCGCCAACGCCAACCCGGCGACAAAGGCCGCCAGCAACAGCACCAGGGTCCAGCCCAGCCCGATCGTCGACGCCAGCGCCACCACCACGGCGAGCTCGACCAAGACGTAGACCAGAAACAGTCGCGACACCATGAGATGGCAACGTCGCGGGTGGCCGCGGGAGTTCCGCCGACGCCGACCGCTGCCACACGGTTAGATGGCCGACGTGACGACAATCGAGATCGATACCCTGGCGGGCCCCATCGACGCGCTGCTCGACATTCCCGACGGCCAAGGGCCCTGGCCGGGAGTTGTGGTGATCCACGACTCGATCGGTTATGGACCGGACAAACAGTCGATCAACAGCCATGTCGCCGCGGCGGGGTATGTCGCGCTGACCCCGAACATGTTCGCGCGCGGCGGCAGGGCGCGGTGCATCACCCGGGTCATGCGCGAACTACTCACCAAGCGCGGGCGTGCGCTTGATGACGTGTTGGCTGCCCGCGATCACTTGCTATCGCTGCCGGAATGCACCGGCCGCGTCGGCATCGCGGGGTTCTGCATGGGCGGCGGGTTCGCATTGGTCATGTCGCCCAAGGGTTTTGCCGCCTCGGCACCTTTCTACGGCACTCCCCTGCCCCGCGAGCTCAGCGAAACGCTGGATGGGGCATGCCCGGTCGTGGCCAGCCTTGGCAGCCGTGACCCACTGGGCGTCGGGGCGCCTACGAAGCTGCAACGGGTGCTCGATCAAAAAGGCATCACCAACGACGTCAAGACCTATCCGGGCGTCGGGCACAGCTTTGCCAACAAGCTGCCCGCTCAGCCACTGCTGCGGATTATCGGATTCGGCTACAACGAAGCCGCTACCGAGGATGCGTGGGCACGGGTCTTCACGTTCTTCGGCGAACACCTGCGAAACGGGGCATAGCCTACGCAGGCCGCAGTTCCAGGCCGACATTGTTCTGTCCGCCGCCGCGCAGCTTGCTGAAAAGGTTGAACACCCGGCCGATCAGCCCGTACTCGCGGCCGATGGCGTCGTAAACGGCATCGTTGTGTGATTTGTCCAGGATGTTGGCGGTCGCCTCGATGGGTTCGCTTTTCGGGCGACCACGGATATCGCACACGGCCAGCGTCACCCGCGGAGTATTGCGGATCCGCTTGACCTTCCACGCCTTCTCCTCGCTGATGACCAGCAGGCTGTCACCGTCGGAGGCGGCCCATACCGAAGTCGGCTTGGGCCGGCCGTCTTTCGTGAAGGTGGTCAGCAGGATGTACTGCGCCTTGGCGACGTCTGCGAAGCTCGGGGACACCGCGTCAGTCTAGAGGCGCGTCGAGTTCGTGAGCGCCTAGGCTTTAACCCGAATCCAAAGGAGCGCCGAGGGAATGAAACGGTGCCCGCGGAGCCGGCGGATCCAGCTCAATGGGCACCGGCGGGGACGGCGGACAGGGCGGCAACGCCGGCCCGATTGGGCCCGGCGGGGCCGGCGGGGCCGGCGGAAGCTCAGCGACCGGCGACGGCGGGAATGGCGGGGACGGCGGCAACGTCGGCCTGATTGTGGGGACCGGCGGGACCGGGGGCGAGGGCAGCAACGGCGCAGTGACCGGCGGCAATGGTGGTCACGGCGGCAATGGGGCTCCGATCGTCGGCGTCGGCGGCAACGGCGGCAACGCCGGGTTTGGCGCGACCCCGGGCACGCCCGGCGCCGGCGGCGCCGGCGGCCTGCTCGGCTTCCCGGGAATAACGGGTTGAGCTAGACGCGGATGCCGTAGATCGTCGAAGTTTCGACGACGGTGTGGACGGAGGTTCCCCGGACTCGGGTCGAGGGTCCGCGACGGCGGAAAGTCCGTGCACAGGCCGTCTGCTCGGACGCCGGATCGCTGCGGCGATAAGACACCTGTTGGCTGCCAAGCGGTGACACGATGTTGATGTGAGCGATGCTCATGACGGTAGCGCGGCAATATCCACGGCGACGACATGACTGCCGCAGGTTTGGCGTGCAGGTCGTGCGGCGCAGAACTGCGGTCGAGCGCGAAGTTCTGTGACGAGTGCGGCACTGCCGTTTCAGCAGCCTCGAAACCGGCTGAGTACAAGCAAGTGACGGTGCTGTTCGCCGACGTGGTGCGCTCGATGGACCTCGCGGCCTCCGTGGAGCTGGAGCGGTATCGCGAGATCATGACCGATTTGGTGCAGCGCTCGGTGGCGGTGGTGCAGCGCTACGGCGGCGGAACGGTGGAGTCCACCGGCGACGGGGTGATGGCGATCTTTGGCGCCCCAATCGCCTTGGAGGATCACGCTTTTCGGGGGTGTCTGACTGCGTTGGCGATCCAGGAAGAGACCGACCGGTTGGCGGGCGAGGTAGCCCGCAGCGACGGTGTGGATCTTCGGTTGCGGGTGGGGCTGAATTCGGGTCCGGTGATTGCCGGGGAGATCGGCTCCGGGTCGTTGGGATACGCCGCGACCGGCGAGACGGTCGGGTTTGCCCAGCGGATGGAATCGGTGGCGCCCCCAGGTGGGGTGATGCTCTCGGAGTCCACCGCGCGGCTGGTCGAGCACATCGTGCTGCTGGGTGAAGCGGAGTGGGTGCGCATCAAGGGGGCTGACGATCCGGTTTCCGCGCGCCGGCTGATGGGGATCGGCCCGCGGGATGGGCTGGCCGGGCGCACGGAGGCGAGCCTGGTCGGTCGCCGCTGGGAGATGGCGGCGCTCGACGCCATGGTGGACCGCACGATCGGTGGCCACGGTGGTGTCGTGGATGTGGTGGGACCGCCGGGCATCGGCAAGAGCCGGACAGCCCGGGAGACGGCGGCCTTGGCGGCCGGTCGCGGCGTCGAGGTGTTTTGGGCCTTCTGCGAATCCCACGCCGGTGACATTCCCTTCCGTGTGGTGGCCCAGCTGCTGCGCGCGAGCACCGGCGTGGCTGACCTCGACGGCCAAGCCGCCCGGGCTCGGGTGCGGGAACAAGTCCCGGATGCCGACCCGCAGGATTTGCTGCTGCTCGATGATCTGCTGGGCATCGCCGACCCCGATGAGCCGCTGCCCCGGATCGACCCGGACGCGCGGCGGCGCCGGTTGACCGCACTGATCAACGCCGTCTCGCTGGCCCGCGGCGAACCGGCGCTGTACATCATCGACGATGCGCAATGGATCGATGGGGTCAGCGAGTCGATGCTGGCCGACTTCCTGTCCGTGATCCCGCAAACCCCGTCGATGGTGCTGATCACGTCGCGCCCCGAGTACCAGGGAGCCTTGACGCGGGCGCCCGGCGCGCAGACGATCGCGCTTGCGCCACTGGATGATTCGGACACCGCGGCGCTGATCGGTGAGCTGGTGGGGCCGGATCCCTCGGTCGGCGAGCTAGCGGCGGCCCTGGCCGAACGGGCCGCCGGCAATCCGTTTTTCGCCGAGGAGATGGTACGCGAGTTGGCCCAGCGCGGGGTGTTGGCCGGTGAGCGCGGTGGCTACCTGCGCCAGGTCGATGTCGCCGAGGTGAGCGTGCCGGCCACCGTGCAGGCGGCCATCGAGGCGCGCATCGACCGCCTGAACACCCCGGCCAAGCGGACGGTGCACGCGGCGTCGGTGATCGGAGCGCGCTTCGGGGCGGAGCTGCTGGCCGCGTTGGGCATCGATGCGGTGCTCGACGAGCCGCTGGGCGCGGAGCTGATCGATCAGGTGCGGTTCACCCCAACCGCCGAGTACGCCTTCCGCCACCCGCTGATCCGCGCGGTGGCCTACGAATCACAGCTCAAATCCGATCGCGCCGAGTGGCACCGGCGCGTCGCGGCCGCCATCGAATCACGCGACCCGGCAACGGCCGAGGAAAACGCGGCCTTGATTGCCGAACATTTGGAGGCCGCCGGTGATCTGCACACCGCCTATGGCTGGCACATGCGCGCCGCAACCTGGGCGACCAACCGCGACATCGCGACGGCGTGGCTGAGCTGGGAGCGTGCCCAAAAGATCGCCGACGCGCTGCCCGCCGAGCACCCCAACCGAGCGGCCATGCGCATCGCCCCGCGCACCATGTTGTGCGGGATCGCCTTTCGAGTCCACGAAAACGTTGCCGGGGACCGGTTCGATGAATTACGGGAGTTGTGCACCGCCGCCCGGGACAAGGCGTCACTGGCGATCGGGATGGCCGGCCTGGTGGTCGATCACACGTATCACGACCGGGTGGGCGAGGCGTCGCAGCTGGCGTCGGAAACCTGGGCCCTCATCGAGTCGGTCGGCGATGCGGACCTCCTGGTGGGACTGTCCTTCGTACTGATGTACGCCAGGTTGGGAGGCAGCCAGGTGAGTGACGTGCTGCGCTGGTCACAGCGGGCTATCGACCTGGCCGACGGTGACCCGTCGAAAGGCAACTTCATTATCGGGTCCCCGTTGGCGGCCGCCTTCACGATGCGGGCTATTGCCCGGTATTGCCTGGGTCGTCCCGGATGGCGCGACGACCTGCGGCACGGCCTGGCCATGGCCCGCAGCGCCGACCCCATGTCCTACGCCAACGTCGTCGCCTGGGTCTACCTCGTGGGGATACCGTTTGGAGTCGTGGCGGCCGACGATCGCGCGGTGCGCGAGAGCGCGGCTGCCCTACAGAATGCCGAACGATGCGGTGATGACTACGCGTTGGCCCAAGCCCGGGCAGCGCTGGGCATGGCGCTGGTGCACCGCCACACGGCCGCCGAGCGTGGTCGCGGACAGCAGCTGCTGGCCGAGGTCAGCGAGATGGTCCTACGCACGGGACAGGCCCTAGGCGCGTTACCGCTCCTCGATGCCTACTCGGCGCGGGAGAGGGCTCGGCGCGGAGATCACGACGAGGCCATCCCGCTCATGCGCGCCGCCGTCGACCATCTGTTCCGCGAAGGAGAGCTGGTGGTCCTGGGCGTTCCCACGACCGGTGTTCTGGTGCAGACACTGCTGGATCGGGGGGCCGAGGGTGACGTGGCCGAAGCCGAGGCCGCGATCGCGCGACTGGCCCCCGCGCCAGCCGAAGAGGGTCTGGTGATACGCGACATTTGGCTGCTGCGGCTGCGCGCGCTGCTGGTGCGGGCCCGCGGCAACGAGACCGCCTACCGCGACTATCGGGATCGCTACCGCGCCATGGCGAAAACGCTTGGCTTCGAAGGGCATATCGCCTGGGCCGAGGCGATGTGAGGGTCCGGAGCTCTGTCGAATTCGACGATCCCGCGAATGCTTTAGCCTTCCAAAGAAAGAATTCGCGGTGCCGACCGCGATCCGAGCTCGGTTTTTACTTCCGACTCCCCGTACCAGAAACTCCGACCTCACCCGCGGGAGCAACGATCCCCTAGTGGGCTGTGACGCCATTCCGGTGACGGTGTTTTGCAAGGACATCGGTGAAGGACCGCGGGTGTCTAACCGTCTTGAGCCACATAGAGAAAACGCGAAGATCCCCCGAGACCTGCCGGTCTCTGGGGATCTTCGACCTACACCCTGCGTTCGAAAAGATAAGAGCGGCCCGGTGTCTGGCCTCTGCGGCCAGTCGTGATTTCTTCGACAGACGACAGCTGCTGCCAGCCGTCGGCAAACAGTCGGCCGACCTCGTCGCTGCTGACGCCGGGTACGCCGAGTAATGCGCCCGGGGCGAAAGCCATGATAGTGAGCTGCGCGGTGGGCGCGGCGACAGTGGTCACCGCGCGGGCGTAGGCCTCCAGGTCTGAGCCCTTGAGACTGTGCAGGCAGCCGTAGTCGACGATCAGGTCGAAGTTGTCGCCGACATCCGCCGAGTGGAGTTTGGTGACATCGCCCCGCACGAACGTGGCCTCGACCTTGGCCACCGACGCCTTCGCGCGGGCCTTGACCAGGGCGCTGTCGACGTAGTCGACCCCGATCACGGTCCAGCCGTGTTTGGCCAGATAGATGCAGTTGTCGCCGGTGCCGCAGCCGACTTCCAGGGCACGGCCGGCGGGCAGTTCGCCGACGACTTTGGCCAGGCCTTCGTCGAGTGGGTGGCCGTCCCACGGCGCGAAGCCCAGCCGGTACATCAAGCCGAAAATGGGTTGTCTTGAGCGCATAGATTCATACCTAGTCAAGACCCCGCTGCCGGGCAAGGTCGGCCAACTCGTGGCGTCTCATCGAGTACCCCCGCGAGGTCGAACCGCATCGGCGCAAAGGTGTGCCGCGTGAGGATCCCGGTGGGAACATACCGCACCGTCAGATCCCGCGCGGAACGGATAACAGGGTTCTGAACTTGTTCCAACCGGCTGTACCGTCGCGAATTCCGTACCAGCATTCGGGCCCGTTCGCGGCGTAGATCCTCGTACCGCCTCAGCGCCGCAACGGGATCGGGGATGCGAGCGAGTGCTTCTGCCAACACATAGGCGTCCTCTACCGCCGAGCTCGCACCTTGCGCCAAGCTGGTTTGCATCGGGTGCGCCGCGTCGCCGAGCAAGCTCACCGGTCCGCGGCCCCACTGCTCGAGGAACGGGCGATCCTGGGCGGGGACGGTCACGATGGTTTCTTGCGGCGTTTGCTCGATCGCCTCGGTTATCTCTGGGGCCCAACCTTCGAATGCTGCGAGTATCTCTGTCTTGCCGATCCGCCGGGAGCGCGTCTGTGGCACCGGAATGTTCCTACTTCCAAACCAATAGACCTGTCCGCCACCTATATCCATCAACCCGAACCGCTGCCCCTTCCCCCAGTAGTGACCGGCATATCCGGGACGGATACGCGGATGGGTGAAAGGTACTGTGGCAAGCCAGAACACGTAGCCGCAGTCGGTGGGTGGCGCCAGGCCCGTGATCTTAGTCCGGATTGTCGACTGGATACCGTCCGCGCCGATCAGGACGTCGGCCGACTCCGTTCGGCCGTCGGCACAGATGGCGATGACGCCCAGATCGGTTGTCTCGAAGTCGGCGATCGGCGTACCGAACCGGATCGGCGTGTCGGCGGCGGCATTCATCAACATTCGCATCAGGTCGCCTCGGTGAATGCAGATGACCGGGTTGCCGAGTTCAGCGGTGATGGCTTGGATGGGGAGAGCTCGCATCAGTTTGCCCCGCTTGGTCAGAAACTCGAGATGCTCTACCGCGCAGCCATAACCCTCACGGAGCAGATCGATTCCCAGCGCGCGCAGCACCTTCGTCGCGTTGCTCCCCAACCCCAACCCGGTGCCGTCGGCCGGCTCCGATGCCGCTTCATAGAGTTTGACGTGAATTCCCCTGGCGCGCAGCGCGATAGCCGCGGTAACCCCACCGATGCCCGCGCCCGCGATCAGAACCCTCGGCGTGCTCATTGGAGAGCCGCTTCCAGTTTGGCGGCGACATCGGCGATGTTGGGCTCAGACATCATCGACAAATGGTCTCCGGCGACATTGATCACGGTCAGGCTGCGAGGCGCAAGCCGCTCCCAACCGTTGGTGCTACTGGTGAAACTGCTGCCGACGATGTGATGGACCTGCTCTGCATCCACGGGCATGCGCTCGCTGGATTTGAGCAGTGTGATGTCACGATCCAACGGCTCGTGGCGGTAGTTCACTACTGCCTCGTAGTTGGCGCGGAAAATGTCGTAGAGCCGGCGGATCAACCTCGGCGAGCTGTCGGGGGGAACGATTCCGGAGTCAATGGCCTGGTGGAAGATTGAATCGAACAATGTGTCAGGACCCGCTCCGCTGTAGCCGAGCGTCATTCCCGATGGGTCCATGCGGTGCCGATACCACAGTAGCTCGGCGAAAAACCATGTGAGTAAATCACTTTCGGAGGGTACTTGGTGAGGACCGTCACCCAGGGCGATCGTGTCAAGCAGGATCAGATGTGCCAGTTCGTCTTCGGGTAGCTGTCGAGCCATCTCGATGGCTACGTAGCCGCCGAATGACCATCCACCCACGTTGTAAGGGCCGCGCGGTTGTGATTCGCGGATCGCCGCTACATAGGACGCAGCAAGTTCGCCCATAGTGCGCAGCGGCGTCGCACCGGGCTCGGCGCCTACCGCCTGCAGTGCATAGACCGGCTGATCCACCGCCAAGTGCTTGATCAGACCGAGATAGCACAGAACATTGCCGCCGATCGGGTGAACCAGATATAGCGCCGGACGATTTCCGCTGGTGCGCAGAGGGATAATCGGATCGAACGGCCTCGCCGGACCGCCCGCCGCGATCAGGCGGGCGAGGTGCGCGGGAGTTGGCGCGGTGACGAACGCGTCTAGAGGAATCTCGACGTCCCATCTCCGCGCGATGGCCAGGACCACACGCATGGCACCGATTGACGTGCCCCCGGCCTCGAAGAAGTCGGTTTCAGCCGCGAATGCTGCACCACCGGCGAACTCCGCCATGATGTCGGCGACCGCTCGCTCGTCGCTGGTGCACGGCTCGGCATCGGCCAATACCGCACTGGTGGACAGCGGCATTTCACGCAGCGCCCGGTCGTCCCGTTTGCCGCTCGGCGTGAGAGGAAGTCCGTCCACCCATTCGAAGTGCGCGGGAATCATGTACTCGGGTAGTGCCCTTCGCAGACGGCCTCGGATAGAGGCGAGGTCAGCCGCTTTCCGGTCGCCGACTAGATAGGCGACCAGGACGGAGTCCGACCCGCCGAGATCTCGCGCGCCGACGGCTGCCGCGGTAATCGCCGTGTCATCGAGCGCCATCAGCGCGATTTCGATCTCCGCGCACTCAACCCGAAACCCGCGCAGCTTGACCTGGGTATCGGCCCGCCCAAGGTAGACCAGGTCGCCGCCGGGCAACTGGAGCCCGAGATCGCCGGTGCGATACATCCTCTCGCCGTGCGCGCCGACCGTGACGAACCTTTCCGCAGTGAGGTCGTCGCGACCTTCATAGCCGATTGCGAGGCAGCAACCCCCGACGTAAATCTCGCCCTTGGTTCCGGGCGGTACCGGGCGCAAGTCGGGGCCGAGCAAGCTGATCGTCGTGCCATCGATGGCGGTACCGATGGGTGCCAGCGCGGGAAAGGAGTCCGGCGGCCCAGTCAAGGTGTAACTGGCGGCCTCGTGTGTTTCGGTCGGGCCGTAGTGATTCTCCAGCAGGAGAGCAGGATTCGCCGAACACAGCCGACGAATTTCGGGTGTCACTCTCAGCTGTTCGCCCACATTGATCACAACGTGGAGCGACTCGAGGCGCTTTCGCGTGACATGCGCCGCCTCAGCGAACGCTTGCAACGCGACACAGGGCAGAAATATGCGTTCGATGCCCTCGTCGGCAACAAGGCGCACCAGTCGTGGCAGATCCTTGCGCTGTGCATCGGTCACCAACCGCAACGTCCCGCCGCCGCATAGGGTTGAGAAGATCTCCTGGAACGACACATCGAATGACAACGGGAAGAACTGCAGCGTCGAGCCGCCGACGGCGCCCGACGCCCGACGATTCTGCCATCTGATCAGGTTGGCGAGAGCCTGATGCGGCATGGTGACGCCCTTGGGTTCGCCCGTCGAACCCGATGTGAACAGTACGTAGGCTGCGCTCCCGGGGCTGATCGCCGGTAACGTCGTTGCCGCAGTTCCTTGTATCAACGCGCGGACTTCGGCGACATCGGAGATGACCCTGAACGGCCCGGCTATATCGATCATCGCGTCGATCCGCGCCCGCGGGTAGCTCGGGTCCAACGGGACAACCGCGGCGCCCGCCTTCAGCACGCCGAGCACTGTCGCGATCAGTTCCGGCGACCGGTCCAGCATGACGCCCACCCGTGCTCCTGGTGGCATGCCCGCGGTGATCAGCCCAGCGGCGATTCGTTCTGCGCTGCCCTCCAATTCGGCGTACGTCCAGGCGACGGAGTCTGTCGCCAACGCGTGTGCAGCCGGTGTGGCGACCGCCTGCTCGGAGACGAATTGCACGACGTCGCGGGCCGCCAGCTCATCCGCTGCGTAGTCGCCGAGCTGGTCGGGCGAACGCACGATCTGCCCTAAGACTCGAACGAACGTCTTCGCGTATTCGCCTGCTTGCGTTGTTGTCAGCGCCGAGTGATCGCCGGTCACCCGCAGTGACAGCCGGCCGGTTCGCGGGTCAATTGCGGCGCTCGCAAACAGGGCCAGGTCCGTACGCTCGCGTGCTTCGAACCCG
>Ga0335075_10018594_pt1 | contig 10301 bp, 13 predicted proteins | sample Lox_Sample_24_FD_206723 | JGI IMG/M metagenome (GOLD analysis project Ga0335075, IMG submission 206723) | Soil microbial communities from Loxahatchee National Wildlife Refuge, Florida, United States - Lox_Sample_2.4 | ecosystem: Environmental > Terrestrial > Soil > Wetlands | place: USA... | reverse complement strand
ATGGGTCGCAACGCCTCCTGGATGGAGCCCGGCGCCAGCCGGCGCCCAGGGGTGCGGCGCGCGGGAGTGGTGGTCGACACTTCGGGGTCCATCGATGAGCGGCTGCTGGACAAGTTTCTCTCCGAGATCAACAGCCTGATCGTGCACACCGGCTGCGAGGTCGTGCTCATCGATTGCGACGCCGAGGTGCGGCAGATCTCGACGCACAGGATGCCGATTCGCGGCTACGTCGCCAAGGGTGGAGGCGGCACCGACTTTCGGCCTGCGATTGAGGTCTTGCGGAAAGCGGCTCCCGATGTGGCTGTTTACTTCACTGATCTTGAGGGTGTCTTTCCTGAGCGGAGGACACATTTTCCGCTTCTGTGGATGGCTACCCGCGACCTCGCAGTGCCCTTCGGACGGAAGGTGCTGCTGCCGAGGCATGGAGGCGCATGAATACGCAAACTGAAATCGCAACTCCTGTCACAGCGGAATGCTTTGTCACAGTGGGAGTCGGCGAGGAGGGCGCTGATTTCGAGTTTACCTTCCGAATGGACGGCACAGGCTCGTGCCGGGATGCCGACTTCGGCGGAGAGCCAATCGGGTTTACCTGGGATCCCAAGGCGATTGACGGAATGGAAGGCGAGGCGCGCGGCGAAACTCTGCGCGATCTGGCGCAGGAGCTCTTCTGGGAAACGATCAACGATCAGCTCGGCGACGACCGGGTTCTCCTGTCGGATGACTTCGGCTCGGAGGAAGTGACCTTCGAATCCGAAAGCGAGGAAGAACTGGAAAGGCTGGTCCGCCTCATTCTCTACTCGTTCCCATCGATCTGGGAAGAGGATCGTGAAGAGATCGACCTCACGATCATGGCGGAAACAGAATGCGCGGAGGCGGACATCGACGACTACTGCGAACTGATGGAAGACCCGGAAATCTCCGACGAGGTGAAAACGGCGATCCGGGGCCTGACCGGCTATGCCCTTGGCTGGAATTCGCCTTCCGGCTCGCACTTGGAATATAACGACGGCCCGACCGGCAGGGCGAGCGGCTACAGCGAGACTGCGAATACGGTTTGCTTCTCGATACCGAAGCCAAGCTTTCACGAACTGGCGGAGGCGAGAGAGCAACTGATCTCGAACTTTGCCGATCACGAAGCGCGCAACGAGGCCGAAATACTGTTGCGCGCCGGAGACTAACCGACATGGGAAATGTTCAGTTCCATAGCGAATCGTCGGCGCGGCGCTTCGGCGGGACGCCGGAGGATTATGTGGCGATCCACAAGTTCTTCGACCAGTCCAAGCTCTACATCGCGGACTGGCGCCACAGGGCGCTTCTACACAACACGTTCGGGATCGCGCTGGCGGAGCAGCTCTTCGGCGATCTTTACAAGCGCCCCTCGGATGGGAGGCCGGTCGCGACACGCACCGTCGCGGAAGTGCACATCCTCGAAGATATGCAGGCGATCCTTACGCCCGGCGAGTTCCTGCGCGAGATGCCGATCCGCAGATGGATGAACGGGCTCACGCTCGAGCAACGGCGGGCGGCGCAAACGCTTCGGATTCCCGAGCGGGAAGTGGCGGGCGAAGCCGTCCAGGCAAAGGAGACGGATGAATGAGGGGCATCAGATTGCGCCTGGCGTGCTCGTGAATGAGTACGACCTTGACGCAAGGTTCACCAGAGGATCGCTCGAAGGTCTCGCGGTCGGAGTTCGCGATGCGGTCTGGAAGCACATCGAGCTTTTTGAGTCGGCCGACCTAATCAAAGTCTTCGTCGGCGGCAACCGCAAGAGGAGCCTCGACCCGCCGCTCGAAGTCGCAGTGGTCAATCAGGCGCGGTCTTCCACGGTGGCCATGCCGCCAGAGCTCGAACGCGCGCTGCGCTCGGCGCGATCGCGGAATCTGCCTGCGGCGGAAAACTCCCTGTGGGACTGCACCTGCGCGGTCTATTGCGACCAGTCGCACGGAGAGGGGCGAATCGAGTTGCGTATTCTCAAGCCAACCTTCCATGAGATGGCGGCGGTTGCGGCGTAGAAGACCGGCCGCGAGGGTCTCTGCGCCGGTGAAAGAGCACTATCGAGTCGATGGCGGAACGCCCAGCTTTCGCAGACGGTTCTTTCGTTTGGAGGTCAGGCCTTCGCCCGAGAGCCGGGCCATTTCGAGGATTCCGTAGATGACCTGGCCCTGGCCAATGAGCCTTACGGCTACCGCGTCAGCCTCGTACTCGGGAGCGTTTGTGAAGGTGAGCCATGAAAAGTAAAGCGCGGCGGCAAAGAACAGCGTGGTCCAGAGAAGTTTCACGAGCAACGGCAGATGCGCGGCGTGGACGGCTCCGAAAACTCCCGGCGCCGAGCAGAGCAGCACGACCGAAAGAGCAATCGCCTGCCGCCGCGAGTGGCCTTTGGCGACATGTCCAAGCTCGTGCGCCAGCAGGTAGCGCCTGACTTCGGCTGGATGGCGCAACGCCCCATCCGCGACCACGATGGTTTTGAACCAGGCCCAGGCCGCGGGCTTCGAGCCCCAGGCAGAGGGGAGCCAGACCGGAGCGAAGCGGCCCCTTTTGACTATAAGGGATGGTCTGCGGATCTTCAGCTCGGCCACGAACCTGTCGAGATCCGCCTGCCATACGCTCAGCATGAATTCGTCCCGCTGAGTCACATTTTAGGGCAGATCACTAATACCTAACTAACCCGGCCAGGAACGCATGGAATGGAGATGGCAATGTCCAAAGTGACCTACATCGGCGCGGATCAAGAGTTCGGCGAGGCAAGCGTCTTTCGGTTCCGCGAAGGTATCGACCCTGCGCGGGGTACACAACTCAATCCGCGCTTCGACCTGCGTCGGCACAGCCCCACGGGATTCGCCTGGGGATACGGAGGAAGCGGCCCAGCCCAGCTGAGCCTGGCTATCCTCGCGGACCTTCTTGGGAACGACGAGCGTGCCCTTCGCCTCTACCAGGACTTCAAGTTCAAAGTGATCGGACGGCTGCCGCAAGGCGAGCGATGGATTCTGACGGAGAGGGAAATTAACGAAGCAGTGGCCGGGATCGAGCGTGAACACGGCTGGATCTGGCGTGAAGATGCCAGGGCATACGAGGACCAGTCACTCACACCGGATTGCGGCTGGGCGGACGGAGTAGAAAACGTCGGGCAGTTAGGACCCGCCAGCCCCGCGCTTGGGGTGGGCGTCGATTCCCAAAATTAGTAAGTCCACCTCACAACTGATTACCGGGAGGACCACGGCGATGGACTTTGTCTTCCATGACGGCGGCCGTGCGGCTGCCGGCTTCAAAGGCGAGACCGGAGACTGCGTCACGCGCTCGATCGCGATTGCGACGGGCAAATCCTACCAAGAGGTTTACGACGCGCTGAACCGGCTCGCGCAAACCGAGCGCGTCGGCAAACGCAAGACCAAACGGTCGAGCAGCCGCAATGGCGTGTTTCGGCAGACTTACCAACGCTATCTCGAATCGCTCGGCTGGCGCTGGACCTCCATCATGTCCATCGGCTCCGGCTGCCAGGTTCATCTTCGGGCTTCGGAACTGCCGGCGGGCCCATTGCTCGTTAAGGTGTCGCGTCATCTCACTGCGGTCATCGACGGAGCCCTCTACGACACGCACGACTGCTCGCGTGGAGGGAAGCGTTGTGTCTATGGCTATTTCTCGCGTCCCTGATCGCTTTCTTATCAGCTTCAACCTCTCAAGGATGTCCAATGAAACCTTCGAAACTGTATGAAGCGCTTCATGCGCTGATCGGCGAACGAGTGCCCTTGCACATCTGGGGCGCATGCGGCGTCGGGAAATCCCAGATCGTCGCCCAGGTCGCCAACGATTTGGACTACGACTTTCTCGATGTGCGGGCAGTCCAGCTCGATCCGGTCGATCTGCGCGGCCTGCCTCGCATCGCTGCGGACCAGACTGAGTGGGCGCCGCCCAAGTTCCTTCCCAGCGGCGGCAAAGGCATCCTCTTTCTCGATGAGCTGACCTCCCCGCCGCAGATGACGCAGGCGGGCTGCTATCAGCTGGTGCTCGACCGCAAGCTCGGCGAGTATGCGCTGCCCGAGGGCTGGGTGGTTATCGCTGCCGGGAATCCCGCATCGGAGCGCGGCGTCCATTTCGCCATGCCGCGGCCGTTGCGCAACCGGTTCGTGCATCTCGAACTTGAACCCGATCTCGGCGACTGGTGCAGGTGGGCGGTCAAGGCTCAGGTCCGTCCCGAGATCATCGCGTTCCTTCGCTTCAAGCCGGATCTGCTGCATACGGCCGATGCCACCTCGGACGCCAATGCCTGGCCCACCCCGCGTTCCTGGGAGATGGCCTCGCAGGTGCTTTGCGGCATCGCCCGCCGGCAGAAGGCACAGCTTCTGTCGGGAACCAGCGAATTCGAGGCGCAGCTCCTCGATGGAACGGTGGGGCCGGCAGCCGCCACGGAGTTGGTCGCTTTCCTCCGATTGTTTCGCCAGCTGCCGTCGATCGACGAGATTCTGCTGAATCCGTCGACGGCCGCGATTCCAACCGAGCCTTCCGCGCAAATCGCAATCGCCACAGCCCTGGGCAAAGTCCTGAGCGACAGCTCCGTGGGCAGAGGGCTCGCCTATCTCGACCGGATGCCGACCGAGATGCGGGTGATGGCCATGCGCGACGCGGCGGCGCGGGACACCGCCATTACGCACACTCCGGAGTTCGTTCGCTTCGGAGTGGAATGCCGGGAGGTCATTCTATGATTACCGAAAAGGCAATGCTCGCCGCCGTCCATATCAGCATCTGGACGGCCATCAAACACGACCGCAAGGTCAGCCGGGACGTAGCCAATCAACACGGAGCGCACCAGGGCGCGGGCCGCTACAACAAGCAGCTCCTGCGCGGTGCCGACAAACTGGAAGAACTGCGCACGCTGGCCGGGCAGATCAGGCAGTACTTCTACAAGATCACGCTGCCCTGGTCGGACGAAGGGTTTCGCCTCCTGCCGTCCAACTTCTACTTCGACCTCATGGCGCGGATGCGCGAGTTCGAGGCCGGCTTCGAGCAGGGCGTGGATGGCTTTCTCCGCGTCTATCCCCAGTACATCGAGCAGGTCAAACCGGAGTTGAACGGGCTCTTTCGGGAAGAGGACTACCCCTCCGCGGATAAGCTGCGGAAGAAATTCGGCGTCAAGCTCGAAGTTCTGCCCATTCCGTCCGGCGCGGACTTCCGTGTGCAGATGTCGGCCGAGGAGCAGGCGCGGGTATCGCGAGAGATCGCCAACGTCCGCGAGTCCCTGATGCGCGGAACCGAAGACCTCTGGAGACGCCTTCGCGAAGTCGTCTCGCACATGGTCGACCGGCTCAACGAGCCGGAGTCGCGCTTCCACGCCACCCTGGTCACAAACGTCCTGGATATGGTGGAGATCCTGCCGAGGCTAAACGTCAATGCCGACCCGGACCTCAACCGCTTCGCCGAACAGGTCAAGGAGCGGCTGTGCAACCACTCGGCTAAGGATCTCAAAAAGCATGACCTGCTGCGCGTGACGACCGCGGCCGACGCAGCCAACCTCGTTGCGGAGATGGACGGCGTACTGCGTGGCAGAGAAGCGACGGGAGCTTCTGCGATGCCGACCGCCGACGACATTTTCACTCGCATGTCAGCGTACATGGGGGCGCCCGCGGCCGCATGAAACAAGAGACGCCCGCCTCGCTTCGCATCCAAAAGGCGCGCACCGCACTGGTGCTCGACCATCCTTTCTTCGGCTCGCTGCTGTTTCGCCTGAAGGGTCATGAGAGCCGGTCCGTCAAGACGATGGCTACGGACGGCACTTCGCTCTATTGGAATCCCGAGTTCGTTGAAACCCTGAACGCGGCGACGCTGGCCGGGACTCTGGCTCACGAAGTGATGCACCCGGCCCTTCATCATCATGTGCGGCGTTCCGGACGCGATCCGAAGCTGTGGAATCAGGCCTGCGACTACGCCATCAATCCCTTGCTCATCGACGCCGGGCTCAGCCTGCCCGAAGGCGTCCTTCTCGACGACCGCTTCCGGGGGATGAGCGCCGAACAGATTTACAACCTGCTTGAGGGAGAACCGCAGACGGAAAAAGGCACCGGCAACGAAGACGGAGAGGACGGAACCGGAGTTGGTGGCCCGAGCGATGAGCCGTCGTCGCAAGGCGATTCGGAGAAGCTGTCCGCTCCTGAGACAGAAGGCGGAATCGGCCAGGTCCTCGATGCACCTGTTGGGGACGAGGAGACCCCAGGCATAGAGGAACAGGCGCGAGAGTGGAACGTCGCCGTCAGCCAGGCCATGACCGTGGCGCGGCAGGCGGGAAAGGTCCCGGTGGGGCTTGATCGAACTCTCGAAGGCGCGGCGGAGGCCGCAGTCGACTGGCGTGAACTGTTGCACCGGCTGTGGTCGGAGACAAATCCATCCGACTATAGCTGGATGCGGCCGAATCGCCGGCATCTCTGGATGGGGCTCTACCTGCCCGGCGTGATTCGCGAGGGTGTTGGCGAGGTCGCCATTGCCGTCGACTGCTCCGGCTCGGTCAGCCCGCGGCAATCGCGGCTGTTTGAGGCCGAGGCACGCTCGATTCTTGAAGGGCAGCGCCCGGAGCGGGTCTACGTTCTCTACTTCGACGCGGCGGTTCACAGGGTAGATACCTACGAAGCCGGACGGCGGATCGACCTCAACCCGGTGGGCGGGGGAGGCACGGAGTTTGGGCCGTGCTTCGAGTGGCTCGACCAGCGCGGCATACGGCCGCAGAGCCTGGTCTTTCTAACCGACCTTTACGGGTCATTTCCGGAATCTGCTCCCTCCTACCCTGTGCTGTGGGCTTCGACCGGAGGCCGCGAAGCGCCGTTCGGCGAAGTCATTCCCATGCAGGCGGCCTAAGCCCGCGAAGCCGGGATCCGACTGCGCTTTCGATCCGTTTGCGCGAACCCGGCACTTGCGGCCGTCGAGCGGCGGAAGCGCCGATTGATTTTGGCTGGCAAGGTGGTTCTCTATGGACCGGACATATCGCATTTTCACGGACGGCTCCGCGATTGGCAACCCCGGGCCAGGAGGGTGGGGCGCGGTTCTGATCGAGGGAGACAGACGTTGGGAGATGTCGGGCGCGCGTCCCTGGACAACGATCTCCGAGATGGAACTGCTCGCCCCGCTTCAGGCTCTTCGCTCGCTGACGGACCGTGGCCGAATCGAACTCTACTCAGATTCCGAGTACCTGATCTACGGTATGCGCGCCTTTGTCTTCCATTGGCAGCGCCACGGCTGGCGCAACCGGCGCGGGAGCGAGGTGCAGCACCGCCAGCTGTGGGAGGCGTTGATCGCGTTGAATGTGCGTTTTCGCATCCGCTGGACCTGGATCAGAGGGCACAACGGGCATCCAGACCAGAGCCGCGCCGACGCGCTGGCCTATCAGGCTGCCCGCTCTCTCTGGGCGCAGGAACGAGCCGCAGCTTGACGCCAGCAGAAAACTTCGCATCTTGGCAGGAGGAAAATCACCGATGGCTTCAATAGCGGAAGCAAGCTCGTTGTTTGAGATCGACATGGAGCTGGATACGTTGCTCGAAGAGATTGAGGAGCAGGCTGCGGCGGAGGGCCAGTCCTCCGAAGACTTGATCGCCCGGTTTCAGCAATTCTGCGAGGCGCACGGCGAAAAGGTGGACCGGATCGGACGGTTCCTTCGGATGATGGAAGCCCGCGAACAGTTCTGCCGCAGCGAGGCCGCACGGCTCTCGGACCGGGCCCGCGCCGCGGCGGGCAAGGTGGAACGGACCAAGAGCATGGTCCTCTACTACCTGTTGGGCCATAACCTTCAGAAGATCGAGGGCCAGCAGTTTACGTTGCGGGCCCAGAAGAATAGCCAGGACTCGGTGCGGATCACCGACCAGGCGGCAGTGCCGATGTGCTACTGCCGGGTTGAGGCACGGATCGACGGGGTCAACTGGGAGAAGGTGCTCTCGTTGTTGCCGGATGAAGTCGCCAAGACCCTGGAGTCATCCATCCAAAGGACACAGCCAGACAATGACGCCATTAAGGCGGCGGTGGCACAGAACGAGGTGGTGCCGGGAGCCGAGGTGAGGAGGGGAACGCACCTGCGGGTGGCATGAGAGCGAATCGTCATCCTTACTCTAAGAATCCCGGCTATCTAAATGATCTGGAATCCCTTACTCTGTCTGGCTACAATGAATCATCATCTTCTTCGTGTCTCATGACGGCGCCGTAGAGCACGCCCTGTTCGGGGAAGCCTGAATGCCTGACCCACGGGACTTACTAATCTGCCTTCTTGATTACATCAAGGAGCAAGCCAAGCAGATCAATCCGGCGGCATATCGAGTGGCGATCGCGAAGGGCTTCCAGCGCCAGCGCGACGACATCGCCGGTTTGCCCGGCGTCGAATTCGACATCAAGGTGGCGGGCGACCACGTCTGGCTGTGAATTCCCAGGCTGGTCGCCGAGCCACCTCCTGCTCCCCAGCCCTCCCATAAGGAATTGCTCCGCTTCAGCCTCGATCCCAACGGACCCCCTCCGTCCATTGACGACGCAGCCCTGGCAAGGCAGATCAGCCAGAGAATTCAATCTCACATTGAGCATACGCGCATGAGTCTAAGTTGATGATCTCTTTGGTCCCGATTCTCAGTTCAACGACTGACAAAACGCCCGACCTGGGCTGCGAGGAGGCGGCATGTTTCTCTGCCAGCCATTGCTCGACGTTCTCATCGGCCGCGAGATCGAGGAGATTGATTCTTTCATTCAGACCCCATCATGGAACGATCTTCCCGAACCTGCGTCGATTTCTGGGATGACGCAGGCTGTCGATCGCGTCCTCTCCGCAGTCCGGGAGAAACGGCGAATCACGGTCTTCGGGGACTACGACTGCGATGGAATCCTCGGAACTCACATTTTGCGTTCGGTTCTGGCTAGCCTTGGCGTTCCAGCATTGGCGTGTCTGCCGCACAGAGACGAGGGATATGGCCTCAGTTCCTGCGCCGTCCACAGATTCTCCATGAGCGGCACCGACCTGCTGATCACGGTAGACAACGGCATCAACGCGCGGCAAGAGATTTTGCTCGCGCAGCGGCTGGGCATCGATGTGATCGTCATCGACCATCACCGCATTCAGGAACAGGCGAAGACAATCGCCGTTTGGTCGCAGGAGTTCTGCGGCGCGGGCCTTGCGGCCCTGTTCGCTATTGCTTTAGCTCGTCGAGCCGGCTGGAAGGACAAGCGAGTCGAGGTTCTGCGGTCAGCGGTAAGCCAGTATGCTGCAATCGCTTCGATTGCCGATTGTGTTCCGCTGCTCCACGGGACTCGGACCCTGGCACGATTGGGAATGCGCGAGCTCGGTCACGCCGAGGATTGTGGCCTTCGAGAGCTACTGCGGGTCTCCTGTGCCGACCCGGCGAACCCCGATTCGAACGACCTGGCATTCGGGGTCGCGCCACGCATCAATGCCGCCGGAAGGATCGACCATCCGGCACGCGCGCTGTCGGTCTTCGAGGCGGCGAGGGACGAGGATGCGGCACGCAGGAGCGTCGAGAGACTGGATCAGCTCAACCAGCAGCGGCGCCAACTCGTAGCAGGGCAGTTTGAGGGACTGTGCGTGAAGATCCCGCAGCCAGCCCCACCCACTCTGGTGCTTTACCGGGAGGCCTGTCCCAAAGGCATTGCCGGCCTGCTCGCTGCCAAATGCGTCGAACGCTTCAGGGTGCCAAGCATTGTGCTGGCGCCGTCGATGGAACCGGGTCTCGCGGTCGGATCGGGCAGGAGCGTGGCTGGTTTCGATATGGCGAACTCGCTTGAACAGTTCCGTGGATTCTTCAAACGTTTCGGCGGCCATGCCCAAGCTGTCGGACTGACTATGCCTATCGGCCAGATTGAAGCATTCGCCAGAGAATTGACCTCCTTCGTTGGCAGTCTCAATTTGGATCGCAACCATGAGATCCGTGAGGACGCGGAACTGGTGCTGGCCACGGCGGGCAAGCACTTCGATGAGCAGCTCGCGCTGCTCGAGCCGTTCGGCGAAGGAAACCCGGCCCCTATATTCCTGTTGCGCGGAATCGAGATTGTCAGCGTCAAGAACCGGTGGGTACGGATCAGGCAGGGGAGGTTTAGCCTCGAAGCTCTGTGCTGGGATATTGCTCCACAGGTCGGGATGCGCGGGAGCTGCCTGATTGAGTTTTGTGGCAAGCGACGTGTTTTGAAGAGTTTCAGGGAAGGGGATCGGCTCGGTTCCAGGGCTATTTGACAGAGTTTGGGTTCCGTGGGAAAACAGACCCCGAAGAGGGGCAAAGTCATGCAGAACCCAACCACGGACATTCAAGAAATGATCAAAGAGTTGAATCGATTTC
>Ga0335075_10018593_pt1 | contig 10301 bp, 11 predicted proteins | sample Lox_Sample_24_FD_206723 | JGI IMG/M metagenome (GOLD analysis project Ga0335075, IMG submission 206723) | Soil microbial communities from Loxahatchee National Wildlife Refuge, Florida, United States - Lox_Sample_2.4 | ecosystem: Environmental > Terrestrial > Soil > Wetlands | place: USA... | reverse complement strand
TGGAAAGTGCTGTGGACAGAACAGCCACAGCGGCTGTTGATAACTTAGGCGCCGCTGACTTCGATGCCCACCGAGGCGGTCACCTCGGGGTGCAGCCGGACCTGGACCTTGTACGTGCCGGCCGCCTTGATCGGGTCCGGCACGAAGATCTTCCTGCGGTCGATCTCGGGTCCTCCGGCGCTGCGCACCGCCTCAGCGATGTCGGTGGCGCCCACGGAGCCGAACAGCCGGCCGTTCGCGCCGGCCCGCCGCTTGAGCCGGACGTTCAGCCGCTGCAACTGGCCGGCGACCGCCTGCGCGTCTTCGAGGGTGCGGATCTCACGCGCCGCGCGGGCCCGCTTGATCAGGCCTACCTGCTTCTCCGCGCCGCGCGTCCACGAGATCGCGAACCCACGGGGCAGCAGGTAGTTGCGGCCGAAGCCCGCGGCCACGTCAACCACGTCGCCAGGCGTGCCGAGGCCATCGACCTCCTGGGTCAGGATCAGCTTCATGCGAGACATTGGTCAGTTCCTCCCTGGCCTTAGCGAGCCGTGCTCGTGTAGGGGAGCAGCGCCATCTCGCGTGCGTTCTTGATCGCGGTCGCGACGTCACGCTGGTGCCGGGTGCAGTTCCCGGTGACCCGGCGCGCGCGGATCTTGCCGCGGTCCGAGATGTACTTGCGCAGGAGGCCGGTGTCCTTGTAGTCGACGTAGCTGATGCGTTCCTGGCAGAAGACGCAGACCTTCTTCTTAGGCTTGCGAACTGGAGGCTTCGCCATCGTGGTGCTCCTTAGGAGAGCCCCGCGTGATGCGGGGATGGTCGGGGTTAGTGCTTACTGCTGTTTAGAAAGGCGGTTCGTCGGAGTAGCCACCGCCGCTGGCGTCGGACGCCCACGGGTCCTCGTTCCGGCTGCTACCGCCGGAGGACCCCTGGCCGCCGCCATAGCTGCTGCCGCCGCCGCCCCGGTTGCCGCCGCTGAACCCGCCTTCGCCGGTACCGCGGCTTGCCCGGTTGACCTTGGCGGAAGCGTTCTTCAGTGACGGGCCGACGTCGTCGACCTCGACCTCGTAGACGGTGCGCTTCTCGCCTTCCTTGGTCTCATAGTTCCGCTGCCGCAGCCGGCCGGTCACGATGACCCGCATGCCGCGCTGGAGGGACTCGGCGACGTTCTCCGCCGCCTGCCGCCACACGTTGCAGCTGAGGAAGAGGCTGTCGCCGTCCTTCCACTCGCCCGTGGCGTTGTCCCGCATCCGGGGCGTCGAGGCGACACGGAAGGTCGCGACCGGCTGACCGGATGGGGTGAATCGGAGTTCCGGGTCGGCGACGAGGTTGCCGACGACCGTGATAGGGGTGTCTCCTGCCGCCATGGTGGCGCTCCCGGTCCTAGCAGAACTAATGGGTGGATGAGGCTAGCGGTGCTCTGGCCGCAGAACCTTGGTCCGCAGCACGCCCTCGTTGAGGTTGAGCTGGCGGTCGAGTTCCTGGACGGTGCCAGGATCGGCGGTCAGGTCGACAACGGCGTAGATGCCTTCCGGCTTCTTGTCGATCGGGTAGGAGAGCCGACGCTTCCCCCAGATGTCAAGCTTGCCGACCTTGCCGCCATCGGTGGTCACGACCTTCAGGAACCCCTCGAGCGACGGCTGGACCGTCCGCTCCTCAAGGTTCGGGTCGAGAATGATCATGATTTCGTAGTGGCGCATTCGCGCCCCTCCTCTGGACTAACGCGGTCACGACCTTCGTGACAGGAGGCTTGGCGGGTTCATAGTCCCCGCCCGCAGCCACTAACGATACCAAGGCCCACCGACAATCTGAGCCAGAACCAAACCCTGGAGGCCGTTCACAGACGGCGAAACCGGGGAACATCGGTGGTGAACCCATACGATGGATTCCCCCGGGAGGTCGTCATGGCAGGCACCATCAGGACCGGCGGGCCAGGGCGCATTCCGCGCCTGAACCTCAACTCCGACGGTCGGCCGCACCCGCTGCTCAACGTCGCGAGCATCTCCATCCTGATCATCGGCCTGTTCTCGTTCGCGATCGGCCTGTTCCTCAGGACCGGCCCGAGTGGCCTGCACGTATGGGCGATCATCGCCGCGATCACGGGACTCGCTGGCCTGTTGATCGGCCTGTTCCTCCAAATGATGTCGGCCACCCGCGAGGAGCGGGTCATCATCGTCACCGGGATCATCGCTTCCTTCGTCGGGCTCGCCCTCGGCCTCGCCCACGGCGGTTTTAGCTAGACCGCAACCCGGGGAACACCGCGACCGCCAGCGGGCTAGGCTGACGGCATGATGCGGATCGGCGGGCATTTCCACTCTGATAACCCACTGGAGGAAGCCGTCGCGTGCGGTGCGCGCGTGGCGCAGTTCTTCCTCGGTGACCCGCAGGGCTGGAAGGGGCCCGTGATCCCCGGCGGCGATCCCGGCGCGGTCCGCGACGCCTACGCGGCGGCCGGGGTCGACGTCTACATTCACGCGCCGTACGTGATCAACGTGGCGTCCACCAACAACCGGATTCGCATCCCGAGCAGGAAGTTGCTCGACCAGCAACTGAAGGCCGCCGCCGCGATCGGCGCGAAGGGCCTCATCGTGCACGGCGGGCATGTTACCGGCGACACGGATCCCGCCGCCGGCGTCGCGAACTGGGTGAAGGCGATCGAGCAGATCGAACGGCCGCTGCCGATGCTCATCGAGAACACCGCCGGCGGCAACGGCGCGATGGCCCGCTCGCTCGACGCGATCGCCCGGCTATGGGAAGGGGTCAGCGCGGCGGCAGAAGCCGGTTCGGCAGAAAGCCGTGAAGTAGGCTTCTGCCTCGACACGTGCCACGCCAACTCCGCCGGCATCGAGCTCGCCGAGGCCGTCGACCGGGTCAAGGCGATCACCGGCCGGATCGACCTGGTGCACTGCAACAACTCACGCGACGAGTTCGGCTCGGGCGCGGACCGGCACGCCAACTTCGATTCTGGCACGATCGACCCGCAGGCGCTCCTCGACGTGGTCCGCGCGGCCGGCGCTCCCGTCGTGTGCGAGACGCCCGAGGCCGGACTCGCCGCCGACATCGTCTGGCTGCGAGAGCGAATCGCGGATTAGCCCGCCGCCGCCTCGGCCGGGTGCCTGATGACGCGGCGCCAGGTGACGGCGAGCCGGTCGGGCGCCTGGTCAAGGACACCGCCGGCCGGGTCGTCATTGACGCCGGACGCCCGCACCCGGTCCCGTTCCGGCAGCAAGATATCCACCACGACCGTGGCCGAGAGCAGGGCCAGCGTCGCCAGCCGCGCGCTGAGGATGACGAAATACCAGCCGGTCGTGACGCCGCTCGGCGGCTGGTAGAGGTAGACGAAATAACCCCAGATGCCGAGGAAGTAGGCCACCTCGGCCAGCTGCCACAGGACGTAGGCCCAGATCCGTGGCCGGGCGAGCACGGCGAGCGGCACCAGCCAGATCACGTACTGCGGCGACCACACCTTGTTCAGGATGAGGAACGAGGCGAGCAGCAGCAGGCAGATTTGCGGCAGTCGCGGCCGACGGGGCGCCGCGAGCACGAGGACGGCGATGAGCACGCAGGCGACCGCGAAGGAGCCGGACGTGATGAGGTTCAGCTCACCGAGGGAGGAGTTGCCGACCACCGGCACGTGGTAGTTCTCGAACAGGTACCAGACCGAGCCCCAGTCGGCGCCGCGGTCCCGGCTGAACGCGTAGAACTCGGCCCACCCGGAGGTCGCGGTCAGCGCGACGGGCAGGTTGATCACGAGCCAGGCGATCAGCCCGCCCGCGAACGCCTTACCGAACTCGCGCAATTTCCCCGCGCGCAGGCACAAGAGGAACAGCGCGCCGAAGAACATGAGCGGGTAGAACTTCGTCGCGACGGCGAGGCCGAGCAGCACCCCGGCGAGCCATGGCCGGCGGGCCGCCCAGGCGGCGAGGCCGCAGGCCGTGAGCGCCATGGCGAACATGTCCCAGTTGATGTACGCGGCCAGGATGAGCCCGGGTGACAGGGCGACCATCAGGGCGGCCTTCCAGCCCGCGCCGTCTCCCTCCCGGTGGGCCGTGGCCGCGGTCGCCAGCACCCCGACGAGGAGGCAGACCGCCAGCATCAGGACCGTCACGTTGTAGAAGTCCTTGCCGCGGGCGGCGACGTCGGCGACCGAGTGCACCGCCCACGCCGCGGCCTCCATCATCCAGCCCATCAGGACCGGGTACTCGACCGGGTGCCCGTAGTAGGGCACCTTGCCGGCCGACAGTCCCTCCGTGTAGTAGAGCGGGTAGATGTCGGTGTAGCAGGCATCGCGGAACTGGCCGGTGAAGCTGTTCCATGCGCCGCCGGAACTGCATGGCAGCTTCTCCGCGTAGCCGAGCAGCGCGGCGACCACCGACGCGGCAATGCCCGCGCCGATAAACGCCGGATACCGGTACCGCACTGCCGCGCCCCCGCTCCTGATGTCTGCCTCCTGGCCTTATTTTGCCTCGCCCGCGCGCTGCTTGCGCCTCCGCCGCCGTGAGATCGTCGTCCACAGCAGCGAGCCGGGCAGCAGCAACAGCCCGCCGCCGACGGCGAGGCCTCCTTGAGCGGCGCTCGTCGTCGGGGTCGTGCTGTCGTTGTTGGTGTTGCCGCTATCGCTGTTGCCGTCACAGGTGTAATTGCCGTTGTCGTCGTAGGAGCAGGTTGGCGTGGGTGTCGCCGTGCTCCCGTTGCCGCTGCAGGTGTAGTTGCCGTTGTCGTCGTACGAGCAGGACGGGGACGGCGTCGCGGTGCCGCCGGTGCACGTGTAGTTGCCGTTGTCGTCGTACGAGCAGGACGGCGACGGGTTGGCGCCGTTGTCGTCGCAGTTCTGCTGCCCCTGGTACTGGCAGTTGTTGTTGTCGTTCTGCGTCGGGCAGGTCTTGCCGCTGATCTTCTTCTTGTGGCCGTTGACCGTGCAGGTGACCGTGGGCTTCGCCTTGGTGACCGGGCCGAGCAGGTTCCACGCCGACCCGGTGAAGGCCGGGCTGGTCGAGAAGAGCGTCGGATCCGGCGAGAACTCCGCCTCGGCGAAGGTGTTCCAGATCTTCGCCGGCCAGTAGCCACCGAAACCGCCGCCGCCGAGCATCGACAGGTTGTTGGGATAGTTGTCGGCCTGCGAGACGGTGAACATGCCCACCACGAGGGTGTACTGCGTGGTCGAGCCGATGAAGAAGCCCGCGTGGGAGCTTGAGGTCGTTCCGGTCTTGCCGATGACCGTGCCCGGTGTCTGCTGGCCGTAGGTGACCGTCTGGGCGGCTGTACCGTCGATGGTCGTCTGCTCCATCGCGTACTGCACCTGCGCGTCTTCGCTTGGACTCAGCACGGTGTGCACAGCGAATCGCGGCATCTGCTCACTGCCGTCGCTCTGCTGCCAGTACTTAATGATGTGCGCCTGGTGGTACAGGCCGTTGTCGGCGATCGTGGCGAGCATCTGGGTCTGCTCATTGACCGTGAGCGGGGCGATGCCGAGGGCCATACCGGAGTCACCGATGTAGCTGTGCAGTCCCGATCCGCCGTCGGCGTACGAGTTCAGGTTCACGCCGAAGTTACCCGCCATGGTGTAGATGTTGGCGGTGCCGACCCGGTGCGCCAGGTCACTGAACCCGGTGTTCGAGGACTGGGCGAGCGCGTCCTGCACGTTGTCGGAATAGGCCGGGGCGCCCGAGACCGTGCCAACGTCCTTGCCGATCAGCTCGCCGGCGTCGTTCTCGACCTTTTCCGCGCCAGAAACGGAGCAGCCGTTGTTGAGCCCGGGCAGTTCGTAGACCGACTCTGTGATCGGCGTCGAGTAGGTCACGGGCGAGTCAGGCGCGATGCACTCGTAGGGGCTTGTGTCCATGGTGCTCGTCTTGACGTTCATGCCTTGGTTCACCGCGGTCGCGAGCACGTAGGGCTTGAATGACGACCCGACCTGCTCCCTGGTGTAGACGGCCGTGTTGTCCTGGCAGTCCGGCGCCGCGCACACCCCCTTCGCGGTCATGGTCTGTCCCTTGCCCGGGTACTCCGCGAGGATCTGGCCGGTCTTCGGGTCCTGCAGCTCGGCACCGACGAGCGCCCAGGACGGAAGAGATGTCACCGTGGCGCCGGAGGTTTCGCTGATCGACTGCGAGTTCAGGTTCTGGCTGACCGCGCTGTACATCTCCTTTTCCATCGAGCGGCTGATCGTCGTCACGATCTTCAGCCCGCCGGTCTCGAGTTGCTGCTGCGAGACGCCGTCGCCGCCGTCGGCGACGGGGCTGGTGAGCTCGCTCTCGACCTGCGACATAAGGTACGGAACCCACGGGGCGTTGTCATCGTCAGTGATCGACGCGCCCGACGCGGCGCCGTTCTTGTCGGTCAGCAGCGTGGGGAACTTCATCGTGCTCATCTGCGCCGCGGTGATGTACTTGTCGTCCACCATCTGCTGCAGCACATAATGCCAGCGAGTGATGAGGTCGGACCGGTACGACAGGAGCGGATAAGTCGACGGCTGCTGGAGGATCCCGCCGATGACCGCGTCCTGCGCGATGGTCAGCTTGGATACGGGCACGCCGAAGTAGGTCTCGGCGGCCGCCTCGACGCCGTAGGAGCCTTCCCCCATGTAGAGCAGGTTCAGGTAGTTGGTCAAGATCCACTGCTTGGATTTGGTCGCGGCCAGCTTCTGGGCGATGAAGATCTCCTTGATCTTCCTGCTCGCCGTCTGCTCGCTGCCAACGCCGTCGTAGTAGTTCTTGACAAACTCCTGGGTGATGGTGGAGCCGCCGTTGAGGTCGCCAGGGTCCGTCACGTCGTGGATGGCGGAGCGCACGATCCCCGTTGGCGAAACGCCGCCCTCGGTCCAGAAGTTCTTATCCTCGGCGGCGACGACCGCGTTCTGCAACTGCTGCGGAATCTCCGCGTAAGTAAGATCCTGCCGGTCGGTCGTGCCGATCGTGCCCATGACCGTCTTGCCGTCGGAGTAGTAGACCGTCGTGTTCTGGTAGTTGGCGGACGCCAGCGCGTCCGGGATCGTCGCGCTGCTCGCCATGTACTGATAAGAGCCGAAGATGGCGATCACGAAGAGCGCGAACACGCCGCCTGTGAGCGCGAGCGCCTTCTTCCACGTCCAGTGACGCCACCAGTTGCCCTTGCGCTTGCCGTTCGGGCCGAACGGCCCGCGGGGACCGCCGGGGCCGGCCGGGCCGCCGGGCCTGGCCGGGCCGCCTGGACCGCCGGGCCAGGTGGCACCGCCGGGCCCTGGACCGAAGGGGCTGCCTTGCCCCGGGCCACCGGGCACGGGACCCATGGGCGCGCCGTAACCGCCTGGACCGGCGGGGCCGCCGCCGTAGACCGACGTCGGGGCATTGCCGGGCTGGTAGGCGCCGACAGCCGTCGCGCCGATAGCCGTCGCACCGATGGCGGTCGCGCCCGCGGCGCCAGCCCCGGGCGCCTGCCCCGGCTGCGCGCTCGTGCCGTTCTCGCCCGGCTTGCTCTCCCAGCCCCTCCCGTCGGAAAAGTAGCTGTAGCCAGGCTCCGCGTGGGGGTCGCCGGCCGGACGGACCGCGCCCTGCACGCCAGTCTCGTAGTTCGAGTCGATGGACGAGTCACGCCAGGTACCGTCGTTGCCCCACCCCTCGGGCGCCGGGTACTGCGCGGCGGTACCGCTCGCGCCCTGTGCCCCGCCTTCGGCGCCCTGCCCGAAGGCGCCTAGCGCCTTGGCTCCCTGCTCGTCAGCTCCCCGCCCACCAGCGGGCCCGAAATGCGACCCGTCAAAGTCGTTGCTACTCACACGTCCTCGCAGTGGCTGTGAGCGCGCCTTTGTGTCCCGACCCTGGAGGGGATAAATGTCGGTGCCGTAGGCACGCCCGTGGCTGAAAAGGGGCGGAGCCAGGTCCCGCCGAACCCACACGTTACATGCCGGGATGAACCGTCCCGGCTAGTTCGGACGCACTCGGCGTCGCCGACCCGCGGGCGGTTCACCAGTCCCAAGCACGTACGACGTGGCGAGATGGTTCCAGCCACAACTCTGGCAGACCTCGACCACATACACCCGGAATTCGCCGTATTCGGCAGCCATCTCCATCAATTCAGGGGTTTTCTTGACCCTTCCCGCATACTGTCCGAGTTCGTCCCCATACACATAGGTGACGTGTGTGACATTCGTCTTACGGCAAATCGGACAGCGCTCCTCGGTGGGCTCACCGTGGTACTTGGCCGCGCGCAGCAGGTACGGGTGCGCGTCACAGGCATCCGCCACCGTGGTGTGGCCTGAGCGTACGGACGCGAGCGCGGCGCGCCGGGCAAGCGCGTAATCCACCACAGAGCGTCGAGCGGCTATGCCTGCCATGTCCCTCAGGGTACGACGCGAACCCCGCCCCATCGATACCCGTTCGCAACCTTGCAGCCCCCCGCAGGTGAACACCGGGTTGCTCGCCGGGGAACACTGGCCTATGCTGGGGGCCGTTACACCGATATATCGAACCGAGATATCGGGAAGAGATATCGTCTAGATACACACAAACCCTACCCACCGGGGGGATGCCGTGGGCCGGAACCGGAGCGCCGTCCTTGAGTTCGCCGTCCTCGGGCTGCTACATCGAACGCCCATGCATGGCTACGAGCTCAGCAAGCAGCTCAACATGCTGCTCGGCACGTTCCGCGCGCTGTCTTACGGCACCCTGTACCCGTGCCTGACCAAGCTGCACGCGGAGGGACTGATCACCAAGGAAGGTGACGAACCCGACAGCCAACGGCCAACCAGGTCACCCGGCAGGTCGAAGATCGTCTACCGGCTGACGGCCGAGGGCAAGGAGCGGTTCCAGGACCTGCTCACCGACTCGGGTCCCGCCGCCTGGGAGGACGACGAGTTCGGCGTCCACTTCGCGTTCTTCGGCCAGACCAGGGCCGACATAAGGCTGCGGATCCTGGAGGGCAGGCGGAGCCGGCTCGAAGACCGGATGGAAGGGCTGCGGGCGGCACTCGCCCGCACGCGCGAGCGGGTGGACAGCTACACGCTCGAACTGCAGCGGCACGGGCTCGAAGCCGTGGAGCGCGATGTCCGCTGGCTGAATGAGCTGATCGCCGAGGAGCGGCGGACAGAGGCAACAAGCGGTGCCGTGAGCGGACCCTACCCGCCAGCGGACCCGTCCGACATAAGTCCCGGAACAGATCGCGGAAGCGAGAAGGAGTCATCCTGATGGGTGCCAAGAAAGTGCGCGTAGCCATCGTGGGGGTGGGCAACTGCGCGAGCTCGCTCGTCCAGGGCCTCGAGTATTACAAGGACGCCGCGGACGACGTGCGTGTCCCTGGCCTCATGCACGTGCGGTTTGGCGACTACCACGTGTCGGACGTCGAGGTGGTCGCCGCCTTCGACGTGGACGCCAAGAAGGTTGGCCTGGACCTCAGCGAAGCGATCTTCGCCAGCGAGAACAACACGATCAAGTTCGCCGACGTCCCGCCGACCGGCGTGATCGTCCAGCGCGGTCACACGCATGACGGCCTCGGCGAGTACTACCGCGAGATCATCACCGAGTCCGACGACCCGGCGGTGGACGTGGTGGCCGCACTCAGGGAAGCCAACGTCGACGTGCTGGTCTCGTACCTGCCGGTCGGCTCGGAGCAGGCGGACAAGTTCTACGCGCAGTGCGCGATCGACGCCAAGGTCGGCTTCGTCAACGCGCTGCCGGTGTTCATCGCCTCCGACCCGGCGTGGGCGAAGAAGTTCGCGGACGCCGGCGTGCCGATCGTCGGCGACGACATCAAGTCCCAGGTCGGCGCCACGATCACGCACCGCGTGATGGCCAAGCTGTTCGAGGACCGCGGCGTCGAGTTGCTGCACACGTACCAGCTGAACGTCGGCGGCAACATGGACTTCATGAACATGCTGGAGCGCAAGCGCCTCCAGTCCAAGAAGATCTCCAAGACCCAGTCGGTGACCTCGCAGATCCCGCACGAGATGGCGAAGGCCGACGTGCACATCGGCCCGTCCGACCACGTGCCGTGGCTCAGCGACCGCAAGCTCGCCTTCGTGCGCCTGGAGGGCAGGTCCTTCGGCGACGTGCCGCTGAACCTGGAGTACAAGCTCGAGGTGTGGGACTCGCCGAACTCGGCCGGCGTCATCATCGACGCGCTGCGCGCCTGCAAGATCGCCAAGGACCGCGGCATCGGCGGCCCGATCACGTCGCCCAGCTCCTACTTCATGAAGTCCCCGCCAGTGCAGTACGGCGACGACGTCTGCCACTCCCTCGTGGAGAAGTTCATCGCGGGCGACGTCGACCGGTAGCTCGGGCGCCCTTCAAACCCTTAAGCCCTTAAGTCAAAACCTCAAGTCAAAACCTATGGGGTATGGGCTTGGGGTCCGG
>Ga0335075_10018592_pt1 | contig 10301 bp, 9 predicted proteins | sample Lox_Sample_24_FD_206723 | JGI IMG/M metagenome (GOLD analysis project Ga0335075, IMG submission 206723) | Soil microbial communities from Loxahatchee National Wildlife Refuge, Florida, United States - Lox_Sample_2.4 | ecosystem: Environmental > Terrestrial > Soil > Wetlands | place: USA: Florida... | reverse complement strand
GTGTCGGAAACCAGGGCGCGCTGCCGCTGCTGCGCCGCGGCCAGCCGGGACAGCATGTCGTTGAGCGTCAGCGCCAGCGACCGCACCTCGTCCCTGGCCTCCGGCACCGGCAGGTCCGCGGGCACGTCGGCGGTGCCGGTCACCCGGGCGGCGCCCCGCCGCAGCAGGTCGATCGGCCGCAGCGTGGACCCGACCGCCAGCCAGATCGCCCCGGTGAACAGCACGAACAGCAGCGGCGTCCCGAACACCAGCCCCTTCGCCACCACCGACAGACTGCTGCTCACGGAGCTGTACGGCACCGCGGCGATGACCAGGGAGCCGTCCGAAGCGCGCTCCGCGGTCGCCCGCAGCTGCGACGGCAGCCCGTACGCGGGCCCGTCGAGCAGCACCATCCCGCCGGTGTGCGCGCTGGCCGCCGCCTGCGCCGGGCTGAGCAGCGGCACCAGCCGGTCGGTACCCGGCGAGACGTCGGTGATCTGGCCGGACGCGCCGAGCACCTGGACGGTGACGTCAGGCGCCACCGGCACCGGCGTCGGCAGCCGGTTGGCGTCGATCAGCGCCACGACCCCGGCCGCGCCCTGCCGGGCCGTGTCGTCCACCGACCGGGTCAGCGTTCCCCGCAGCACGTTGAACAGCAGCAGGTCGGCGGCCACGAAGGCGACGACGAGCCCGAGCGCGGCGGTCATCGTCACCCGCGCGCGCAGCCCGCGCCGCCGCCACCACCGGACCAGCGAAAGGCCGGGCACCGCAGCTCAGCCGCCGTCCGCGTCGAGCAGGTAGCCGGCCCCGCGGACGGTCCGCACCGCCTGCCGCCCGAACGGCGCGTCGATCTTCCGCCGCAGGTAGCCGACGTACACCTCGACGATGTTCAGGTCCGCGATCTCGTCAGGGTCGTCCCACACGTGTGCGAGCAGCTCCGCCTTCGGCACGACCTGGCCGGCCCGCCGCAGCAGGTACTCGAGCAGCGCGAACTCGCGCGCCGTCAGCTCGACAGTCGCCGGACCACGCAGCACGACCCGCGCGGCCGGGTCGAGCGACAGGTCGCCCGCCCGCAGCACCGCCGGCCGCGGGGAGGCGCCGCGTCGCAGCAGCGCGCGCAGCCGCGCGGCGAGCACCACGTATGAGAAGGGTTTGGTCAGGTAGTCGTCCGCGCCGAGGTCCAGCCCGTCGGCCTGGTCGTACTCGCCGTCCTTGGCGGACAGGATGAGCACGGGCACCCAGTTCTCCTCGGCCCGCAGCTGCGCGCAGACCTTGTAGCCGGACAGGCCGGGCAGCATGATGTCGAGCACCACGCCGTCGTAGCCGCCCTCGCGGGCCATGTGCAGGCCGGTGACCCCGTCCAGCGCGACGTCTACGACGAACCCCGACGCCTCGAGGCCGCGTTTGACCGCGGCGGCCAGCCGCCGCTCGTCCTCAACGACAAGCACTCGCACGGATACAGTGTCCCTCAAAGCGGGTCATGCCCGTGTCCCGCTCTCAGCGCCCTCACAGCCGGTGTGCGGCACAGTTGGTCGTACGGGGCCGCTGGACCACGAGCGGCGGTAGCAAGGAACGGGTGAGGAGTATGCGAGTCAATCTGTCGAGGCGGGGCCGGTGGACGGTGCCAGCGATCGCCGTCGCCGTGACCGGCGGGGTCATCGCGGCCACGCAGATCCCGGCCGCGCAGGCATCGCCTGTACTGCCGGTCAAGACGCCTGGCCAGCTACTCGCCGAGATCAACCAGGACCAGAAGCTGCCGCCGCTGACCGGCACCGTGGTGGAGACGACCTCCCTCGGGCTGCCGCAGTTGCCGCAGGCCGCCAACCCGACGTCGCTGTCGTCGCTGCTCACCGGCTCGCACACGGTCAAGGTCTACTACCTGAACGCGCAGCACTTCCGGCTGTCGGTGCAGCAGCCGATGAGCGAGACCGACGTGATCAGGTCCGGGAACACCCTGTGGCTCTGGGAAAGCACGAGCAACTCGGTCACCGAGTACACCGCGCCCACGACGGCGCAGAAGCACATCGTGAAGAAGAAGCTGCCCACCATGCCGGCGCTCACGCCGCAGCAGGCCGCCAACCAGATACTCGCCGCGGTCGGCAAGACCACGCTGGTCAGCGTCCAGGACAACGTCTCGATCGCGAACGAGCCCGCCTACCAGCTGGTGCTTAAGCCGAAGGACCACAGGTCACTGGTCGGCCAGGTGGTGATCGCGGTCGACGCGAAGTACGGCATGCCGCTGCGGGTCCAGGTCTTCGCCAAGGGCGACGGCAGCCCGGCGTTCCAGGTCGGCTACACCCAGCTGTCCATGAACCAGGCGCCCGCCGCGGGCAACCTGAGCTTCACTCCGCCGCCCGGCGCGAAGGTGGACAAGGTCAACATGGCCGACAAGGCCGCGACCAAGACGGGCATGGCACCGTCCGCGTCGGACATGACCGGTTTCGGCACCTACGGCTCCGACTGGCTCACCGTAGTTTCGCTGCCGCAGAAAGACCTTCTTTCATCATTCGGAACGGGCGCACCCGGCTCTAACGCCCCAACCGCCCCATCGGCGGGGCCAGGCGGTCTCGGTGGCGACAGCCAGAAGATCATCGGCGCGCTGCTCGGCGCGGCCAAGCCGGTGTCGGGCACGTGGGGCAGCGGCACGCTGCTGCAGACCGGCCTGTTCTCGATCCTGATGACCGGCGGCGAGGTCTACATCGGCGCCGTCCAGCCGAGCGTGCTGTACGCCGCGGTGGGGCACACGTCCTCATGACAACCGAGACGCTGGCCATCTCGAGCGAGGGGCTGACCAAGCAGTTCCGCGGCCAGCTGGCGGTCGACCACATCGACCTGGCGGTGCCCAGGGGCGCGGTCTACGGCTTCCTCGGCCCGAACGGGTCGGGCAAGACCACCACGATCCGCATGCTGCTCGGCCTGGCCTACCCGACCAGCGGCACTGCCAGCCTCCTTGGCGTACCCATGCCGGACGGCACTGTCTCGGTGCTGTCCCGGGTCGGCTCGCTGGTGGAGGGCCCGGCGTTCTACCCGTACCTGTCCGGCTGGGACAACCTGGCCAGGTACGACGCGGCTGACCGGTCCGCGTCGCCGAAGTCGGCGGCGGCGCGGATCGGCCATGCCCTGGAGCGGGTCGGGCTGACCGCGGCGGCGAAGAAGCGGTACCGGAACTACTCGCTCGGCATGAAGCAGCGGCTGGCCATCGCGGCCGGCCTGCTGCGGCCGCGAGAGCTGATCATCCTGGACGAGCCCACCAACGGGCTCGACCCGCAGGGCACCCGCGAGGTCCGCACGCTCGTCAGGCAGATCGCCGCCGACGGGATCACCGTGTTCGTGTCCTCGCACCTGCTGGCCGAGGTCGAGCAGGTGTGCTCGCACGTAGGCGTGATGCGGGCCGGCCAGCTGGTTTTCCAGGGCTCACTGCCCGAGCTGCGCCACACGGGGGCGGCCCGCATCACGGTGCGGACGGCGGACGTGGCGTCGGCGGCCAAGGTGTTCGGCAAGCTGGGCCTCGTGGATCCGGCGCAGGGGGAGGACACGATCACCGCCGAGCTCGGCGCGACGCAGCCGGAGCTCATCTGCGCGGAGCTCGTGCACGCGGGCGTCGGGGTCCGCGGCCTGTCCGTCGAGTCACCGAGCCTGGAAGAGCTCTTCGTAGGCCTTACCGGGGAGGGCTTCGATGTCGACCATTAGCGAGGCGCCGGCCGCTCCCGCAGCAACGGACGGCGGGGAGCCAGCCGGGTACGTTCGAGGAAACCTGAGATTTTTCCTTAACGAGCTGCGGCTCCTCTTCTTCCGTCGGCGGAACCAGCTGCTGCTCGCCGTCGTGGTGCTGTTCCCGCTGCTGATCGGCATCGGGCTGAAGCTCGCGGCGCCTGGGTCCCACGGCGGGGAAGGCGGCGGGGGCGGGCCGGCCGCCGGGGGCGCGGCGTTCTTCAACCAGCTCGCGGGCAACGGTGTGTTTCTCACGTTCATCGCCCTGTCGCTGCTGCTGATCCTGGTGCTGCCGGTGGTGATGGCGGTGATTTCCGGCGACTCGGTGGCCGGCGAGGCGGGCTACGGGACGCTGCGTTACCTGCTCACGGTGCCGGCCGGCCGGACCCGGCTGCTGGCCGTGAAGTACCTGGCGATCGTGGTGTGGGCGGTGGTGGCCACGTTCGTCGTCGCGGTGGTCGCGCTGGTCGTCGGGGTGATCTTGTTCCCGGTCGGGCCGGTCACGCTGCTGTCGGGGACGACCGTGTCGCTAGGCGCCGGGCTGGTGCGGGTGCTGTTCGTGACGCTGTACGTCTGTGCCGCGATGGTCGCGCTCGGCGCGATCGGCCTGGCGATATCCACGTTCACCGAGCACGCGATCGGCGCGATCGCGGCCATCATGATCCTGGTCGTGGCCAGCGAGGTGGTCGACCAGATCCCGCAGTTCGCCACCGTCGCGCCGTACTTGCCGACGCACTGGTGGAACAGCTTCGACTCGCTGCTGCGCACGCCGGTGGACACCACGACGCTGTGGCACGGGATGGCGTCGTTCGCGGTGTACGCGGCGGTATTCTGCGCGATCGCGTGGGCGCGGTTCACGTCCGCGGACGTGACGAGCTAGCTGAAGTCGTCTTCCCAGAACTCGGTGACGCCGCGGCCGCCGCGGGTCTCGCTCTCCTGGGCGCGCAGTTCGACGCGCCGGATCTTGCCGGAGATCGTCTTGGGCAGCTCGGCGAATTCGATCCTGCGGATCCGCTTGTAGGGCGCCACCCGCTCCCGGCAGAAGGCCATGATGTCCCGCGCCAGGTCCGGGCCTGGCACGGCGCCGGGGGCGAGCAGCACGTAGGCCTTGGGCACCGCGAGCCTGATCGGGTCGGGGGAGGGGACGACCGCCGCCTCGGCGACCGCCTCGTGCTCGATCAGCACGCTTTCCAGCTCGAACGGCGAGATCCGGTAGTCCGAGGCCTTGAACACGTCGTCCGTCCTGCCGACGTACGTGATGTAGCCGTCGTCGTCCGAGGTCGCGACGTCACCCGTGTGGTAGTAGCCGTCGCGCATCGCCTCGGCGTCGCGCTCGGCGTCGCCGAGGTAGCCGGTCATCAGCCCGAGCGGCCGGTCGCTGAGGTCCAGGCAGATTTCCCCGTCCCTGCCGGGCTCGCCGGTCAGCGGGTCGACGAGCGTGACCGGATAGCCGGGCAGCGGCCGCCCCATGGAGCCGGCCTTCACCGGCTGGCCGGGGGTGTTGCCGATCTGGGCGGTCGTCTCGGTTTGCCCGAACCCGTCCCGCACGGTGATCCCCCACGCCTTGCGGACCTGCTCGATCACCTCGGGGTTCAGCGGCTCGCCCGCCGCCACGCACTCGCGCAGCGCGGTCACGTCCGCCGCGCCGAGGTCGGCCTGGATGAGCATCCGCCACACCGTCGGCGGCGCGCAGAACGAGGTCACCCCGCAGTCGCCGAGCGCCTGCAGCAGGCCGGCCGCGTTGAACCTGGACTGGTTGAGGATGAGGATCGTGGCCTGCGCGTTCCACGGGGCGAACAGGTTGGACCAGGCGTGCTTGGCCCAGCCGGGGGAGGAGATGTTCAGGTGCACGTCGGCCGGCTCGATGCCGATCCAGTACATCGTGGACAGGTGGCCGACCGGGTAGCTGGCCTGCGTGTGCCCGACGAGCTTGGGCTGCGAGGTCGTCCCCGAGGTGAAGTAGAGCAGCAGCGGGTCGGCGGCCCTCGTGACCCCGTCGGGCGTGAAGTCCGCCGCCGCGTCGCGGGTGTCGGCGTAGGCGTGCCAGCCGGCGGCGGCGCCGGCTGGCACGGGGCCGCCCACGACGACCCGCGTCCAGTCGCCGGGGACGTCCGCGAACTTCGGCACCTGCGCGGCCTCGGCCACGACGTGCCTGACGCCGCCGCGGGCCACCCGGTCGAGCAGGTCGGCGGGCTGCAGCAGGGTCGAGGCCGGGATGATCACCGCGCCGAGCTTGATCGCGGCGAGCATGACCTCCCACAGCGGGACCACGTTGCCGAGCATGAGCAGCACCCGGTCGCCGCGGCGGACGCCGTGACCGCGCAGCCAGTTCGCCACCTGGCTGGACCGCGCCGCCATCGCCGCGTAGCTCACCTGCTCGTCGGAGCCGTCGTCGCCGACGACGCGCAGGGCGACCCGGTCGCCGTGCTCGGCGGCGATCACGTCGAACCAGTCGAGCGCCCAGTTGAACTCGTCAAGGCTGGGCCAGCTGAAGGCCTCGCGGGCGGTCGCGTAGTCCTCGCGCTGGTTCAGCAGCAGATCACGCGCGGTGCGGAAGGCGGCGGTAGCAGCGGCATTGCTCACCGGACGATTATCCACCAGGAAAAGGACATAGTCTGCTGAGAAGCTATCTGAACGACGCATACAACTAGGCATGCCACACTGCGATTATGGACAGCTGGGACGACCCGAGCGGAGCACCGCGCGGCCATGCGGCGGCGCGGCATGTCTCGCGTGCCGTGGCCGAGCGCGAGCGCGGGCGGCGCAGGCTGAACACCGCGACCGTCACTGTGGGTGTCGCCAGTGTGCTGGCGGCCGGCGCGGTGGCCGCGGCGCTGCCCGGCTCGACGCATACGACCAGCACCGGCAGTTCCGGCTCGTCGGCGGCCAAGAACAGCGTCGGCACGTCCAGCGGCGGGACCGCGAACTCAGGCTCGGGCGCCAGCTCAGGAGGCAGCTCGAGCTCGTCGAGTTCCCCCAGCTCTTCGAGTTCTCAGAACTCGTCCAACTCATCGAATTCGTCGAACTCGTCGAGCAGCTCGGGCAACCTGCAGGCGCCGGCCAATCTGCCGGTGCAGTCGAACGGCGGCGGCCAGGTGACCTCCGGCGGTACGAACTCCTAGTGACGCGGCTATGACTCAGGCCCGCGCGGGCACGGGCCCGCAGGACGAGCAGACGGCGTTCACGTCGTGGCGTGCGCTCGGCATGCTGATCCAGCTCGTGATCACCGATCCCGGCCAGCTCCCCGCCGCCCGCGACCTGCTGGATGAGGATCTCATCGAGCTCGACCTGACGTGCAGCAGGTTCCGTCCCGACTCAGAGCTCGTCGCGCTGGGGAACGCGGCCCGCGAGGCGACGGGGCCGCTCACCGTGACGGTCAGCCCGCTGCTCGCGCAGGCCATCGGGGTCGCGCTCAGCGCGGCGAGCCTGACGGACGGCGACGTGGACCCGACGGTGGGCGGGGTGCTGAGCGAGCTCGGCTACGACCGTGACTTCGGCCAGGTCCCGCCGACCGGCCCGGCGCTGCCCGGCGGCGTCGGGTTCCGGGTGATCCCCGGCTGGCGCTCGATCACGCTCGATCCAGGGACCCGGCGGCTGACCGTGCCGCCCGGGGTTCAGCTCGATCTCGGCGCGACGGTGAAGGGCTGGGCGGCCGACCGGTCGGCGGCCCGGATCGCGGACAAGCTCGGCTGCGGCGTGCTGGTCAGCCTCGGCGGCGACACCTCGGTGGCCGGCGAGCCGCCCGACGGCGGCTGGCGGATCCGCGTGCAGGACGTGACCGGCATGCCGGATCAGCCGGCGTCCGGGCCGAGCACCGTGATCGCGATCAGGGACGGCGGGCTGGCGACCTCGTCGACGGCGGCGCGCCGCTGGCAGCGCGGCGGCAGCGTGCTGCACCACATCCTCGACCCGCGCACGGGCCTGCCCGCGGCGCCCGTCTGGCGCACGGTCTCGGTGGCCGCCGCCAGCTGCGCGGACGCGAACACGGCCGCGACCGCGGCGGTCATCAGGGGCCGCCAGGCCCCGGCCTGGCTGGCCAGCCTCAACCTGCCCGCCCGGCTGGTCGAGCCGGACGGCACGGTACTCACGGTCGCGGGCTGGCCGGCCGATCCCGAGACGCCGACCATCCCCGCTTAGGGGCAGGTAATTACGCGAAATGGCTGATAACAGCAAGAAAAGCGTAACGTTCTGCCCCTAAGTCATGATCGTCTCAGGATGTGAGACGGGAGTAGCTGCTGGACTACTGCTCGTCGAGGAGCCAGTCCAGCGCCGCGGCGGCCGTCCAGGACTGGTTGAGGCTGCCCAGCGGGGCGCCGGTCATCGGCTGGTAGTACTCGGCGTACGTCTCGTCGCCGAGCTGCTCGAGCGAGGTCTCCCGCAGCCGCGCGGCGACCTCGTGCTCGCCGGAACGGTGCAGCGCCCAGGTGAGCAGCCAGGTGAAGACCGGCCACACCGGTCCCCGCCAGTAGCAGTCCGGGTTGAACGCGGGGGAGCACGGCGACGTGGACGGCGGCAGCGCCCACTTCAGGCCAGGATGGCCCGCCCAGCGCGGTCCCGTCAGCAGCGTGACGAGGCGCTGCCGCAGGTAGCGCGGCATGGCGCCGGCGATCAGCGGGGCGAAGCCCGCGATCGTCTCGGTCCGCAGCCACGAGCCGGTCCGCAGGTCGACATCGGCGGCCAGGCCCGACGCCTCGTCGACATGGCAGAAAACAGCCGCCCGGGCCTGGGCGGCGTAATCCTTGAGCTCGGCTGCGTCATCGGGTCTCCGCAGTCGCGTGGCCAGGCCGGCGAGCAAGTCGGAGGCGGCCGCGTAGATGGCGGTGAACAGCACGTCGCCGACCTGGAAGCTGCCGGACTCGCGCAGCAGGCCCGCGTCGTACCCGGCCTCCTTGGCCTCCTCCACCAGCCACAGGTACCTGTCGTACTCGCGATCGGTCGGCCGCTGCCCGGCGCTCGACACGTGCGCCTTGTCGCGGCGGGTGTACTCCGGCAGACCCGGGCCCACCAGGACGTTGTGGTAGGGGACATCCCACCGGGGGGAGTTGTCCGTGCCGCTCTCCCAGCCGTGGAACAGCGTGATCAGCCCGGTGGACTTGTCCGCCCTGTCCCGGGCAAGGAACCGGTGCCAGGCGAGGAGCCTCGGATACAGGTGCGCCGCCCAGCCCAGGGTGACCTCGTGCTCCGCGCCGCCTTTCGCCGCGGCGATCGCGAGGATCCGGTCCACGGCAATGGCGTGCACGGGCGGATCGATGATCCCGCTTGTCGCGGGCGCCGCCGGGGCATCTTCGTTGAACCGCGCGCACTGCCACTGCGCCGGGCCAGGCCAGTAGCCGTCGGCGGCGGGATCGAAGACGATGTGCGGCACCATGCCGTTGCGCCACTGGCCGGTGAAGAGGGAATCGAGTTCCAGCCGGGCGCGAGGCAAATCAACGGTGGCCAGGCCGATCGCGTTGAACGCGGCGTCCCAGCTCCACTGATGGGGATAAAGGGTCGGCGCGGCCTTGGTAATGAGGCCGGTGCTGTTGTCGCGCAATATGTAGGCCGCCCCGGCGGCAAGAGTTAGTGACCCAGACATCGTTATGTTACAACCAGGTTTCCAAACATGACGATCATGTTAACTACCGGGCCAGCAAGCATCGTCCGAAAAGGCGCGCGCCTAACACGCGCGTTACCAAACTGGAAGGTACCCGCACTCGGTGACCAGCGCTATCGAAGCGCTGGTCACCGAGGCACACCATTGATGAAGCCGGGGGATAGCAGCCGTTGCGGGTCGGTCAGCCGGCTCAGAGGCGGTTCATAGCCTGCATCGACGCTTTCCTGGGTTTCGTGACCCATGCTTGAGAACGTGAGCGGAATTACCTCTTCTACCGCGCTGTGGTACGCCAGCCGCGCGACCGGCGTGGTCGCGCTGCTGCTGCTCACCGCGGTGCTGCTGCTCGGCCTGCTGGTCACCAGGCAAGGCCGGCTGCCGGGCTTGCCGCGGTTCGCGGTCACCGGCCTGCACAGGAACCTGTCGCTGATCGCCGTCGCGTTCGTCGCGGTGCACGTGCTGACCGCCGTGGCAGACAGCTACGTGAACATCCCGCTCACCGCCGCGATCGTCCCGCTGGCCTCGCCGTACGAGCGGCTGTGGCTTGGCCTCGGCGCGGTGAGCTTCGACATCATGATCGCGGTCATCGTGACTAGCCTGCTGCGCAGGCACTTGAGCCGCCGGCTGTGGCGCGGGGTGCACCTGCTGGCCTACGCGTGCTGGCCGGTCGCCTGGCTGCACAGCATCACCTCGAGCACCGACATGCGGCACGGCGAGCTGTTCCTGCTCGCGGTGGCCTGCGCCGTGCTGGTCGTCATCGCGGCGGGTTGGCGGCTAGCCGCGGCGGCGCGCGACCTGCCGCGCGCCGAACGAGTAGGGCACCTGATGGCCACGATGCACCATCCCATGTCCGGCATGCACCACCGGGCGGCGGAGCGGACGACCCGCTCATGAGGACACCTCGCTGGCGCTCGGAGTCCGCATTCGCGGACGCGCTGTACTTGCCGATTCGCTCGCAGGCTCGCTCATGGGGGACACCTCGCTGGCGCTCGGAGTCCGCATTCGCGGACGCGCTGTACTT
>Ga0335075_10018590_pt1 | contig 10302 bp, 9 predicted proteins | sample Lox_Sample_24_FD_206723 | JGI IMG/M metagenome (GOLD analysis project Ga0335075, IMG submission 206723) | Soil microbial communities from Loxahatchee National Wildlife Refuge, Florida, United States - Lox_Sample_2.4 | ecosystem: Environmental > Terrestrial > Soil > Wetlands | place: USA: Florida... | reverse complement strand
TGAGGAGAAAAGCGTCGCCTCAATTCCCGCGCCTGCTCCAACATGATCCGGGCGTTTCCGGATTTATTCCGGTATTGCAGCAGCGTGCATCCGGCGGCGACCAGCGCATCAGCAAATGCCGGTATTTCGGACGTGCCGGGAAAAAACGCGGAATCGATAATGCAGTAGAGGCGCGGCAAGCGAATCATGTTTCAGAGGACCGGGCCCGAGCACGGCGCACTAGGTGTGGGGAGCTCAGTGATGACCATTCTTCTTCATGAATCTCTCAATGAAGCCTGTGTCGAAGTTCCCCGCCTGGAAATCCGCGTCCGCCAGAATCTTCTGGTGCAGGGGAATCGTTGTGTAGATGCCTTCGACGATGAACATCTCCAGAGCCCGCGCCATCCGCGAACACGCCTCCTTGCGGTCTTTGGCGCGCACAATCAGTTTCGCAATCAACGAGTCGTAATAGGGCGGAATCACTCCCTCCGCATAAGCGGCCGTATCCACGCGAACGCCGGTCCCGCCCGCCGGATGAAACGCCGTGATCTTCCCTGCCGAAGGCGTAAATTTCTCGGGATGTTCGGCATTGATGCGGCACTCAATGGAGTGCCCCCGGTGAACGATCGGCCCCATCAGCACGTCGCTCATCTTCGCGCCCGCCGCGATCAGGATCTGGCTCTTCACGAGATCAACGTCTGTGACCATCTCGGTCACCGGATGCTCCACCTGAATCCGCGTATTCATCTCGATGAAGTGGAGGCGCTTGTCCTTGTCCATCAGGAACTCGATAGTACCGGCATTCCAATATCCGATGGTCGCCAGCGACTTGCAGAGAACATCTCCGATCTCTTTCCGCAATTCCGGCGTCACCTGGGTCGACGGAGACTCCTCAAGCAGCTTCTGATGCCGCCGCTGAATCGAGCATTCGCGCTCACCGAGGCTGACGACACTTCCGTGCTCGTCGGCGAGCACTTGAAATTCAATGTGCCGCGGATGCTCGACGTACTTCTCCATGTAAAGGTCGCCGTTGCCGAATGCTCCGGCAGCCTCGGACGACGCTGCTTTGAACAGTCCCGGCAGTTCTTCCTCATTGCGGACAATGCGCATGCCGCGTCCGCCGCCGCCGGCCGAAGCTTTCATGATCACGGGATATCCGACCTGCTTCGCCCACTCCAGCGCCTCGCCCTCCGATGCGATGATCCCATCGGAACCCGGCAGAATCGGCACTCCCGCTTTCTTCATCGCCGCCCGGGCTTTTTCCTTCTCGCCCATCAGCCGCGTGACTTCCGGCCTCGGCCCGATGAACTTGATCCCACTCATCTCACAGACCTCGGCGAAATTGGCGTTCTCGGCCAGCAGGCCGTATCCGGGATGAACCGCCTCCACATTGGCGATCTCGGCCGCGCTGATGACCGCAGGAATATTCAGATAGCTAAGCGCCAGTTGCGGAGGGCCGATGCAGATCGCTTCGTCGGCAAAGCGGACGGGAAGCGAGTTGCGGTCCGCCTCGCTGTAGATCACGACCGTGCGCACTCCCAGCTCTTTGCACGCACAGATCACGCGCAGTGCGATCTCCCCACGATTGGCAATCAGGATCTTTTTGAACATGAATTCAGGCTTTGACTTTCATAAAAAATTGTTGATTGTCGATCGATGATCGTTGAATGACAAAACCGTCCGGTGCAGTATTCAACAATCAAAAATCAACAATCAACAATTGACCTGCAGACGCGGTTCCCCAGTCACTTCTTCGGCCTTATCACGAATAGTTCCTGGCCATATTCGATGGGCTGTCCGTTGCTCGCCAGCTTTTTAATGACTTCTCCGGCAACGTCCGATTCAATCTCGTTCAGCAGCTTCATGGCCTCGACAATGCACAGCACCTGGCCGACTTCGACGTTGTCGCCCGGCTTGACGAATGGAGGAGCTCCCGGCGACGGAGCCTCATAGAAGGTGCCGACGATCGGAGACTTTACGGTGTGCAAGCCCTCTTCAGCCGCCGGCGGAGCTGCCCCTGCAGCAGGCGCCCCCGCAGGAACCGCCGGAGCCGTTCCCAGTTCCATGGCTGGTGCGGGCGCTGGAGGCACGGCGTAAAAGCGAGGCTCGCCATGCGGATGCACGACCGTATGTTCTCCGGCGCGCTTGATCCGGACTTTCACGTCGCCGCGCTCGAGTTCGAACTCGGCGATATCCTTCTCGATGAGGAACTCGATTAGTTCTTTCAGCTCTTTTTGGTTCATGCTGATCTTCGACAGACGTAAGGTGGGACCGTTCTCTGTCCCGCCGCGCACCCGTCCGGCGCGCGAAGAAGCCGGGCGTAGACCTTGCCCGGCTCAACTCAGCTACTGAAGCTAGGAAGACTAGACTGCCAAGAATTCCTTGCTGGTCGGCGTCAAAACCTCACAACCGCCGGCCGTGACCACTACCATATCCTCGATCCTCACTCCCCATTTGCCGGGGAAGTATACTCCCGGCTCGATCGTGATCACCATCCCGGACTGCAGGATCTCCCGCTGCCCGTCGGCAACCCGCGGGCTTTCGTGAATCTCGAGCCCGACACCGTGTCCGGTGGAGTGCGTGAAGTACTTTCCCAGACCCGCCTTCGTCAAAACTTTCCGGGCCGCGGCATCCACATCGCCTACCGGAATCCCTGGCCGCACAGCATCAATTGCAGCCTGCTGCGCTTCCCGTACTGCCTCGTAAGCAGACCGGGCATCGTCAGTGGATTTCCCTACCCAGACCGTACGAGTCTGGTCCGAACAATAACCTGAGAGTATAACACCGAAGTCACAGACCACGAACGCGCCCCGGGGTACGGCCTGTTCGGAAGCGCGTCCGTGCGGCAACGCCGACCGTGCTCCTGAGGCGATGATCGTTGGGAACGACATCTCCCCCGCTCCGGCACGCCGCGCCGTCAATTCCATCTCCGCGGCAATCTCGACTTCTTTAATTCCCGGACGCAGAACCTCCACCGCCCGTTCGAACAGCTTCGCTCCGAGAGAGACCGCCGCCCGAATTCTCTTCAGTTCGTCCTCGTCCTTCACCATTCGCGCCCGTTCCACGACGCTCGGTGCGTCTTTGAAGCTGACTCCCGCGGGGCTCAACTTGGTCAGCCGCTTCTTCTCAGCGACGGTAAAGTGCTCGGCCTCGATGCCAATCACGCATCGTCGGCGCCTGCCGAGGAAGTCGGCCAGCTCCAGCAGTAGCGATTTCGGCGCGATGATGACCTTCGCCGCTTTCACCTCTTCGTGCGCCTGCGTGTCGTAACGGTTATCCGTGAAAAAGATACTGCGGGATTCCTCGACCAGCAACAGTCCGGCGCTGCCGGTAAATCCGCAAAGGTAGCGGATATTGGGAAGATGGCTGATGAGCAACCCGTCGAAGCGGGTCGTGGCGAGATGCTCGCGGAGCTTTGCCTGGCGCGCGCGGAAATCCATTTCCGAGAGTGTAAAGGCAGCAGCGAGCAATGAGCAACGAGGAGTGGGCTACAGCAACCCCTACGGGATCATAAATTTCTCACGGCTCGTTGCTGGTGGCTCACCGCTCGCCAAAAACAAAACCGCCGGCCTGACAGTTTCATCAGGCCGGCGGAATTAGTTCGTTACTCGCGACTCAGGACTCGCGACGAGCTATGTCTGAATGATTCGCGGAGTGATGAAGAAAATCAGCTCCTGGTTGTTCGTCTGCACCTGCGTATGCTTAAACAGGTTACCCAGGATTGGTATATCACCCAGCAGCGGCACTGCGTTGATGTTGATCGAGTTCTGCGTCTGGATGACGCCGCCGATCACCACCGTTCCGCCATCGGTCACCAGCACCTGCGTGGTGGCCTGCTGCGTGATCAGTTCGGGGTTGCCCTGCACCTGTTGCGCGAAGTTCGGAGTCGTGTTCTCCACGTCCACGTTCAGGAAGATCGTGTTCTCCGAGGTGATCTGCGGAGTCACGGTCAACCGCAGGAACGCGTCGACGTAGGTAACCGTCGGAGGACCGCCCAACTGCGCCTGCGTCACGATCGGAACCCGCACGCCCTGCTTGACCAGAGCCTGAATATTGTTCTGGGTTACGACTCGCGGACGCGACAGTACCTTCAGCAGGCCGCGCGATTCCGCCATCGATAGCACAGCGTCAATTCGCACCGTGTTACTCGCATTGACGAAGGTCAAGCCGCTGCTCGGCGAGGTCGATCCCAGGTTCGAGAACAACGGGATGGAAGATCCCGTCGTGGACCCGCTCGATGTGCCCGGAACCGTGATGTAGCCCGGCGTCAGGCCGCCGACCGTGGTCGGCGAGGAACCGGCAGACGCGTTGCCGCCGATGGCGCTGTGTCCGTTGCCCCAGCCGAAGCCAAGCTGCGTGCCGATATCGCGCGCAAACTGCCGCGTCGCGGCCACAACCCTGGCTTCGATTTCCACTTCCTGCGTCTTGCGATCCAGCTGCGTCAGGAGGCGGTCGATCACTGGAATCACTTTCGGAATGTCGCTGACGATCACGGCATTCGTGCGGTCATCCGCCACTACATCGCCGCGCTGCGACAGGAACTTCTTGACTGTGACGATTACGTCCTTCGCTTTCGCGTAGCTGAGGAAGCGCGTCACCGAAACTTTCTCGACGGCCAGCGCTTCGGATTCGATCTGGGCGCGCCGGGCGTCCGCTTCGTGCTTCAGCGTCTCAACCGTCGCGATGCGCAGAACGTTGCCTTCCAGTTCGCGCGCCAGGTCATTGTTCTTGAGCACGATGTCGAGCGCCTGATCCCACGGCACGTCATCCAGAACGATGGTCAACGTTCCGTGCACGTTCGGATCGAGCACGACATTCAACCCGCTGATCTCGTGAATCAGACGGAAGAAATCTTTCAGGTCGACGTCTTTCAGGTTGACCGAGATCGGCTCCCCGGTATACTTCGGGCCCGCCACGGCGTTTCCCTGCGCGTTCTGCGCCTTCTGCTCGGCCGCCAGATTCACCGCCGGCGTGATGCCGGTGGAACTCTGCGAATTCGAAGTGGAACTCTCCGCCTGCGCCGAGTTCATGCTGACTGGCAGCAGTTGCGCCGCAGTCTTGTCGGAGAACAGGGCCGCCGCTTCCCCGGCACGAACAGCCGGGTCGGCAGCAGGCTGGTCCTTCACTTCGCTCTTTGCCTTGTATGACGGCTCGACGAACACGAAGTCGTTGGGCGAGGTTGCGGAGACCGGCTTCGCCGCCGGCGCTGCCGCCGGGACCTCCATCACTCGCGGCGAAAAGGGTGACATCGGCTTGCTCGCGGCAGCCGGTGCAACCGGGGCGACATTCTTCGCCTCGGCCGCATTGGGATGCAGCGTGAGCACGAGCTTCCCGGCCGGACCCGGAGTCAGGTCATAGGCGCAAGCCTTCTCCAGATCGACCACGATGCGCGTCGTCGGATGCGCCTGGCCGTTCATGCCAATGCGAACATCCTTGATGCCCTCGGAGTCAACCGCGATGTGTTTCTGGCCGGTCGCCATGACAGTTTCCGGCAGATCCACCACCACGCGGGCGGGCGAGTCCAAAGTGCTGAGCTTCGGTGTCACCGTTCCGCTGGAGCTCATTTCGACCCGGATGCTATCCGCGTCGCGGACTACGTTCACTCGATCGAGCTGTACCGGTGTCTGCGCAGCTGCGCCTGCCACCAGCACCAGCAACGATACGAACATTGTCATTTGTTGCTTTCGCATTTCGCCTCTCCCCACCCGCGGGCCTGGCCCGCGTGTCCTTCTTGCAACTTGATTTCGGCGTCCCGCTGGGTCCGCCGTTACTGCCTAAACCGCCGGCGTGAAGATCCTCTTCACCACTTCATGCGTGAACGGCTTGCCCAGCTTGTCCTGGACTGTCTCCGAGAACGTGACTGAGTCTCCCGTAATCTTCACAACGTATCCGTTGAATACGGGATCGTTTTCCCGCAGGAAATATGCTTTGTTCATATTGTTCGTGACCACCGCGATGAATCCGGTATCGGACTTCACCACGCCGCGAAGGTTGATCGAGCCGATCTCCAGGCACTTCTTCCCCGTCGAGCAACCCGAGCCCGCTTGCTGTACAACCGGGCTGAAGAATGGATCGCGCTTCCCGTTCATGGCCCACTTCTTCTCTTCTGCCTTCGGAGCGGCTGGTTTCGCAAGAGCGTCGGAAGGGGCCGCGTCCGGAGCCGCAGGCGCAGAGGGTTTCGCCGCGACCACGGTCTTCGGCTGCTGCTTCGTAGTCTGTTTTGCCGGAACACTCGCCTTTGGCGCCGCCGCCTTCGCTTCAATCATCTTGGCCGCAGCGGGCTGAGCAGGAGCCGGTTTGACTGGAGCCGCTTTCGCGACCTCAATCTTCGCGGGGCTGGCGGCCTTGGCAGGCTCCCTTACGGGAGCAGCCGCAACCTTTACCGGAACCAGCTTCGCTTGCTTGGGCGCCGGAGCAGGAGCCGACTTGGCAACCGTCGGAGCCGCTCCCTGCGTGTGCAGGGTCAGGATTAATTTTCCCGCTGCGCCCGGCGCGATCTCGTACGAAAGCGCCTTCTCCAGGTCGACGACGACGCTCGTGGTCGGAGGCGTTTTGCCGTCCATCCCGATGCGAACTCCCTTTACACCGTCGGTGCCAACAGAAATCTTGTTTTGCGCGCTGGCTACCACCGTCTCCGGCAGCTCTACCACTACGCGGGCCGGCGAGCTCAGCTTGCTCACTTTCGGCGTGACGTCGCGGGTCGAGCTGATTTCGACCTGAATGCTGTCGCCGCTTGGAACCACGTTGACGCGCTTCAGTTCGTTACTCTCCGAAGCAGCCGCAGCAGCCTTTGCCGGAACCGTTGAGGCCTTCGCTCCGGGAATTGCTGCCGCCTTCACGGCGGGCGCCGGAGCTCCGGGAGCCGGCTTGCTCTCTGCCGTTCCTGGGTTAGCCTGCTGTTGCTGCAGCGACTTCACAGCGCTGCGCGCCTGATCGATGGCGTCCGCCTTCTGTCCCCAGGCCCCGCCCGCCATCATGGAAATTGCCAGAATACCTGTCGTCAGCTTCATAGCCGTCTTCATAGGTGTTCCTACTTCTTCGCCGCGGTTCCGGATTTAGCTCCGGCGCCGCCAGGAGGTGTCAAATCGTGACTGAAATATGTCGTTGCCGTGAAATTCGCTACCACGCTTTCGTTCGGGGCGTACTGATAGGTGTGCTTCAGCTTTGCGGCTGAGGGATTTTTCGTGGTCGCTACCAGCAGCCCGCTGACGTTCACAATCCGTTCCAGCTTGCTCACGCGATCGAAGAATCCCAGCATCGAGTAGTACGGCCCGTCCAGTTCCATCGTGAAAGGAACTTCCGTGTAGTACTGCTGCGACTTGGTGTCCATGGCGGAATAGCGGCGAAGCTCCACGCCCGCCTTCTGCGCCTCGGCGTCCATCATGGTGATGAAGCCGTCGATCTGTTTTTCGTCAGGAACGATGCGCTGCTCGATCTCGAGCTGCTGCTTGAGCTCGGTGAGCTGCTGCTCGATCTGCTTCAGCTTGGGCCGATAAGACTCGAGCTCGTTGTTCTCCCGAATCTTCGCTTCCAGGGCATGCTGCGCAGCCTCGTTCTTCTCGTCCTGGCTCTTGAATACCGTGAAGTACAGGCCGGCCGTTACTACGGCCCCGCCCAGGATTACGGCCGCCCATTGCTTGATGCCCGACAGTTCGCTAAAGTTCGCCATAGGTCCGCCTCTACGACTTTCCCTTCTCGCAGGTCAGCGTGAACTGAAACGCCTGCATGTCCTTTACCTGCTCATCCTGATACGTTTCCTTGATCTCAACCGCCTTGAAGAACCCGGTCTTCTGCAGGTTCGCGATCAGATTTGCCACCGCGTCCGCGCTCAGCGCCGTGCCTTCCAGGTTTACGCTCGCCCCGGTGTCGTCCATCTTGCTGAGCCACACCGCTTCGGTGTTGTTCACGGTCTCACCCAGCATGGCCAGTAGAGTGACGGGGCCGGTCTGGTTTTCGCGAAGCTTATCGATCACGTCCACGCGCCGTTTGTAGTTGTCGGCCTGCGTCTGCCGCTCGAGGAACCGTGCCTTCACGTCCGCCAGTTCGCGGTTCTTCAGCTCGGCTTGCGTCATCTTCTTGTCGATCTCTTTCGAGACGTGATCCAGACGGTACCAGTAACCGGTATTGAACAATCCCGCAAGGATGAGCACGACCAGCACTTTCAGCGTGGGCGACCCCATGCTGCCCATTTCCATCACGGGCATCGACGGACCGCTCCCGCCGCTGCCGCGTTTGCCCTTCCCCTTGTTCGTTTCGAGCAGATTGATTTTGATCATAGGGATTCAAAGCTCCTCAGGGCCAAGCCCACCGCGACTGCCATTTGCCCGGGATTCTGTTCCACCAGCTCCGCCCCGTGTCCTTCGATCGGAGGCGTAACCCGCTGAAATGGATTCAGCAGTTCCACAGGCATCGAGAACTCTTGCCGCAGCGCTTCCATCAGGCCGGGCACTTTCGACGATCCCCCCGCCAGGTAGATCTTCTCGATGTGCTCGCCCGCCGCGCTGGCGCGGAAGAAGTCGAACGTCTTCTGAATTTCCAGCACGATGATCTCGGTCACCTGCTGCAGAATCGGCTGCTTCGCGTCTTCGCTGACCGTACCCACCTTGTTGCCCAGCTTCAGCGATTCGGCATCTTCAAAGCTCAGGTCCAGCTCTTTTTGCAGCGAGTCGGTGTACTGATGACCGCCCACGCTGACGTCGCGCGGGAATAGCGGCGTCGTGCCTTTCACGATGTTGATGTTCATCACGCTGGCGCCCAGATTCAGAAGCGCCACTACCTGCCCCGGCGCCGGCTGGTAGTTGTACTCGTAGCAGTTCTGCAGAGCCAGCGCGTCGATGTCGACAATAGCCGGCGTCCGTCCTGCCATCGAGAGTACGTTGGTGTAGTTCAAAATCTTGTCCTTCTTGACTGCGACCAGAAGAACATCCATCTGCGGACTGCCCACTTCATCGGACAAAATCTGATAGTCCAGGCTCACATCGGCCAGATCGAAGGGAATGTGCTGCGCCGCTTCCTTCTCGATCGTCTCGGCCAGTTCCTGATCGCTCATCGATGGCAGCGAGATCTTCTTCACGATCACCGAGTGACCGCTCACCGCGGTGGCCACGGCCTTGGTCTTGATCTGGTTATCGAGAAACAGCTTCGAGATCGCGCTCGATACCGTCCCCGAATCCACAATCATGGAGTCCACCACGATGTCCGACGACAGCGGTTCCAGACCGAGGTGCGCCACTTCAATCTGACCACCCTTCTTTTTCAGCTCCACCGCCTTGATGCTCGAGGAGCCCACATCCAGGCCAACTATGGACTTCGATCCGAATCCAAACATGTGCCCACCTTTTCGTGACGCAGGCTCCAGGGCCCGCGTCCGTTTTTCCTAAACTTGTCCAGCCGCCTTCACTGCCGCTTTCGGCTTCCGCTTCGGCTGTGGTTCCATCTCGCTCGACTTCTCTTCCATCCACTGATCCAGCCGCGACTTCTTGAAGCGCCAGCGATTCCCCAGCTTGAACGCGGGAATCTTCTGCTCGCCGACGTACTTGTACAGCGTGTCCGGACTCACGCCCAGATATTGCGACGCCTGGCGGATATTCATCACTTCTCGCGAGTCGGCCATAGTTCCCTTTGTCTTTTCCTCAGAACCATCCCGCCTGCGCCCCGGCGCTGCGGGCTTTTCTCGGGATATTCCTTCACCCTCTCTATCGGCTCCGAGGGCTTTCGTGTCCCGAGCATATATCAGCCCCGAAAAACCCCGGCTCAAAGCGAATGTCCGTGTTTTTCCGGGATTTTTGCCTGTTTTTTGGAAAATCAGAAAGGCGGGAAGGGGACTACAGTCTATATGTTGTGGTTCGCTGAAGCAAAAGCACTACATCTAGCTACCAGCCAAGCCGCGGCGGGCAGTCATCCGGGAATCGGTAACTGAAGTACTAGGCACGGTACGGAGGTACTATATCGCTTGCTCAAGCCCTTGATTTTCAGGGATCTCCCTCGGATTGTTTCATCCGTTCCCTTCGTTACTGAACGTCGACTACCTTGCCATTGAAGAATGTAACTTTTAGGTCTTTGTACACGTAAATCTGCTTCGGGCCCAGGTTCACGATTTTCGCCGGCTGCCCCAGCGCGCCCTGCACCTGGTCGGTCGTCATCCCCATCTGAATGGTTTCGGGTTGGGCCTGTTGCTGCCCCTGCGGATCCCCCTGTCCTTGTCCCTGCTGGCCTTGTCCTTGATCCTGGCCTCCCTGTTGCTGGCCCTGGCCCTGGTCCTGTCCGTCGGAGTCGTCGCTGATCGACAGAAGTTGTCCAATCGTGTCCTCCACGTCTCCCGCG
>Ga0335075_10018589_pt1 | contig 10302 bp, 11 predicted proteins | sample Lox_Sample_24_FD_206723 | JGI IMG/M metagenome (GOLD analysis project Ga0335075, IMG submission 206723) | Soil microbial communities from Loxahatchee National Wildlife Refuge, Florida, United States - Lox_Sample_2.4 | ecosystem: Environmental > Terrestrial > Soil > Wetlands | place: USA... | reverse complement strand
AGTATTTGGCCGATTTCAGCTGCGTGAAGTCAGCCTCACGTGTTTGATTGAATAGAAAATGCATTGTGCGTGGGGAGATCGGTACAAGCGAAGCCTCATTGCTGCCCAAGGCGTACGATATGTACAGTCAGATTGTAAACAGATTTTAGCTGAGCGAGCCACAGTGAATATAAGGCGGAACTTCCAGTGGCTCTGAGATGAGATTGACGCGCGGAGGCTGGATCGTAGATTTATTGAGGAAATCGGGTCTGCTTACCTTGTCTTTCTTGCATCCGAAGCCTTCGAGATAGCACCATCCGACTTCGTTCATGGCATCTGATACTATGTGAATCCTGGCTGCTGTAGGCATGGTAATGTCTTCAGTCGTTGCACGTACCTGTGTCTCCCAAGTTGGCCGCAGTTTCGTAGTACTTTGATGATCAGTTTTTCTTCGTCTTCAAACGTCACAAGGCGGTTTGTGTGACTTTACCTGCTTTGCTGCAACGGGATCCTTCTTCACTCCCCAGCCGTGCCTGAAGGAGTTCGCCAATTCGAAAATGGCAAGCACGAGCTCTCCTTTCGCCGCACCTCCTCCCTTGCGACCGGCCTGCAGTGCTTCGGTCTCAATTGAAGCAGCGTTGGCAGCAGCCAAGGAGAGATACTCCATGGCATTCTGAGGATCGGCAGTACAACCCCAGCCATGCCTGTGAAGATAGTATCAGTTTTTGTGCAGTCTAGCCGGGCAAAGAGGGCGTCGGAAGAAAATATATATCTTAGTAACACGTCTCAATTACGCCCACCGTCACTTGATCGGCAGAATATAGCAAGGACGAAGATCGCATCACTCACCTCAGCGCAAGGGCATATAGAACTTGACTCAAAGCATTGTTCTCTCCATTTGGATCCGCCAATCTCCCAAACATCCTCGTTGCCTCTTCCAGCTCTCCAGCCTCATGTAGTCGTATAGCTTCCTGAATATTATCATCCGTACTTTTAGACGCAACAATCCCACCCCCCTTAGTGTCTCCTAATTTCAGCCCTCCTACATTAGGTATATCCTCGTTCACCGGTGTAGCTGGCCTACTCCTAACCTTCTCATTCTCCCTTGCCAAAATAGTAGCCCTCTCCTCCCATGCATCCCCATCTCCATCCTGCCCGTCCTGAATTTCAGGTAAATCCCCCGGCACGACCGCCGAGCTCTCTTGCTTCCTCAGCCCCAACCGCTGCGACAGCCGCTTAGAATCCTTTGAACGTTCTTTCGACTTGGACGCGTCTGATGAGCGCGACGCGTTCGAGGCCGTAGACTGCGAGCGCGAGCGGCCCGTGAGGCGCGAAAAGGACCTTCGATGGCCTTCGTCGCTAGAGCCGTCGGCTGAGGCTTGGGGGTCCAAGTAATTGGGAGGGTCATCGGGGAGGGAGATTACTTCTTGGGTGTTTGTAGTTGAGCGCAGGAACGTGAATTGCGGGGGTGGAGGGAGAGCTTCAGCAGAGTCGGGCTCAGTTTCGTGCTTTTTATCCTTCTTTAAGAGGTCACGGAGAGGCATTTTGTATGAGGCGCAATTATAGCTTTGTTAATTATTGGGGTGTGGTGTTGCTTGGTACAGGCGTATGGTAGGGGAGTTGGAGGAGTATAGAGAAGGTGCATCATCCAGATATTTTGATTTTGACTTCAACTCACGCGAAGTGTAGCGCGACTCTCTCTTGCATGCAAGGCAATTATTGATGCCATCTGGTTGAATTAGGTGGCTGTTCGAGAACAAGTGCTGTTTACGAAATGTGGAGGCTTAGTCGGCACAGCACAGCCTTGTGGCAACCGCTTAATTAAACTTCCCTGGCAAAAGATCTACAGTGGGGAAAATGTAGAAGACATTGTGGGCGTCTTAATTTATCAGGATTGCGTTTAGAAGCCGCGGACAGCGGCTTCATCTTCTAGCTAAAGTCCCATAGTTTCACCAGAAGACTATCCTGAACACTAGATCCTGCTTCTTGTTTCATGAAGATCTTCCTGGGTATCTCGTACTCCACAACTGGGGCTTTCTTGACCTCCTTTGATAGCTCTGCATCCAACATCTATCCAATATAATGAGCAAGATAGTCTCTCGCAGAAAAAGATAGGACACTTACACTTCCGTAAGAATGATCAAGGAAATCCTCCAAATTGTAGGCCTGCTTTGTAAATTGTTCTGAAATGATCTTGGCGAGTGTCGCAACATTTGGATGGTAATGTGACTGGAGCATGACAATCTCCCACAAGCTGCTCTCAATAGCGTTCGTCATCATTGGATCTGGCTCGCCTGCCACAAATGGATCTTCCATCCCCTCATTCTCCAAAGCCTCCTTTTCTGCAGGACTCCTGACTTCTCGATGAATCATGAAGGTGCAGGTTGGATGCCGTTTTAAGAGATTGTAGATCCAAGGTACCACTGCGACTATTCCGGCAGGCGGTGCATTCAGTGTCAGCCTCGACAGTCTCTTGATGAAGCTGGCGACGAGCACAGCTGGCAGATGAGTTGAAGCAAGGAAGGTGTCCAGGAGGCGAAAGAATCTTGAGCGATGCTTGGAGTGTAAAACATTTGTATCAAGTAAGGAGTAAAGCTTCCGGTAGAATGATGGATAGTCCAGATTTCTTTCTTGTATCAAGTAAAATACACCGGATAGAGCCAATAAAGAAGTTGAGCCTCCAGTATCATACGAATCTGACAGGAAGTCCATCAGCAATTCTGGTTTGATGAACCAAGGAGCAATAGAAGTAGTCATCAGTCCCAGGATCTTCTTTCTGCGTTCTTTTGTCATTTCCGTCCTCATCAGTGCAAGCCATGCTCCCTGTGCATGCTTCTTATGTGCTACCAGAGAGTAGAGTGCATGTAATTTTTTCTCAGGCGCTGATATGTAGAAGTCATCCAGCTCTTCTTTAGTTTCGGGCACGGTTTCAATTGCAGAAAGAAGATCAATAGCTTCGTCAACTAGCAGGCCCTGGTCCTGTGTATCAATTTCGTTGAAGATTGTTCTTAGGTCAGTTAGCTTCTGTTTCAAGGCCAGTCAGCACTGAGAACTTACTCAACGGCCCCGAAGGTATAAAAGCGAAGGTCGTCGTACTCCTCTAGATATTTCTCACGAAATTCGCGGCGCACAGCATCTCTACAATCAGGACCTAAAAGGGCCCGCAAGATGTCCCTTAAAAATGTACTTGGGAAACTGTACTCTTGTCCATTACGGAGATGTGTGCCTTCGTTTTTGAGCATACGCATGCACAGCGTAAGCGCTATAGATCCCGAAGCCTCCCGATTCAAGAGCTGGAGCAGTACAATTTTATACTCTGAATATCTTTCACGTAGCCACAGAGCCACCACAGATTCTTTCTCTGTTGTACTATGCCCTTTTATAAAGTCCCCAGATGCCATAAGACGGGAGAATATCCGGCACAATGCAATTGAAGCGACCAGAGACACTTCTGAGTCCTCATCTTCATTCCGTGAGAGCTTGACTAGGGTGGATATGTTGTTGTAATTTTTCTTCGACTCGAAAACCTGGGTTTCAAGTAGTAGAATTCGAGCCTTGACATCTCCCTCGCTGTTTTCTGATCGGGGGCGCTTTAATGGGGCATGCTTAGATACTACCCTCTTCCTCTTTACGGCCCCTCCTGAGCCCTCGATTCTTCCCGGCATGTCGATGTTGAAAATGTTATTCTTTTCAGGCGTGATTCATCGGCGAAATTTCGATAAGAACTTCCGGGTCACGTGTGGCCAACCAAGGTCTGGAAAACCGAATATGAAGCGAGAATGCTTCAACGTCAATCTGAAGCAACTCCGAAAGGTCCCGTATCATCTCCCCTCATCTCACAATGGCATCAAGGTTGGCTCGAAGCGCCATCAGTACGTTAATCTGCACGAGTCAAGTGCTATCTGCTGTAATTGAGTCGACATGCTGATCATTGCATAGGTGCTGCACGTCTGCGGCCGGCACTTCCAAGCCGAGCTCTACCTGCCTTGACAACCTCTCTCACAAGCTCCCGCTCAGCATCAAACGTTCCTGCAGAGGACCCCAAGAAGAAAGCTCAATCAATTCTGGACTCATTGCCGGGCAACTCTCTGATCTCGAAGACGGCTATTCTGTCTTCGGGTGCCGGTGTCGCGATTTACGCTTTAAGCAATGAATACTATGTGGTCAACGAAGAATCAGTTGTTGCGTTCTGCTTATTAAGTATATTCTGGGCTGTTGGGAAATATGGTGGACCTATGTACAGTGAGTGGGCGGAGGGGCAGATCAACAAGATTAAGAGCATTTTGAACGCCGCTCGGGAGGACCACACTGCGGCTGTTAAGACGCGCATTGAAAGCGTGCAACAAATGGGAAGTGTCGTTGATATCACAAAGTCTCTGTTTGAGGTCTCAAAGGTATGAGACTTGATCACTTCATCAAGATTCGGTCTGACACGATATAGGAAACTGCCAAGCTTGAAGCCCAGGCTTTTGAGCTTCAACAAACAACGGCTCTCGCCGCAGAAGCCAAGGCTGTTCTTGATTCATGGGTCCGATACGAGGGTCAAGTCAAGCAACGGCAACAGAAGGAGCTTGCCGAAAGCATCATTGCCAAAATACAGAAGGAGCTTGAGAATCCCAAGGTGTTACAGCAAATCCTGCAGCAAAGCATTGCTGATGTTGAGAGTATGTTAAACTCGTCCCCGAAAGAGTTACCAATGCTAAAAACATGAACAGGGATCGTACAGTCAAAAGCCCAATAGACAGCCTTGAAAAAGCTCATTCCAAATTTCTTTCACTCTGGTCTCTGTTTATAAGACCCCCCTGTGCTATATTAAATTCAAGATATCGTCAGCGTCTCGCGATTCACAAGATAACATCTGCGTTGCGTGACATTCTGTGATCTAGCCTACCCAAGCTCCTGACATCCTTTTAATATAGAAGACACTGAACCTGAATGTTGAGAGATGTTTAGTCGGTACCGGACCATAGCTATCGTACTACTTGGCACGCGCTCTGAGATATTATCCGGGCTCAAAATCGAAGGCTGTAAAATGTCGCCAACAACACCACTTCAAATGCTACAAAGCTGACGAATAACAGTCCTGGTACATTGCTCAGCCTTCTATCTCAATTTCTTACCTCAAAGTCTGCTAAGGTAGTCCTGTGTTGTTGCATTCTACCAGAAATGTGAATTTCACATGACCTCACTATACCTATAGAAACTAGCGCAAATCCTTCTTAATAGAGGATTTCTAATTCCAAAATTGTATTTCCTATAGCGACTAGCAAACTATAAGAGGGCTTTAAAGTGAGCCGCTAGGTGATATATAACGAGTCCTTTAATGCGCGTATAGAGGCCTGACGATGATGCAACAGCGTCGCAGTTAGCCTGTCGTATCTATGACTTTTGAGCATGATACGGTGTCACCTAAGCAAAGGTTGTTCCATACAAATTAACTTAATTTGCAAGTTGCGAGAAAGTAAGCGCCTGGTGATCCAGTACCAAACAGTGTGTTAGAGTTGGATTAATGTCTGATGTAAGAAGGAGAGTCTCCTTCCAAGATGTGGGTCGCCATTTCAAGATCATACACACTATCGGCTTGCCACGTACATGGCTATAACTTCTGTAGGCTTTTTTTGTGGATGTCACACATGGATAATCCTATGATTAAGCAATGGTTCCGACTCTTAATAAATAGGTAGGACCTGCTCCTCTGATTTAAAGAGAAGTCTCTTTTTTGGTTCCTGATCTCCAACTCCAAGATCCATCAATCGTTGTATAACTTTTTTAAATCATGAGCAGACGGAAGGAAAAAAAATAAGATGCCACGATATAACCCTGTCAAGGGGTTGTTTGATAGCTAGCTTACCCCTAATCTGCATTGAGAGGGCGGAGCACTATTATAAGTCTATGGGCTGGTCCTCCTTCCATGAGACAGCAATAATCAATATAATCAAATTACTCTCATGTTCATGTGCTCCGCCTGTAAATCTTAACATAAGAGCAACATGTAGTCAACATGGAAATGGCGAGCGTGAATTTTGCGAGTTGTCAAAGCGCATATGTAAGTGGATAGATTGAAAAAAGAGAATGGTTTGCGTTCAATATGGACGATACACTCTACGATTGTCACAAGGCAACATACTGACCGGGACTTATTGTTTAAGATCGGAAACATGTGTAGCGTTGTCACGGCAGACTCATAAGAGCTCACGGATTCAAATTTAGGTCCATGGTGGGATTTCGTATTCAATGAAGTCACCAATAAGGACCGCAGGACCAGATTCAAAATGATAATGAGAGAATTAAAGGTCAAGCCTACTGCTCGGATTCTGGAGTCGGCTATCGAATGTACAAGCAAGGTTTTTTTGTTACTCAAAGGTCAAGCCCAGGGCCTCGAGTTTGATCAGAGAGCTCAAATCGATTGGCAAGAAGATTCTAGTAACTTGTAAGGCTAAGGGAACGTAGGCATCAAGTGTCGTAAGGGATCTCAGAGGTTGATGGAGTCTTCCAGAGTGCTCGAAAAGCTACAAATTGAAGCAAGAGACTTAGCATATCTTGGAAGACATGTCATATCTGCTGAACAGAGAGGCATATTCGCTATGCATTATTGTGAAGGCGTTTCCAGTTCTCTGGATCCAAAGTGCCAAACTATCAGCAACTTAAGCCACCTGGAGAGTAAACGATTCTCAGATGAGCCCCGACGCCTGAGATTTTAGGCAAGAACATAAGTCGTAGTCACTATATCTTAGTACTTCGTAAGATAGAACAGTGACAGAACAAAACATCATTGACAAAGAATTATGAATTACTCTCATGTCAGCTCTCACCGCTGTCCGTCTCCAACAATGTTGACTTGCTTTCACTGTCACGACTGTGATTCTTCCTACTTGAAACGGGGGCTCTAGTAGTCTCCTCCAGCCGCTTCCGAAGTCTGAAAATGTATTGGCCAGCTGAAGTCAGCATCCGAAACATCGTTGATAAACACCACCACTACTGCCCCTTACACCGCTGACTTTCCTCTTCTTTTGACGATGTAATGCCCTTCCACCTGTGAGGAGCTGTTTCCCTGATTCAAGGGGCATCGTGAAGAATGTTGCTATTACCACTGATGACCACTCTTGCTTACTGCTAACTCCCAGCTTCACTTACTTATGCACAGGTATTGTGTTTTCTGTCATTCAGTGCTGGTCAGCTGTTGCCAAAGAGCGTTCCTTCATTGTTCCCTTTCTTTGAGCCACTCCTTTGACGGCGAACAATAGACGCGAAGTCTATTGTCGTCCTACATATCAGCGATCTCTCACTTCATCTCAGCAGGAAAACTTATCAGACTCATGTACAACTTCAAGACCACATTATAAGATGAAATTTTCAATCATCACGGCAGCCATCCTGGCGATGGCAACTTTTACAACCTCAACACCCATCCCTCAGCCCTCATTCACCCTCGCAACCCGTGCCTCAGGCGACTCCGCCGTCTCCATGCTGCTCGAGATAGCACCCACCTCCAACACCTGCAGCGGCGCGCCCGTCCCCTCCGAATGTGCAACCGCAACACAAGCAGCACCCTATCTTATCACCGCCATGTCTTCATACGGCGTAACATCCGCTCCCGAGATCGCCGCCTTACTCTCGCTCATCGCCTACGAGACCGACGATTTCAAGTACAACATCAACCACTACCCCGGGAACCCGGGGCAAGGCACACGCAACATGCAGATGGCAGACTATAATCTCCAATACGCGCTGTCGATCCCGGCGCTGGTGGGGCAGGTGCAGGCTATAACAACCCAGACAACTACAACCTCTGGACTATCTGATGATCAGCTGAACGCTATCAGGGCGTTGGTCCTCCCTGACGAGTACACTTGGGCTAGTGCCGCATGGTACTATACTACGAAGTGCGCGAGTGTCAGGTCGCAGGTGCAGGCAGGGGGGCAGGCGGGCTATGAGGCTTATTTAGGGTGCGTTGGAACGACGGCGACTAGTGATAGATTGGCTTATTGGACGAGGGCGAATACTGCTTTTGGGCTATCGTAGATCGAGAATCTTCCTTCTTTTCGCTCCTTGACATGAGATTTAGGGAAGGCGTCAATTGTCTTATTTTTTTTCGAATTTATGAATCACAGCAAAGCATTTTGCAAGCTTGAAGTATTGGAAAGCTCTTCGTGACTTTGTTGATTTGGTGACTACGTATGTTCATGATGATATTACATCACTGCTCTACCTCGTACCCTCACCTAAATATCCTTTCTATCAGCTATACTTAGCATTTCCCTCCTTCCCACCGCTATTGCAATCAGTTCCAGGCGTCTACTATCCAACAATACTCGCCCTACCCGCACCGCCTGCATCGAGCCAAGTCCATACCCTCCTCTTCCCCCCTTCCACAAATCTACTCCCAGTCAGTCGGTTCAGCATATATAGTTCCCCCCTCACAGACGCGTTTCATCAATAGAGAATATGTCTTCGCTGAAGGACTTGCTAAAGACAAGCAGCATTCTGCACACTTCAAGACATTGACTTCGTGGCCTAAGCACTTATATAGTTGCATACAGTTACAACAGCTTGAAACTTGACCACTTGCTGCATTGCAATCATAGAACGTTTTCCCACGCGCAACCAAGACAAGGGGATGTACTCACGCTGACACAGGTCTTCAATGCCCTGTTCTTCGATCTCTTGGCCCGTGATTCTATGCAGATGGATAAGGTAGATAGATGTATGTGAGACTTCGAGGTTTGGTTGTGTAACCCTCGGTCCTCGGTCAATCCTAGTGAGTGAGCTGTTTCTCTCTTTGGGAGGGGGAACAACACTCCCTGGCCTCCCACTGATAATATCTAGCGCTGCTCTAAAGATGCGACTGCATTCATCAACTCTAAGGCGTTGATGAGTGATGGGAGTGAAGTCACTCCTGACTCAACTGAAGGAGAGGGAGTTCGGTAATTGGAGCGACCCTAGGGTTGCAAAATCCCAGGCTTCGGTAGCGGGAAAACCAGTGCTCACCACCACGCGAGTTGTAAAGGGGTATGTACCCACGAATATACAGTAGCTACCAATCAAACACATTGCAGCTGGCCCGTCACAGCTTGGTATGTCTAAGAGATTAAGGATTACAGCTACCCCACTATTAAGGATTAAGGTAGCTAAGAAAACGAAGTAGTACAAGCGATACAAAGAAACACAGATTAATAGCTTAAAACGCTAATTAAGCAGGGAGTCGCTTAAGAAGACTATCGAAGAGTTCTACAAGACAGCCTATACGATCAAGGTTGATTAACAATTGTAGGGCATCCGCCTAGCCGGCATTCTCACGTACGAGCTCGAGGAGCCAGCCACAGTAGCTAGATTGCTCTTTGAGCCACTTGATGGCCGGACTAAGGATCAGATCCTTCAAGCTTGTCGAAAACCTCTCGCAGCTCTGCAAGAGGCAAAGAAACCCCTTACCAGTACAAGGTGCCGAAGTCGGGAGGGCATCCACGCCTAGATATTACTACGGATGCGGACGGCAACGACGACGACGCAGGTATCTCTCAGGGAGAAGCAAAAGGGAACACGCAGGCAGACATAGATTGGGATACGAAGACACTGGTAGACGAGAAGTGTTGGGCGAGTCGACAAGTTGACCGAGACGGTAAACATCTTAAGTTTTCAGCTAGAGTCGAATTCGAGTTGAGCGGAGTTTAGTTACGTGCATATATTATACAATATATACTGCTTTTAGTGGCCTAGTGTTCCAGAGATCAGCTTTTCGACATTATACAACTTAAATATGGGTTTTAGGCCTCGCTTTCTATAAAAATTATACACAAAAATGAAGCAGTTGTCAATTAAGAGCTATTATACTGCTAAATCACCTAACAGCGGTTATTTGTAAGCTGTTTCAGCCTCCTGTAGCAGTAAAAATTCTGCGCTTAAGGCTCTTGTAGATGTCTTAGTAGTATTATTAAATAATCTACACTATCATTATAGTTAAGTGTCACTGTACAAATACGATTGTAGATAGTCAGCTTGCAGAAGATGGTCTTTTATTCTCTAATCTTAAGATGTATACAGAGAAGCTTATTATACACTAGAATGATACAATTGACGACGATGGCATCCTCTTTATAATTAAAATATTCTTATTGCCAACGTGGTTGTAAGGTGTTGTAAGGTGTTGTAATTCAACAAAGCTAGTAATACTACAACATCGAATTTTTGATGCCATTACAAAAAGCATTAACCGATATCCCGCCTCAACGCCCGATCCGGCTTAACGCCCACCCCCTTTCAGAAAATGACAAGAACCCATCATCAACTTTGCACTCAAATTACTCCACAACGCGATGGCCAATTCTT
>Ga0335075_10018588_pt1 | contig 10303 bp, 13 predicted proteins | sample Lox_Sample_24_FD_206723 | JGI IMG/M metagenome (GOLD analysis project Ga0335075, IMG submission 206723) | Soil microbial communities from Loxahatchee National Wildlife Refuge, Florida, United States - Lox_Sample_2.4 | ecosystem: Environmental > Terrestrial > Soil > Wetlands | place: USA... | reverse complement strand
CACCGGCGAGTTGTATCCGCCCGCCGGCAGCCAGGAAACAGACCTGAGTGCCCTGAAGGCGGGCTCGATGACCCTGACGCCTTTGCATTTCGACCTGACGCAGCACAAGTCGCTGGGCGAGATGGAACGCTGGACCTGGGAACTGGACGGCTGAACACGGCGGACCGTGGCGAACGATCGCCAGGTGGAAAGGTGGGTGACAAGATGATGCCCAACACGACGACGAACAGAAACACGCGGGGATGGCGATCGGGGATCGGCGCGCGGTGTTGCGCTTTCTGGCTGCTGACTTCGGTGATTGCGGCTGCCGGCTGTGACGAAAAGCCGACTCTGCCTCCCCCGCCTCCCGCGACGCCGATGAACGGTTTGCCTTCGGCCCCGGCGGCTGCTCCGGCGGCTGCACCAGCAGCTGCACCAGCAGCGGCCCCGGTTCCGGCAGCCGCGGCGAATCCGCCGCAAGGCTCCGAACCGACCGACGGGGCCGATCGCGAGAAAGCGATGCGCGGCGCCGGCGTGCAAGGCAGGCGTTATGGCGGCGGCGTGGTGACCGAGCCGGTACGGCAGTATTTCCGCTTGCAGCAGGCGAGCGTGTTCGAGATTCAAATCCCGCACGACCTCGATTTGTTCAAGGCCGAGCACAATCGCTGGCCCAAGAACTGGGACGAATTCGAGAAAGCGATTCTCGAGCCAGCGGGCATTAAGTTGCCGGAACTGCCGGCGGGTGAAAAATATGTCTTCGATTCGCAGCAAGGTGAATTGATGGTGGAAAAGCCGGCCCCGCCGGAAGAGCAGAAGTAACCTCTTCCGAGCGGCAGCAGAGCAAATGAGCGAAACAATCGCCGCTTTTGGGTGGCGCGGTCCGCACGCTCCAATGCGTGCGGCGCGAGCCGAGCAATGTGCTTGCGTCAGCGCCTCCCGAGGCAGCGAATGTGTGTGGAGTTTGGATGAAGGACCGCCTTGGATTTTCCTCTCAGATGTGTAGGTTCTCCTCTCATGAAGCGTTTTTTCTGTGGGGCCGTTCTGGCCCTGGCGTGCCTGGCCGGTTCGGCCCAGGCACAAACCGCTAGTTGGATTTTCAACCCTTCGTATTACAGCCACGATCCGATCAATCCGGTCCGCGTGCAGCGGCAGTATTCGCGTGGGCCGCAATTCAGCCCTTCGGCCGGCCAATACGTGAACAGCGGTTACCGCTATCTGCGGGCCCAGATCAACGTGGACGGCGCCATCTACGACCAGTGGAACATGTGGGATACCTGGGTGCAGGGCGGGTCGAAGTATTAGTTTCGCACGCCAAGCGAGCGCCGCGAAGCCGGCCAGGGCCGCAGGGCAGCGGCCCGATTCGTGGTTGGGCGGCGCTAGGGATGTTTGATGTCAGGGCGCTCGAACGTCGAGACGAGCCAGCGGTCGTCCCGTTTGATAAGCCCGACGCGAAAGCGGCCGACATAGGTGTCGTGCCCCAGCGATTCGCCGTGGTTGCCGCGGGCCTGAATGCGGCCGGTGAAGTTCGCCTGGGCGGTGGGGTTAGCGGCGCGCTCGTGGATCGTGATCGCCAGGTCGCTGCCGATCTTGGCTTGCTGCACGTGGATGCTGCGGAGCGAATTACTCGCCAACTGGCGCACGTCGGCGGCGTCCGGGCTGATATATTCCAGCACTGCGGGCAAGTCGTTGTCCGTCACCGCGGCGGCCACGCCGTGCAGCGTGTCACTGACCTGTTCGCTCTCGGTCACGATCAGGCGTTCCAGGACGAAGAGCGCGGCGAATACGAGGCCCGATCCGCCGATCGCCCACAGCAGATTGACGCGGCCGGTTCGCAAGAGGCCGATGACGAGAATCGCTTCCACGACCAAGGCGGTAATCAGGATGGGCCAAGGGCCCTCGAAAAGCCAGTTCATGGTCCGCGTGGCTCCGAATTCTCGGCCTCGAGACGCATCAATCGCACTTGATGCGCGAAAAACAGGACGATCGCCAGCAAATTGACGGCCACCAGCACGAGCGCCAGCGGGGCCAGCGGCACGATGTGGGCCGAATCGCCGGCCGGGCCGTGCTCGACCGCTGGATCGTTCTCGGCCGCTGCCGGCGGCGAGGCGGCGTCGGTTTCGCTGATGCCGGAAGCTTCGGCCGCGGCCCGGCGGGCGATTTCGCGGCGGGCCTCGTAGCGGCGTTCGACCGCGACCTGGCGCTGGTTGTACTTGGGCCCGATGATCGCCACGCCCATAATGGCGGCGTTGGCGAAGACCAGTAGCCAGAACCAAGGGGAATCGGTCAAGCGTGCGCGCCCCGGCCGGCGCGCTGATTCATCGCGAGGAGGCAAGGCCAAGTCCTCCGTGCCGCTCGATTGAGCGAAGCGTCATCGCATGCACCGATCCCGCTGGCGCCAGGATGACCTGAATGGACACCTACATTACGAACCGTTCAGGCCAAGGGGTTTCGGTCGCCCTATTTTTTTGTGAACTCTTCCTACTTCCCTCGACCGATCGGAACCCGCCAAAAGTTCAATGGCTGCGGCGGAAAAGGGGTCCGCCGTACAGAGCGCCGGCCCCCAACTGCTCTTCGATCCGCAGCAATTGATTGTATTTGGCCATGCGGTCGGTGCGCGAGGCGCTGCCGGTTTTGATCTGGCCGGTCGACAGAGCCACGGCCAGATCGGCAATCGTGGCGTCTTCGGTTTCGCCGCTGCGGTGGCTGGAAATGGTGGTGTAGCCATTGCGCTGGGCGAGCTGGATCGATTCGATCGTTTCGGTGAGCGAGCCGATCTGATTGACCTTGATCAGGATGCTGTTGGCGATGTGCTCCTTGATGCCCCGCTCAAGCCGCTTGGTATTGGTGACGAACAAGTCGTCGCCCACCAGTTGCACCTTGCTGCCCAGCCGTTGGGTGAGCATTTTCCAGCCTTCCCAGTCGTCTTCGCTGCAGCCGTCTTCGATCGAGCAGATCGGATATTTCGCCGCCCAGCCGGCCAGGAATTCGACCATGCCGGCCCGATCGATTTCCTTGCCGTCGAGCGAGTAGACCTGTTTCTTGGCGTCATAGAGCTCGGTGGCGGCGACGTCGAGGGCGATGAAGATTTGCTCCCCCGCCTTATAGCCGGCCTTGTCGATGGCCTCGGTGATCAAGTCGAGGGCGGCGGTGTTGCTGGGCAGGTCGGGGGCAAAGCCCCCCTCGTCGCCAACGTTCGTGTTCAGCTTGCGCGACTTGAGCACCTTTTTCAGCGCGTGGAACGTTTCCACGCCAGCCCGCAGGGCGTCGCTGAACGATTCGAAGCCCAGCGGCATGACCATGAATTCTTGCACGTCGACCGAATTGTCGGCGTGCTGGCCGCCGTTGACGATGTTCATCATCGGGGCCGGCAGGATGCGGGCGCCGCAGCCGCCGAGATAACGATACAGCGGCAGGCCGACGTGATCGGCGGCGGCGTGGGCGACGGCCAGCGACACGCCCAGGATGGCGTTGGCCCCAAGGTTCTTTTTGTTCTCGGAAGCGTCGAGCTCGATCATGCGGTAGTCGACCGTCGTCTGATCGAGGGCATCGAGGCCGACGATTTCATCGGCGATCTTTTCGTTCACGTTGTCGACCGCCTTCAAAACCCCTTTGCCGTCGAAGAATTTCTTCTCCTCGGTGTCGCGCAGCTCCCAGGCCTCGTGAACGCCGGTGCTGGCGCCGCTGGGAACGGCCGCGCGGCCGAACGAGCCATCGGCCAGGGCCACGTCGACTTCCACGGTCGGATTGCCGCGGCTGTCGAGAATCTGTCGGGCATGAATGTCAACAATCGTGCTCATCGTCAATTCCTTGCGTTCGCGGAACGAATGGATCGTTTGGTTTGTTTTGAGACCGCCAATTGTGCCCCAAGCAGGGCGGCTTGGCTACGGGTCGAGGCGATTTATTACCGCCGTGCAACGCAGGCTTGGCCGGTGCAAAGCCGGAACTGCCAAGGGGCATCACCGGCTCGCGCGGCGAAAGACTGGCCCAAGAAAAAACTGGCCTGCGCGGGGGCTTTTCAGCGCGCGCCGCCAGAGGGGGGATCTGCGGGCGATATCGGCGCGGCCGAGCCGGTCGCTGCCGTGCCGCCGCCGGCGGCCGTGGGAAACGGCAACAAGGGCTCGGGCTGATGGTGTCGAGCGATTGCCAGTCCGATCGAGAAAGCGATTGCCGCCGCCGCGGCCAGCCACCACACGCCACGCCGCCGCGCCTCGGTCGGCCGCATCACCACCTGCAGCTGCTCGGTCAAGGCTTGCCGCGAAGCGGGCACCGTGGCGATGCCGCCAGCGAGCGTCGAGTGGCCGTGATCGTCGATGTCGATGCCGGCCGCCGCGGCAATCGATCGCAACAGCCGTACCATCTCGTGCGCACTGGCGAACCGCTCGGCCGGCTCTTTGGCCAACGCGCGGTGGATCATTGCACACAGTGCGGGAGGCAGATCGGGCCGGATCTTCTCGAGCGGCGGCGGCTCGCTGCGCAAGTGTTGCATGGCCACTTGCAGCGCCGTGTCGCCGGTGAATGGCGGCTGCCCGGTGAGTGCGTGGTAGAACGTGATGCCGTAAGAATAAATGTCGCTGCGAGCGTCGAGCGGCCGGCCTTCAACCTGTTCGGGACTCATGTACAGCGGCGTGCCCAGCGTAAAACCCTCTTGCGTCAGGCGCAGATCGCCGGTCGACAGGCGGGCCAGGCCAAAGTCGGCGACTTTCACTTCGCCGCTGCCGGAGACCATGATGTTGTCGGGCTTGATGTCGCGGTGGATGATGCCGTGCTCGCTGGCCTTGGCCAGGGCGGCCGCGACTTGCCGCATGATTCCCAGGGCCAAGGGCAATGGAGGCGTGCCGTTTCGGCTGAGCCATTCCCGCAGGTTCAATCCGGGGACATATTCCTGGGCGATGAAATGCGAGCCCCCTTCGCAGCCGACTTCGTAAATCTGCACGATGTTCGGATGGACCAGCGAGGCCGCGGCCTGGGCCTCGTGGCGAAACCGCGTGACGTAGGATTGCTCGCTGGCCAGATTCGCCCGCAAGATTTTCAGCGCCACGTGCCGGCGGAGCGAAACTTGCTCGGCCAGGTAGACTTCGGCCATCGCTCCCCGGCCCAGCCGGCGCAGCAGCCGATAGCCGGGGACCTGGTCCTCGGCGGGCAGCGGCTCGGAGGCGAGGTGAACGTCGGAGACGTCGGACGGTTTGGACTCGGCCACGCGCACATTCCAAAATCGGGCCCGGCCGCATCCGCACAGCTCCCTCCGCCGGGAGCCAGGGCAACCAGATTGGGCCGGTACGGCCGGATGCCAATACGGCCAGATTAAGTATGGGACGCTCCGGGGCGGTTGACAACGCCATGTAGCCCGGGGGTTTGTCGCGTGGAATTCACACTTGAGGTATGGGCGTGCTTGCTACCCGCGTCTTCCCTCTTCATTTCAGTCGAGCGGCCGGGAGAGTAGAATCACCGCCTCGACGGTAGCTTCTGCGACGAGCAACGCAGAGCCGCTGCGAACACACCACGCAAGCCCCATAGAGACTCATGCCGGAACTGCTGGCCGAAAACGTCACGAAAGAGTACCCGACGCGCGCTGAGCCGTTGGTCGTGCTGCGCGGTGTGTCGCTGCGCCTGGCGACTGGCGAGAACGTGGTAATTCTCGGGCCTAGCGGTTGTGGCAAGAGCACGCTGCTGCACATTCTCGGCACGCTCGATCAGCCGACTTCGGGGCGCGTGCTGCTCGATGGCGTCGATGCCAACCGACTCGCCGAGGCCGAACTGGCCGACTTCCGCAATCGGCAGATCGGCTTCGTGTTTCAAGACCATCACCTGTTGCCGCAGTGTAGCGTGCTGGAAAATGTGCTGCTGCCGGCGGTCGCCCAGGGCGCCGTGTCGGAAGAAGCGGTCGCACGGGCCAGGCTGTTGGTCGACCGGGTCGGCCTGACAGCGCGCGCCGCTCATCGGCCGGCCGAACTCTCGGGAGGCGAGAGGCAGCGGACGGCGCTGGCCCGCGCGCTATTGAACAAACCGCGTTTGTTGCTGGCCGACGAGCCGACCGGCAATCTCGACCGTTCGACCGCACTCGCTATTGCCCGCCTGCTGATCGACATGGAGCAGCAGGAGCAAACGATGCTGGTCGTGGTGACGCACAGCTTGGAAGTGGCCGCGCTCTTTCAGCGCCGCTTCGAGCTCGACGCGGGAACGCTGCGCGAGGCATGAGGCTTGAGTTGTGAGGCTTGAGGCGCATCGAACGATCCGTTCGTTTGCGCCCCGCTTCCTACCTCAAGTCTCACGACTCAAGCCTCACACCTTTTCAATACCGCACTTCTTGCGGATGGGCGTGGGGCATGGCGCCGCGGGCGGTGGGCTGAACGAGCCGCAGATTGGGATCGGCCAGATCGACTTCGGTGTAGCCAGGATAGCTGGGCTTTGTCCAGAGATCGGCCTGCGAGGGCTGCAGACGATTGATTTGCAGGTCTTTCAGCTCCAGACCGATCTGCATTTGCCGCGTCGGGAGATCGAGTTCGACGTGGCGGGGGAGCGTGATGCCGGTCGTGCCGTCGCGCTGGTGGCGGCTGAGGACGGCCGTGGCCAGACGATTTCCGGCAGGATCGTAGACGTGCTCTTCCAGCACGATGCCCCGCGAGTCGTCGATCACCGTGACGATCGTGTTGCCGCCGGGCGCGTCGGGCAAAGTGCGAACCTCCAGGCGGCTGGCGCTAATCGGCGTCGGGCCCTGGTAGTGACGCATCGGCTCGAAGGAGACGACCCCCAGCGCTCGCGGGATCCACGTCAATTCGACTGGCAGAATCTGGCGGGCCGCGCTCTGCGAGAACTGCTCGTGCCGGCAGAAGTAGAAGGCCGGGGGCTGGCTGCGCTTGATCCAAAACCAGAACAGCTCGTCGTTGCTGCCCAAATCCATTTCCGAGCCGCTGAGCGTGGTGTTCGAGCGGAGGCGGAAGCGGCGATCGCGTTGATAGGCCACGGTGGTTCGCAACGACGTGGGCGCGCCGGGAACGACCACGCTGGCCTGGCTGGTGTAGAGCGAGTAGACCTGCCCGCTGTTGCTGTTTACGACGTTCATCACTTGTTCGAGCGTCGGCGCGGGGGGCAGCGCGCGGGCGAGCGGCTGCGTGTATTGCTGCAGCATGCCGGGGCAACTCGCCCCGCTGGCCGCGAGCAACAGCAGCATCACCGCCAACAGGTTGAAACGTCGGACCGAGAACAACGGCGTCTCCCCGCGATCACTTCAGTCGGCCGGTTTGGCGAACAACAATTCGGACAGTTCCTGCTGGATGGCCGCCGCGCGCTCGTCGCTGGGGACGACGGTCGGCACGCGATAGGTCGCTTCGCGGCGCGGGCAATACAGCACCGATATTTCACGCCCCTGGGCGTCGTGCTCGGTCTCTTCCAGGCGGACCACGCGGCGGCGGACCAGCAGCAGCGCGAGGACATAGCACATGTCGGCCCGATCGGGCGAACCGCTCAACTCTTCCACCAGGTCGAGCATCACGTCGTTCGGCGCCCAGCGGACTCGTTTGGCGCTGGGGCTGGGCAGCACCGATTGCCACCAGCCGAGCACCCCAGTGGGCGGGCCGGTCCAGGCGTCGGCGGCATAATCGTGCCGGACGACCTCGGCTCCTTGCACTTCCAGCGTCGAATAGAACGTTTCGCCGGGTTGGATTTCCCGGCCACTGGCCGTGCAATGCCGCGTACAGCGATGCACCTGGTAGTCCATGGCGGCGGCTTTAGGCGTTAGGCTCTAGACTTTAGGGACGGACGAAACGTGGCGCGCAGCGATCCGGCGTCTTTCGTGAGGGTGGGACGCTCACGACTGCACTAGCCCGAAGCCACCGCGTGCGGCGAGTACCCGCGAGGGGGCAACGACGAGGAACCCTCGCTTGCGCTTCGGGTTAGTTTTCAGCGACCTCACACCACGATGAAGCGCGACCAAATCACCCGGGCTTTGGGTGGGGAATGGTATGCGAAACCAGGGAACGACTCAAGACAAAGCGGGGCCCGATGTTAGGCCTGCTTACGCGACGTTACGTCCCGCTTAGAAGGCGGTGAAAAAGCGGGAGTCGGTCCCGTGGGGGGCGATCCGCAAGCGGATGCCTCGGCCGCAGCGCGGGCAGGCACCGCGATATTCGGTGCCGGCGGGATTGACGTAAACCCTGTTGTACACGTCACAACAGGCGAATCGCACGCCGACGAAGGGGCGAGACCCCGGGCGATCGACGGCGGGGCGCCGCCCGGCATCGCTTGTCATGTCGAGGTTTTCGCCTGCCATGACCCGGTGTCCGCTGAGTTGGGGTTGCGATTCCGGGCGCTGCCGGCGGCCGTTTTGGTTTTCGGCCCTTCCTCGGGTGGCAGAGGTTAATAAAACCCCTAGTCGCGGGATAGAGCGCTTTGGCTATTCGCCCGGCGGACGGGGTTCACGCGCGAGATGCTGGCGTGGTCAGGCGGGCCCCTAGCTTTATACTAGCATTTGCATCGACTCTGCGTCGCTGGCGCGACGCGTCTCGTGGCCCATGCCGAAAATCGTACGAGAGAAATCATCCCAATCGAGGAGCGTGAATGATGGCCCCCGCCGATGAAGAATCCATGAAGCGCCGCTATCGCGAGTTGTTGGATTTGATGCCGCTCACCCGCGAGATCGCCGGCTTGCCGGCAAGCACAGGGGCGTTTTATTACAATCCGGATCAAATGGAGGCGCGGGCCCAAACGCTGCTGCTCGCGTTCAAGCTGGCGCGCGGTCTCGCTCGAGAAGTGGTCGGCGGCGCGTAGTCACGTGCGGCCGGAAACGCCAAATTGCTCGGCCTTTGACCGGTAAGGTATAATTTGGCGAGTGAGGCAAGCTGGGTTATGGCCCGGCGATTTCTTTTTTTGCGCTCTCGCAGCCGAAGGTGAGTGTCAATGCGGGCGAAACGCAAGCCCAAGGGGGCGGCGCTGTTAGGACTCGGGCTGGATGCCGAGGACGGGACCACGCGGCTGACGCGCGGCAAGAACTTCGTTCTGTACGGCGGTTCGGAACAGACCCACAGCCAGATGCAAGAAACCGCTATCAAGATCAACGAGCAGCTCGACGCCCGTGGCAAACGGCTCGAAGATGTCTCACCGGTGGAACTGCGCGACATCTACCACAAAGTGACGCGGTAGCCGGCCGGCCCGCTGAATTCTTGCGTGGCACTGCGAGCATTTTCGCCGCCAGCGCTTCAGTGGCTTTGCACGGCCGGCGGCTGAATGTCGTGCTCGTCCTCGATCTCGCCGATGATCTCTTCGATGATGTCTTCGAGCGTGATCAGTCCCAGGACGTGTCCTTGCTTGTCGCGCACCACGGCCATTGGCCGGCGGCGGCGACGGAACTCGCGCAGCACGTCCGAGATCGGCCGGTCGGGATCGACGTAGATCGGCAGATACATGGCGTCGTCGAGCACCACCATCCCGCGCAAGCTGAACAAGTGGAACAAGTCCTTGGTATTGACGATGCCGACGATGTTGTCGGGATTGCGGTCGTAGACCGGCATGCGGGTGTGAGCGCCCGAGCGGACGGCATCGAGAATTTGTTCCTCGGGCATGTGCAGCTCCAGGGCCGCCATCCGTTCGAGCGGCACCAGGCAGTCGCGGACCTTTTTCGCTCGCAGCCGGAAGACGTTGGCCACGTATTGGGCCTGATCGCGCGGCAGGATGCCCGCCCGGCGGGTTTCTTCGATCAGCAGGCCCAGCTCTTCGACCGAGTGGAGCATTTCGCGTCCCGAGACGGGCTCGAAGCCGAGCAGGCGGACGACGCCGTTGCCCAGGGCATTCATCACGGCGATGAAAGGACGCATGACCGAGGCGAACCACATCAGCGGCCGGGCCACCCACAGGCCGACGGTGTCGGGGCGCTGCAGGGCCACAGCCTTGGGGGCCAGTTCGCCCAGAATCACGTGCATGCAGGTGATCAGCGAAAAGGCGATGGCCGTGGCCAGACCGTGGCTGGCGACGACCGACCAGCGCGTTGGCAAAAACTCGAGCAGCGGCTGCAAGATACGAGCGACGCACGGTTCGCCAATCCAGCCCAGCGCCAGGCTGGCCAAGGTGATGCCGAGCTGGGTGGCGGCGATGGCGTCGTCGAGGTGGTCGATGGCGTTTTTCACCGCTCCCGAGCCGACGCGGCGGGCTTTCACCATTTCTTCCACTTGCGTGCGGCGGACCGAAACGAGCGAAAACTCGGCGGCCACGAACATCGCGTTGATGAGAACCAACAGCGGAACGGCCAGCACGCCCAGAATCGTCCAAACCATACTTGCCCTCAGTATTGTTGCGCTCGGCCCCTCCTTCGTCGGGCCTCACGCCGCTCGCAGTG
>Ga0335075_10018587_pt1 | contig 10303 bp, 10 predicted proteins | sample Lox_Sample_24_FD_206723 | JGI IMG/M metagenome (GOLD analysis project Ga0335075, IMG submission 206723) | Soil microbial communities from Loxahatchee National Wildlife Refuge, Florida, United States - Lox_Sample_2.4 | ecosystem: Environmental > Terrestrial > Soil > Wetlands | place: USA... | reverse complement strand
TGCAGAACGTCCTCGGTCAGCTGCAGGTCAACGCCTATGCGCAATATGTCTGGACCGGCGTGATCACGCTGGGCGCGGTGGCGCTCTATGCCAGGCGCGGCAGGCGAGCGGAGGCAAGGGGATGACGCCCGAGATCACTGCGGTGGTGCCGGCCGGGAACACGCTGGGCGAAGGCCCGGTCTGGTGCCCGCGCGAGCAGGCGCTCTATTGGGTGGACATCGAGAAGAGTTTTCTTCAGCGCTTCCATCCCGAGAGCGGGGCGGTGCGCCATTGGCAACTGCCGGAACGGATCGGCTCGCTGGCGCTGCGCGAGACCGGCGGGGCCGTGCTGGCCCTGGCCTCCGGCCTTGCCTTTTTCGATTTCGCGAGCGGCGCGCTCGAGCGCCTCGCGGCGCCCGAGAAGGACAATCCACGCAACCGCTTCAACGACGGCAAATGCGACCGTGCCGGGCGGTTCTGGGCGGGCACGATGGACGATCGGTTGAGCGAGCACACCGGCGCGCTTTACCGCCTGGACCCGGATCTCTCATGCCATCGCATGGCGAGCGGAATCGGCATTCCGAACAGCATCGCCTGGAGCCCGGACGATCGCGTGTTCTACTTCGCCGACACGATGGACCGCGTCATCCACGCCTACGACTTCGATCGTGACAGCGGCGCGATTGCCAACCGGCGTGTCTTTTGCACCTTCGAGGACCAACCCGGGAATCCGGACGGCTCGACCGTCGACGCGGAAGGGTGTCTCTGGAACGCGCAATGGGATGGGTGGCGAGTGGTGCGCTACGATCCTCGAGGCCGCATCGAACGGATCGTTGAGCTGCCGGTGCAGAAGCCGACGAGCTGCATGTTCGGCGGCCCGGATCTCTCGACGCTTTATGTCACCTCGGCGATCTGGGACCTCGACGCGAAGGCTCTGGCGCGGCAGCCCCTGGCAGGCCACCTGCTGGCCCTGGAGGTGGGTGTGCGCGGCCTGCCGGAGCCGCGCTTCGCTGGCTGATCGGTCTTGGATCGCCGTCGGTGCAAACGTTAGGCTCTGCGGGGAAATAAGAGCGCCGTTCAAAACCGTTTTTGCCGAGCGTTGCGGCAGATCATGGAGCAGGCGATTGCGGTGAAGGCGTGATGGATATCGAGCCTGCGTTCGTCGCGGATAGTGAGCCTGCGGAAGCGGTTGATCCAGGCGAAGGTCCGTTCGATGACCCACCGATGCCGGCCCAGCCCCTGCTCATCTCGACACCTCGCCGTGCAATGCGTGGCTTGATCCGGCGGCGGCGGCACGCTCGTCGGCAGCGTCGGTGATCACAAGCCTTATCCGCATGGAGCTTCTTCGCCCTTCGTCGTGGCTAGCCAGGCTTGCCGGCGACGGATCGGATTGCGTCGAGGCGGTTCTCCAGAGGCATGCTGTCGTGGACGTTAGCCCCGGTCAGGATGAAGGCGAGCGGGATGCCCCGGCGGTCCGTGATGAGGTGGCGCTTGGTGCCCGCCTTGCCTCGGTCCGTCGGGTTGGGCCCCTCGCGGCACCCCCTTTTTCGCCGCGACGGACGCGCTGTCCATGCAGGCCCGGCTCCAGTCGATCCGATCTCCGTCCCACAGTCGATGGAGCAGCTCACGATGCAGACGATCCCATCCGCCGGCTCTCCGCCAATCCCGCAACCGGCGCCAGCAGGTGACCCCTGATCCGCATCCCATCTCGAGCGGCAACATCTCCCACGGGATACCCGTGCGCAGCACAAACAGGATATCCGTCAGTGCCGCCCGTGCCGGTACAGAAGGCCGGCCGCCCTTAGGTTTCGGAGACGGGGGAGGCAGCAGTAGCTCGACGATCAGCCACAGCAAATCGGATACGAGTGATGCAGACATTCACCCCAAATGAATCAACTCCAACCCAAGTACAAGGGTTTTGAAAAGCGCTCTAAGTGCATCACGGTGGTAGCTGATTGGGGGCGATGGTGTAGTTCCACTCACCGTGGAATGTGTCGCGCGTGATGTTGATGGCCTGGATCTCTTCGTCGAATACGTCCACGCCCTTCGGATATAGCTTCCCGTCGATCTCGCAACAGACTTTGAGGCCAGTCTCGGTGGTGGTGGCACTGACGTTGCCCAGCTCCGAGGCAAATGGCCGAAGCTCGGCACATTCATCGACGAGAGCGAGACCGACGTGCTGGCGTACATGGACTTCCCGGCCCAGCACCGAACCAAGATCCACTCATCGAATCCGCTCGAACGATTGAACAAGGAAGTGAAGCGGCGCGCCGACGTCGTCGGAATTTTCCCCAACGAGGGTGGCATTGTTCGCTTGATCGGCGCCGTGCTCCTGGAGGCCAATGACGAATGGCAGCTCCAGTATCGCTACATGCAAACGGAGGCGATGGCTGACCTCACGCCACCACTGATCGACGCCGCGCCCGTCCAAATTCCTACCGCGGCCGCCTGATCCATGGCCGCCTCAAACTACACCCCAATTTCCACCACGTTGACGGGCACTACCTATGCTGGAGGGCCTCGACTTCACCCAGACGCCGCGCGAACCGATATTCGGCTGACGTCAAGCTTGCCCGGTCGGCACCGTTTCTGCCCACACAAGCGTGCTCTCCGAGCGTCGCCATCGATCCCGAAGACCGACGACCGGGAATTGTCGGCAGTCGCGCTGCACGAAGCCGCGGGCTGGGAGCCGTACGAGGAGGAGATGGGGCATCCTCCTCCAATCGTCCCTCCGGGCTGACGCGTGGGGCTGTCTCGCCGACGGCGGGCGCCGTTGATCACTTCGGCCGCCCTTCGTGAGTGCCTTTTACGCGTCGCCGCTCACGAAGAAAGACGGAGTGCCAATAGCCGAAACCTCGCCAGTCGCGCCGCACAAACGTCTCTTCACACTTGTCTAGCGCGAACCCGCAGAGAGGGCTTTTGCACGACTGCTCATGCTGGCGATACCACTCCCAAAAGAAGTCGATGACGTTCCCCTCGCGCATGGACCGTGTTCCGAACTGCGCCCCACCAGCGCCCAACAAAACTGATGCGCGTTCGCCGCGCCGTTTTCTCGTTCCACCGGGAGCTTCCTCCCGAGACCCCCGGTCGAGAGTTCGGATGTTGCTCGCGCCTCGGGTGGCAGATCAATCGGAATTTTTCCGGGGTGGCAAGGGAGTATGGACGGCGTCGGCCGCGCGGATTGGCTCGGCGGGGCGCTCTCGCGCGGCAGGCAGCGGATGCGACGCACGGCAGGCGCGGCGTCGCCGAAACGCGTCGGTTCCCGCTCATCGTGGCCCGCGCCGGCGCGGTACGCCCGCCCTCGGCTCGACGCCGACCTCCGCGGGCCAACGTGACAGCACCAGCCGGCCGACCATCGCTATCGATCCAACTCGCCCGTCTATTCAGCAATCGTCCGCCCGGCGCACGCGGTTGGGCAGCAATCCGCCCGTGCCTTCCAGCACCGGATATGCGCCAGCCGCGACAAGATGAGAATTGACCTGCTTCAGGTCGCGCAGCATGTCGAGGTGCAGTGAGCTGCCTTCGGCTGCCTCCACCCTTCCCTCGCGGAGGAAGCGGAAGTGCGTATCGGTCGCGCGTGCCTCGAGATCTCGGAATGCCTCCTTTTCGGCGACGAGCCGGCGGGCCGCGCGTTCGTCGGCATTGACGAAGAGCGCTGCCGCGCAGTGCAGGTTGGCGACCAGGCGGTCAACGACGCCCAACAGGTCGGCCTGGTTCTCGGGAGAAAATCGGAGGCCCCGTTTGAGTGTCTTGCCGGCGAGATCAAGCAAGCCGCGATCCACCACGTCCCCGGCATGCTCGAGGTTGGTCGCGAAGGCAAGGATCTCGGTGAGGCGCTGGTGGTCGGCCGCGGTCATGGCCTCGGGATCGAGGCGTGAGAGGTAGGATTTGATTGCGGTGTTCAACCGGTCCAGAAGATCGTCGAGCCGCTTGGTTTCGCTGATCCGCTTGCGATCGGTCGATTGCAGGGTCTCCTTGAGGCCGAGCAGCATCGCCTCCAGCACGTCGGCGAGCCGGAGCGCTTCCCGCGCGGCGCCGCCGAGCGCGACGCCGGGCGTCTCGCATGCGCCGTCGTCGAGGTAGAGCGGCCGTCCAGGATCGTGCGGCGCGACCCGCGCCGGCAGGAGGCGGCGCAGCATCGCGGCGTAGGGACCGAGCAGCGGAAAGAAGACCACCGCGAGCACGACGTTGAACAGCGTGTGAAAATCGGCGACGGCGCGCCCGGCATCGGGTTCGGCCACGATCAGCGCGGAGCCGATACGGGAGAGGAAGACGAGCGCGATCGCCGTGCCGATGACCCGGTTGAGGAGATTGCCGAGGGGTGCGCGGCGGGCCACCGGATCGTCGCCGGCGCCTCCTTCGAGCACCGGATTGATCGCGGTGCCGAGATTGGCGCCGAGCACGAGCGCGAACCCGGCCTCCGGCGGGATGACGTGCTGGGCCGCGCAGGACATCGTCAGCAAAATCACGGCGATGGAGGAATGCGCGGCCCATGCCAGGCCGGCGGCGAGCAGCACGTCGAGCACCGGCTGGGTCGCGACCGCGCCGAGGAGCATGCGCAAGCTGGGCACGTCCTCGTAGGGCGTCACCAGGACGAGAATTTGGTTGAGGGCGATCAGCATCAGGCCGAGCCCGATCGCCACCCGGCCGAGATCGCGCGTGCGCGTCTCCTGGCCCTGGCGGAACAGCAGCACGCCGAGCAGGATCAGCGCCGGAGCGACCTCGACGATGTCGAAGGAGAGCAACTGGACGATCAGCGTGGTGCCGACATTCGCCCCCAGCATCACCGCGAGGGCGGGGACGAGTTCGACGAGGCCGGTCGCCGCGAATCCGGTCACCATCAGCCCGGTTGCGGTGCTGCTCTGCAGAATTGCGGTGATCCCGAGCCCAGCCAGAAATGCGCGGAACCGGTCGCGCAGCGCGACGCCCAGAATCCGCCGCAGTCGTGCGCCGAAGGCGCGCTGCACGCCAGTCTGCACCATGCGCACGCCCCAGAGCAGTAGGGCGACCATACCGGCGAGATCGAGCAGGGTCAGCGTGGTACCCATTTCCCAGCGAGTGTCTTCCGTCAACGATGGCGGGTCGAACATCAGAGGCCGACCACCCAAGGTGCGCGTGACCTTGGCCCACGACAAGGGCAGAGGAGCGCGGCGCGAAGCAGATCCTGGCTGGCTAGCCCCCGCGGCCGTTCGCGAAGGAAGTTACCAGCGCCTTCAGCCCGGTCTCCTCCACGGCTTCTATCGCGTCGGCGGGCAGGAACCATCGAACCTCCCGCTGCTGGCACTCGGGCCAAGCGTTCGCTTGGCGCCGCACGCGCAACGCGAACACCCGCACCTCACAGGGTACCGCGACTGTCTTGTCATCCAGCAACTTGCTGTAGAGATACTTGCCGATCGACCTGCTGCGGGTATCCCCGCGCACCCCCGCTTCCTCGTACGCCTCCTGGGCCGCCGATTTGCTCGGGGCCAGTCCTGGTATCGGCCAGCCCTTGGGAATGATCCACCGCTTGGTTTCGCGGCTGGTGACCAGCAGCACCTCAAGGCCGGCAGCTTTGCTCTCACGGAAGGCAAGAGCACCGTATTGCAAGCGGACCGCTGATTTCCGCGCCGGCTTCTTCTTCGCGGCATGCCTCTTGCTGGATGACACGGCTCCTTCTCCTCTTCCGGCGCGCAGCCAGACCGACCGGCAATCGGGCAGCTGCTACTCTTCGTGGTTACTACTCGTCGCGATCGAGTCGACGATCAAGATGATCGGACGCATGTCAGCGTCGCCCGCTGCTGTTCTGCCGCAGGCTAATCCCAGTGCTGGGGCCCGGACTCGTGATATTTGCGCGCTGAGAACACCCCCCGCACGATCGGCTCAAAGCGGCCCTCCAGGCCCGACAGTCCGCAAGCACCGTACTCTCCCCCGCGGTCTCGCAATCGCTGGCGAAGCTCGGGCCGGCCACGTTGGTAGCACCGACATGCCGGGCCGCCCAATCGGATATAGGGGTATCGCCGCGCCGAATGAGATCGCACGGCTGGGCCGATCAACACTGAGCAAGAGATCGATCCGGTTGGCGTATGGTCAAAATCCGCTTCGGCGATCGGAGGCGCGATCAGCGCATCGTCCGGCGGATATGGCCGATTAGCTCTTCGCTGCGGCGGTGCTTATCGGTCCGCGATAGGGTACTCTCGGCGAGATCCACCAGCTTCCGCTCGATGGCCGTCAATCGCTGGCCGCCGCGGCTGCGCCGCTCGATCCGCATCAGGATCCACAGCCAGAGGTTCACGAACAGGAAATCAACCAATTCGGTGAGGTAATGGAACCCGCGGTAGACCTCGATGATGACCACCAGGGCCAGACCGAGGACGAAGTAGGAGTCGATCAGGCTGGCCATCCATAGCGGCAGATTGCGATAGATCCAGGGGGTGCCGGATTTCTGAAATTGGGTGGCAAGAGGATCCGCCGGCAGGGAGATGTTGATCAGGTTGGGAAACTCGCCCGCGTTGTTGATGAGGGTCGCGCCCTGGTGCACGTCGGCCATCGCCTGCATGAGCGGATAGAGGATGGCCGGGGGCGTATCCTCGCGGACCACGACGTTCACCGGCGCCGCCAGCATATGAATGTCTTCCGGCGGAATGTCGCTCTCCACATCATAGACGCGGTGCGGCAGCACGACAGGACGCACATAGGGATCGATCCGGGACAGCGCCACCACGTCGCCTAAGCTCAGCAGGCGGAGTTTCCGGTTGGCGGCGAGACGGGTGATGAATGCGTTCCGCGGAGCGAGCATGAAGAAACCGGCATCGAACTGTCCCGCACCGAGCGCCGCCGCGGCCTTGGCAATCGGAAGAAAGGTGATGGAGGTGTTCTCCGGCGTCACATCGTAGTGGCGCAGCAACCGGAGGGAAGCCTCGCTGGTGGCACTCAGCTGGGTTGGCATGACGATGCGCCGGCCGCGCAGGTCGTCCGGCGTGGCGATTTGGCCCATCCCGGTCGAATAGAAGATGAACAGCGGCTGCAGCTCGATCGCGCCGAGCGAGCGGACATCCGGAAAATCGGCCCTGTTCACCCGCTGGGCGACGAAGCCGATCCGAACCTGGCCAGTCGCGACGGCGACGCGGTCGATGATGTCCACCGAGTCCGGGTTAGGCTGCAGCGTGACTGCGATGCCCTGGCTTTGGAGCTCCTGCTTATATTTCAGCGCGTCGTCGTAATAGCTTCCGTTGACCGGGCCTGTCTCAATGGTGATATGGGACGGCGGAAGGGCATGATAGACGGCAAAGACTACCAGACACGCAAAGATGAGATAGAGCGCCCGGTTGACGGTGCGGACCGGGTTCCATCTGTGACTGCTCCATTCCCTCTGATCAGGCATGGTGGTGGCCGCTCCTCCCGGCGTTCGCCTTCGCGTCTGGCCGCAGTTTCTTGGCCCCTCCCGGAACTTGTCCGTATTTCAGCTCGTGCGGGTGGGCTACAGCCCACCGCCCCAGCTGCCGGTGGGCCCACTGGATTTCTGGGTCAAAATGCGGTGCCCTTTTGTACTACGGCTCGTGGTCGTTCGAGATTGAGTTGGTCAGACTTCAGTGATCTGACGGCCGCAAAAAACGCGCCGGAGTCGTCGTCCGTTGAGACTGAACATTACGCACCCAAACACTAGCGCGAAAAGTCTCCGCAAGCATCAACCCTCGCTTTGGTGGCTGCGGAATGAGCGCAGGTCGGCACTCCGACCCGCCCACTCAGTCCCGATCACGCGCTGCAGAAGCTTGCGGTCCGCCGTCACGAACTCCGCCTCACGCTGTTCGGACAAGGCCAGATAGAAGCAGTCATAGACCGAGTGATCGAGTTTGCGGGATATCTCCACGGCGCGCGCCCCCAGGGGCCCCAGGGCCACAAGCTCGTCGAAAATAGCGGCAAGACGGGACGCCGCATGGCCATGCTGCTCGGGAGCCATTGTGCCCCTGCGAACAGCCTTCCAGCCGGCGTCGCACACCTCTGCGACTATCAGGTCGGGTGCGATGAGCAGCGTCGGCGCCATGAGCAGGGCGGCAGCGCGTTCGGACCCCTCCTCTTCCACGAACCACTTGAGAGCGACGCTGGCGTCGACTACCAGCATTAGCGCTGGTCCCTACCCTCCCGGATGAGGTCCTCAGCCGGTCGCCTCACCCCTTTGGGTGTCCTTGCGCGCACCCCAGCGAGTTCCTTCGCTAAGTCCGCACGGGGATGACCGGCAGCCCGAGTCAAGAGGTCCCGGAGCTCCGCCTCGAGTGAAAGCCCTCGCGCCGACGCGCGTGCTTTCAATGCCTCTATGACGCCGTCATTGAGATTCCGGATCAGGACTTGGCCCACCTTTGCAACTCCAGGTAGCTTGCTATCACGTATGATAACATTCTTGTTCCGATCGGACCAGCCCAAAGACCCCGATGTACGAACACGGAGATTGAGCACTGGGCGCGGCGCCGCTGCGACCGGAATCGTTGAGCTCAAGACGCGAAAAAATCTGCTATCAAGAATAAGCGCGGGCGTGTAGGGGCGGCACAAGCCGCGTGTCCCGCGCGCCCCGCGGGCTGAGATTCCGCGCGCCGGCAGCGCCGAGCGCCGGCACCTGACCGTCCGTGCTCTGGCCATCGGTCGAGACCCGGGTGTGGCGCGGAACGCCTAGCCGCCGTCGCAGTTGCGTCCGGCGCCGGAACGGGGCCCATTTCGAGTCGACCACTCGCCACTAGCGCTGGTGAAAGGACCCCATGGGTCCGACCTTCCTGCCAGCGTGGCGCCTCGGCGAGCTTACCCGCCGCGGGGAGATCGATTGTCTGGATTTGCTGGAGCGCTTCATTGCCCGCGTCGAGCGCCTCAACCCGCGCCTCAACGCCGTGGTCGCGCAGGATTTTGATCGCGCTGTACCGCACCCGGTTTTTTGGACACAAGACAAGGTTAAGCGGCCTGCTTCATGAGGGCGCGGTTCCATGCGGCTCTGGCATCGCCAGGGCTCTGGAACCCGTTCTTCTCGATCAGCCAGGCGGTGTTGTAGCGGGCGACGAAGCTGCGCACGGCGGCGCGGAGCCCGTCGATGGTCTGGTGGATGCGGCCATGGACGATCTGCTCCTTGAGGGTACGGAAGAACCGCTCGGCGACGCCATTGGTTTCCGGCTCGCCGATGAAGGCGTAGCTCGGGTTCATGCCCCAGAAGCGGATCTGCCTCTGGAAGTGCTCGGCCATGAAGGCGCTGCCGTGGTCATGGCGGAGCGCAACTCCACGGGCAGCAGAAGCGTTGATATGGCCGAAGACGCTTTTGACCGCCATGCCGACGGCCTCGGCGGCGGCGTAGCGATCGCCGTGCTTGGTGACATTCCAACCGAGTGCCTCAGCATTCCAGTGCTCGACGACGCCGAACAGCCAGACCTTGCCGTCCTGCACGGTGAGGATCTGGGTGGCGCCGGTTGCCCACATAAGATTCGGCGCCTCGGTGGTGATCCGCCCGCCATGGTCGTCGAATCGGCTTGGGCGTCTGCGATACGCCGAGAGCAGCGCATTTTTGCCCATCAGCCGCAGCACGCGCTTGCGTGCGACCCGGATGCCGTCCAGTACGCGCAAGCGCGCCCAGACCTTGCGGTGTCCTTCGCCGTGCCAGGGTGAGCGGGCGAGGTCAGCGCGGATGGCGGCGGGCAACCCCGTATTCGACACCACGGGTTGTGGGCCACGCCGGCGCCGCAAGGGCTTCTCCGCAGGCCGGTCCGCCGACTGCCTCCGCCAGGCGTAGAACGACGAGCGTGGCACTGCGAACACTCGGCAGACGCGCGCAACACCATAGGCCCGGCCGGTGGCAGGGGAGATCGCAGCGGCCCTCACCGCGACCTCCTGCGGGTCACAGGGCCGGCCTGTCCGATCCGCGTGCGCAGCAGCTCGTTCTCCATGGCAAGCTCGCCGATCCGCTGCATCGCAGCGGCGAGCTCGGCGCTCTCAGCGTCGGTCTCGCGTTCCTTGAGCGCGGCATCGCTCGCCGCTTGCGCCCGTTCCCGCCACCGCTCGAGCCGATACAGCGGCACCCCGAGTTCCCGCGCCAGCAGCTCGGCCGGTTCGCCGCGCATCAGCCGCAGCACCACCTCCCGCTTGCGCGCCACGCTCCATCGCCGCCCCGGCGCCAACCCTCCCGCCGGCCTTTCGACCTCGCCTGTGGACAGCAGGGACGGGCTCCGCCCGCCCACGCTGCCCACAGGCTCATCAGCCGGCAAATCCACCTTCAATTCCCCGGTGCTCGACATCCTCTCTGCTCCCTTCCTCTCGACAATACCGTGTCCAAGAAAATTGGGGGCAGCTCATTCTCAAATCGCCATCACGCAGTTTC
>Ga0335075_10018585_pt1 | contig 10304 bp, 7 predicted proteins | sample Lox_Sample_24_FD_206723 | JGI IMG/M metagenome (GOLD analysis project Ga0335075, IMG submission 206723) | Soil microbial communities from Loxahatchee National Wildlife Refuge, Florida, United States - Lox_Sample_2.4 | ecosystem: Environmental > Terrestrial > Soil > Wetlands | place: USA: Florida... | reverse complement strand
TCGACCATACGCTCGACGCAAAGAACCGACTGACGGTGCCCGCCCGTTACCGAGCCGCGCTCTCCGAGGGCGTGGTGCTGGCCATGCCGCTCGACCTGAAGCCGTGCGTGGGCGTGTGGCGACCGGACGAGTACGAGCGCTACACGCGCAGGGCGCTGTCCGAGCTGCCGCCACTGTCGCCGCGGCTGACCGAGCTGGAGCGCTTCTTCTACGGAAGCTCCCACGACGCCGAGTTGGACGCCGCCGGGCGCATCATGGTCCCGGGCTTCCTCGGCGAGCACGCCGGGCTGAGCAAGGAGGTGGTGGTCGTCGGCGTGGGCGACCGCCTGGAGCTGTGGGCGAAGGGCGGCTGGAACGAACATCGATCGACGCTGCTCAGCGGCGTCGCGGAGGTGACGGCGCGTGTCGACGACGCTGCTTGAGATGGACGAGCACCTCGACCGGGGCGCTGGCGTCATCGGCCAGCGCGAGGGCGTCGACGAGCGCGAGGGCGTCGATCCCTCGCGCGCGCCGATGCTCGCCAGGCGCCGCCGCGGTGCGGGCGAGCGCCCGCGCACGGGGCGGGGCGAGCGGGCTGGCGCCTCTTGCGAGCGCGGGTCGGGCGCCGGCGGGGAGGTCGGGGGCTCGCACGTCCCCGTCCTCGCCGGTGAGCTGCTGGCGCTGCTCGACCTGGACCGGGTGCCACCACCCCAGCTGGCGATCGACTGCACGTTCGGCGACGGCGGCCACGCGCGCCTGCTGGCGGAGCGACTCGGTCCCACCGGCACGCTGGTGGCGATCGACCGCGACCCCACAGCCGAGCAGCGCTTCAGCGCGCTGGCGGCGGAAGCGGCGTGCTCGCTGCGCTTCATCCGCTCGGGCTATGCGGAGGCGCTGGCGTTGCTCGCGAGCGAGGGCGTGCGCGCGGACATCGTGTACTTCGACCTGGGCATGTCCTCGATGCAGGTGGACACCCGCGAGCGGGGGTTCTCCTACTCGTATGACGCGCCGCTGGACATGCGCATGGATCCTTCGCAGCAGCTGAGCGCGCGCGAGATCGTCGCCGAGTGGGACGAGCGCAGCCTCGCCCGCGCGCTGCGCGACTTCGGCGAGGAGCGCCACGCGGGCGCGATCGCGCGGGCGATCGTGCGCCGCCGCGAGCGCGCCCCGATCGCGACCACGCTCGAGCTGGTCGACACGATCAGCTCCGCCATCCCCGCCCCGGCGCGCTTCGCCGGCGGCCATCCCGCCAAGCGCTCCTTCCAGGCGCTGCGCATCGCCGTCAACGACGAGCTGGAGCAGCTCGACCGCGCGCTGCCGATCGCGTGGGACCTGCTGCGCGAGGGCGGCGTGCTGGCGGGCATCTCCTTCCACTCGCTGGAGGACCGCCGTGTCAAGCGCTTCCTCGCCGAGCGCGCGCGCGGCTGCGTCTGCCCGCCGGAGCTGCCCGTGTGCGTGTGCGGTCGCGAGCCCCAGGCGACGCTGCTGTCCAGGCGCGCGATCATGCCCGGCGCCGCGGAGACGGCTCGCAACCCGCGCGCGGCCTCGGCGCGGCTGCGCGCGGCCAGGAAGCTGGCAGCCGATCGCGCAGGGGAGAGTTCGTGACGCCGCCGGCCGCAGCTGCCGCGGCGGCGCCCGCGCCCCCGCGCGAGCGACCCCGCAAACCCCGCCCGGCCAGTCCCCCGCGACGGCCCCGGCGCGTCTCCGGGCCCGCGCGAGGCGCGCCCGGCGTCTCGCGAGGACCCGCCGCCGTCGTGGGCGAGCGCGGGCTGCTGCTCGGCGTGCTCGACGCGCTCACCGGCGTTTCCCGACACCAGGCCCTGGACCGGCTGATCCGCGGGCGCACGTGGATCGCGCTCGTGGCCTTCGCGTTGATCGGCATCGTCACCCTGCAGCTGCTGGTGCTCACGCTCAACGCGCACATCGGACGCGCGCTCGCGCACCAGGCGCAGCTGCAGCGCGAGAACGCGACGTTGAGCATCGAAAGCTCCGAGCTGGCGGCCGGGGAACGCGTCGAGTCGCTGGCGGCGCGGCTGGGCATGGAACTCGTGCAGGTGGGCGACGTGCATTTCCTCGCGGTCGATCCGCGCGAGGACATCGCGCGCGCCGCCGCCGCGCTGAACGCTCGCGCGGGCGCGTCGGCGTCCAGCGCGTCGAGCACGGGTTCGAGCGAACAGAGCACCTCGGCCACCGGCGAAGCGGGCGCCGGCGCGGGCGCCACGGAAGCGAGCACGGGCGCCAGCGACACCACGCCCGAACAGGCCGCCCCGGCGGAGACCACCAGCGTGCCGGAATCCACCAGCGCGCCGGAATCCACGAGTGCGCCGGAATCCACGAGCGCACCCGAATCCACGAGTGCACCGGAAGCCACGAGCGCACCGGACGCCGGCGCTGCGGCGGCGGGCACGACCGGCGAACCGGCGAGCGGCGCGGGCTGAGCCGGTGGCGGTCGTCCAGAACCGCATAGGCGCGATCTTCGGGATGTTCTTCGTGCTGCTGGCGCTGGCGGCAGGACGCACCATGTACCTCGGCGTGCTGCGCGGCCCCACGCTGCGCAAGGCGGCGACCAGCGAGCAGCTGAGCTACGAAACGGTGAGCGCGCCGCGCGGCACGATCACCGACCGCAACGGCGTCGACCTGGCGGTCTCCGAACCGGCGCAGGAAGTCTCCGCGGACCCTTACCTGATCGGCGACCCGCTGCAAGCCGCGCGGCGGCTGGCGCCGCTGCTCGGCCAGTCGCAGGCGAGCGTGCTGAGCGAGCTGTCCAAGCGGACCGGCTTCGTGTACCTGGCGCGCGCGCTGCCCGCGAGCAAGGCGCAGGCGGTGCTCGCCCTGAAGATCGCGGGCGTCACGGGCACGCCGGTGATGCGTCGCGTGTACCCGCGCGGCACGCTCGCCGCCCAGGTGCTGGGCGAGGTGGGCACGGAAGGACGGGGGCTCTCAGGGCTCGAATACTCCGCCAACGCGCTGCTCAGCGGGCGCGCGGGCGAGCGGCGGGTGGTCAGCGACGCGATCGGCCAGCCGGTGTCTATCACCGAAACCCACCGCGAGCTGCCGGGCAAGTCGCTGGCGCTGACGCTCGACGCGAACATCCAGCAGCGCGCGGAAGACGTGCTCGGCGCGGTCGCGCGCGTGTTCCAGCCCAAAGACGCGACGGCGATCGTGATGGACCCGCGCAGCGGCGCGATCCTGGCGCTGGCCAACTGGCCGCAGGTGGACGCCGAGGATCCCGGCGCGTCCCCGCCGGAAGCGATGGAGGACCGCGCGGTGGGCTTCGACTACGAACCGGGATCGACGTTCAAGGTGGTGGCGGTGTCGGGAGCCCTGGAAGCGGGGCTGATCACGCCGAACACCCCCTTCAACATCCCCGACCAGATCCAGGTCGCCGAAAGGACGATCCACGACGACACCGAACATCCCGAAGAAACGCTCACCACGTCCCAGATCCTCGCGCGCTCCAGCAACGTCGGCGCGATCAAGATCGGCGCGCTGGAGGGGGCGCAGCGCTTCAACGACTGGGTGCACCGCCTCGGCTTCGGCAAGGCGACGGGAGTGGACCTGCCGGGCGAGGAACAGGGGGTGACGCTGGCGCTGAGCCAGTACTCGGGCTCCTCGATGGGCAACCTGCCGATCGGCCAGGGAGAGCTGGTGACGCCGATGCAGATGGCCACCGCGTACGCGGCGATCGCCAACGGCGGCATCCTGCGTCCCGCGCACATCGTGCGCGCGATCGGCGGGCGCGTGCAGCCGCTGCCGGCCGGCCGTCGCGTGCTCTCGCCGGGCACCGCCGCGGAGCTGCGCCACATGCTGGAGGGGGTGCTCGGGCCGGAAGGGACGGCCAGCGAGGTCTCGATCCCGGGCTATGAGCTGGCCGGCAAGACCGGCACGGCCAGCAAGGTCGATCCGGAAACGGGCGAATACTCGCACAGCAAATACGTCGCGTCGTTCATCGGCTTCGCGCCCGCCCAGGACCCGAAGCTGCTGTGCGCGGTGGTGGTCGACGAACCGCAGTCGGGGTCGATCTACGGCGGCACCGTCGCCGCGCCGGCGTTCGGCCAGATAATGAGCTTCGCGCTGCCCTACCTGGGGATCCCGCCCGGGTAGGCAGGGCCGGCGCACACGCCCGCGACGGCCCCGCGGCGGCCTCCTGGCCCTTGAGTAGCATCAGGCCATGCGACTGGATCGCTTGATCGCCGCCCCATTGGCCGGTGAGGCGGCGGATGTCGAGATCGCCGCGCTCGCGTACGACAGCCGTGCGGTGGCGCCGGGCACGCTGTTCTTCTGCGTGCCCGGGTTTCGCGCCGACGGCCACGAGTTCGCCGCGCAGGCGGTGCGGGCGGGCGCGGCCGCGCTCGTCGTGGAGCGTCCGCTCGATCTCCGCGTGCCGCAGGTGGTGGTGGCGTCGGTGCGCGCGGCGATGGCGCCGGTCGCGGCGCGCTTCTACGGCGAGCCCGCGCGCGAGCTGCGCGTGGTGGGCGTCACGGGCACCAACGGCAAGACCACCACCGCGTATCTCGTGCGCGCCTTGCTGGAGGCCAGCGGCGAGCAGTGCGGCCTGCTGGGCACGGTCAAGTCGGTGATCGGCGGCGTCGAGCGGGCGGTCGAGCGCACGACGCCGGAGGCGATCGACCTGCAGCGCGACCTGCGCGCGATGCTCGACGGCGGCGATCGCGCGTGCGCGATGGAGGTCTCCTCGCACGCGCTGGAGCTGGGGCGCGTGGACGCGATCGAGTTCGCCGCCGCGGTGTTCACCAACCTCACGCAGGACCACCTCGACTTCCACGCGAGCATGGAGGATTACTTCCAGGCCAAGCGGCGCCTGTTCGTCTCACCTTGCGCGCCGGCCGTCAGCGTCATCAACGCCGGCGACCCCTACGGCCGGCGCCTGGCCGGCGAGATCGACGACGCGCTCACGTTCGCGATCGACGCGCCCGCGGACTACACGGCGACGGACGTGCGCTGCGAGCGCCACGGGTGCACGTTCACGCTGCGCACCCCCGAGGCCGCGCGGCGGCTGACGCTGCCGATGCCGGGGCGCTTCAACGTCGCCAACGCGCTCGCCGCGCTCGCGGCCGCGCACGCGCTGGGCGCAGAGCACCCCGACGGGCACACCCTGACGGGCGCAGGCAGGCTCGACGCGCTGGTGGCGGCGCTCGAGCGCGGCGTGCGCGTCCCCGGCCGCTTCGAGCCGGTCGACGCGGGCCAGGACTTCGCGGTGCTGGTCGACTACGCGCACACCCCCGACTCGCTGGAGAACGTGCTGCAGGCGGCGCGCGAGCTGGCGCGCGAGGGCGAGCGCGGCGACGGTCGCGTGCTGTGCGTGTTCGGAGCGGGAGGGGACCGCGATCGCGGCAAGCGGCCTTTGATGGGCGAGATCGCGGCAACGCTCGCGGACGCCACGATCGTCACCTCCGACAACCCGCGCTCGGAGGACCCGCAGCGGATAATCGAGGAGATAATGGACGGCGCAGTTCGTGCCCGCGGCGTGTCCGGTCGGTTCTCGGGCGCGATCGCAGACCCCGCCGACGGGGGTGGGGAGGTGCGCTCGCTGGTGGACCGCCGCGAGGCGATCGCGGCGGCGATCGCGCGGGCGCGCGCGGGCGACGTGGTGGTGATCGCCGGCAAGGGCCACGAGCAGGGGCAGGAATTCGCGGACGCCGTGAAGGTGCCCTTCGACGACGTGGCGGTCGCGCGCGAGGCGCTGGCGAGGCGCGCCGAGGAAGCGGCGGGGACGCCGGCGGCGGCGCGATGAGGGAGTGGGACGCCAGCCGCGTCGCCGAGATCGCGGGCGCGCGGCTGATCGCGCAGCCGGCGGTGCACCCCGACGGGCACGGCCCGCGCGGCGCGAGCGTGGATTCCCGCGAGCTGGCTCCCGGCGAGCTGTTCGTGGGCCTGCGCGGCGAGCGCGAGGACGGCGGGCGCCATGGCGCGCAGGCGCTCGCGGGCGGCGCATGGGGAGTGCTCGTGACGCCCGAGCATGCGCGAGCGCTGGTCGCGGGCGGCGAGGACGCGGCGGGCGGCGCGGTGCTCGCGCACGAGGACCCGCTCGGCGCGCTGCACGCGCTCGCGCGCGCGTGGCGGCGCGAGCTGGGCGCCCGCGGGGCGAAGGTGGTCGCGATCACGGGGTCCACGGGCAAGACCTCCACGAAGGACATCCTCGCGGCGCTGCTCGGCGCGCGCCTGCGCGTGGCGGCCAGCCCCGCGAACCGCAACACGGAGATCGGCCTGCCGCTCGCGCTGCTGGCCGCCGGCGGCGAGGCGCAGGCGGTGGTGCTGGAGATGGCGATGCGCGGCGCCGGCCAGATCGCGCAGCTGACGCAGATCACCGAGCCGGACGTGGGCGTGATCGTGAACGTCGGCCCCGCGCACCTGGAGCAGCTCGGCTCGCTGGAGGCGATCGCGGCAGCCAAGGCGGAGCTGATAGCGGGGCTCGCGCCGGGGGCCGGCGCGGTGGTGCCGGCGGACGAGCCGCTGCTCACGCCGCACCTGCGCGCGGACGTGCGCACGATCACGTTCGGCGACGGCGGCGACGTGCGCATGGTCGAGCAGCACGCGGGCGAGGCCGCCGAGGCGACCGGCGCGTCGCCGACGCCCGCCCGGGTCACGATCGCGCACGGCGAGGAGCGCATGCAGCTGCAACCGTCGTTCGCGCAGGCGCACAACCTGCGCAACCTGCTCGCCGCGGTCGCGGCCGCGCGCGCGCTCGGGCTCACCCCCGGCGGGCGCGTGCAGGTGGAGTTCTCGGCGATGCGCGGGCAGCGCGAGCGCCTGGCGAACGGGGCGCTGCTGATCGACGACTGCTACAACGCCAACCCGATGTCAATGCGCGCGGCGATCGACGACCTGGCCGCCACGGCCGCCGCGCGGCGCGTGGCCGTTCTCGGCGACATGCTCGAGCTGGGGCCCGACGCCCCGCGCATGCACCGCGAGATCGGCGAGCACGCGGACGCGCGGGGCGTCGAGCTGCTCGTCACCGTGGGCCCGCTGGCGGCGGAGATGGCGGCGAGCTTCGCCGGCGAGCGCGTGTGCGCGACCGACGCGCCGGCCGCGGCGCAGCTGCTCGACGGGCTCGTGCGCGACGGCGACGCGGTGCTTGTCAAGGGCTCGCGCGGCGTCGGCCTGGAGCGGGTCGTGCTGGCGCTGCGGGGCGCCGGCGAGCGAGCACTCGCCGCGTCCGCGCTCGCCCCGGGGCGCCGCTGAATGGGTCGCATCCTCTTCGGCGGCACGGCCGCGCTGCTGATCTGCATCTTCCTGAGCCCCAAGTTCATCGAGTTCCTGCGCCGGCGCGAGTTCGGCCAGCAGATCCGCGAGGACGGCCCCGAGGGGCACCACCAGAAGGCGGGCACGCCGACGATGGGCGGCATGCTCGTGTTCCTCGCCGTCACGATCTCGTTCCTGATCCTCACTGAATTCGAATGGCGCTCGGCGGGCGTGCTGGGCGCGGCGATCGCGTGCGCGCTGCTGGGGTTCGCCGACGACTACATCAAGCTCGTCCGGCGCCGCTCGCTGGGACTGCGGGCGCGCACGAAGCTGGGCCTCACGATCGCGATCTCGCTGGCGCTGTGGTTCGTGGCTCGCTACGAGGCGAACCTGCCGCCGGCGCTGTACCTGAACTTCGCCGACTACCACGTCGACCTGGGGCCCGTGTACCCGCTGCTGATCTACCTGGTGGTGGCGGGGACGACCAGCGCGGTGAACCTGACGGACGGGCTCGACGGCCTCGCGGCCGGCTGCGCGGGGATCGTGCTGCTGGCGTACGTCGGCATCGCGTTCCTGTCGGGCGACTACGACATGGCGATGCTCGCCGGGTGCCTGGTGGGCGCGTGCGTCGGCTTTCTGTGGTTCAACGCGTTCCCGGCGACGATCTTCATGGGCGACACCGGCTCGCTGGGCCTGGGGGGCGCGATCGCCGGCCTGGCGGTCATGACCAAGACGGAGGTGCTGCTGATCCTGCTCGGCGGGATCTTCGTGATCGAGGCGCTGTCGGTGGTGATCCAGGTGATCTCCTTCCAGATGACCCGCCGCCGCGTGTTCCTGATGGCGCCCATCCACCACCACTTCGAGCTGAAGGGCTGGTCGGAGACGAAGATCATCCTGCGCTTCTGGATCGTCGCGTCGCTGTGCGGCGCGATCGGCTTCACGATCTACCGCCAGAGCAGAGGGCTGTGAGGCCCGCTGGCGCGCCGGCCGCCGGCTGCTGGAGGCTTCTGCGGGCGAGCGTCGAAGTGAGCACGGATGCCATCCGCGCGAGGAATGGACGTCCCGTCGCGCCGCTCGCTGACCGCCGGCGTTACCGCCGCCAACCAGCCGCTGGAGCACCGCATGCTGGTGACCGCCACGATGTGCCTGCTCGCGTTCGGCGCGGTGATGGTCTACAGCGCCTCCTCCGCCACCGCCCTGCTGCAGGGCCGCGGCTACGGCGACGGCTACCTGGTCAAGTTCGTCGTCTACGGCGCGATCGGCCTGGTGCTGATGCGGCTGCTGGCCCGCGACGGTGTCGCGAAAGCGCACACGATCACGGGGCCGCTGCTGGGCGTGTCGTTCGTGCTCGTGCTCGCCGTGCACGTCCCTCACCTCGGCGTGAGCATCAACGGCGCCCGGCGCTGGATCGGGCCCGGCGCGCTGCAGTTCGAGCCCTCGGAGCTGATGAAGCTCGCGCTGGTGCTGTACTGCGCCACGCTGCTCGCCAAGCGCCCGCGCCGGGTGCACGACCTGCGCGAGCTGGCGCGGCCGCTGCTCGTGGTCGTGGGCGCTGCGTGCCTGCTGGTGTTCACCGAGCCGGACCTGGGGACGGCGATGGTGATCGCCTTCACGGTCGGCGCGATGCTGATCGCAGCCGGCATCCCCATGCGCAAGCTCGGGCTGATCGCCGGGTCGGTGCTGGCGGTGGTGTTCGTGTACGCGCTCGTGCGCCCGTACGCGCGCGCGCGGCTGACGTCGTTCATCGACCCGTGGGCGCACGCCTCGGGCAGCGGCTTCCAGGCCGTGCAGGGCCAGATCGCGGTCGGCTCGGGGGGGCTGTTCGGCGTCGGCCCGGGGGAGTCCGTGCAGAAGATCTTCTACCTGCCGGAGCCGCAGACCGACTTCATCCTGGCGGTGATAGCGGAGGAGCTTGGCGTGGTGGGCGTGTTCGCGCTGCTGTTCCTGTACGGGCTGATCGCGTACGCGGGCCTGCGCGCGGCGAAGGCGGCGCGCAGCCTGTACAGCGCGCTGATCGCGGTGGGCGTGACCACGCTGATCGTCTCGCAGGCGGTGCTCAACGCCTTCGCCGTGCTCGGGCTGGCGCCGCTGACGGGCGTGCCGCTGCCGTTCGTGTCCTACGGCTCCACCAGCATGATCGTGATGCTGGCGGCGATGGGCCTGCTGCTGAACGTCGCCGCGGGCGCCACCGGACACGTGCGCGCCGTGGCGCCGGCGCGCGGCGCGCGCTCGCGCGAAGGGGCACGATGGGACGGTGAGGAGCGGCTCGCACGGCAGGGCGCGGATCGTGATCGCCACCGGCGGGACCGCCGGGCACGTGGTGCCGGCGCTGGCGGTGGCGGACGCGCTGCGGGCTGAGGGCGCGGAGGTCACGTTCATCGGCGGCCAGCGCGCGGAGGCGCAGTTGGTGCCGGCCGCGGGCTATGCGATGCACACGCTGAGCGTGCAGGGGCTCAGCCGCTCGCACCCGCTGCGCGCGCTGCGCGCGCTCGCGCTGGCCGCGCGCGCGCTGCCGCGGGCGCGCTCGCTGCTCGCGCGGCTGGCCCCCGACGCGGTGATGGGCGGCGGCGGCTACGCCGCGGGGCCGGTGGGGCTGGCGGCGCTGGGCATGCGCATCCCGCTGGTGCTCACGGAGGCGGACAGCCACCTGGGCCTCACCAACCGCGTGCTCGCCCCGTTCGCGCGGCGCGTGTGCCTGGCGTTCGCGCTGCCGGGCCGCGACGGCGCGCGCTACCGCGTGACCGGCCGCCCGGTCCCGCCGCCCGCGCACGACCGCGCGCAGGCTCGCGCGCGCTTCGGCATCGAGCCGGGGGAGACCTGCGTGCTCGTGTTCGGCGGCTCGCTCGGCGCCCGCTCGATCAACCTGGCGGCGCTGGAGGCGTTCGCGGACGCGCCCTTTCGCGTGCTGCACGTGTGCGGCACGCGCGATCACGCCGAACTGCGCGCGCGCGCGCCCGCCCGCTACGACCTGCGCGAGTACCTCGACCTGGAGGCGTTCGCGGACGCGCTGGCGGCCGCGGACCTCGTGGTGGCGCGCGCGGGCGGCAAGGTGTTCGAGAACGCCGCGCACCCCCAGCCAGCGATCCTCGTGCCCAACCCCCAATCCACCCCCCACCACCAGAGCG
>Ga0335075_10018584_pt1 | contig 10304 bp, 9 predicted proteins | sample Lox_Sample_24_FD_206723 | JGI IMG/M metagenome (GOLD analysis project Ga0335075, IMG submission 206723) | Soil microbial communities from Loxahatchee National Wildlife Refuge, Florida, United States - Lox_Sample_2.4 | ecosystem: Environmental > Terrestrial > Soil > Wetlands | place: USA: Florida... | reverse complement strand
TCCTTGTCGCGGCCGGCGGCGCGGTACTGCTCCTCGATCCGCCATTCGATCGGCAGGCCGTGGCAGTCCCAGCCGGGGATGTAGTTGGCGTCGTAGCCCGCCATCTGGCGGGTGCGGTTGACCATGTCCTTGAGGATCTTGTTGAGCGCGGTGCCGATGTGGATGTTGCCGTTGGCATAGGGCGGGCCGTCATGCAGCATGAAGACGGGGCGCCCGCGCGCGGTGTCGCGGAGCCGGGACCAGAGGCGCGTCGTGTCCCAGCGGGCGAGGATCTCCGGCTCTTTCTTCGGCAGATCGCCGCGCATCGGGAAGCTCGTCTGCGGCAGGAACACGGTGTCGCGGTAATCGCGTGGGGCGTCGTTCATTGGTCTGTCCGAGGAGCCGCCGGAGGCGGGATGGGGATGGGCGCGAGGGGGTGGTCCGGCGCTCTCAACGAGCCGCCGGGCGGATAATTCGTGCCTGCCCGCCGCCGGTGTCCATGCCCGTGACTATGGGGAGCCCAGGGTATCTGGGTCAACCGGTGGCAAGAGGTGACCAGCCCTGCCTTCGACCGCGGTCATTCCCGCGCTCAGCCGTTCGGCCGATGTTCCAGGGCTGCGACGCGGTCCTCGATCCGCCCCAGGCGATGGTCGATCTGCGTCTCGAAATGTCCGAGCCGACCCATCAGTTCGGCCTTGATCATCAGCTCCAGGTCGTCGCGCTGCTCCACGATCCGGCGTTCCATATCATCGATGCGGCGATCGAGCCGGCGAAGCTGCTCGGCGAGCGAGAGAAGGAGTCCGCGTGACTCACGGTTCTCCGCCCGGATCGCCCGCTGTTCAGCCTGCATATCCCGCAGGACGGTGCCGATCAGCTCCAAGCTCACGCGATCATCGCTCATGGCCGCTATCCTACCGCTGCCAGCGGCGCGATGCCATTGCGTTTGGATCGGAGCGCGCCCCGGTCAAGGCGGATCGAAGGCGACCGCTTGGCCCCGGAAACGGCTGTCCAACGGGGAGCCGCCGCGTAAGGTCCTCGGCGGGCTTTCGCGAAGGCGGTCACACACCAGGGAGGTTGCCAAATGAAGCAAAAACGCCCGGCTACGCTGGCCGCCCAGGCGCTCGGCTGGACGGATGAAACGACCAAGGCACTTGTGCCGCCGGTCCATGTGGCGACGACCTATATCCGCGATCCTGACAACCAGTATCGCAGTGGATACTCCTATGGACGCCCGGACAATCCAGGGTTCAGGCTGGCGGAAGCTCTTCTGACGGCACTCGAAGGCGGGAGAGCGTCCCTTATGTTCTCGTCGGGGATGGCTGCTGCAATGGCGGTGTTTCTGGCCCTCAGACCGGGCGACCACGTGATTGCGCCGCGCGTCATGTATTGGGGTTTGCGAAACTGGCTCCAGAGTTTTGGCCGCGAGTGGGTTCTGTCAATCGAGTTCGTGGACGCTTCGGCCAACGACGCGATAGCGAGAGCGGTTCGACCCGGCCAGACCAAGCTTATTTGGATCGAATCCCCGGCGAACCCGACGTGGTGCATAACCGATATCGCCGCCACCGCTGAAATCGCGCATCGCGCCGGCGCTCGTTTGGCAATCGACAGCACTGCGGCGACGCCGATTCTGACGCGACCAATTGAACTCGGGGCCGACATCGTTATGCACTCGGCGACGAAGTACCTCAATGGTCATAGCGATGTACTCGCCGGCGCTTTGGTGACAGCGGCGGAGGACGAAGTCTGGGGGCGTATCGTTGCAAACAGGACCAACATTGGAGCGATTCTCGGACCGTTCGAGGCGTGGCTGCTGCTGCGCGGCATGCGCACGCTTTCTCTGCGGGTAGAGCGCTGCTGTCGTTCCGCTCAGAAGATCGCCGAGTATTTTGCGGACCACCCGCGGGTTGTCGAGGTGCTTTATCCGGGACTCCCCAGCCATTCGGGACACGCGGTGGCTGCTCGGCAAATGCGCGGGGGCTTCGGGGGAATGCTCAGCATACGGGTTCGTGGCGGCGAAGACGCGGCAATCGCCACCGCAGCACGCGTCCAGCTTTGGAAGCGCGCAACGTCGCTTGGAGGGGTCGAAAGCCTGATCGAACATCGGGCGTCAATCGAAGGGCCCGGCAGTCCCGCGGGCCCGGACTTGCTGCGTCTTTCCGTCGGGATCGAGGACGTCGAGGATTTGATAGACGATCTCGAGCAGGCGCTGGCAAGCGGCAACTGATAACAGAGAGTCTAAGCCGCCACTCCGACCGTCTCGTTTTAAGTCCGGTTGCCAGGGCGGGCATTGGAGAGGGGGCAGGGACCAATTCGATCCGGTCGTTGACCGCGACCGGCCCCTCGACGTAGAGAATCATGGCCGCCCCACCGAACGACGGGCGGCGCTGCGGGTGCAATTCCGTGGGAATGATTTCATATGCCAGGGAGACAACAACTCATGTCAACGTCCGTGGGGACTGCCGGCCCCGTCGCGTGGTGGAAAGAACCCACCAGGGAACAATGGCTCGCCTGGGTCGCCGCCTGGCTCGGCTGGACCCTCGATGCCTTCGACTTCACCATCTTTCTGCTGATCATGCTGCCGATCTCACAATCCTTCGGCGTGCCGTTGGTGGCCGTGACAGCAGTGTTCACCATCACACTCTGGCTGCGGCTGATTGGCGCCACCGCATCCGGCTGGCTCGCTGACCGCATCGGGCGGAAGAAGCCGCTGATGATCTCCATCCTGTGGTATTCGGTCTGCAATTTCTTCGCCGGCCTGTCCCCCAGCTTCCTGATGTTGTTCGTCTTCCGTGCGCTGCTCGGCATTGGGATGGGAGCGGAATGGCCGGCGGGCGCCGCCCTGGCGATGGAATCCTGGCCCGCCCGCTCGCGCGGATTCATGAGCGGTGTGTTGCAGGGGTCCTGGAGCCTCGGCTTCCTGGCATCCAGCCTGGCCTATGGGCTGTTCTACAATTCGATCGGCTGGCGCGGCCTGCTGATGATCGGCATCCTGCCGGCATTGGCCGTGCTGTGGATCCGGACCTATGTGAAGGAGCCGGAGGTGTGGGCCGAGAACCGGCAGAAGCAGCGCGATCAGAAGCGGGAATTCCGGGCGCCGCTGTTCGACATCTTCCGGCTGCGGGTGCTCGGCAACACCATCACCGCCTGCCTGTGGATGGCGAGCGGTTTCATCGTGTACTACTCGGTGTACGGCATGTTCGCCACCCACCTGCAGAAAGATCTGCACTTCAGCCCGGGCCTGGTGGCGACGCCGCTCGCACTCGCTAACCTGGTTGGCTTCTTCGCCAGTTGCTTCTGGGGCTGGGTGGCCGACCGGTACGGCCGGCGCTGGGCGATGATCATCCCGGCGGCGATCGGCATCTTCATCACGCCGATCTATTTGTTCGCCGGAAGCTACGCGATGATCGCCATCGCCTTCATCGTGCAGGGCGCCTTCCTGGGCGCGATCTACGGGCAGAACCCAAGTTATCTGGCCGAACGGTTCCCCACCGAAGTGCGGGCCACCGCATCCGGGTTCTGTTATCACCAGGGAGCGGTCTGGGCCGGGTTCACGGCGCCCGTCCTGGCTCTGTGGGCGGCGGGCCAGCCGCTTGGCTTCGTGATCCCGATGTTGATCACGACGACCGGGGCGGCAGTGGTGTTCATCTTCTCCCTGCTTATCGGGCCTGAGACCAAGGGCAAAGTTCTGGTCTCCGACCTGACATTGGTCCCTGAGCTCTGATGACCTTCGCCACGGATTGACGAAGGTGGTGCGGCCTGTCCATTAGGCCGCACCACCTTCTCGAGGCCGCCCGGAGTGATCGAGCTTGCCCCTGCCCCAGCGGCGGTGCCGCCGGGCCGTCGGATCTATGCGATTGGCGACGTCCATGGTTGCGACGCGCGGCTTGCGACGTTGCACGCGATCATCGCCAAGGATCTCGCGCGCCGGCCGGTGCCCTTGCCGCTGTTGCTGCATATCGGCGACTACGTCGATCGCGGCCCCGACAGTGCCGGCGTCGTCGGGCGGCTGCTGCGCGGCGGCGTGATCGATCATGTGCCGGTCATCAATCTCAAAGGCAACCACGAGCAGACCATGCTCGATGCGTTGTCCGGTGACCGCGCGGCCGGGACCGACTGGCTGTTCCAGGGCGGCCGCCCGGCGCTGGAAAGCTACGGTGCCGACCCGGACGGCCCGCGCGAGCGTTGGGCGGACGTCGTGCCCGCCGAGCATCTGTGGTTCCTGCACGGCCTGGCGATGAGCCATCGGGAGGGCGGCTATCTGTTCGTGCATGCCGGCATCCGCCCCGGCGTTCCACTGGATGCGCAGGCGCCCGAGGACCTGCTGCGCATCCGCCAACCCTTTCTCTACACCGACCAGTCCTTCGGCGCCGTCGTGGTGCATGGGCATACGCCGGTAAAGGCACCGGTCGTGCGTGCCAACCGCATCGACATCGATACTGGTGCGGTGTTTGGCGGCCCGCTCACTTGTGCGGTGCTGGAGGGTGCGACGATTGGGTTCCTGACGGCATAACATCGGCCGCGCGGGCGGCGGAGTGCGCTTCCTTTTCCGCCCGACGCGCCGACGAGCCTCGGATCACGTAGGGCGGAAAAGCGAAGCGCATTCCGCCGCTCCGCAGCGCTCTCCGTCCCTATTTCCAACTGCTCAAATAGAATCGCGGCAGCTCGTCTGGGAACGGCGTGAAGTTCAGGTTCGAGACGAATGCGTATTGCGTCACCGATGTGAACATCGGCAACCAGTACGCCTGCTCGGTGATCCGGTGGATGGCGTCGGCGTAGTGCTTGGCGCGCTCCTCGGGGTCCATCACCAGCCCACCCTCCTTGATCAGCTTCTCCACCTCGGGATCGCGCGAATAGTCATTCACCCCGCCGCCAAAGAAATAGGGCAGGATGGCGGAGACGTCGTTGATCGAATAGCTGCCCCAGGTCCCGAAGTTGGTCGGCGCCTCGCCGGCATCGACCTTCTGAACCTCGGCGCCAACCTGCAACTGTTGAATGCTCGCGTTGATCCCAACGGCCTTCAGGTAATTCTGCATCGCCGAGCTGAACGACGGCAGCATGTACGTCACAAGCGTCGTCGAGAAGCCATTGGGATATCCCGCCTCGGCCAGAAGCTGCTTCGCTTTTGCCGGGTCAAACGGATAGTCGATCGCCGCCTTCTGGTCGCAGCCGAATTGGGTCGGATAACACGGCGCGGCGATCGGATGGGAATCCCCTTGCACCAAATCATGTGCGATAGCCTGGCGATCGATTGCATAGCAGATCGCCTGCCGAACCTTCTGCTTGGTCAGCGGGTTGTCCTTCCCGGTACGTCCGGCCGCGTCCATCTGGAAATAGCCGATCCGCATCGACCCGGCACGCAGAGCGATCTTGCCGGGGATCGCCTTCAAACTTTCGTACTGGTCCGGACTGTACTGCCAGATCCAGTCTGTCTGTCCGCTGATGAACGCCGTCAGCTCCCCGGTCGCATCCAGCACCTCCATGATCTTGATGTTCCGAATGGCCGGCCGGCCCTTTGGACTGCCGGCATAATATTCGTCGAATCTCTGCAGATCGATTTCGCTCGAGCCGTTGACCCGGGTGATGCGATAGGGGCCGGTGCCTATCGGCTTCTGCGAATACTCTGCCGGCCCAACCTTCTCGCGATAGGCTTTCGGATAGATCGGCAGCACCATCGCGAAATACTCGAGCGCCGCCGGGAACACGGTCTTCATCTTGACGCGCACCTGCTTGTCGCCAAGCTTGTCCACTTCTGCGACAAAGGCGAAGTTGCTAGGCACCAATACCTTCGGATCGTTCATAATGCTCTGGAACGTGTACACCACGTCATCGGCGCCGAACGGGTCGCCATTGTGGAACTTCACGCCATCCCGCAATGTGAAATCCAGCGTGGTCGGATCGCTCCATTTCCACTCGGTAGCGAGCGCCGGCACCAGCTTGAAATTGGTGGGATCGCGATAGACCAGCGTGTCCCATGCCTCATGCGCGACGATCAGCCCTGTGCGCAGGCTGTTGCGATAGGGATCGACATCAGGAATGGCGTCGCGCCAGGTGATACGCAGTGTGTCACTCGATTTCTGCGCGAGCGCACGGTCAATGCGCGCTGACAGCGCCGCCGCAGCTGCCGATGCTCCAAGAAACGTCCGTCGCTTCATGCTGATGGCTCCCTCATTTCGTAATGGCAGCGCAGACTACGCGCCTGCCAGATGACATTCCACCGCCGCCCGCACCGGCGGCTCCGTCCGACAGCGCGGGATCGCGATCGGGCAGCGCGGATGGAAGCGGCAGCCGGGCGGGATGTTCGCCGGATCCGGATAGCCTTCGCCGAGCGGCACGTCCGGAATACCGAGGCCCGGCTCCGGCGTCAGCACCGAGGCCAGCAACGCCCGCGTATAAGGATGCTGCGGCGTGCCGAACACCGCATCGGCGGTCGCGTGCTCGACGATGCGGCCGAGATACATCACCGCGACCTCGTCGGCGATGTGCTCGACCACCGCGAGATTATGGCTGATGAACACCAATGTCAGGTTGAACGTCGCCCGCAGCTCGGCCAACAGGTTCAGAATCTGCGCCTGCACCGACACGTCGAGCGCCGAGGTCGGTTCGTCGCAGATCATGATGCGCGGCTCGATCACCAGGGCGCGCGCGATCGCCACGCGCTGGCGCTGGCCGCCGGAGAGCTGGGCCGGATAGCGCGCCGCGGTCGCGGCGCTGAGACCGACCCGCTCCAGCATCGCCATCACCCTTGCCCTCCGTTCGCGGCGCGGCACTCGTCCCGCGGCCAGCGGCAGCGCAACGATGTCGCCGATCCGCCGGCGCGGATTGAGCGAGCTCATCGGGTCCTGGAACACCGGTTGGATCAGCCGCGCCCGCTCGTGCCGGTCCATCGCGGCGAGCGAGCGGCCGTCGATTCGGACCGTGCCGGCGGTGGGCGGCAGCAGGCCCAGCATGATCCGGGCCAGGGTGGTCTTGCCGCAGCCCGACTCGCCGACGATGCCAAGGGCGCTGCCGGGCGCGACGGACAGCGACACCTCGTCCACTGCCACAACGCGACGCGGCGGCGTGAAGGCGCCGGCGCCCTGGACGAAGCTGCGCGACAAGGCGACGGTTTCGATCGCCGGGGTCACGCTGTGTCGTTCCAGCGACCGTGGTGCGGGCACCGTGAGATAATGAAGTGGACACGGAGTGCGCTGAGTTCGCACGGAGTTTCACAGAGAAGAAGTTTATGCGCTTCGCGCCGGTGGCGCGACCCGCGCGCACATGCCAGGAGCGGAGGAAGACGATCTTCTCTTGTCATGGATGCGTGCTGCTGCTCCCCGCTTTTGCAGTGACGAGCTCGCAGCGATTTTGCTCGCTCCAGGCGGGGTCTAGCCGGCAACGATACCGGTGTTCGTTCGACATTTCCCGTACCGGGACCGGGGCGGCACAGGAGTCGATCGCCTGGGCGCAGCGGTCGCGAAACGCGCAACCGATGAAGTCAGGCCCGATTGCGGGTACGATGCCGGGGATGCTGCCCAGCCGCTCGCCCCGGCGAACCTTGCCCGGCACCGGAATAGAGGCGAGCAGGCCGCGCGTGTAGGGATGCGTTGGTGCGGCGAACAGCTCCGCCACTGTCGCCTGCTCGACGATCTCGCCGGCATACATGACCGAGACGCGGTGCGCGGTGCGGGCGACAATGCCGAGATCGTGCGTGATCAGCAGCACGGCCAGGCCCAGTTCACGCTGCAGTCCGGCCAGCAGGCGGAGAATCTGCGCCTGGACCGTCACGTCCAGCGCCGTGGTCGGCTCATCGGCAATCAATAGTTCGGGTTCGCAGAGCAGCGCCATGGCGATCATCACCCGCTGGCGCAGGCCGCCGGAAAGCTGGTGGGGGAATTGGCCGAGCCGCATCTCCGGCGCGCTGACGCCGACGCGTTCCAGCATGGCTGCGGCGCGGGTCGCCGCGTCGCCGTGGCTGGCGCCGCGGTGCCGGCGCAGCACCTCGGTCATCTGCGAACCGATCGTGTAGGCGGGGTTGAGGCTGGTCATCGGCTCCTGGAAGATCATCGCCATCCGATCGCCGCGCAGCCGTGCCATCCGCCGTTCCGACAGGCGGCAGAGATCGGTGTCGGCGAACATGATGCGGGCGGCACTGGCTCGCGCGCCGCGGGGCAGCAGGCCCATCACCGACAAGGCGGAGACCGATTTGCCGCAACCGGACTCGCCGACGAGGCAATGGGTCTCGCCGCGCTGAACAGCCAGGCTGATACCCCGCACGGCCGCGACGGCACCGAAATGAACGTTGAGGTCGTCGATCTCCAGCACCGCGGTCATCGCTCGGCTTGTGCGCCCAACGCGTCGCGCAGTCCGTCGCCTAACAGGTTGATGCCGAGCACCAGCACCAGCAGCGCCAGACCGGGGATCTCAATCACCCAGGGCTTGAAGAACATGTAGTCCTTGGCTTCGGCGATCATCAGGCCCCAGGACGGCAGCGGCGGCGGCACGCCCAGGCCGAGAAACGACAATGCCGCCTCCAGCAGGATGGCGATCGCCATGTCGATCGTGGCGATGACGATCAGGTGGTGGATGATGTTGGGGAGCACCTCGCGCAGGATGATCCAGCTCCGCGAGCACCCGGCGGCCCAGGCCGCCGCGACATAATCGAGCCCGCACACCTGCCGCGTCGTTGCCCGCGACACCACCGCGAAGCGTTCCCACAACAGGAGCCCCAGCGTCAGCATCACCACCACGAGTGAGCTGCCGATCAGCGCGACGACGGTGAGCGCCACCAGGATCAGCGGGATCGCCAGCCGGCAGGAGACGACGAACATCACCACGCGATCGACCGGCCCGCCGAAATATCCGCCCAGCACACCAAGCGTAGTCCCGATCGTCCCCGCCATCAGGATCGTCGTCGTGCCGATCATCATCGAGATGCGCGCCCCGAGGATCAGCCGCGAAAGATAATCCCGCCCGATCTGGTCGGTGCCGAGCAGATGAGCGGCCGAACCGCCCGGCAGCCACACCGGCGGCAGGAAGCGCTGCGACAGGTTCTGTGCAAACGGATCGTGCGGCACCAGCAGCGGCGCGAAGATTGCGACCAGCGCGGTGAATCCCACGATCACGGCCCCGATCCACAGCGACACACGGTGCCGGCGCATCAGCGCGTTCTCAACCGCGGGTCGAGTGCCGCGCCTAGTAGGTCGGCCAGCATCGTCAGCACGACGAAGATCACGGCGAACAGCAGCACCACCGCCTGCACCACGGGGAAGTCGCCCTTCTGGATCGACTCCCAGCCGAGGTAGCCGACCCCCCGGATGTTGAACACGACCTCCACCACCACCGAGCCGCCCAGGATGAAACCGAGTTGCACCGCGGCCACCGCGACCACCGGCATCGCCGCATTGCGGAACGCGTGCTTGAGCACGATGGAGGCGCGCCACAGGCCCTTGGCACGCGCGGTGCGCACATAGTCGGACCGGATTGCATCCACCATGCCGCTGCGCGTCAGCCGCAGCACGGCCGGAATGGCGACGAAGGCCAGCACGAACGCCGGCAGGATGTAGCCGGTCCAGTCATCGACGCCGGAGATCGGCAGCCAGCCGAGATCGACGCCGAACCAGATGATCAGCATCAGCCCGAGCCAGAAGCTCGGCAACGCTTGTCCCGCCAGTGCCACCAGGCCGATCGCCATATCGACCCCGTCCCCCTCGTGCAGCGCCGCCAGAATCCCGAGCGGCAGGGCGACTGCGAGAGCAATAGCGATCGCAACGATCCCGAGCGTGAAGGTGATCGGTACGTGCGTTGCGATCAGATGCGACACTTTCTCATGGAACAGGAATGAATCGCCGAAGTCGCCGTGCGCCGCCCGGTTCGCCCAGTCGACGAACTGCACCGGAAGTGGCCGGTCGAGCCCGAGCTCGTGCTGGAGCTTGGCGATGTCCGCCGCCGAGGCGTCCGGCCCGGCGAGGTTGATCGCCAGGTTCCCGCCGATATGCGAGAGAGTGAAGCTGATCACCAGCACCGTCAGGCAGACGAGCAGGGCAAGCAGCAGGGATCGCAGCAGATAGCCGATCACGCGGTCAGCCTAGAGGTTCGGTCCCACGGCGTGCAAGCTGCGTGCCGCAACATTACCTCTCCCGCCCTGCGGGAGAGGTCGTCGCGCGTAGCGCGGCGGGTGAGGGTGCCGGGGCACGCGCACCCTCACCCGGTTCGCTACGCGAACCGACCTCTCCCCCCAGAGCGCTACGGCATTCGCACATTTTTCTTGGTGCGACGCGGGCTGGCGTGATTCGGGACCTCCGGCTGTAAGCCGGAGGGCGGGGATGAACGCGTTTGCAGGAGCCTAT
>Ga0335075_10018583_pt1 | contig 10304 bp, 8 predicted proteins | sample Lox_Sample_24_FD_206723 | JGI IMG/M metagenome (GOLD analysis project Ga0335075, IMG submission 206723) | Soil microbial communities from Loxahatchee National Wildlife Refuge, Florida, United States - Lox_Sample_2.4 | ecosystem: Environmental > Terrestrial > Soil > Wetlands | place: USA: Florida... | reverse complement strand
TCCGTCGTCGCCGTGCACCGGGTAGGACCGGCCAGATTCCGACCTCGGAAAAGCTCCGCCGATAAACAGCTTGTAGGTCTTGCGGACATCGAGCCGCGCGGAGGACTCAGACATGGAGGTACGCGGCCAGGCCGTGCCGGCCGCCCTCCCGCCCGTATCCCGATTCCTGGTAGCCGCCGAACGGGCTGGCCGGATCAAACCGGTTATAGGTATTGGCCCAGACGACCCCTGCGCGCAGCTTCTGCGCTAGCCAGAGGATCCGGCTGCCCTTATCGGTCCAGATGCCGGCAGACAGTCCGTAGGGCGTGTTGTTGGCCTTGACTACCGCTTCATCTGGGGTTCGGAACGTCAGCACAGACAGCACGGGCCCGAAGATTTCCTCTCTGGCAATCCGGTGCGACTGGCTCGCGCCGGTGAAGATTGTCGGCGGGAACCAGTAGCCCTTCTCCGGCAGCCGGCACGGGGGCGACCAGCGCTGCGCTCCCTCCGCCTCCCCCACTCGCGTGAGCTCGTTGATCTTGTCTAGCTGCTGGCGCGAGTTGATCGCGCCGATGTCGGTGTTCTTGTCCAGCGGGTCACCCAGCCGGAGGGTGGCCAGCCGCCGCTGGAGCCGTTCCACGACGATGTCGGCAACCGACTCCTGCACGAGCAGCCTCGATCCCGCGCAGCAGACGTGACCCTGGTTGAAGAAGATCCCGTTGACGATGCCCTCGATGGCCTGCTCGACCGGCGCGTCGTCAAACACGATGTTGGCGGCCTTGCCGCCCAGCTCGAGTGTGAGTTTCTTGTCTGTGCCAGCGACCGCTCGGGCGATTTCCTTGCCGACCTCGGTGGAGCCGGTGAAGGCGACCTTATTCACGCCAGGATGACTGACGAGCGCAGCGCCGGTGTCCCCGGCGCCGGTCAGCACGTTGACCACGCCTGGCGGCAGCCCCGCCTCCTGACAGACCTGGGCAAGCAGCAGCGCAGTAAGCGGCGTTGTCTCCGCGGGCTTGAGCACGCAGGTATTGCCGGCGGCCAGTGCGGGCGCGAGCTTCCAGGCGGCCATGAGCAGCGGGAAGTTCCACGGGATGACTTGCCCGGCAACGCCGAGTGGCCGGGGATCCGGGCCGAACCCGGCGTGTTCCAGCTTGTCCGCCCAGCCGGCGTAGTAGAAGAAGTGCGCCGCGGCAAGCGGGATGTCGACGTCGCGCGACTCCTTGATCGGCTTGCCGTTGTCGAGGCTCTCCAGCACGGCGAACTCGCGCGCGCGCTCTTGCAACTGGCGGGCGATCCGGTACAGGTACTTGGCCCGCTCGCGGCCCGGCATCAGCTGCCACACCTGTTCATACGCCGTTCGCGCGGCGGTGACGGCGGCGTCAACGTCGGCCAGACCTGCGGCCGCCACCTGCGCCAGCGGCTCCTCCGTCGCCGGGTTGATCGTGGCGAAAGTGCGGCCGTCGGCGGCCGGGGCGAACCTGCCCGCTACGAACAGGCCGTACTCGGGCTCGATCGAGACGACGTCACGTGACTCGGGCGCCGGAGCGTACTGCCAGATTGACTCGCCGTGCTCCGCGGCCAGCTCGCCCGCGGCATCGTGGCGGCCGGCGCGCCGGTCCGCCGTCGCACCGCCGTCTCCGGAGGCAGGGCTTGACCTGGCCTTTCCGCCACTCATCACTGATGTTCCTGTCACTCGCCCAACGCGTCGAGCCCTCATTGTGGCACGCCGGAAACCGGCCTCCCCGGCATCAGCTCACTAAGTGGCTCATGAACTGACACGCCGAGGGTAACGGGGGATGGGCCGGCACTGGCGGGGCCGCGCCATCGTCGTGTACAGGTTCGCCTGCACAACCCGGCTTTCGGGCCCCGCCCCCGAGTTAAGCCGCCACAGGGAGGACTGATGCTGCCCCGGATCATCGGCTGGGCCCTCGTCGCGTTCGCTGTCTTTTACCTAGTCACCAACCCGGACGGCGCGGCCGGGATCGTCCACTCGATCCTGGACGGCCTGCGCCACGCTGGCGACTCTCTGTCCAGGTTCGTCGACCACCTGTAAGAAGCCCGTCGTCGGTCAGTCGACCGTGAAGTAATCAGCGCTGGCGTACCGGCCGGTGACCTGCTTGGCGCGCTGCATGAGGAGGTCGTTCAGCAGCGACGAGGCGCCGATCCTGAACAGCTGAGGAGTCAGCCAGGCCGGGCCCGCGATCTCATTGACCAGCACGAGGTAGCGGATCGCGTCCTTGGCCGTCCGGATGCCGCCGGCCACCTTGACGCCGACACGCCGGCCCGAGGCCTGCTCGAAGTCCCGGACTGCGGCGAGCATGACCAGAGCCGTCGGCGGGGTCGAGGCAGGCGTGACCTTTCCGGTCGAGGTCTTGATGAAGTCCGCCCCGGCCATCATCGCCAGCCATGAGGCACGCGCGACGTTGTCCAGCGTCGCCAGTTCACCGGTTTCCAGGATCACCTTCAGGTGCGCTGGGCCGCAAGCCTCCCGGACCGCCCGGATCTCGGCATACACCTGGCCGTAGCGGCCCGCCAGGAAGGCGCCGCGGTCGATCACCATGTCAACCTCGTCCGCTCCGGCGCTGACCGCGTCCTCGACGTCGGCCAGCTTCACCGCAAGAGACGCCCGGCCGGAGGGGAACGCCGTAGCCACAGACGCGACGGCGACACCGCTGCCTGCCACCGCCTCCTTGGCAACCCCCACGAGGTCCGGGTACACGCAGACGGCCGCCACCGGCGGGACTGAAAGGTCTGAGGGATCGGGCTGGCGAGCCTTCGCGCACATGGCTGCGACCTTGCCAGGCGTGTCGGCGCCCTCCAGCGTTGTCAGGTCCACCATCCTGACGGCCATGGCCAGCGCTTGCAGCTTGGCGTCCTTCTTGATCGATCGGGTGGCGAGCCCCGCGGCTCGCTGCGCCGCGCCCACTTCGTCCACGCCAGGCAGCCCGTGCAGTACCTGGCGCAACGCGGCGTCGGAGGCAGCCACGTCGCCCGCATCGAACGCGCCCACCTGGAAAATGCCGCGCGGAGCCGGCTGCGCTATCGACTCGATCCCCACGCTCTCACGCTACCTTTCTGCAGGCCCTGGGAACGCGCGTTGCTGGGCGACGCGGCCTGCCCCCAGCTCGGCGAAGCCGGGCTTGATGACGGTATCGATAATCCACAGTCGTTCGTCAAACGGCGCGAAGGCGCTTTTCATGGCGTTGATCGTCAGCCACTCCACGTCTGGCCAGCCATAGCCGAACGCCTCGCTCAGCGTGTGGAACTCCGATGACAGGCTGACGCCGCTCATCAGCCGGTTGTCAGTGTTGACCGTGACCCTGAACAGCATCTCCCGCAGCAGGCCGATCGGGTGCTCCTTCATCGACGCCACCGCTCCGGTCTGCACGTTTGACGTCGGGCACAGCTCGAGCGGGATCCTGCGGTCCCGGACGTAGCTGGCCAGCCTGCCCAGCGACGGCCGTCCCTCCCCCTCATCCGGCACCTCGATGTCATCGATGATCCGCACCCCGTGGCCCAGCCGGTGAGCACCGCACCACTGCAGGGCCTCCCAGATCGACGGCAGGCCGAAGCCTTCGCCGGCATGGATGGTGATGTGGAAGTTCTCCCGTTCCACGAACTGAAACGCGTCGAGGTGCCGGCTCGGCCTGTTGCCGGCTTCAGGGCCGGCGATGTCGAATCCGACTACGCCGACGTCCCGGTGCCGCACGGCAAGCTCGGCGATCTCCAGTGATCTGGCCGCCGTGCGCATCGCGGTCAAAAGCGCGTAGACAGTGATCTTCCGGTCGGCACTCCCACGGCGGAAGCCTTCCAGCACCGCCTCCACCACCTGATCCAGGTTCAGGTCTCGCTCTAGGTGCAGCTCGGGGGCGAACCGGACCTCGGCGTACACGACCCCGTCGGCCGCCAGGTCTTCGGCGCACTCGGCGGCCACCCTGATCAGCGCGTCCCGGGTCTGCATCACGCCGACCGTGTGCTGGAACGCCTCCAGGTACAGCTCGAGATTGCCGCGCTGCGCGGCGGCCGCCATCCACGCGGCAAGGCCCGCCGCGTCATCAGCCGGGAGCCTGCCGTAACCAGTCTCGTGCGCCAGATCGACGATGGTCTGCGGGCGCAGCCCGCCGTCAAGGTGATCGTGCAGCAGCACCTTCGGAGCACAGCGGAGCTCGTCGATGGTCAGCGACATGCCCACCATTGTCATCCCACGCGCCTCGGCAAAAGACACAGCGCCGGATGCCAGGGCGTCGAAATGGCGCACCGTCAGCAGGCAATTGCCCTCCGGAATCGGACGTGAATTGGCGAGAGTTCCCAGCTAGCTGACGAGTGAACTCAGATCTTCGGTCCCAGACTGTCTCGATTCCGCAACATCGCTGTCTGGCTGCGGATTCGTGCTTCCCGAGCGGGGGCCCCAGGACTACCCTTCGGGCAATCCCGGGGGGGACATCCGGGACGACTTACCCCAGCCGGCGGGGTCCGCGCAACTAGCCGGCGGTCCCTTCCGGGCGGCCCGAGCCGCCCCCCGCAGAGGAGGTATCCGTGAGAGTCACAATGAGGGCCGTCGTGGCGTTCGGCGCGGTTGCGCTGCTGGCTGCCGCATGCGGCAGCGCGCCGTCGGGCAGCGGCTCGTCAAACACCACTTCCCCGGGCACTTCGGCCAGCGGCAAGTTCCTGGGCTGCATGGTCACCGACACCGGCGGCATCGACGACAAGTCGTTCAACCAGTCATCGTGGGAAGGCATGCAGGCGGCAGCGGCAACCGACCCGAGCAAGATCCAGGTCACTTACCTGCCGTCGACGACCTCGGCTGACTACGCATCCAACATCAGCACGTTCGTCGGCAAGAAGTGCGGGATCATCGTCACCGTCGGCTTCCTGATGGCGGACGCGACCGAGGCGGCCGCCAAGGCAAACCCGACCCAGAAGTTCGCCATCGTGGACTGCTCGTACGCCTCAGCCTGCCTGAGCGGCACCAAGGAAACCAACATCGACCAGCTGGTGTTCGACACGGTCCAGGACGGCTTCCTGGGCGGATACCTAGCGGCCGCCATGAGCAAGACCCATGTCGTGGCCACCTACGGCGGTGAGGACTTCGGCACGGTCACCATCTACGAGGATGGCTTCGCGGACGGAGTCCAGTACTACAACCAGCACAATCACGCCAACGTCAGGCTCCTCGGCTGGAACGAGAAGACGCAGAAGGGCAGCTTCATCGGGAACTTCACCGACCTCGGCGCCGGCCAGGCGCTGACCAACACGTTTATTGGCGATGGCGCTGACGTCATCTTCCCGGTGGCCGGCGGCGTTGGCCTGGGCACCGCAAAAGCGGTACAGACGGCGGACAGCTCAGGCAAGAGCGTCTCGATGGAGTGGGTGGATACTGACGGCTGCATCAGTGCCGCGCAGTACTGCAAGTACATGCTTACCAGCGTGACGAAGGGCATCACCGAGGCGGTCAAGACCGCGGTCCTTGCCGCAGCTGACGGCACCTTCAAGGGCGGCACCTACGTCGGCACTCTCGCCAATGGCGGCGCGGTCCTCTCGCCGTACCACGACTTTGCCGGCAAGGTTCCGGCGTCAGTGCAGGCCGAGATCAAGACGCTGGAGCAGGACATCGAATCCGGGAAGATCAACCCGTACACCAAGAGCCCGGTCTGATCACGGAGCTGCATGAGGTAAAGGTCGGATGAGCCGTTCGGCTACCTGGCAATGCTGGCTCAGGGGGGCGACTCCTGGAACCCCAGCACACGCCAGGCAGCCGGACGGCGAGCTCTCGATGGAGACAGCCGGTGAAGCTTGAACTGCGGGGTATTACCAAGCGCTTCGGCAGTCTCATCGCCAACGACCACATTGACATGGTCGTCGAGCCCGGTGAGATCAAGGCGCTGCTCGGCGAGAACGGGGCTGGCAAGACCACCCTGATGAACGTGCTGTACGGGCTGGTGCAGCCCGATGAGGGCGAGATTCTCATCGACGAACAGCCGGTGCACATCCGGGCGCCCAAGGACGCGATCAGCGTCGGCGTGGGCATGGTGCACCAGCACTTCATGCTCGTTCCGGTCTTCACCGTCGCGGAGAACGTGACACTCGGCGCGGAGCCCGTGAGCCGGCTCGCAGTGCCACAGTGGGCTGTCCGCCGTCTGCACCTTCCCGCGCTCAGCGTGCCGTCGCCGGGCCTGCTGGATCGCCGCCGGGCTCGCGCTTCAGTGCGAGAGCTGTCGCAGCGCTTCGGCCTGCGTGTCGACCCCGACGCCTACGTCGAAGACCTACCCGTGGGCGTGCAGCAGCGGGTCGAGATCATCAAAGCGCTGCTGCGTGACGCCAGCATCCTGGTGCTGGACGAGCCGACAGCCGTGCTCACCCCAGGCGAGACCGAGGACCTGTTCCAGATCATGCGCCAGCTGCGTGAGAGCGGCCGGTCCATCATCTTCATCTCGCACAAACTCAAAGAGGTGCAGGCCATCGCCGACAGCATCATGGTCATCCGCCGTGGCCGAGTTGTTGGCGAGCGCCCGCCGACTACCAGCGACGCCGAGCTCGCGGCCCTGATGGTCGGCCGCTCCGTGCAGCTTCGGGTCAGCAAACAGGCGCCGTCCCCGGCCGGGGTCGTGCTTGATGTGCGCGACCTCAGCGTGCCTGGCGAACTCGGCGACCTGGCCGTGCGGTCGATCTCTTTCGACGTGCGGGGCGGCGAGATCCTGGGAATCGCTGGGGTTCAAGGGAACGGCCAGACGGAGCTGTGCGAGGCGCTGATGGGCCTGCGCCCGGCTACCGGTTCGGTACTGCTTGACGGCGAGGAGATCAGCTCGGCGAGCACGAAGGACCGGCTGCGGGCTGGGATTGGCTACATCCCGGAAGACCGGCAGGAGGACGGCCTCGTCGGGGCCTTCCCGGTCGCCGACAACCTGGTCCTCGACGTGTTCGACCAGCCACCTTATGCCCGCCGCATCGCCATGAGCCCCGACGCCGTCAGGAAGGCGGCGACCCAGCTAGTGGCCGAGTACGACGTCCGGACCTCCTCGGTGCTCACCCCGGCCGGCACGCTGTCCGGTGGAAATCAGCAGAAGGTCGTCGTCGCCAGGGAGCTGAGCCGGCCGAACAAGCTGCTGCTGGCCAGCCAGCCCACTCGCGGCCTGGATGTCGGCTCGATCGAGTTTGTGCACTCCGAGATCGTCAAGCAGCGCGACCGTGGAGTCGCCGTGGTCATCGTGTCTTCCGAGCTTGACGAGATCTACGCACTGTCGGACCGGATCGCCGTCATGTACGAGGGCAAGATCATCGGGATGTGCCCGCCGGACATCCCCGAGCACGAGCTTGGCCTGCTGATGGCCGGAGCCACGACCGCCGGTGGCCAGGGCAACGGCAGCGCGCCGCACCGGCCAGACGCTGACGAACTGCTGCAGACGGCCGAACTGCCGGCCGACCCGCCTGAGCCGCAAGCCAAGGAGTTTGGCAGTGAGTGACGTTCCTGTCGACCCGGTTCCGGCAGCAGCGGGAGAACCGGCGGACGAGCCGGCAAAGTCACCAGGGCCGGCCAAGTCGCGAGCCCGGCTTACCGGCGGGGTGATCGTCCAGGCAATCACGCAGGGCAGCTCGGCCGTAGTGACGATCCTCGCGATCTTCCTGGCCCTGGTGGTCGGCGGCATCCTGATCGTGTTCAGCGACCCGGTCGTTTCCCGAGCCTGGAGTTCCTTTTTCGCCGCTCCCGGCTACACGCTCTCGCAGACCTGGGACTCGGTGTCGTTCGCCTACTCGCAGATGTTCGAGGGCGCGATCCTGAATCCGTCGACCATCAGCGCCGCCGCCCATGGCGGCTCGATCGCGGCGATCTTCTATCCGCTCTCAGAGACCTGCGCGCAGGCGACGCCGCTGATCCTGACCGGCTTGTCGGTGGCGATCGCGTTCCGGGCCGGATTGTTCAACATCGGCGCGGCTGGCCAGTGGGTGGGCGGCGCGGTCGTGGCGACCTGGCTCGGCTTCGGCGTGAGTTTGCCGCCAGTCATCCACATCATCGTCTGCGTGCTCGGTGCGTTCGTCGGCGGTGCGGTCATCGGATGGTTCGTCGGGCTCTTGAAAGCCAGAACCGGGGCGCACGAGGTCATCGTCACGATCATGCTCAACTACGTGATGTACGACCTACTCCAGTACCTGCTGTCTCACCCGGCGATGCTGCAGCAGCCACACCAGACTAACCAGATCGCGCCCTTCATCGCGAACGACGCCAACCTGGGACACGTTGGCGGGCCACCTCCGCAGGTCGGAGTGGGTTTCCTGATCGCGGTGGCGGCGGCGCTCGCGGTTGCCTGGCTGCTGTCCCGCACAACGACCGGTTTCCAGTTCCGTACGGTGGGCGCCAGCCCGAGCGCCGCGCGGACGGCCGGCATCAACGTGGAGCGGTCCTGGATCCTCGTCATGCTGCTGGCTGGCGGCCTGGCCGGGCTGTCAGCGGCCACCGTGATCCAGGGCACGAACACTCAGCTCACGTTCAACAGCTACGGCACCTACGGCCCCGACGGCATCACGGTTGCGCTGCTCGGCCGGGCCAAGCCGATCGGGGTCGTGCTAGCCGGACTGCTGTTCGGCGCGCTGCACGTGGGCGGTACCTACGTCGAAGCTGCCACCCTCGGTCAGGTTCCAGCCGACATCGTCCAGGTACTCGAAGGACTCATCGTGCTCTTCGTCGCCGCGCCCGCGTTGATCCGGGCAGTCTTCCGGCTGCGGACTACGGCAGGCACCGGCATGGAAGCCGTCGCGAAGGGATGGAACGGGTGACAACGCTCGCCGCGGCGGTGCGCGCGCCGTTGACCGCAGAACGCCGGCACGTGGCCGCTGTCACCTGCGTTGTCCTCGGCCTGATCAACATCGGTGTCTTCGGCCTGCTGGCCCATCACGGCGACGCGAGCTTCGAGCTCTCCCAGCCGGGATCGGGCGTCAAGATACCAGTGATCAGGGTCCCGGCCGCGCCAGTGTGCTTCGTCCTCGGCGCCATCGCCGTCGGCGTCGGCATCGCGCGCGCCACGGTGCCATTCAGCCGGATGGGCAAGCGGCTGGCCATCGCCGCCGTCCTAGTCTCCTTCCTGCTCGCGCTGCTGTGCTGGGCGGATGCTGGCGCGAACCCTCTCAACGTGATCATCATTGCGCAGGGCACGTTTACCGCGTCGATTCCGTTGATTCTGGGCGCCCTGGCCGGCTGCCTGTGCGAGCGCTCGGGCGTGATCAACATCGCCATCGAGGGCCAGCTTCTGTTCGGCGCGTTCACCGCCGCGATCGTGGCCAGCGCGTTCGGCGGGCTATGGATCGGGCTAGTGGCCGGATCTCTGGCCGGGGGACTTGTCGGCATGCTGCTCGCGGTCTTCGCGATCAGCTTCCTGATGGACCAGATCGTGCTAGGAGTCGTGCTCAACGTGCTGGCGCTGGGCATGACCGACTATTTCTACAACCGGCTGATGTCGACGAACCCGAACTACAACACCGGCAACACCTTCGCGGCTCTCAAGATCCCCGGGCTCGCCGAGATTCCGGTCATCGGCCCGATCTTCTTCGACTCCAACGTGTTCCTCTACATCACTTACATCGCCGTCATCGGAGTGCAGGTGGCCATGTTCCACACCCGCTGGGGGCTGCGGGTCCGGGCGGTTGGCGAGCATCCGGCCGCGGCCGACACCGTCGGGATCAGGGTGATATGGATCCGCTACCGCAACGTGATACTCGGCGGTCTGCTCGCTGGGATCGGCGGGGCGTTCCTGACCATCGGCTCGGTCGGCCTCTTCAACGAAGACATCAGCTCGGGCTTCGGGTACATCGCGCTGGCCGCACTGATCTTCGGGCGATGGACGCCGCTCGGCTCGCTCGCCGCGGCGCTGCTCTTCGGCTTCTGCCTCGAGCTCGCCCTGGTCCTGCCCACGGTCAACCCGGTGCTGCCCGCCCCGATCATGAACATGGCGCCCTACGTGGCCACGATCATCGCCGTGGCCGGCCTGGTCGGCAAGGTCCGGGCGCCCAAGGCTGATGGTCAGCCGTACGTCAAGTCCTGACACGAGAGCGAGCTGCATGAATGTCGACTGGGCGGCGCTGCGTGCCGCTGCCACGGGTGTAGCCGCCCGTGCCCATGCACCGTATTCGGGTCTTCAGGTCGGTGCCGCTGGGCAAGATCGCGACGGCACGATAGTGACCGGCTGCAACGTGGAGAACGCGTCGTACGGGCTGACCCTGTGCGCGGAATGCGGGCTCGTCAGCGCTCAGCACGCCGTCGGCGCGGGGCCGTTCGTCGCAGTCAGCGTCGTGGCAGCAGACGGCGCTCCGCTGATGCCGTGCGGCCGCTGCCGTCA
>Ga0335075_10018582_pt1 | contig 10305 bp, 10 predicted proteins | sample Lox_Sample_24_FD_206723 | JGI IMG/M metagenome (GOLD analysis project Ga0335075, IMG submission 206723) | Soil microbial communities from Loxahatchee National Wildlife Refuge, Florida, United States - Lox_Sample_2.4 | ecosystem: Environmental > Terrestrial > Soil > Wetlands | place: USA... | reverse complement strand
CCAAAGGTCCCGGGGCGTGCTGGCCGATCGTCACGGCGGCGCCGACGGAGACCTTCGCCTGGGCGGCGAACACCGAGGGCACGTGTCGGAGAGCCGGCCGGATCCTGCTCGAGAAGATCGACGAAGCAACCGATCCCATGACGGCGACGCCGAGGGCACCACCGAGGGAACGGGTGGTGTCGTTCACCGCAGACCCCACGCCGGCCTGAGCGGGCGGCAGCGCGCCCATAATGGACTCGGTAGCCGGCGCCGGCGAGTCCCATGCCGGCGGCTATGACGATGCTCGCCACAAGGAGGAACGGGTAGCCGGTGCCGGCGCTCGACGTGGCCATGAGCGCGAAGCCGAGCGCCATTGTCGCGAGCCCGCCAGAGACGACCTTCTTGGTGCCGACTCGAGCGGCCATCTTGGCGGCTGGCTGGGCGACGACTCCGATGGTGAAAGCGAAGGGCAGAGCCCGAGCCCCGGCCTGCAAGGTGCTGTAACCGAGTACGAACTGCATCTGCTGGGTGAAGAGGAACAGCCAGCCGAAGAGAGCCAAGAAGATCATGGTCACCGAGAAGCTCGCCGCGCTGAACCTGGCGTTGCGGAACACTCTGAGGTCGACCATGGGGTTGGGGCTGCGCAGCTCGAAGACGACCCAGCCGGCGAGGATAGCCAGACCGCCGGCGGCGATCCCGAGGGTCCGGGCGCTCAGCCATCCGTATGCGGGTGCTTCGATGACGGCGTAGACCACAGCCACCACCCCGGCGATCGACGCGACGACGCCGACGGGGTCGGATCGCTTCGAGGGGCTCTTCGAGGGGGGGACGACCAGGCGGCCTCCCACCAGAGCGAGGGCGACGATGGGCAGGTTCACCATGAAGATCGATCCCCACGAGAAGTGCTCGAGCAGCCATCCCCCGAGGGTGGGTCCGATGGCGACGCCGAGTCCCGAGACCGCGGACCAGGCGGCGATCGCCTTGGCCCGTTCCGCCGGCACGGTGAACACGTTCGTCAGGATCGACAGGGTGGAGGGCATGATCGCGGCCGCACCGATGCCCATGACCACCCTCGACGCGATCAACTCTCCCGACGATGCCGACAGCCCTGCCAGTGCGGAGCCCACTCCGAACACCGCCAGGCCACCTGCGAGGGTCCGGTGCCTGCCGACCCGGTCACCCAGGCTTCCCATGCTGAGCAGCAGTCCGGCCATGGCCAGGGTGTAAGCGTCTGCGACCCACTGCAAGGAGGCGGTCGAGGCGTGGAGATGGCGGACCAGAGTAGGTAGAGCCACGTTCACGATCGATCCGTCCACCACGATCACGAGCAGCGACAGGCACAGGACGCCGAGAGTCGCCCAGCGGCGATCGTGGATCTGCTCCGGGCTTCGGATGGTCATGAGATGTCCTCCTTGACATGTCTATCCATACATGAGGTTTAATACGCTCGAATCGACATGTCAAGATTGACCTGTTAGGATGTTCATATGTCACTGCGTCACGGTCTCCTCGATCTGCTGGCCGGAGAGCCCATGAGTGGCTACGACCTCTCCCGGTACTTCGCCGTGTCGATGGGCAACGTGTGGCCGGCCCAGCACAGCCAGATCTATCCCGAGCTGGCCAAGCTCGCCGCGGAAGGTTTGATCACCCAGGCCGGGGAAGGTCCTCGTGGACGAAAGCTCTACGAGACGACCCCTCTCGGGTTGGAGGCCTTGCGCAGCTGGATGCGCCAGACCGAGCCCGACTACTCGGTTCGCTACGAGGCTCTGCTGCGAATCTTCTGTCTGTGGGTGCTACCGACCGAAGAGGCTCTCGCATACTTGCAACGGGACCGGGCCGAGTACGTCCAACACCTCGATCGCATCGAGAAGGCGATCGCGAACAGGGACTGGGCCGCCAGCCCGACTGCCCGCGCATCGCGACTCACGATCGATTTCGGCCGGCGCTTCTACACCGCGCTCATCGAGTGGATCGATTGGGCAACCGAGCAGGTGAAGGCCGGCACGCTCGGTCCCGGCGGGCCACTTCCCATGAGTCAGATGGCCACATAGCCGTCCGCGACGGGCGGCCAGCAAGAAACACGAAGAAAGCCTGCGCACATCCGCAGGACGCGCCCGTCGGGAAAGGCCCGATCCGCAAAGCCTGCGACACCCATCTCGTCATCGAGACGCTGCTGGTAGCCCACCCAGGCCCGGCGCAGTGCTCCGACTAACGACGGGGGCTGTCGCAATGGATCGTCGAGGGGTCCCGGAGCCTCTCGGTTCGGCGACCCGGGTTCGCCGATGCTCACGTACGGCACCGTGTTAGATTGACAACCATGGTTCACAATTTAGCTGAGCTGCGGGAGCTGCTTGGATTGCTCGGGACATCGAGACGCGAACGCAATAGTGAGCCAGGGGCGCTTGACGGCCGGGCGTCGTCCCCGAGACGCAAACGCCGGGCACTTCCTGCGGTGTCGGTGGTGCTGCTCGTCGCCGCAGCAGTGCTCGCCGCCTGTGGCGGGCCAAGTGGCAGCGGGACCTCGCAAGGTGCCAAGACGGGCACGGCGCACCTCACGACCGTGTATCGCTGGGGCGTAGTGGGCAATCGGGGAAAGATCGCGAAACTCGAGCTCGGCACGCCGACGGCGGTGTCGGGGATCAGTGGGAGCATCGTCGAGATCGCGACGTCCAACTCCGACGGCTACGCGCTCACCGCAGACGGCGAGGTGTGGGCCTGGGGTGTGAACAGCTTTGGTGAGCTCGGCGACGGGCGGGAAACCCCGTACGAGACCAAGGCGGCCGAGGTGGATTTTCCAGCGGGCACGAAGATCGTCTCGCTTGCGAACCCGATGCCCTTCGACGGTGCGCTGGCCATCGATTCCACTGGTCACGCTTGGGGCTGGGGCCTCGATGTCGGTAGCGACCTGTGTGCTACGGGACTAGTTCTCGATCGTCCGCAGCAACTGCCGCTGAAAGACGTGACGCTCGCCAGCGGCGCGCGCACGCACTCGCTGTTCTACTCCGGAGGCACGCTGTATGCGTGCGGCTCGGGCGAAGCTGGGGAGCTGGGCAACGGGTCGACCTCGAGCGTCGGAAGTCCGACGCAGGTCGTCGGTCTTCCAGCAGGCACCAAGGTCACTGCGCTCACCTCTTCGTGGGAGGGATCGGGCGCGCTGCTCGCGAACGGCGACTACTACAACTGGGGTTACAACGCCGCCGGCCAGCTAGGCGACGGGAGCACGAAGAACAGCGCCGTACCTGTGAAGGTCGTCCTGCCAGGGCCCGTTACGCAGGTGTTCCAGGGCGGGAGCGGTCCCACCAATGGCCAGACCATAGCGAGACTCACCGACGGGTCCGTATGGGCGTGGGGCGACAACGATCGCGGGCAGCTGGGCATAGGCACCCGCACCTCCTCGGATGTCCCGGTTCGGGTCCGTGTCCCGAGCGGGGTGAGCTTCGTGAAGCTGAGCTCGGGTGGCTACTCCAGCTACGCGATCGACTCGACGGGCCGGCTGTGGGCCTGGGGGGACAACAGCAACGGGCAGATCGGCACCGGCTCGGGCAGGGCCGTCGAGACCCTCCCGGTGGATGTGGGTATCCACCTGGTGCAGGTCTCTTCGACCGCGAGCAACGTCGCGGGCCTCGAGCGGTCTTGAACGCGCGCTCTACCGCCGGACGAACGGCTCGATCAGACGAATGTACCGCTCGATCAGAATATGAACGGGACGAGCATCTTGGTCGAGCGTCTGTAGGTCGGGTAGGTCTCGGGGAAGACCTTGGCCAAGTAGCGCTCCTCCACGAAGGCGCTATAGACGAAGTAGATCCCGAACAACCCGACCGCGATCAGCCAATAGAGACTGACCGCCACGGCTGCCCACCATCGCGAGCAGGATCCCCGAGTAGATCGGGTGGCGAATCTTCCTGTAGGGGCCCGTCGTGACGAGCTCTGGGTCGATCTTCTGGGTCATGGGCATTCCCCAATTGCGACCGATATACACCCGAGCCCAGATTGCCAGGCACAATCCCAAAGCGAAGACGGCCAGCCCGAAGCCCTGAGACCAGGGATCTCGAGTGATCGTGTTTCCCTTCAAGACGTTCGCGCGTACCACTAGAAGAACGACGACCAAGATGGCGACTCGGATTCCCGCGAAGCGGGCCCAGTTCGATCTCCCTGCCTTGATGCCCACCGACGCCGAGAGCCAGTAGATCCAGAAGGCCACCCAGGCAACGAAGATGACGATCGCCACGACCGTGTTGTTCATCTGAGCCGGATTCTGTTCCCGGTGACCAGTTGCGCCGAGTCGCCGCACAGCCAGCCCACGACTTCGGCCACCTCGGATGGCTCGGCGACATGGCCACCTTGCTCCAAGGCGAACCGTCGGACCTCTTCGGTTACCGAGCCGGTGTCGGTGATCGGCGGGTACACGATATTGGCGGTCACCCCGTAGCGGGCCAGCTCGAGTCCTGCGGACATCGTGTAATTCCCCAAGGCCGCCTTGGCGGCGCCGTAGGAGACCTCGCTCTCGAAGCCTGATTCACCGCCGGAGCTCAGGCCGACGATGCGGCCCCAGCTGCCGCCGGAATGCACGTGCCGGCGGGCGAACTCGGAGATCAGCAAGGCTGCCGCTCTGGCGTCTATCGAGAAGTTGGCCTCGAAGGACTCGTTGGACACCTGTTGCATGCTCCGGCCCAGACCATCGGTTGACCTGCAGGAGAAGCTGTCCTGGGACCAGCTACTCGCATTGTTGACGAGGATGGAAACGGGCCCGAGATCGCGTTCGGCTTGTTCGAACAGCGCGCCAGCTGCACCGGGTTCCCTCAAGTCCCGCTCGACCACCGTCGATCGCACGCCACGGGCCGAGATGAGTGCGCTCACCTCAGAGCCGTCCTCGGAGCGACCACGTCCGCTCCCAAGCTGGCGAGCTTTACGGCGATGGCGGCTCCGATCCCGTGGTTGGCGCCGGTCACGAGCGCTGTTCCTCCGTCGAGCGGGCGTGACTGCACCTCGATCAGAAACCCGGGAAGAGCGCTCTCAGCTGGTCCAGCTCGATCCCCTTTGCGACCAGCCGATCCGGGGTGTGGCGTCGGTCCATGCGGCCGGTTACGAGCCGGACGAAGGCCTCGGCCGGCAATTGGAGGCTCGTCCGGGGCGTATCTGCCACGTGCCCGTTCGGCGTGTCGTCAAGCGAGACGGTGTCGTCGACGGAGAGCAACAGGAAGCGTTCGGGCTCGGTCGTTTCTATGTCCACCCGCAGAGGACCGCCGATCGCCTTTCCGATCATGGGGACGACCCTTTTGATCGAATCGACCAATAGGGCTGTCGCATCGATCCCCAGCGTGGCGGAGTCGTCGAGCGCAACTGCCACGTCCCATTCGTGCAGAGAGTGCTCCGAAAGGCGCATGCCCACGAACAGCGACGCGTCGAGATCCATCCCGAACAGCGAAACTCGAAATGCCGTCAGCCGATCGTGGTCGAGCGACTCGAGCTGTTCCACCAGAGCGCGATCGGCTGTTTTGCAATCCGCCGCTTGCTCGCTCGGCTCCTTTGCGTTCCACGATTCCCAAACCGAGGGGAAGGCCTCGCGTCCGGGTGGTTCTTTCCCGTCTACGACGGCTCCGGTAATGAGGGAGAAGATCTCTGCGCCGCTGCCGATGTGGGAGAGGACCTGGGCGATAGTCCATTCGCTGCAGTAGGACTGCGAAGTGAGCTGGCGAGGTTCGAGTCCGTCTATGAGCGATGTCAGCTTGTCGCTGGAATTTCGAAGAGCGGAGATCCAAACGCCGGCCTCGGGCATCTTCTACGGCTCAGCAGTAAGGCGAGGCCAAAGCGAGCAGGAAGCCTTCAGGGTCCTGCCAGACCTTCTCGACGCACAGTCCCGCGGCACCGAGCTCCTTCTCCACTGCCTCGGCCGTGAACTTGGCGCTCGTCTCGGTGAGAAGCTCCTCGTTCCTCGCGAAATGGATGTCGAGGTCGAGCTTGGCGATCTTGACGCTCTGGTCGAGCAACGAACGCAATCGCATCTCGATGTGGGATTGCTCTTCGTTCCACACGGCTACGTGTTCGAATTGCTCCGGATCGAAGTTCGCGTCCAACTCCCTGTTGAGGACGAGAAGGACGTTACGGTTGAATTCTGCCGTGACTCCAGCCGCATCGTCGTAGGCGGCAACAAGGCGCGAGCGGTCCTTCACCAGGTCCACCCCGAGCAGGAAGCTGTCTTCGTGCGCCATGGTGCAGTCGACGTCGAAGAGGAAGCGCCCCCGCTTGTCCGGCGCCAGGTTGCCGATCGTGCTCCCGAGGAAGATGATGAGGCGTCGCCCGCTTCGGGGAATCCTGTCGAGGTGCTCGATGAAGTCAGCGACGATCGGAAGCACGGAGATATCCGGGTAGTCGCGTCGGAGCGACGTTGCGGCATCGACCAGGGTCGGCTCACTGACGTCGAGTGGTATGTAGGTCTCGAGCGTCTTGGCGTCGCTGAGAGCGTCGAGAAGGATCCTGGACTTCTCACAGCTCCCAGCACCGAGCTCTATCAAGGTGTCCGCGCCCGAACGTTCAGCGATGTCGCCGGCGAACTCCGATAGGAGCCGGCGCTCCGCTCTGGTCAGGTAGTACTCGGGAAGTCGAGTGATCTCTTCGAAGAGCTGACTCCCACGTGCGTCGTAGAACCAGACCGGTGGCAGCCACTTTCCATCGGGCCGTCCGAGACCGACGCGGACGTCACGTTCGAGGGCCTCGCGGAAGTGCTCGGCGGACAGGTAGACGTCGATCGAACCTCGACGCTCGGGCTGCACAGCGCTCAGCCGTCGTGGGCCAGACGCAGACCGGAGAAAGCCCATCTGGCCGAGGGCGGGAAGAAATTCCTGTAGGTCGCCCGAACATGTCCGGGGGGAGTGACGCAACACCCGCCTCGCAAGACGTACTGGTTGACCATGAACTTGCCGTTGTACTCACCGACGGCTCCACGCGCCGGCTTGAAGCCCGGGTACGGACCGTACGGAGAGGATGTCCACTGCCAAACGTCGCCGAAGATGCTTGAACCACCGGAGGCCTGCCGTGGGTGAAGGACGCTCAGGTCGAGAAAGGATCCTGTGGGCTCCACCGAGCTCGCTGCCACCTCCCATTCGGCCTCCGTCGGGAGTCGGGCCCCTGCCCATCTCGCGAAGGCCTCGGCTTCGTAGTAGCTCACATGACAGACGGGCTCGGACCCAACGACATCCTGCGACCCGCGAAGCGTGTGACAGCGCCACTTTCCGTCCGTCCTGACCCAGTAGAGCGGTGCCTCCCAGCACTCTGCGGTGCAGGTTGCCCAGCCGTCGGACAGCCACAGCTCCGGTCGGCTGTAACCGCCGTCCTCGATGAACTCCACCCAGTCGGCGCAAGTCACCGGTCTGGACGCCAAGGCGAACGGCCGCAAGTAGACGACGTGCCGAGGGAGCTCGTTGTCGAAGCAGAACCCGATCCCTTGGTGACCGATCTCGCAGAGCCCGCCGTCGTGCTCGCACCTGTCGCCGGCGAGGGCGGATCGTTCCGCGTGGTCCCCGAAGGTCGTGGCGTGGCCGGCGGAGCCGGTCGTGTAGGCGGCGCGAGGGCCGGGCGTGTAGGCGGCCTCGGGAAGATTCTGCGAGAGGACGTGCTTTATGTCCATGAGCAACAATTCCTGGTGCTGCTGCTCGTGGTTCAGTCCGAGCTCGAGCAAATCGAGCTTGTGTCCGTCGTCGTCGGTCTCGACGAGATGTTGCATCGCCTCGTCCACGTATTGGCGATACCTGGCGATCTGGGCTACGCCCGGTCTCGACAGGAGTCCTCGAGCGGGCCTCGGGTGACGGGCTCCGAGCGTCTCGTAGTACGAGTTGAACAGGTACGAGTAGGTGGGGTCGAACGGCGTATAGCCCGGAAGCGAGGGCTCCAGCAGGAAGGTCTCGAAGAACCAGGTCGTGTGTGCTCTGTGCCACTTGGTTGGGCTCACGTCGGGCATCGATTGCACCGTCTGGTCCTCGGCCGACAGAGGTGCAGCCAGACCCTCGGTCGTCGCGCGCGTCGCTTTGTAGCGCGCACCGAGCGTTGCAAGATCCTGCTTTTCGGTGACGAGACTGGTCATCGGTTGTCCGGGCGATCGACGCCCCACGGGTTGAGGACGTGTGCGCAGCACAGCCTAGGTGGAGGCGAAGGCTGCCGAAGCCCTACCCCCGGACCGCCTGGGTAAAGCGCTGAGGGCACCCGAACCCGACCCGTGTTAGCCGAGCGCACGAGTGGGGTGACCTGCAGGCGGACCGAATGGCCCGAAGGAGGTCCAATCGAGTCGCCGCTGCATCACAGGGGCTCGAGGGATTTAGGTCTCACAGGTGCGAGAGGACCGCCTCGCACGAGCTCACATCCACTCCCGGGACGCGCTCCACGTCGATGCGGACGATCATGCCGTCCTCGATGACTGCTGCATATCGCTGGGAACGCAGCCCCAGGCCGATACCCGTGGCATCGAATTCGAGGCCCATTGCCCGGGTGAAGTCTCCGTTGCCGTCCGCAAGCATGAGGATCTTGTCCTCCGCGCCCTGTGACCGACTCCACGCATCCATGACCCATGCGTCGTTCACCGCCACGCACGCGATCTTGCTGACCCCTTTGTCGGCCAGCTCGCTTGCGTGCTGCACGAAGCCCGGTAGGTGGACGTTGGAGCAACCAGGGGTGAACGCCCCGGGTACGCCGAAGAGGACCACCCGACCGCTTCCGAGCACCTCTGCGGTACGGACCGGTACAGGGCCCTCAGGGCCCATGGTTCGGACCTCTACGTCAGGGATCTTGTCACCCACAGAGACGGGCATGGCTTTGCTCCCTTCGAGGGCTCGTTCCTATTTGCGCCATGGGCGAAGCCGTGGCTCGGAGCCAGCGTGCCAGAGACGAGCCCACTCGTCGAACCGCCGATCTTCCCAACCCGGCGTCGCTCCCCAATCAATCTAGGACTCGGCCAGCCCAGGCTGGGCGGTTGATCTCGATATGAGAGCCGGCTCGCAGTCGGCCTCGGATCGTGCCAGGTGGATCCATCCGTTGACCGTGAAGCGACTGTCGCGGAAATCTCGACTCGGCACCTGTACGGGCAGGATCTCGTGTAGCCACTCGCTCGGGAACAGCACGAGACGGTTGTCTTCGGGGTCTATCCGGATCTCCTCCGGATGACGGCGCCCTGCCACACGGCTCTCTGGTCCGGGCGATAGCGCACCTCGAGGAGCTTCGACACGCAGCACGCCCCCGGTGAACTTCCTCGGCAGGGTGTGGAGGAAGTACACGAAGGTGAGGGTTCTTCGCGCGTGCGCCCGTGGGCCGCGATCGGAGTGGCGACCATAGAAGTCGCCGTCTCCGCTCGCAGTGAGCTGCACCTCGATCGCCTGTACGCGTGCCTGCGCGGGCCGACGGAGAAAGCCCTTTAGGTGTGGCACGAATACAGATCGGAGCGCGGGGCCCGGGGCTGATATAACCCTCGAGCTGCGAATCTCGCAGTCGTGGATCGGGCGCATGCGCGGCACCGAGGTGACCTTGGCTGTCGTGAATTCGCTCTCCCGGGACAGCAGGTTCGATAGGAGAGCAGTGCGGACCTGTTGGGACAGGAAGCCGTCGACGATGCTGAGTCGCCCGACGGTCTTCGAGATCACTGTCGTGTCGCGAAAAAAGGGCTGAGCTGGATATCGGTGTCCGCTTCGCCGTCCACCACCACGATCACGCCGTTCTCATCGCCACCGTCGAGGCGCACGATGGCGTTGGCGGCACGTGATGTGGGGACGATGGACGGAAAGCTGTTGGCGGCGGTGGCGTTGACCCTGACCCCCAACGGCGCGAACTCGTTCGCCATGTGGCCTGTCAGGTGGTTCAGCGCCGCCTTGGAGGCCGCGTACAGGCTCTGGCCCGAACCTGCATAGATTCGCAGACCTGCCACGCTCGAGACGTTGACCACGTTGCGGTTGTTGGCACGGTTCTCTTCGTCGCGGCCTTGCCAGAATTGACGCGCGACGGAGATCGCCAGGTTGAGCGGCACCAGGACATTGGTCATGAGCTGGTTGTAACCGCTGCGTCGCAGATGGTCGGAGTTGATCATCGACGACCAAACCGATGCGACGGCGCCGTTCACCAGCACGTCGATGCGTTCGTAGCGAGCCAGTGCGAGCTCGACGACCCGGTCGCACTCACGCTCGTCCGTGAGATCGGCCTGGACGGCGAACACCCGCCGCTCGTTCTGTCCGACCGGCCGTTCCGGAGCCACGGGGTCGAAATAGCGGACGTCTTGGGATGCGACAGGGGGCCTGTTCCTCCTGTACACCGCCACGATGTCGTAACGGTCCACGAAGTGCTGGCAGAAAT
>Ga0335075_10018581_pt1 | contig 10305 bp, 8 predicted proteins | sample Lox_Sample_24_FD_206723 | JGI IMG/M metagenome (GOLD analysis project Ga0335075, IMG submission 206723) | Soil microbial communities from Loxahatchee National Wildlife Refuge, Florida, United States - Lox_Sample_2.4 | ecosystem: Environmental > Terrestrial > Soil > Wetlands | place: USA: Florida... | reverse complement strand
CCAAGACTTGGCATGGTGTGGGGCGATCGCGCGTTCCTTCTGGATAATGATCAATCATGGCGACGATTGCGTGGAATCGACCTGGAGATGCGCATTCTGGCGCATATCAAAATGGTCGCTTCCATATTGGCCGTGGACATTTCTTCCGGAGTATGAAGCCGCGCTTAACCGCGAGCCATACGATCCCTCGCGCTTTTCAGAAGCACGCAAATATAAGCCCGGCTAAATGGCAATTTCGAGCTGACCTCTGAATTACCGAAACGCCATGCTGCCGGCTTGAGCATCCGCTTAATATCCACCTTCTCATTAGCTGCACTTATATTTCATCACTTGTCCGCAGCCTTCTAACTTGCCATTTTCGATGAACTGTCAACAGCCAAACCATTTGGCATGCGAGGATCAAATCATCTGGCGCGTTACAGGCGTGGCGGGAAAGCGACATTCGCGAACGGCTAGATCGGCGTTAGCCCGAACTGCTCACCTCTCTCGCACCGATCCCACATCTTCTGTAAGCCACTAGTTTTATTAGGTTTATTGGTGGGCCGTTCCGGGCTCGAACCGGAGACCCGCTGATTAAGAGTCAGCTGCTCTACCAACTGAGCTAACGGCCCACCCTACGCAACCGAAATCCGCGCCGCCACGCGGAGGGGCTGGGGTGAGTGAAGGGACTTGAACCCTCGGCCACCGAGGCCACAACCCGGTGCTCTACCAACTGAGCTACACTCACCGCCGATTCTAACAAACACAGTCGTCCGCCAATCCTCCGGTTCAAACTTCTGGGGCTTATGGCGCGCCAGAAGGGATTCGAACCCCTGACCCACGGCTTAGAAGGCCGTTGCTCTGTCCGCCTGAGCTACTGGCGCAAAATCGGGGCGAGCCGATTTGAACGGCCGACCCCCTGCTCCCAAGGCAGGTGCGCTACCAGGCTGCGCCACGCCCCGAAACTGTTATGTGTAACATACGTGGACAACCCCCTCAACTCACTACTGCCAATTCCGAATCCCTGTCCGGTGATGCTAACTGTTGAAGTGGCCGTGATGGCGTGCAGGAAAATTACAACAAAAGCTTTCGTAAAATGCCAATCGCGCCAGAAATTGGCGTTCTGTTCAATCTGAATAAAAGGTTTTTATTTCAGGTACTTAGAATACCAACAAACGTTTGATTGGCAAATCTTCTCGCAAATCGAGAAAGATTCCGATCAGCCTAGTTAGAGATTGTCAGCGATATATCGACGGTACGGTGTTTGCTTCACCACCTCCTGCGCTGTTATCTCCCCCGAGAACACCAGCGCTTTGTCCCCAAGCTAGGCCGGGTTGCTGCTACCGTAGGTCCCCCCAACGTGCGGTCGTATCAAGAGCAACCTGGCCTTTTTTTGCCAGCCAGCCTTATCCTCAAATCATTTACTAAAGACCACGTCGGGCAAACCCTAGCTTTGCAGAGTGGACCATCACCATACGAATCTACTGCGGCTCTATGCGCCTCAATAGCGGGATTCGGCTATAGGCGGCCAAGGCGAGGTTATCCCGGGTGCCTGTCCGTAAACTGGCTTTAGCTTTCAACGAAACCAGGCAGCTTGCGCTACGGCTGCAGCCAGGCCCAGCCGGCCAAACCTGATTTTGGGCTGATTAGCTCTTGTCGCAAGCGTAATCGGGTGGTTGACTTGGAATCGCCGCGCCTGCGACTGAGCACATCGCGGCATTCAGGAGCGTGCATGGAAACTATCGGGGAGCAGCCCAAGTTGATTGGGACCATCAAGCCGGGCAGTTACAGCGATGGCAGTCCGCTGGACGAAATCCACTACCTTGAATGCAAGCTGATTCTCAAGCCCGACCGCTTTACCTCCGTCCCCAGTTTTCGCGAGTTTGGAAAGGTTGTACAGCGAGCGGCTGAAGCACTGGATATAGGATTTTCCACCAAGGGCTACATCGGCCTTCGGCCGCGTATCAGGGAAGTCCTTTTTCTTGATACGAAAGATTTCGCGCTCTACAACAATGGCTTTATCCTGCGCCGCCGGACTGTTTATGAGGACGGCTTCCCTTCGGGGGACGCCGAGGTGGTCTTCAAGTTCCGCTACCCCGACCTCCAGCAGGCCGCGCAAACCGACGTCCGCCCGAATATTCCCGGGGATTACCGGATCAAGTTCAAGGCAGAGATGCTACCGCTAAAAGAAAGACTTAGCGGTTATCGGATGTTGTATTCGCACAACGTCGAACTGCCTTTAAAGAGTTCCTTTAAGGCTGGCCGGCTTTCGCTGCCGGCATTGGCGGCTTTTTTTCCGGCTCTTGCAACGCTCGAACATAAGTGTGCGCATAAAATCCAACTGGTCAACCACACGGTAGTTGAGGAAGTTTTGCAAGACCTAGGTGAATTGGACTTTGGCCACGCGGTAATTGCCAGTTCAAACGCAGCGCTTTGGCGTGAGCGCGGGGAGCATAAGTCCCTGATTGGTGAGTTCGCGTTCGAGTGCAAATTCAAGCGCAAAGACGAACTCAACGAAAAAGCCATGGCTCGCTGCATCAAGTTCTTTTGCTCGCTACAGGAAGCCGCGAGCGATTGGGTCATGCTCGGTGCGACCAAGACCGGGGTGGTCTACCGGCTCAAAGGCAACCCGCCACAAGCGCACGAGTAGTTATTCTCGTAGCGGAACTGCATCCAGCGGCGCGCACACTTAACAATTACCATAAGGTGGAATGGCGGCGTTGACGGGCGGACTAAGCCTAGCTTAAGGTCGCCTATCCACCCACGTCGGAGGTTCTCGAAATGGCCGGCACTGATCTCGAACGGCGAATTACCGAACTGGAAGATATCGAAGCGATAAAGCGGCTGAAGGCCCTTTATTGCGATATTTGCGATGACGATCACAATCCAGACCGTATCTGGCGTATCTTCGCCGAGGACGGTATCTGGGAAGGTGGCAGCTTCGGCAAAGCTCAAGGCCATGAGGCGATCAGGAAACTGTTTGCGGGCTTTCAGAGGCTCATCAGCTTCTCACAGCACAATGTCTTCAATCCGCAGATCAAGATAAGCGGTGACCGAGCTCATGCGAGCTGGTATCTGGCCGGGCCGTTCACTTTTCGCGAGAAGAATGATGCACGCTGGATTGCCTGCCGTTATGAAGATGACTACGTAAAGATCAACGGCGAATGGAGATATCAGCATCTGCGGGCGGAAATTCGGATAGCCGCGCCTTACGAAACCGGCTGGGCTGGGAAAGGCTAACCGCGATAGCTTCTCTATAATTGTAATTTCTCTGCGCGGAGCGGCCGCTATCTGCTCTCCCAGGACGCGCATTGAAATTCATGCATATCCATTCGCCGGCCTGGCTAATTCAATCAAGCCTGCTTCTGCAAGCTGAATCGATCATTCGAGATACTTCAATTAGTCGGGAGTTCGGCTTCACAGTTCTCTAGTGTCCTCCAATTTCCGTATCGGGGATGTTTTGGACCGCTAGGAATTGTCCTTGGCTGGCCACCGTTTGCTCTGAACTAAACTCAAGTTTTGGATTAACGCTTTCGAACGCTCAGATCCGTCGCATCATCGCCGCACTGGGCGGCGGTGAACCATGCCATTCCGCTGAATTACCGCGAACGATGCTGCGGCTTCTGGGCGGGATAACATCAGATGACTGACCTGTTCCGCCGCGGCCTCGAGATGCAACCGCGGCCTCCGCGCCGACGCAGCGAACGGCATCGCGCGAGACCGCATTCAGCGCGGCCCGCTCGAAACTTGCGCATTCTCCATCGGCGCGTACGATCGCTTGCTGAAATGCGGAATCACATGCTTGCCCCACAATTCGATCGCCTGCATCGTCTTCTCATGCGGAATTGCCCAGAACTGCATCATGCATAATAGTTGATCCAGCTTCGCCTCCGCCTGTAACCGCTCGACCTGCTTGATACAGCTATCCGGACTCCCGCATATACACATTCCGCGATCAATCAAGTAATCGATGTCGACTTTTGACGGATCGATTCCCTCGTAGCTCTTCGGCAATTCCGGCGCCGTTCCGCGCGCCGGGTCCGACGGATTCACGCCGGTCTTCTTAGCCGCGATCACCGCCGCGGTCACTTGCAGCGTCGTATTCACATACGACATGAACGAGCGCTCTGCCTCTTCTCTCGCCTGTGCATCGGTCGGCGCGCAATGCACCAGCGAGAACGCCGCTGCTTTGTTATTCACGAACGCCCCGTAGGGCTTCGCTTGCCTCACCGCTGCGCGATAGGCCTCGACCCGCCGTCCGAGTTTCTCCGGCGACACCAGCAGCGTGAAAGAGAGCAGCCCGAGTCCCAGCCGGCCCGCCAGCTCATGGGTATCTTCACCCGTGCATGCTACCCACATTGGTGGATGCGGCTTCTGGATCGGCATCGGCACCACCGTCCGCTCTGGAATGTCGAAGTAGCGCCCCTTGTAGGAAAATGTGCCATCATGGCTTTTCCAGATCGTCGTGATTACATCCAGCGCTTCTTCCCAGCGCGCCCGCGTCTCATTGTAGGGAATCCCGAAGCCGCCGAGTTCCACCTGCGTCGCCGATCGCCCGGTCCCAACTTCCACCCGGCCATTACTCAGTATATCGAGCGTCGCAACCCGCTCTGCAATCCGCACCGGATGGTTATACGGAAACGGCAGCAGCACCACCGCATGGCCAATCCTCATCACGCTCGTGCGCTGCGAGATTGCGCCATAGAGCACTTCCGGCGCCGATGAATGCGCGAAGCCGGGCTGAAAATGATGCTCGACGGTCCAGAAGTGGCTAAAGCCCACCTGCTCGGCCTGGTCTACCTGTTCGAGCACCTGATGGAACACCTGGTACTCGCGTTCCCGATGCTTCAGCGGGCTGTTGACCTGAATCTCATAGAAGATGCCAAAATCCATCGCTCGCCTCCTGCCACTTTTCCGTAATCTCCCTCAATCCCTCCTAAATCACAACAGAATGAAAGCTTGTCGCCGTTGCATCGATAATTGCACGCCTTGCCCACTGTTTTCCCGCGACGGTCGGCGTGCCAACTTTGCTGATGTCAGCGCATCCCTAGCTCATTGTGCCTTGCGATAAGAATCAGTATAAGCGGCTGATGGATGCAAATGGGACAGGCAAGGATGACAGGGGCATCTTGCAGATCGAACTTGAATCAGCAAAGAATCGTCTGGCGGCGTTTCTAGCGAACAATCAAGTTTCAACTGTTGAGATAGTCCAGATCGTGACAGAGACCGCCGGCGTCGTCGCCGTTAAGGCTCCTTGGGGCGACCGATCAATGGCCATTCAAATATCCGGTGATGATCTAGTAGACGCCCTTAACAATCTGCAGCTCCCAGAAAGGTACACTGCCATATGGCATATTGACTCAAAATTGCTAGAAGTAATTTTTACCGCCTATCCTATTCCGCCTGAAATAGCGCGCAGAGCCTTCACTTTTAAGCACAACGGTCGTTGCTGCGAGTGCTCTTTTGGTGACTCAAGCGAAAGACTGCTTTTAATCGCCGCAAATTTTTGGCCGATTGGTCCGTCGACCACGGCATTCCGAAACCTACCGACGTTCCGAAATTACTTACAAGCGCGTAAACACAAGAGGGAGATCCCTGGATCGCGCGCAATCTCTTTCTGGATCAGAGGCCTTCAGTGGGACGACGACGTCGTTTTGGATTTGATTAATCACCTGAACTTTTACATGGTCTATTACGACGCTCTATCACCTCAGATTCTAATTCATTCGCCCAAATCTGAGGCGATACAACCTCAAACAAGATTCAGGGATGGTGTCTTTCCTCAATCGATAAACTCTAAGCCAATACAAGAGAACTTGTTGCAATTTTGGAGTGCATCTAACGAAGGTGATCCCATCCGGCGCTTCCTAAATAGCTATCTGATCATTGAATCGGCGGCATTTTTTTATATCAGTGAAGAAGTGAGGCGAACCGTAAAAAAGGCAGTGCTATCGCCAAACGCTGCAGACAACATCGAGGCACTAACGGACCGCGTGCTTGAGGCCGTTAGTGCAGATAAACTCTACTTGAATCAGAAGATTGAGGCGTTACTTGAACGCTGCGTCGATCCCAATCTTATCTGGCGGGAATTTGAGAAAAACTTCGCATTCTTCTGCGAGACGATCAAATTCGACGGCGGTTTCATTTTAAAGCCGATAGTGACGAATACAACCGATGCTGCTTCATTTGGAGCGGAGGCCGCGAAATGGCACATCGGATTCGAAAAAAATATTACTTCGATCCGGAATGCTTTGTCACATGGAAAGGAGCAGCGCAGTTCGGCCACCATCACACCTACCGCCGCTAATTTCGCGCGCCTGCGGTGTTGGCTATCTCCGATTGCAGTAGCGGCCAGAGAGGTCATGGTCTATCGCGACCTAGCATAACGAACAACTGTTGACGGTTTATGGACCGATGGGTAGATTACATCGGTACGAAGTGCGTCTAGTTGGCGAGGGTCAGCAAGGAGAGCCCTATGAGACCAGGACCTGATAGCGAATAAGCCCAATAGGCATCATTTAGCAGCATCAAATCGCCCGCTACGGAGACTAGTGGGCGATTTCTTTTTTGGCATCCTGCCGATGAATACTCTATCCAGACGTCAAGGGTGAAGGCCTTTACTGCCAACGCTTTGATTCACCAAACCTGTTGATGCCGTTTCCGTCTCTCACCCTTTATCCCACGCTTCCCAAAACAACCAGACTGCAGCGGATGTTTCACGTGAAACATCCGCTGCAGCACTCCAATAGCCGTTCCAACCGCGAGGGTTGGGTCTCCGCCCCTCAGCGGGTAAGATCGTCTAGGCAAACAAAAACGTGACCGCACGCCCGGAGGCTCTGCAATGGCCGAAAAAATCCAAAAAACCGACGAGGAATGGCGCAAACTTCTGACCCCCGAACAATTCGAAATCGCCCGCAAAAAAGGCACTGAACCCGCCTTCACCGGCAAATACTGGGACCTTCACGATGAAGGCCTTTTCCTCTGCGTATGCTGCGGCAACGAGCTTTTCAAATCCGATACGAAGTATGACTCCGGATGCGGCTGGCCGAGCTTCTACGCCCCCCTTGACGAAAGCCATGTCGAAACCGCCGCCGACAACAGCTACGGCATGCGCCGTACCGAGGTGATGTGCAGCCGATGCGGCGCCCATCTCGGCCACGTCTTCGAGGACGGCCCGCGTCCGACTGGCCTCCGCTACTGCATGAACTCAGCCTCGCTCAACTTCGTCAAAAAGGGCGAATAGTGCGATGGCTCTAACTTCTGCTGTTGCCCCCTCGCCCGAAAGGCGGTCCGGCACGGATGTTTCACGTGAAACATCCATGCCTCTCCGCGATAGCCTCGGTCATGCAGTCGAGGTCTCCGGCGTCAGCTTCAAATATGATGAGAAGGCCGCGTTGAACGGCCTCAGCTTCACCATCGAGCGCGGTGAAATCTTCGGCCTGCTCGGTCCCAACGGTGGCGGCAAAACGACGCTCTTCAAACTGCTTTCCACCCTGATGCCGCTTCAGGCGGGCTTCATCCGGGTTTTCGGTGATGATCTCCGCGCTTCGGCTATCGGCCTGCGCCGGCGCTTCGGCGTCGTGTTTCAGCATCCAAGCGTCGATGGCAAACTGACGGTCGCCGAGAATCTTGCGACGCATGGCCACCTGTACGGGATGCGCGGGCGGCAACTAGCCGATCGCTCTGCTGCGATGCTCGCTCGCCTCGGCCTCGAATCACGCGCCAAAGACCTGGTGGAAACGCTCTCCGGCGGATTGCAACGGCGCGTCGAGCTGGCCAAGGCCCTGCTCCATCAGCCAAAGCTTTTAATCCTTGACGAGCCTAGCACCGGCGTGGATCCGGCAGCACGCCGCGAGTTCATCAATTACCTCGCCCAACTGCGCGAGCAGGACGGCGTCACGATCGTCCTGACTACGCATTACCTGGAGGAAGCCGAACGCTGCGACCGGCTTGGCGTGCTCCATCAGGGCCGCCTCGCTGCGCTCGACACGCCAGCCAGTCTGAAGGCGCAGGTCGGCGGCGACGTTGTGGTGATCAACGCGCGCGACCCAGAAGCATTGCAGAAGAAAATCACTGCGCAAATGCACGTACGGGCGAGCGTTGTGGACGGCATGATTCGCGTGGAACGTCCGCGCGGCCATGAGTTCGTCCGCGACGTGGTGGAAGCCTTCGGCAGCGAATTGGAATCGGTTACGTTTGGCAAGCCGACGCTCGAAGACGTTTTCGTCCATCTGACAGGCGAGCGGTTCGTTGCCAATGCTGCAGGAGAGATGGCATGAGCGAAGGGGCTATAGCAGTCCGCGACATCGCGGCTCCGGGCGAGTGGCGCAGCGCAGACGGCGCGGGCGGCGTGATGCTGCAGGCCGGCACTTTATGGTGGCGCGAGATTACGCGCTTCCGCCGGCAGCGCAGCCGTGTGATCGGTTCATTCCTGCAGCCGCTGGTCTTCTGGCTGCTGCTCGGCGCGGGCCTGAAAGCCTCGTTCCGGCCGGCCGGGATGCCTGCTGGAATGGACTATTTCCAATATCTCTATCCCGGCTTTATCGTGCTGGTGCTGCTGTTCACCGCTATTTTCGCGACGATCTCAACCGTTGAAGATCGGCGCGAAGGCTTCCTGCAAAGTGTGCTGGTTGCGCCGATCTCCCGCCCGGCAATCGTGTTCGGCCAGGCGCTCGGCGGCACCACGTTGGCCTGGGTGCCAAGCTGTATATTTCTGGTGCTGGCGCCGCTCGCGGGAATCAGCCTGAGCCTCAGCACAGTTATAATGTCGGCGGCAATGATGGCGGTTATCGCCTTCGCGCTGACTTGTATCGGCTTGATAATCGCGTGGCGGATTGAATCGACACAGGGTTTCCACGCAATCATGAATCTGATCCTCGTGCCAATATGGCTATTGTCGGGCGCGTTTTGGCCGGCTGCCGGGGCGCCGCCGGTGCTGGCATGGCTAATGAAGCTGAACCCGCTGACTTACGGGATGGCGGCGCTGCGTGAATCGTTATACATCACGAATCGCACCGCAGCAGGCGCGATGCCGAGCCTTGCTTTCTCGGTGCTAATCGCGATCCTATTTGCGGTTGCGACATTCGCGCTAGCGGCGCGCACGGCGAGGCGGGCAACTATCCGCTGAAGGATCACCGCACGCCCGAGTTTTGATTCGGATGCTTAGGCGGGACGCGCAGGGCCTCGCGTCCGCACGCCCTCACGGGTGAGTGCAAGGGAGGTTTCACGTGAAACATCCCGTGCAGAACCCCACCTAAGATTTCCGAGAGCGGCCTCGCAAAGTCTCAGACGCGGCACTCGAAGCCTCTCGCGCCACCACAGCCTCGGTCTAGGAGCGAAGACGCGGGATTCCTCGCGCGCGGCAGCCACACGCACGGGAATGACAAACTGGGACCCAACGAGGACTAGAGGGTCTCGTTCGCCTGATCATTAGAGCGGGTCGAAGTAGGCGGTGGTGCGGGCGTCGAAGTGGAATTCGCGGGCGAGGGAAATCCATCGGCGGTCGCGGCCATGCAGCGGCTCGGGCAGATGGTCGAGCGGGAAGAAGCCGCCGTCGAGGGCCTCGAGAGGATGGAGGCGGAGGCTCCCGCCGTCGAGCCGGCAATAAAAAAGAATCGAGTAAATGTGGCGCATCGGCGAGCCGAGCTTGAGGCTATCAAGGATGCCGATCATGCGGGTGGGGGTGACGGCGAAACCGGTTTCCTCGGCGACCTCGCGCGCGGTGTTCTGGGCAGGGCTTTCGCCGACGTCGCAGAAGCCCGTCGGATACCACCATCGCCCGGTCGGACGCTGAATCATCAAAAGCTCGTCGCGTTCGTTGAAGACGATTGCACCGCACCCGACGCCAACTGTGACGTAGCCGTCATAACCCGAGCCAATCTCGGTACGCCATCGGCGGAAGAGGCCGGCCCCGCCGTCATTGTGCTGCGAGCGGCCTTGCTCGATCAGCGTGCGCATGCGGGCGGCTTCGCGCAGGAAGTCCTCGTAGCGTTCGGCGTCGTAGCCGGTGTTCTTAAAGGCGAGGCCGGTACGGGCGAGGGCGGAGATGCGTTCGATAAAGCGGGCGAGTTCGAGCAGGAGATCATTTTGCGTGTCGGGCATGATGACAAGAGTCTAAAGGATGGGCGTCTGCGGGTCACGCGAGTGGAATTGCAGGGGATGTTTCACGTGAAACATCGGTGTCAGGCAGGTTGATTTAGGAAATGAATGGCGCTGATGGAATGCGGCAACGGCAATGAACAAGTTTGCGGGTTCGCTGAGCGGACAGTGAAAGATTTCACCCTTGACGCTTTGAGAATGATCCAGTCTGAAAGGCGAGGGCTGAAG
>Ga0335075_10018580_pt1 | contig 10305 bp, 11 predicted proteins | sample Lox_Sample_24_FD_206723 | JGI IMG/M metagenome (GOLD analysis project Ga0335075, IMG submission 206723) | Soil microbial communities from Loxahatchee National Wildlife Refuge, Florida, United States - Lox_Sample_2.4 | ecosystem: Environmental > Terrestrial > Soil > Wetlands | place: USA... | reverse complement strand
CGGCAAACTCGATGAGGAACTCAGCCGGATGAGCCAGATCGCCAGCCAGGTCACCCGCCACTCAAAGCTGCTGTGCAACGAGTCGTTTGCCTCCACCAACGAGCGCGAAGGTTCAGAAATCGCTCGCCAGATCATCCGGGCCATGCTGGACAAGCAGATCAAGATCTTCTTCGTCACCCACATGTACGACCTTGCCCACGGCTTCTACTCCCAGCATCTGGGCAGCGCCCTGTTCCTGCGCGCCCAGCGGCAGCCGGACGGACAGCGGACCTTCAAGCTGACCGAGGGCGAGCCGCTGCCGACCAGCTACGGCCAGGACTCCTACCAGAAGATTTTCGGCATCTCCGAGCTAGCTCCGGAGGAAGGCTCGTATTCCCGCGGCCGGCACTTGCTGGCTTAGCGCGGAGCAAACCCGTACGGCATGCCCGGCTGTGCCGCGGCTATCTCCAGCAGCCGGTTGTACTTGGCAACGCGCTCGCCCCGCGCTGGGGCGCCGGATTTGAGCAGCCCGCATCCCGCTCCTACGGTGAGGTCCGCGATAAATGTATCGGTCGTCTCACCAGACCGATGGGAGACGAACTGGGCATAGCCGCCGTCACGGCAGGTTGCTATCGCCGCCAGGGTCTCGGTGACAGTGCCTATCTGGTTCACCTTGATCAGGGCACTATTGCCGATGCCGCGGCTGATCGCGTCGGCGATGATGGCGGGATTGGTGACGAAGATGTCGTCGCCCACCAGCCGGACCCGCCCGCCCAGGCGATCAGTGAGCGCTGCCCAGCCGTCCCAGTCGTCCTCCGCCAGACCGTCCTCGATCAGCCAGACCGGGTACCGGTCGGTGATCTGCGCGTATCGCTCGATCATCTCCGCACTTGACAGCCCCTGTCCGGCGACCCAGTACCGGCCATCCGGGCCGCGGAACTCGCTCGAGGCAGGATCAAGCGCGATGGCCACGCCCTCGCGACCTGGCAGATAGCCAGCGTCACCGATGGCGGCGACCAGCAGTTCGAGCACCTCCTCCGGCTCGGCGATCTGCGGCGCGAACCCGCCCTCATCGCCGAGTCCGGTGGCCTGTCCGCCTGCCGTCAGCAGACGACGCAGCGCGCCGTAGACCTCAGCCCCGGCACGCACGGCTTCAGCAAACGACGGAGCGCCGAGCGGCGCGATCATGAACTCCTGGAAGTCGAGCGAGTTAGGCGCGTGCACGCCGCCATTGATGACGTTGAAATGCGGAACGGGCAGCCGCGGCGGCACAGGATCTGCGCTCAGCCACTGCCATAGCTCCTTATCGTCGGCTGCGGCCAGCGCCCGGGCGCTGGCCATCGACACCCCGACGATGGCGTTAGCGCCCAGCCGTGACTTGCCCGGCGTGCCATCCAGCTCAATCAGCCCGGCGTCGATCGCAGCCAGATCAGGCCACCTGCGGCCGGTAAGACAACTGGCGATCTCGCCCTCGACGGCTGCCACCGCGTCGAGTACGCCAAGCCCGCCGTACCGTCTGCTGTCGCCGTCGCGCCGCTCCACCGCCTCGCGGCTGCCAGTCGATGCGCCGGACGGTACGCCGGCCACCGCCACCGTCCCGTCCCTCAGCGTGACCGTCGCCTGCAGCGTCGGGCGGCCGCGCGAGTCGAGGATCTCCAGCGCGGTCACCGAACTGATGGCAATGCCTTTCGACTGCTCTTGCACATTTCCTCCGGAATCAGAACCTGGCCGCCACTGACAGCGGCTGCAACCCATACCTGGTGACAAGCTCGCCCCGGTCGACAACGCGCAGGCAATGCAGATGCGCGGGACAGAACAGGGAGCCGGATCCGCAGCAGATCCTCGGCGCGGCTGTACGCGCTAGTACCGACCCAGCCGGAAGCCCTCCGCAACAGATGCCGATCTATGTACTGACGCTGCCATTTTCCTGCCCTCATCGCATACCGCTCGAAGAGCAGGAACCATCAGCCAACTGGCATCTCGGGCGGTTAAAGCCGCCCCGGCGAGTTCCATCGCCGCGCAGCCCGCTCGGCTGCGACATCAAGCGTACCGCCGTGACCGACACGACCCCGGTACGTGCGCAGGCCCGGGCGACGGCAGCCATTGCTATAGGGTGGAACTGGCGGGTAGCGACCCGCTCGGTGGTGGATCTCGCCGCGGCCAGATGGTTTCTGTGCTGGCCATGCCGCTAACTGGCCGATGGGTCCTGCATCCTTCGCATGAAGGGGATCCGCCGTGCCGACGGCCACACGCGCCCGCCCCGAGACAAGCGATTTGCGCTGTCGCCTGGATCCAGTCCGTCTCATACGGGCCGGGATACTTGTGGGCGCGCTGGCGGGACTGGCAGTGGCCACCACCCGGAACCGGGGCGGCCAGCTTCGCGACCTCGACGAGAAAATCACCAGCCTGGTCGTCCGTCGCCGGAGCCCCGCAGCCATCCGCGCAGCGCACGCCATCAGCGCCCTCGCGGAGCCCGCAGCAGCAACCGTTCCGCTGACCGTTTCCGCTCTGGTAGCCGTCCGCCGCAACGGCTGGCCGGCCGCTGCCATACCGTGCCTCACGGTAATAACCGGAATGACAATCCGGCGCCGACTCTCCCGGGTGATCGCCCGGCCACGACCCCCGGCAGCGAACTGGCTCATCGAGCCAGAAGGCTTCAGCCTGCCGTCCAAGCACACCACCTTGGCAGCGCTCACCGCAGGAGCATGCGCCCTGGCCCTCGGCGCCCGGCGGCCCGCCCGCGACAGAGTCGCCATCTCGACCGCCGCGGGTATCGGAGCCAGCCGAATATGCCTGGGCGTGCACTGGCCCAGCGACGTCGTGGCGGGCTGGCTGTTTGCCGCAGCCTGGCTTGACCTGGCGAGTGCACTTCCGCCCCCTGATCATCAGTCACCGACCGCGCCAACTGCCAACCTGACTGGAAGGACGCTCCCATGAGCCTGCCCGACGGCCTGGCGTTCCGGTGCTCCGCGGTAGTGACCCACGGCGCCGACGTACTGCTGGTCCGCCGTACCCGCGGCACGGCCGGCGTGTGGTCCCTGCCCGGCGGAACACCCCGGCCTAGCGAGAGCATGGCAGCCTGCGCCCGGCGGGAAGTCCTAGAGGAAACTGGACTGCACGTCGATCCCTCCGGTGTGGCGTTCGTACTTGAGGTGCTGGCGCCCGAGGGGGACCTGCGCACCGTCGACATGGTCTTCCTGGCCCGCCTGACGAACCTGGGCCAAGCGCCGCGCAAGGTGGAACCAGACCTCGAACCGGCCTTCATCCCGCTGACCGATCTCCACGACCTCGACCTGCGCCCGCCGCTGACCGGCCACCTGCGCGGCATGCTCGGACAGCGCACACCGCGCTACGCCCCCTACCTAGCCAACCTGTGGCGACCGGACGACGCACAACCCGACGGCGCGAGCAAGTCAGCGTCCGCCGCCGACCCGGGACGAAGCAAGCGCCTCAGAGGCCCCAGGGGGCGACATGACACAGCGGTACCTGATCGGTGAAATAGGGGTACCCGGGAGAGCTCATCCAATGGAAGCCGGACGGGCGGCTGGCATGTGCCGGCGTGCGGCGAGCAGGAATGGCAGCGCGGCTGCCTGGCAGGCGACGGCGAAGGCTGTCACCGCGCCGAGCGACACCGAGAACAGCGCCCCGATGGCCACGCTGCCGATGACCCAGCCGGTGCCGTAGATGCCGGTGAATAGCCCGTAGGCGGATGCCCGCCGGTCCGGGGCGACCATGGGGGCGACCGCGGCGGGGACGATCGACTCCTGCACTCCCATGCCGAGCCCCCACAGCGCCATCCCGGCCAGAGCCGGCCACATGCCGCCGAGGAAGACCAGCGGTGCGTAAACGGCCGCGCCGACCGTGAGCGGGATCAGCACGCCGATCCCGGCCCGGTCGTAGAGCCGGCCGAAGATCAGCGAACCGGTGCCGCTGACCGCCATCGCGACCGCGTAGAACACCGGCACCACCGGCGCGGAGACCGTGTGTGCCTGGGCGAAGTGAAAGGAGATCAGCGAGAAGTCAGCGAACCCGGCAGCGGCCAGCGCCGCGGCGGCCAGGTAGACCCAGAACACCCGCGGCAGACCGGACGTGCTGACCTCGGCGGGCCCGGCTGCCAGGTCCTGCGGCCGGGGGAAGAACCGGCGGGCGACCAGAACCAGCGAGACGGTCACCACCGCCGGCGCCGCCAGTGCCGCGAACGCCAGCTGGTAGTCGTGGTTGCTGACCGCCAGGACCAGCGCCACGAGCAGCGGGCCGAACATCGCCCCGAACTGGTCCAGTGCCTCGTGCACCCCGAAGCCCCACCCATAGCCCATCTCCTTCGCGGCGTGCGACAGCATCGCATCCCGCGGCGGGTTCCTGGTTGCCTTGCCGACCCGCTCGGCGATGATCAGCAGCGCCGCGACTTCCCAGTTGCCAGCCAGCGCAAGCAACGGCACCGCAGCCATCTGCACCACGTAACCGCTGATCGTGATCGGCCAGTACCGGCCGGTCCGGTCCGCGGCCCGGCCAGAGAACAGCCGCAGCCCGTACCCCAGGAACTCGCCGAGGCCGCTGATCACGCTGATCGCCAGCGCTCCGGCGCCGAGCGTGCCCAGGTACGGCCCGATGACCGACCGGGAACCTTCATAGGTGAAATCGGCAAAGAAACTCATCACGCCGACCATCAGCACGAACCTCAGCGCCGGAGACGTGTCCCGCGCGCGTGCCAGCCAGCCAGACCAGCCCGGCGGACCTGCTCCTCCGCTCACCGAAGGCGTCCAGCACAGAACATCGCTTACCTCCGCGTCATGACGAACCATGCGCAGAGGCCATCAGCCGTACCGGCGGTTCAGGGAAGAACCCCTGCCGGGAGCCTCATCCGGTTTTGGCAGAGTATCACACCATAAGGCCCGGCCGGAGGCTGCGCTGCCGACGGCCCCGGCAGATATCTGTCCCGCGTGCAGGGTGAGCAGGACTCCGTAGATGACCCAGAACGGCACACGGATACCCGCGTCATCAGATCCAGCGGCCGCGGGTTCAGCTTCACCGGGCATGGCCGCAGCCTGCGACATAGGGCTCCACGGCCTGCACCCCGAGGCTGGTCGCTAGCGAGGTGGAGGGAGGCCGCCGAATGCGCCTCCGTCCAGGAACGCCGCCGCCCGCTGCCATGCGGCGGAGTGCGGCACCGGAACACCCTGACGGCGAGCGGCCGTGCTCCGCTCGAAGGCTTCGGCGAGCTCGCTGATCAGCAGGTCGGCTGCATCAGCCATGCCAGGTGCCAGCGTCAGAGCCGCCCGCTTGTCTGCCGCGCGGACCGCAACGTAGTGCCGCAGGCAGAGCGGGCTGCGATGCCCTGCTCGCGCGGCCGGGCGCCCAGAGCCAGCGAGCGCGTCATTCTCCGCCAGGCCGACGGCGCGGCAGACCGGGCATCCGGGCGCCCGCCGGTGCCGCCGCCGACCGGGAAGTGCAGCGAGACTTGCCGCCTGCCAGCCGAGCAGTGCACCCAGCTGACGTGCGCCGGGGGCTGCGAAGGCGGCATCGGCGAGATGCGTGCTGCAGAGCACGGCTGCCAGGTCGGAGTCGTCCGGGGAGTGCGCTAGCAGGCTGGCGAGGCTGTCACGCTCCGCGCGGGCCGTTGCCAGGCAGGCCGTGCACGTGCCGCGCACCGGAGTTTCGCCTATCGGGAGTGCCTGGCGCAGCACGGCTCTGGCCTCGGCGTCCGGATCGGCGCCGGCCAGCCAGGCGGGCACGGCCGGGCTTGCTTCCAGGGTCTCCTGCACGGTGCGGGCCAGCCATTCCGCGACGTGACGCGGCCCGATTGCGATTGCCCCGGACAAGTGGGGGAGACACACTCCGCCGAGGTCGCGGCAGCGGCTGCGGATTTCTTCCTCGGACAGTCCGTCGAGCAAGGTCTCCAGCGCACTGCGATTCGCGACGTCGTCACGCTGGCAGGCCGGGCATGGCTGCACGGCCGCCACGCGGCTGCTGAGCAGTTCGCGCGCCGCGGTCAGGACGTACGGGTAGACGGCGGTCAGCCTGGCGGCAGCACCTGGCTGGCTCATGAGCCGCCGGGTGTGCTGAGCGCACATCCCCAGCGATGCGCACATGACGGTGATCATCGTTGGGTCGCCGTGCCCTTCCAGGGCGAACCAGCCGAGGTAGCGATCAGCAGCCTCGGCTGTGTAGCGGCAAACCGGGCAGCCCGGCGCCGTGAGCAGATCTGCGGCGCTATACAGCGTCAGGACCGATGGCCCGCGCGGCAGCGGGGTGGCGGCTGGCACGTCAGGCGTCCCGGCGCCGGGCGGTCACGGGCCGATCCTGGTCAGATCGGGGGAGAGCAGGTCGAGGACCCTGCTGCAGGGCCACGATGAGCGCCTGCGCTCGGTTTGCTCGGTGGTCTCCTCCATGCTGGCCAGCCAGTCGTCGGGCTGGCCGTGCCAGCGCGGGCACTGATCGTGAAGCGGGCAGTCGCTGCGCGGCGGGCGGCCGCGCCCTGCGCACAGCGGTCGCCTGCCGGACCGGAACGCGCGCACCGCCCGCCACGCCAGCAGGACCTCGTCTTCGTTCACCCTGGCCATAGGACTCCCTCACCGCGGTTCGCGCGGTTAGGGACTGTCATCGGCGGTTGCCGCGGTCCGGGCGAGCCCCATCGCCAGCTTGCAGTCTGGCATCCTCCTCCGCCTGACGGCGGGGGATTGCGACTACGCCACCGGGAGGGCTTGATGAGGTTCGCGGTTCGCCGTAATGCCGCCTTGGTGGCCTTATGGGAAGGTGCGGCGATGGCGGGAAGCAGGCGCGCGGTCGCGGTCGACCTTCACCGGCACGAGCAGCGCTGGCTTCCGGTCCTGGCGCCTGGACTCCCGCTGCCGGTTCCGGCGCCGGGACCAGGGGCGCCTTTGTGCAGTGCTGGACTGGGGCGACGTGGCCGCCGCCGCCGCCGACCTTGCCGCGTTGGGGTGGCTTCGGTCTCTCCTGCCTGAGTTTCGGGCTTCCGGGCGACCCGACGGCCCCTGATACTGAGGCGCATGAGTTTGGCCGACGCCAGCTCCGTCGGGTTGCAGCGCAACAACGACCGCCGGGCATTCTCCGGAGGTATTGGTGACACTGACCCTTGTGACAGCAGTGCGTCAAGGTCACAATGGCCAGTGGCGATGAGGCTCGCCGGATAACTGCGAATGCGTTCGCTGATGGCCTCTGTGCAGTGCTCCCTGTTGCCGCGAAGTGTGGAGGCCAGGATGGGCCGCTACGGGCTGCCGTTACAGATCGCCTGGCGCGCCAGGTGAGACCGGTCGGGCCATTCCGTCGCGTGCTAGTCGGATTTGACGGTTCTCCGGACGCCTCCGACGCGGTCCGCGCTGCCGTGGCGATAGCCGCCCGCGACGGCGGGCATGTCGTCGCCTTGTCCGTGGTCCGCCGCGTTACGCACACTGACGGAGACGGCGACAGCGATGGCAGCGGTGACGGTCCGCCGATCAGGCAGCTGGCCGAGACCTTGTTCGCCGAACTGCGCCGCGACTTGCCGGCGGACACCGCAGTCCGGCTGAGCGTGCAGATCGTCAGCACCGGTCATGACAGCCCGGCACAGGTGGTCACCGAGTACGCCGCCGAGCACGGATTTGACGTGCTCGTGCTGGGGCGGCACGGAGACGGGCGGCACGGGGTCGGCGGACGGGGGAGGGCGCGCCTCGGTCAGGTCGCGGACCGGGCCGTGCAGGGATGTGCCGTGCCAGTGCTGCTGCTGAGCGCGCGGTGAGGAGAGGACCCGCCCCGCCGCCACCGGGTCATGCCAGCATGCGAGCCGAGTTGCAGCTCTCGGTCTTCGTCCGCGCCGGTGACAGGTTCGCCGGCCGGCCGCTCCACTCCGAGATAGTCGACCGTGCGCGGGCGGCGGGTCTGGGCGGCGCCACGACGGTCCGGGGAACGACCGGTTTCGGCGCATCGGGACAGCTGCGTTCACCGGGTCTGGCCGGGCTCAGTGGCGGCGAGCCTGTCCTCATCGAGCTCACTGACGACCCGGTGCGGATCCGCGCGTTCCTGCCAGTGCTTGAGGAGATCATCGGCAGCGGACTGGTGGTGGTGCGTGAGGTAACGACCGTGCACAGGACTACTGGTGTGTCGGATGTGACGGCTTCCGCAGCGACCTAGCGCTGCCTGTCTGACGCTGTGTATGCTGACAAAAGATCGCGCGATGAGGCTCGCGTAACGCCGGGCTCGCCTGACTGATGGCCTCTACCTGTACGGATGATCCGCCAGGTGGAGGCCTTTTGCTGTCTGCTGTTCTTGCCCAGATTCTGCAGAGCCTCGTCGTGCTGGCAGGTGCGCCGCTGTATGCGGGGGTGCTGGCGAGGGCTGAGGCGATCGTCGAGTCCAAGCGCGGACCGAGCATCCTGCAGCCCTACCGCGACCTCGCCAAGCTCCTGCGTAAGGGCAGCGCCACCAGCAACCAGGCGTCGTGGGTATTCACGATCACGCCGTTCGTGACGTTCGCCTGCTACCTGACGGTGTCGGTTATCGTTCCGGTGATCACCAACACGCCGCTTCCGCTGGCGTTCCTCGCCGATCTGATCGGCGGCGCGTTCGTGCTCGCGCTGGCCAGCTTCATGACGTCGCTGGCCGGACTTGACACCGCCAGCCCGTACGGCGGGCTGGGCGCCAGCCGGGCGAGCTGGATCGGCAGCATGGCTGAGCCTGCCCTGATCCTGGTCTTCTTCACCGTCGGCGCGGTGTCAGCGTCCGACAACCCCTACCTGATGAACCACGCGATCTCCGGGTCGCCGTACGCGCTAGTGCTGCCCACGCACCTGCTCGGCCTGGTCGCGTTCTTCATGATCGTGCTGGTCGAGAACGGCCGGCTCCCGATCGACAGCCACGGCGGCACGACCGAGATCTCGATGATCGAGGAGAGCCGCGTGCTGGAGTACTCCGGCAGGTCCTACGCGCTGATGAAGTGGGGCAGCTGGATGAAATTCTTCCTGCTGTCCTCGATCTTCATGAACGTCTTTGTGCTGCCGTGGGGTCTCGGCGGCGCGACAACGGGCGGTGCGGTTGATCTGGCCGGTGCCGTACTCGCGATCCCGGCCCTTGCCGGGAAGCTCGCACTGTGCGGCCTGGCCATCGTGGTCATCGACTGCTCGTTCGCCAAGCTGCGGTTCTTCCGGATAGCCGAGTTCCTCGGCGCCGCGTTCCTGCTCGCGCTGGTCGGTGTCGCAACCTCCTACGTGATCGGAGCCTGAGCCGTGCCCGATCCTGCCACCTCGAGCCTGTCCGCGACCAGCCTGCCGGGTGTCCTGCTGGACTTGTCCGGGGTCCTGATCCTGCTGCTCGCGTTCGCCTGCCTGGGCTCCAAGCTGTTCAACCGGTACGTTGCCTACTACGGCGCGCAGTCAGTGGCTCTGTCGTTCGCGGCCGGCGTCGCCGCATACGCGTTCGCCAGCCCTGAGCTGTGGATACTCGCAGTAGCCACGCTGGCGATCAAGGGCATCGCGATCCCGGTGGCCGCGCGCCGGCTGCTCATCCGCCGGCTTGAGCTGAAACGCGATGCCGCGTTGTCGACCGGCCTGTCCACATCGCTGATCGCTGGTGGCGGCCTGACTGCGTTCGCCTACCTGGTCACCAGGCCGCAGCTGCTGCCGCACGGCGTCGTGGCGGCCGCGGTCGTCCCGCTGTCCACCGCGGTGATCCTGCTCGGCGCGCTGGCCATGGTCGTGCGGCGGCACACGGTTGCCCAGCTCATCGGCTGGCTCATCGTGGAGAACGGTGTGTTTCTAGGCGCGATCACTCTGGTCGCGACCTTCCCGTTCATCGTCGAGGCCGGCATCTTCCTCGACATCGTGGCCGGAGTGCTGATCATGGTCGTGTTCGTGTCCGGCCTCACCAGGCAACTCGCCAGCGCGAGCGCCTCCGAGCTGAGGGAGCTGCAGGGTTGACGGTTCTGGTCTTCGTCATCATCGCCGGGCCGCTGGCCAGTACCGCGGCCGCCGCTTGCGGAGCGCGGGCGAAACCGGCGGGCTGGGCCGGCACCACGGGCGCCGCCATCACCTTCGCGGCCGCGGTCTGGCTGCTGGTTGGCCAGCTGCACCGGGCTCCGTTGCGCGGCTTCGGCGGTTATCTCTATGTGGACTCGCTGAGCTGCTTCTTCCTGTTCACGGTCGCAGCGGTGACACTTCTGGCGGCGGCCGGCTCGGTGGGCTACCTTGCCGCGGAGGAAGCGGCCGGCCGGCTGACGAGCTTTCAGGTCCGGCTGTACTTCATCTTCTTCGGGTTGTTCGCGGCGCTCATGCTGGCGTCGCTGGAGACCGGCAACCTGGGCCTGCTGTTCGTGCTCATCGAAGCGAGCACACTGGC
>Ga0335075_10018579_pt1 | contig 10306 bp, 8 predicted proteins | sample Lox_Sample_24_FD_206723 | JGI IMG/M metagenome (GOLD analysis project Ga0335075, IMG submission 206723) | Soil microbial communities from Loxahatchee National Wildlife Refuge, Florida, United States - Lox_Sample_2.4 | ecosystem: Environmental > Terrestrial > Soil > Wetlands | place: USA: Florida... | reverse complement strand
TAGTGCGTCGAGCACGGTCGGCGCGACGGGCAACGGATCCCCGAAGTCCATCCGGGCGGGCAGGCCGATCGAGAAGACGTTCCCGCCCGTGCGCGCCATCTCTTCGAGCGACTCCATGTGAGCGGGGTACGCATAGTCGCCGAGGAGGTTTCGCACCTCGTCGGCATTCGGCCCGATCACGGCGACCGTCGGCGAGCCCGCGAGGGGCAGCGTGCCGTCGTTCCTGAGCAGGACGAGACTCTTGGCCGCGATCGCCTGTGCAAGCGCGCGCTGCGGCTCCGTGTCCGCGGCTTCGGCAGCGGCCGCGACGTCGACGTACGGCTGCTCGAACAGGCCGAGCGAGAACTTCGCCGCGAGCACACGGCCGACCGCGACGTCGACGTCGCTCTCGGCGAGCAGGCCACGTTCGATCGCCGCGCGCAGCGGCGCGCCGTAGCAGTCCGTGCTCGGCAGCTCGACGTCGATGCCGGCAAGGAGCGCACCGGCCGCCGCCTCCGCCGAGTCGACGACGAGCCGGTGGTAGTCCTCGAGCTGACGGACGGCGAAGTAGTCGGAGACGACACACCCGTCGAAGCCCCACGTCGTTCGGAGCAGCTCGGTCAGCAGCTCGTGCGAGGAGCCGCACGGAACGCCGTCGAGCTCGTTGTAGGCATTCATCACCGAACGCAGTCCGCCGTCTCGGACCGCCGCCTCGAACGGATGGAGGTACACGTCGTGCAGCTCCCGCGTGCCGGCATGCATCGGCGCCCAGTTCAGGCCGCCTTCCGAGGCGCCGTAGCCGATGAAGTGCTTCCCCGTCGCGACCACCCCCTGCCGGAGGTCGCTCCCCTGGAGCCCGCGTACGAACGCGACTCCCATCCGGGCGACGAGATACGGATCCTCGCCGAACGTCTCCTCGGTCCGCCCCCAGCGCGGATCGCGGCAGATGTCGAGAACGGGGGAGAGCCCCTGCTGCGCGCCGACCGCGCGCATCTGGACGCGCACCATGTCGGCGAGCGCCTCCGCGAGCTCGGGCGCCCACGTGCTCGCGAGGCCGATTGCCTGCGGGAAGATCGTCGAGCCGCGTGCCATCAGGCCCGAGCAGATCTCCTCGTGGACGATCGCCGGGATGCCGAGGCGCGTCTCCTCGACGAGGAATCGCTGGACGGCGTTGGCGAAGCGGGCCGCGTCGTCGCTCCGATAGCTGCTCGCGCCACTCACGCGGGTGACCTGGCCGAGGCCTTCGCGGGCAAGCCGCCGTGCATCCTCCGGCGAGAACGCGCCGTCCTTCGCGAGCTCGAAGCTCCACGCGCTTCCGAGCTGGCCCAGCTTCTCGTCGAGCGTCATCCTTGCGAGCAGGTCGTCGACGCGCTCCGACACCGGGCGCTCGGGATCGAGGTAGATCGCAGACTCGGGTGCCGCGGTCGTCAAGCCGACTCCGACACCGGGGCGCACGAGCCGCGCACGATCAGACGCGTCGGCAGGATCACCTGCGTCGTCGTCCGCGTCGGATCCTCGATCAGCTCGAGCAACATGCGAACCGCCTCGCGACCCATCTGCTGAATCGGCTGCTCGACGGTGGTGAGTGGGGGGTCCCCGAGCGCCGACTCGGGCACGTTGTCGAACCCGACGACGGCCAGATCGTCCGGCACGCGGATTCCGAGCGAGCGCGCGACCGCGATCGTCTCGAGCGCCGTCACGTCGTTCGCGGCGAAGATCGCCGTCGGCCGCGGTTCGAGCTCGAGCAGCCTGCGCGCCGGCTCCGTGGCGGTGGCGGCGTCGTAGCCGCCGACCTTCACCATGTCCTCGTCGACCTGGATTCCCGCGGCGGCGAGCGCCCGGCGGTAGCCGCGCTCGCGCAGGCGCGCCGACTCGAGGTCGTGACGGCCGGCGAGGAAGCCGATGCGGCGATGCCCGAGGCCGAGAAGGTGCTCGGTCGCGGCGACGGCGCCCTTCAGATTCTCCGAGTCGACGCTCGGCAGCGTCGACGACTGGACGTTGTGGTCGACGGCGACCACGGGTGTACCGAACGTCTCGTCGATGCTGCCCGGGGTGACCAGAATCGCGCCGTCGGCGAGCGTGCCGCTGATGCGCGACAGGTAGCGCCGCTCCCAGCCGGCCTGGTCGGCGGGCTGGCCGCAGCCGGAGAACACGACGAGCTCGTAGCCGGAGTCGTGGACCCCACGGGCGACGCCCTTGAGCAGCTCCGCGCTGAACGGCTCGAGGTCGCGCACGAGCACGCCGATCACCTTGGTCCGGCGACTGCGCAGGCTCTGGCCGACGAGGCTCGCGTGGTAGCCGAGCGCATCGATGACGGCGCGGACGCGGGCTCCGGTGTCCTCGGCGACGCCGTACCGGTCGTTGATCACCTTGGAGACGGTCGCGACCGACACGCCGGCCTGCTCGGCGACGTCCGCAATCGTCACGCGCCCGTGCTTGCGCTCGCTCACGGACCGGGACTATACACCGTTATCTAAACCGTTATCGATAACGGTTGACAAAGTGGAACACGGCTGCGATGCTCTCGCGCCGAGAGGCGCTTTCGGTCTCAGAACTGAGAAACGTCCCGAGGGATTCGGAGAGGAGATGCCGATGTCACCTTCCCGCAAGTGGGTGCGGCGCGGAGTCGTGACTGCCGCGCTCGCCCTGGTGGGGGCCGCGTTGTTCGCCGCGTTCGGCGCCCGGAGCAGCGGCGCGGCGCAGACCCGGTCGAACGGCAGGCCGGCCAACAAGATCGTCGTGCTCGTCTACGGCGACGCCCAGAACCCTGTCGAGCAGTACGCGGTGAACACCTACAACAAGACGGCCGAGGGCAAGAAGGTGAAGGCCGTCCTCGAGACGATCCCCGGCGCCAACTACCAGACGAAGCTGCAGACGCTCATGGGGTCGAGCAACGCCCCGGACGTCTTCTTCAACTGGGGCGGCGGGTCGATCACGCAGTTCCAGAAGGCGGGCCTCCTGCTGCCGCTGAACAGCTTCATGAAGGCCAACCCGAAGCTGAAGTCGAGCTTCCTGCCGTCGATCCTGAACGCCGCGAAGATCGGCAAGAACTACTACGGCATTCCGATGCGCGGTACGCAGCCGGTCATGCTCTTCTACAACAAGAGCGTCCTGGCGGCGAACCATCTGACCCCGCCCAAGACCTGGGCTGATCTGCTCAGTGACGTCGCCGCGTTGAAGAAGGGCGGCGTGCAGGTCCCGATCGCACTCGGCGGCGCCGACCAGTGGCCGACGTTGATGTGGTTCGAGTATGCATACGACCGTGTCGCCGGTCCGAGCTTCGTGACCGACGCGCTCGCCGGACAGTCGTCGCTCTGGAAGACGGCGGCCAGCAACAAGGCGCTCGCGGACCTCGGTCAGCTGATCAACGCCGGGGCGTTCGGACCGTCGAAGAGCTGGGACTCGGTGTACTTCACGAAGAACCAGACGGCGCAGATGGTGATCAGCGGGCAGGCGGCGTTCGAGCTGATGGGCTCGTGGTACTACTCGACGATCCAGTCGCAGTCGGCGTCGTTCGCCGCGAAGAGCCTGGGGTACACGGCGTTCCCGTCGATCCCCGGCGGCAAGGGCAACCTCAACGACCTCGCCGGCAACACGGAGAACTACTACTCGGTCCTCGCGAAGACGCGGTATCCGCAGGCGGTCGCCGACTTCCTGACGGTGATGTACTCGCCGACGTTCGTGAAGAAGGAGCTGGGGCTCGGCAACCTGACCACGACGACGAGCACGCCGGCCCTGATCACGGGCACGACCGCGCCCTATCTCAAGTACCAGTACAGCCTCATCAAGAAGGCCCCCGCCTTCCAACTGTCGTGGGACCAGGCCTGGCCGCAGACCGACTCGAACGCGATCCACACTGCGGTTGCGGGCTATTTCGACAGCCTCGACGCGGGCACGTTCGAGACTGCAATGGCAGGGCTGAAGCCGGCTAGTTAGGGTCGAGCAACCTATGGCCGCACTCGCTGCGACGAGCCGGCAGCGACGGAGAAAGAGCTCGGGCGGCCTGAAGATAGGCCGCCCGAGCTTCCTTTGGTCGCTCCCCGCGATCACGTTCTTCGCGATCTGCGCGATCGCACCGCTGTGCGTGGTCGTCTGGCTCTCGTTCACGAGCTGGGACGCGCTCGGCTCGCCCGCCTGGGTCGGGGCGGGGAACTGGCGCACCCTGTTCCACGACCCGACGCTCAGGAACAGCTTCAAGGTCACAGCGATCCTGACCGGCCTCGGGATCGTCACCCAGACGCCGGTGAGCCTCCTGCTCGGCGTCTGGGCGGCGGGCTACCAGCGGAACCGGGCGATCCTCTCCGCGCTCTACTTCATCCCGCTGCTCATGTCGGCGACCGCGATCTCGATCGTGTGGCTCTCGCTGCTCGATCCGTACTACGGGCTACCGCACGAGCTGCACTGGCTGTTCGGGAACGGGTTCTTCGAGCACGGCTACCTCTTCAGCTATCCGAGCACCGCCATCGGCGTGCTGACGTTCGTCGGGATGTGGCAATGGACGCCGTTCCATACGCTGATCTACCAGGGCGGCGCGCGCGCGATCCCGCAGGTCCTCTATCAGGCGGCCGCGATCGACGGCGCCGGCCGCTTCCGGCAGTTCCTCTACATCACGCTGCCGCAGCTCCGCAACACGATCATCACCTCGGTCGTGCTGATGCTGGTCGGCAGCCTCACGTCGTTCGACACGATCCTGATCCTCACGTCCGGCCGGCCGGGGATCTCGACGACGTCGACCTCGTACTACATGTACATCAAGGGCTTCCAGCAGTTCGACTTCGGCAGTGCGAGCGTGATCGGCGTGCTGCTCGTCATCGTGTCCACGATCATCTCGCTGATCGTCGTGCGCGCCTCCGGCTGGGACAAGATGCGCAGCACGCAGGAGGGCGTGTGACGGCGCGGCGCCCCAACTACCTGGCCGGCGTCCTCTCGGGCGTGTGGCTCGTGATCGTGCTCGCGCCGGTCTACGTGCTCGTGAAGGCGTCGCTGCAGACGCAGACCGACTACGACTCGTCGGGGCCGCTGTCGATTCCGACGCACATCACCGGCTCCAACTTCGGCCGCGTGATTCACAGCGGCTTCCTGCGCTTCTTCGTGAACACCGGGATCATCACCGCCGCCGTCGTGGCGATCGTCGTCGTGCTCGTCCCGCCGGTCGCGTTCGCGATCGTCCGCAACAGAAGCCGGACGGTGACGATCGTGTTCCGCGTGTTCCTGATGGGCTTGACCGTTCCGATCCAGGCGGTCATCGTCCCGCTCTACTTCCTGATCAGCAAGGCCGGGCTCTACGACACGCTGCTCGCAGTCATCCTCCCGACCGCGGCGTTCTCGCTTCCGATCTCGACGATCATCATGACCGGGAGCATGCGCGACATCACCGGCGAGCTGTACGAGGCGATGGCCCTCGACGGTGCGTCGAGCTGGCGCACGTTCCGCTACCTCGTGCTGCCGCTCGCGCGAGGCGGCCTCGCGACGATCATCGTCTTCTCCGCGCTCAACGCCTGGAACGGCTTCCTGCTCCCACTGATCCTCACGCAGTCGGCGCACGTGCGCGTCTTCACGCTCGGGCTCTACGACTTCCAGACGGTGAGCTCGATCGACGCGCCGGCGATCTGCGCCGCCGTCGTGCTGTCGATCATCCCGATCCTCGTCGTCTACCTGTTCGCGCGGCGCGCGCTGATCCGCGGACTGATGGGCGTCGGCGGGAAGTGAACGGGCTCAGGCGACCTCGGGCCGAAGGCGCCGGGCGACTCTGACCGCAACCGGACCGAGCCTGCGTGCGAAACGACCGGGCTCGTCGACGATCGGCCGGCGCTCGCCGTCGGTGAACTCGTCGACGGCTGCATCGACCCGGCTGCGGACGTCGCGAACGGCTTCGGCGAGGCCGAGCTCGTCGAGGCGGACCGCGAGCCGCTTCATGTTCGCGACGTAGTAGTACAGCGAGTCGACGTCCGGGCCGTACGAATCGCGGAGATGGGCGTCGATCAGCCCATGCGACCGCTTCGCCTGACGCAGCATCCGATCCGCGAGATCCATGTACTCGGTCGTGACGGCAGTCAGGCGATCTGGAGCGTCCTCGTGCTCATCGAGGAACCTGTGGCACGCGAGAACGGCGATGCGCACGTGCCGTCCTTCGTCGCGACGAACGTTCGTCTGCCCTTCGCGCATCCCGGGCAGATTGAACTCGGTGTACTTGTCGTTGCCTTTCGCGCGGCGGATGACGACGTCGCTGTTTGCGACGACGTCCTCGCTCAACACGCCGTAGATGAAGAGCACCGTGTACAGATCCGCGAGCGGCCTGTTCGGCCGGAGCAACTCGGCCATCTGGCGGTCGAAGCGTCCAAACAGCGTTTCCGCGACGAAGTTGTTGTGTTTGCGCGCAAGGCGGTCGACGTCGCCGGGCGGAATCCCGAGGACCTCGGTGGCGACGCGAAAGAGGCTGCCGCGGTGCATCTTCTCGTCGTGCTCCTGGCCTTTGAGCGCAGCTCGCATCGCGTCGTACTCCGTCCCGTGCGGCACGGCGGCGACGATTCGGTCCATCCAGTCATCGACCACCGACTCGGCGCGGTAGATGGTTCCGAAGATGCGGAGCAGCGCTTGCTGCTCCTTGCGGCCGAGCGCGCGATAGCTCGCCGCGTCCACCGAGAGATCGACGCTGTACGCATCCCAGGCGTGCTGGTTCGCGGCGGCGTTGATGTCCTCGAACGTCTTCCAGGCGCCGGTGATCTGCCGGTCGGCGCCGTCGTCGGCCTCGATGAGCGCGTCGATCTCTGCGAGCAGGCGATCGATCTGTGTCGTCATAGGGTGGTCTCCGGTCGATCGAAGAGGCGGGGGCGGGAGGTCGAGCGGTCGGCGAGAAGCAGCACGAGCAGCCCTCCGAGTCCGGCGGTCAGCGCACCGGTTGCGGTCACGCGCTCGAACGCGGGCGGGAGCGCGCCGAGAACGTGTCCCTTACGCAGCACGTCGAGCGACGTCAGACCGGTATCAAGGGCGTACGCGGTTGTTGCGAGCGCGACGAGAGCTCGCCAGCGAGGCCGGCGCACGAGGACCGCGCCGGCGACGGCGAAGGCGCACGCGACGATGAGCCAGGCGAGCTGACCGGCCGCGAGGCCCGGCCTCCCGTGCAGGTCTCGCTCGGCATGCGCAGCCACGATCGTCGCCAGCCCGAGGATCGTCAGCGCTGTCGTCATGCCCGCGTCGAGAGCCGGGCGGCGGGCGCGCAGCAGGACGACCGCGCAAAGGAGCGCCACCCCGAGCGGCCAGAACCAGAGAAGGCTCGGCGGAGGCACGGACCAGAGGCCGCCGCGGATCGTTGCGGCCCGGCCGTCGATCTTGAGCGCGATCGTCCAGGGGCCGACGTACCCGCCGCGGTCGGAGCGGACGGTGGCTGCGAGCGCGTGCAGGCGGTCTTCGTGCCAGCGGTAGCTGTGGCCCGCACTCACCTGCCGCCAGAGCGGTGCGCGCAAGGCGCCCGCGCTCGGAGGCGGCTGCTCCGGCTGCGGCCGGTTGAGATACGCGGTCGGCGAGCGCTCGTTCAGGTCGACACCGCGCGGGGTGAAGCGCAGGAACGGCTCGCCGGCGAGCCCGAGGACGATCACGGTCGCCTGCGGCGGCGCCTGCAGCCAGAGCTGCTGGTCGCCGTCCACGACCGCGGCGTGCAGGCCGCCGGGAACGGCGGTGATCCGGGCGGCGAAGCTCGTCGCGACCGGAACGGTCGGACCGCCGTGGGCGAACGCAGGCGCCGGGAGCGCGACGGCGCCGACGAGCACGAGCATGACGGTCGCACGCCTCACGACCGCGTCGCCTCATGCGCAAGGGAGCCGATGGTGCGCGTCACGTCCGCGACGGTGAACGGCCAGATGAAGAGCGCCCGCTCGAAGCCGTTCCGATCGACGACGTACGCGGCCTCGGTGTGCGCGATCTTCTCGACGGACACGCCGGCCGTGCGCTGGTGGACGACCTGGACGCCGATCTTGTACGCGCTCCAGATGCGAGTGAGCTGCGCCGCGGTGCCGACCGCCCAGTGCCAGTTCGAGCCGAGGCTCCACTTGCGCTTGTCGAGCGCGAAGTTCTGAGGTGTGTCGGCGTGCGGATCGACGCTCACCGCCACGATCTCGGGGCGCTCGCCGGCGGGGAGCGCCTGCGTTGCGCGCTCGAGCACGCGCGCCTCGAGTGGGCAGTAGTCGCGGCACAGCGGATCGATGAACGTCACCACCGCGACCTGTGCGCCGGTCGGGCGGTCCGTGACCGCCCGACCCGTCTGGTCGACGAGGCGGAAGCGAGGAGCTGCCGCCTGATGCGGCCCCCAGGTCGCGCCGGGCTCCGTCGGCGCCGGAGGTGACTCGGTGCGCGTGCCCCCGGCGCGGTTGACGACGATCACCGCCGCAACCGCGAGCCCCGCGAGACAGGCGGCCGCGGCGAGCAGGCCTGCGATCCTCGCACTCGGTCGGGGCAGCCGGAGCCGAAGACGCCGGCGCGTCGGCCGAAGTCGCAGGCTGATCGTCAGAGCGCCGAGGATCACGACGAGGCCGATCGCGACGACGATCACGTCGCGGGCGGAATGCGACGTCGCCGCCGCGGCCCGGCCGGCGGCACGGATCCGAGCCGGGCTCGGCCGCGCGAGCGGATGGCCCGCGTTGCGCGCGAGCCGCTGGACGGCGGCGGTCGCGCTCTCGACGAGGCCGCGGCCGCCCGGCTTCACCGCGATCCCCGCCAGCGCGCGCTGCTCGGTTGCGACGGACCGGCCGGCGTAGTAGAGGCCGAAACCGGCCGGCATCACGACGAGCAGCCGGCCGTGGTAGACGAGAGAGAGCTCGGTGCCGAGGAACTTTGCGTACAGCTGCGGTTTGCCCCAGAGCTGACCGATCGACCCGAGGTCGTACGCGGAGCCGATGAGCGCAACCCGGATCGGGAACCCCTCGCTCGCCCCCTCGGCGAGCAGCCCCTGGAGCTCACGGCGCGGAGCCGCCGGGAAGGTGATGTCGTACGGAAGAAAGGCGCGCTGTCCGAGCAGCACGTCACTCGCCGGATCGCCGTCTGCGACCGCGGCCGGCGCGTGGAGCAGCGCTGCGCAGAGGACGGCCACGGCGAGCAGGGGCAGGACCGCGCACCGCCTCATGACCGCACGGCTCCGAGCAGCGACGGGGCGGCCGAGCCGCTCGCGGATTCGACGAGCTCGCCGTACAGCTCGAGCAAGCGGGCCGCGAGCCGCGGCCAGGCGTACTCCCGTTCGGCGAGCCGGCGCGCGGCGGCTCCGCAGGCGCGCCGCTCCGTCTCGTCGTCGAGCAGCTCGATCACCGCCCCGGCGAGAGCCGCCGGATCACCGGTGGGCACGAGCCGTCCGACGTGCCGGCTCGCAACCTCTCGATAGCCCTCGATGTCCGAGGCGACAACCGGCGTGCCGGCCGCGAAGGCGCGCGTCAGCACCATTCCGAAGCTCTCGCGACCGAGCGACGGAGCGCACAAGAGGCTCGCCTGTGCAAGCTCGGCGTCGAGCGCCTCCGCCGGCACGACCCCGAGCAGGTCGACGCCGTCGTCACCGAACCGCTCGCGCCTCATCAGGTAGCGGACGGCCAGCGGATCGGCGCCGACGACCCGCAGCCGCGCACCCGTTCGGGCGTGCACCTGCTCCCATGCCCGGAGCAGGATCGGGAGGCCCTTGCGTGGCTCGTTCCGGCCGATGAACAGGACGTGCGGCGCGCGGCCGCCGAGCTCGACGTGCGGCGGTATCCGCACGCCGTTCGGGATCACGCGGTAGTCGCCCGGCGCGTAGCTGCGCGCCGTGTCGGCGGCGGCAGGCGACACCGCGATGCGCTCGTCGATGCGGTCGAGCAGGAAGCCCCACAACGCGGTCGCTCCGGCGCGCCAGCGCGATGGACCCGCAGCGTGGAAGGTCGCGACAACGGGAACGCGCGCATATGCGAGCGCCGCCACGCCGAGGGCCGGTGTGAGTGGCTCGTGGATGTGCAAGACGTCGAATCGTTCGCGCGTGATCGTCCGCCTCAGGCGTGCGACTGCGGACGGGCTGAGCACGATGTTCGCGAGCGAGTGGTTGGCCGGCGTGATGACCGAGCGCCCGACCGGCAACACGTTTGCAGGCAGCGCGCCGATGCGACCGGTGCGCGGGTGGAGAAACCGGGAGAAGCGGCCGGGCGGATCGTGGCCGATGACGATCCTCGTCTCGACGCCGAGCTCTTCGAGCGCCGCCGACTGCTCCTCGGCGTGCTCGACGACACCGCCCCAGTACGACCAGCTGTACGGGACGACGATGCCGACTTTCATGCCTCGACGCGCAACGCCGTATCCGGCTTCGTGCCGTTGACGTGCGGCG
>Ga0335075_10018576_pt1 | contig 10306 bp, 10 predicted proteins | sample Lox_Sample_24_FD_206723 | JGI IMG/M metagenome (GOLD analysis project Ga0335075, IMG submission 206723) | Soil microbial communities from Loxahatchee National Wildlife Refuge, Florida, United States - Lox_Sample_2.4 | ecosystem: Environmental > Terrestrial > Soil > Wetlands | place: USA... | reverse complement strand
CTACGATTTCAATGTCAGATTGCTGCGCCACGAGTTCGCGCAGGCCATAGCGAATGAGTGTCTGCCCGTCGACTACGGCTAGATGAATTGGCATCGCAATCTCCCCCCCAAGGGATTTTGCCGCCCAGATCATGTACGAAATAACAAATAGGATCAAAGACGTAATTTGGATCAAGCTAACAAGTTATTGCCATCTTCTTGATCACGAGCGGTCGCTCGCTCTCGACATCCTCCTTACGCTTCCGAGTACTCGCCTGCTTCCCGCCTGAGATTGAAGTATCACGGTCCGCTTTTGTGATACACGTCACGACGCATATAAGTCGATCGTTATTGAAACGTGTCCTTCATCCTGTAATCAGGCAGATACGCACTGTTGCTGCTCGGATGCCGGACTGTCGCGGCTCCAGCCTGTGCTGGACGGCTTGGTCAGTGCCGGTAACCGAGCATTGCAAGCAAGGCACCACCGAGCAGGAATGGCCCGAAGCAGATTGCGCTGCGCAGCGTGAGTCGTCGCGCGGCAATCAACGCCAGGCTGACGAGCGCGGAGAGTACGAAGCCGAGCGCTGCGCCGGCGATGAGGGCGGGCCAGCCGAGCCATCCGAGGGCCAGCCCGGCAACGCCGGCCAGCTTGATGTCGCCGCCGCCAAGCTGGCCGGGGCGGATGAGGGCGAGCACAAGGTAGGCCCCGGCGAGGGCTAGGCCACCCAGCAGGGCCCGCCCGAGGCCAGCGAAGTCGTGCCCGGCCAGCGCCGCGCCCGCGAGCAAGATGATCAAGATGGGATATGCGGGAAGCGTCAGCAGGTCGGGGAGCCGCTGGGTAGCGATGTCGATAGCGGCCAGGGCGACCGCCAGCACACCGAAGAAGCCAACCGCGACGACGTCGGGCTGACCGCCGAACCTGCCAAGCAGCAGGGCCAGGACAACTGCAGTACTCAGCTCCAGGGCGAGCGGAGTGCCGAGGCTGGTTCCGCATCCTGTGCACCGGACAGCGAGCCGCTGGGGAATCGGCCTGTCGCAGCGCGGACAGGCCGTCCGAGCTGGCTCGCCTGGCGCAACTGACAGCCTGAAGACCGTGGCCCTCAGCGCGGCGCCAGCCAGGAGGCCGAACACGGCGCCAGCGACAGCCCACGTGACATTCATGCTGGCTGAACCTAGGCGCAAAGCCCGCCATTCGGGGCGTGTTCCGCTGAAAGTGCCCCAGGAACGGTACCAATGCCGGCCGGCCGGCTACTTCTGTCAGCCGATCGCCTGACATGTCGGCTGTCCAGTCAGATTTATCTGACCAAGTGACCGATGGTGAACCTCAGCCGATTTCACACAGGGTGGTCCACTAACCGGGCGGCATCATGCCGTCCGTCCTCCCGCGGCGAGCGGGCTGGCCGCTTGCCAAGCCTCGAAGGGGCAGTCAATGCTCAGGGTAATAGCGTTCTTGCACAACTTCCTTGCTGAGCCCGTACGCCGGGACGACCGTGGTGTGACCTCCGTGGAGTATGCCGTCCTCCTGGTAATGATCGGCGGGGCGGTCGCCACGGCGATTGCGTTTTTTGGCACCCAGCTCGCGGCTGAATTTCACACCTTTGCCGCCAACTTCTGACCGGGTGCCGTAAGCGCAGGGTACGCAAAGGCGGTGACACGCCGGGGTCAGCAGAAGGGTCTGCAGACGATGAAGCGGCCGCCGACACGCAGCCGCAAGGCACCGGAGCGTGGCTCCGTTGTGGTGGAGTTCGCACTAGTGGTGCCGGTGCTGCTGCTGATCGTGTTCGGGATCATCGACTTCGGGCGCGCTCTGAATGCCCAGATAGCCCTGACCGGGGCTGCTCGCGAGGGAGTCAGGCTGGCGGCGTTGGGGTACCCCGACGCCGCTATCCAGGCCAGGGTGGCGGCTGCGGCGCCCGACCTGAGCGGGGTGACCACCACGGTCGTGGCGAGCTGCACGCCAGGCGCTGGGCCGTCGGCAAACGCACAGGTCAATGTCAGTTATAGGTTCTCGTTCATCACGCCGATCGGTGCCATTGCCGGTCTCCTGGGAACGTCAGGCCTTGGCGGTCCGACGGTGCTGACCGCTCAGGGGGTCATGCCGTGCGAGACCTGACGGCCTCGCTCGCTCGGCTCATCCTGGTGCGGCTGCGGCGCGACGAGCGTGGCGTGGTCGCGGCGCTCGTCGCGATGCTAATCGGCAGCGGTGTGCTGCTGGGAATGGGTGCCCTGGTCATCGACGTCGGCCAGATCTATCAGGAACGTGCCGAGCTACAGAACGGCGCGGACGCGGCGGCGCTGGGAGTTGCGAAGAGCTGCGCACTTGGTGCGTGCGCGCCGGGTGTCGCCAGCCAACTGGCCGACGGCAACGCCTCCAGCCTTACGGGCGGAACAGAAGGCGTCACGCTCGTCTGCGGCTCCGGCAGCCTGGGTGGCTGCCCAGCCAGCACGGGAAGCCTGACGAGCTGCCCGCCGCCACCGTCGGCTAGCACTAACTTCGTGGAGGTTTACACCGCCACGCGAACCGCCAGCGGCTCGAACCTGCTTCCCCCGGTTTTCGCGACATCGCTGATGGGCCCCAGCTATCAAGGCACAACCGTACGCGCCTGCGCGCAGGCCGAATGGGGTGCGCCGTCGACGGCTACTGCCGTTGCGCTCACCGTTTCGGCATGCGAGTGGGACCAGGACACGCAGCAGGGCGCCCTGTTCGCGCCTGCCCCGCCGTACTCGCAGAACCCGCTGCCCGCGGTCAGCTTCGATCAGGTACTCACGCTCAACCCGGGTAACGGTGCCGGCTGCGTTACGGAGCCGGCCGGAGCGGACGGACCTGGGACCTTCGGCTGGGCGCAAGCCGCACCGGGAAGCTGCACCTTGCCGATCAGCGGACCCACCTTCCCGGAGAGCGCTGGAGCAGCGGTGACGGCGGCGTGCCAGACGGCCCTGCAGAACGCGCAGCGTGACCAGATCCCCATCTTGGTGCCCGTTTACGTGTCGCTGAACACGGCCTCAAACACGTACGCGCTGAAGGGCTTCGCAGACTTCGTCGTCACCGGCTACAACCTCGGTCCTGGCTTCTCCGAGCCGGACTGGCTCGACCCGGCGAACACGTGCACCGGCACCAACGACTGCGTCACTGGCTATTTCGTTCAGGGGGTTATTCCGTCCACCGGCAGCTTTGCTGGCCCCAGCCTGGGCGCTTACCTGATCGACCTGACCGGCTGAGCCGCCTACCGCACCGCAGAGTGGAGTTACTGTGAAGAGCCGTTTGCTGACCATCACGCTGGCAACCGTGCTGGGCATACTCGGCATCGTGGCGGTCCTCGCCTACGTCCGCCAGGCCAATGAGCGGGCTGTCAACGGCCTGAAAGCAGAAACCGTCGTGGCGGCCAGCAATGCGATCCCTGCAGGTACCTCGTTGCGCATTGCCGAGGCTGAGCATCTGCTGACCACCGAAAAGGTGCCGGAGTCGTCGGTGTCTACCCCGGCGGTGCAGTCCGTGACCGCGGCGAACGAGCATCTGGTCATGAGTGGCGCTGTGGCCAAGGGCCAGGTGCTGCTGCAGAACATGCTGGCCGAGCCCGGGAAACTCGCAGCCAGAAGCGACGGCGCAGTGCTCCCGCTCCCGCCAGGAGACATCGGAGTAACCATGGAGATGTGCCTGGATGCTGATGTGGCGGGATACGTTCAGCCCGGCTCTTACATCGCGGTATTCGACACAGCGGCGACTGGCGGAACCCTCACGTACACGTGCACGAGTCATCAGCCGCCGGACAAAGGGAAGGTCCTTACGGTCGTTGTCGCGGCCAGAGTCCAAGTTCTGTCGGTGACTCCCGCAGGTTCCGTGGGCACAAACTCAGCAGCGGAGCAGCTGGGAAATGAGGCCTCGAACCCTGCGTCCTCGCCCGACTCTGCCGGCGAAGTGCTCGTGACGCTCGCTGTGCCAACTCAGGCACTGGCCGAGAAGCTCATCCTGGTCACTAGCGCGGGTGATCCGACCTTCGGCCTGCTCACGAAGGGCTCTATCACAAGCGTCGATAGCCCTTTCATCGGTAGTTCATAGCAAACCTCGTCCCAGCCCTGATCAAGGAGAGAACCGTGCCAATACTCTGCGAGCCGGCGTCCAGCGCCGGGGAGCTGCTCTCTGGCATCGACGGGGAAGTGCGCAAAGCGGATACGCTTGCAGCCGCCGCCAAGCTGTTGGACAGCGACCCGAGCGAGACGCTGGTGATCATCGGCCCGCGTGCCGTGACCAGCGACGCCTTTGCATTCGCCGCAGCGCTCCGGCTGGCGCGGCCTGCGGTCGGGGTCATCCTGGCCCGCAGGGAGGTTGACGTCACGCTGCTGATGCGGGCGATGCAGTCGGGCGTGCGCGATGTCGTACCAGTCGGGGATGACGCGGCCATGTCAGCTGCCTGCCGCCGATCCTACGAGGTAACGCGACGGATGCTGGCGCCGCCGGCGGACGAGGAGTCTGCGCCGGGTCAAATCGCCACCGTGTTTGCCGCTAAGGGGGGCTGCGGAAAGACGATGCTCGCAGTCAATCTCGGTGTTGCCCTCGCCAGGCTGGGTGTCCGCCGGGTTTGCGTTGTCGATCTCGATCTTTCGTTCGGCGATGTGGCCATTAGCGTCCAGCTCGACCCGGCGAGAACGATCCTGGACGCCCTGCCGATGGCAGGTCATCTCGACGAGTCAGGGGCCGCCTCGCTGCTGACTCGCTACCAGCCTGGACTTGACATGCTCCTCGCGCCTGTCACCCCGGGCGACGCGGAGAAGATCCCGCCGAGACTGGTCGGCGAGTTGCTTGCTGTCTTGCGCGGCATGTACGACTTCGTCGTCGTCGACACGCCCGCGCAGTTCAACGAGCACGTACTCACCGCGATGGACGTCTCGTCGCAGCTAGTCCTGCTCACCACTCCGGACGTGACCGCACTGAAAAACCTTCGGGTCGCGCTGGACATGCTGGACATGTTGTCGTACCCGAGACAGATCCGCTCGGTCGTGGTCAACCGCGCTGACTCGAAGGTGGGGCTCAGTCTCGACCACGTACGGAAGGTGGTTCGGTCCGAGATCGCGGCGCACATCCCGTCGAGTCGCGCGGTGCCTATGTCCGTGAATAAGGGCGCACCCATCGTGCTGGACAGCCCCGGCCATTCGGTCAGCCAGTCCGTGATGAAGTTTGCGCAGCAGCAGCTGCTGAGTCCGACGAGCCGACGGTCAAGAGAAGGCCGGTCCCGCGGCAAGAGGCGAGTGGCATGACACTCTCCGACCGCCTTTCCCAGCGGGGACCGGCCAGCGGGTCCCCGGTCGAACGGCGCAGCGTGCCCAGGCGCTCCGCCCGCTATGAAGACCCGTTCGGCCCGCTGAAGCGCAGTGTGCACGAGGCGCTGCTCGCAGTGCTGGGACCAAAGCTCTACGACACGCACCTGGACCAGCGTGAACTGGAGCAGCAGGTCACCCAGGCACTGCAGGTCGTCCTGCAGCGCGATGAGACCCCTATGACGGTGGCCGACCGGGCGCGTGTGGCACAGGAGGTGGCCGACGACATCCTCGGCCACGGACCGCTGGAGCAATACCTCCGCGATCCTGACGTGTCCGAGATCATGGTCAATGGCCACGACCAGATTTACGTTGAGCGGAACGGCCGCCTGTTCCCTGCGGGAGCCTCGTTCGCCGACGAAGCGCATCTGCGCCGCACCATCGAGAAAATCGTTGCGCGGGTTGGCAGGCGCGTGGACGAGTCCAGCCCGATGGTCGACGCGCGACTACCCGACGGCAGCAGGGTCAACGCAGTCGTGCCGCCGGTAGCGCTCGACGGGTCGGTGCTAACGATCAGGAAGTTTGCCGCCGAGCCTCTGACCGTCGGACATCTCATCCGTTTCGGCACCATGACCCCGCAGGTGGCAGACCTGCTGCGGCTCTGCGTGCAGGGCCGACTGAACATCGTGATCAGCGGTGGCGCCAGCTCGGGCAAGACCACAACGCTCAACGTGCTGTCCGCCTTCATTCCAGAAGACGAGCGGATTATCACGATCGAGGACGCTGCCGAACTGCAATTGCGCCAGGACCATGTGCTCCGGCTCGAGTCGCGCCCCGCCAACCTGGAGAGACGCGGTGAGATTACGATCCGCGATCTCGTCCGCAATGCGTTGCGCATGCGGCCGGACCGGATAATCATCGGCGAGGTGCGCGACGCGGCCACCCTCGACATGCTCCAGGCTATGAACACTGGCCACGAGGGCTCCATCACCACCATTCACGCGAACTCCCCGCGGGATGCGCTGTCGCGGCTGGAGACGATGGTGATGATGGCGGAGGTCGAGCTGACTCAGCGCGCCATCCGCGAGCAGATGGCCTCGGCGATCGACCTGATCGTGCACCAGACCCGGCTGAAGGACGGTTCTCGCCGGATCACCCACATCACCGAGGTGCAGGGTATGGAGGGCGGCGACGTTGTCGTTCTCCAGGACGTCTTCAGGTTCGATTTTCATGCCGCGACCGATGAGTTCGGCCACCCGCGTGGCCTGCTGCGCCCCACGGGCCTACGTCCGGCGTTCTTGAACCGCCTGGCAGACCGCGGTGTCGAGGTACCGCCGGGAGTTTTCCAGCAGCAGGCGTACCGAGGATCAGAACGGTGAGCTGGTCACTAGCCGGAGGCCTGGGCGCGATCTTCGCGGCGCTGTTCATTCTTGCTGAGACAGTGTTCCGATCACGGGTGCGCGCTGGCCAGGAACGGGATCTCGCCGGGCGGATTGCGCACTACGGTCCACGGCATGGCGGGAGCCGGGACAACGACGATGCAGAAGCCGCCAGAAAGGCCGGCAGCGTCGCGCTCGACGTGACGAAACGGCTCATGAGCCCCGAAGCCCAGCAGCGCCTCGCCGGCCGGCTGGAACTGGCGGCCGTAGCGCGCAAGCCTGCTGAATGGACGTTGCTGGGCTGCTGCGTGACCGTTGTCGCCGCGGCCGCGGTCGGCGTCCTCACCGGCAACGTACTCATCGGTGTCCTGGTAGGAGCGCTGGCCGGCTGGCTCGGCATGCGGCTGCTGTTGAGCTGGCTGATCCGCAGGCGTCGCGGCGCATTCGCCGAGCAACTGCCGGATCTGATGCAGCTCCTCGCCAGCTCACTTCAGTCGGGTTTCTCGCTGCTGCAGGCCCTGGACGCGGTAGTGCGTGAGACTGCCCAGCCCGCTGCCGGGGAGTTCGCCCGCGCCCTCGCCGAAGCGCGGCTCGGAGCCGGCCTCGAGGACTGCCTGGAGACAATTGCGGACCGGATGAACTCCGACGACCTGCGGTGGACGGTCATGGCGATCCGGATTCAGCGCGGGATCGGCGGCCATCTTGCCGAGGTGCTTATGACGACCGTGAACACGATCAGGGAACGCGGATACCTTCGTCGGCACGTACATGCGCTCAGTGCAGAAGGCCGGCTGTCAGCTGGCGTCCTCGTCGCACTGCCGCTGGTAGCCGGCGCTCTTCTATCTATCACCAGACCCGCATACATGCGCCCGCTGTACACGACGCACGTGGGCGAGTTCATGCTCGCGGGTGCCGTCGTGCTGATGGCGCTGGGCATCGTGATAATGCGCCAAATGATCAAGATTGAGGTCTAGAATGTCCGGCTCTGGCATGCTGTATGGCGGTATCGTAGCATTCGTGCTGGGCGTCGTTGCGCTGACCGCGGCGCTGCTGCCAAGACGCCAGAGGAAACGCGGCGTGACCCAGGCACTAGCTGCGATCGACCAGCGGTACACCCGCGATATCGGGACCAGCAGCCCGTCCGGCGGTGGCGGCCATTTCACGGTGCCCGGCTGGCTGCCGGATATGGCAGCCCGGCTTTCGCCTGCGTCCGCTCACACTTCCCTGCAGCGAAGGCTGGACGTCGCGGGCAACCCGCAGGGCTGGACTCCGGAGCGTGTGCTAGCAACCAAGGCAGTCTGCGCGGTGGTGCTCGGTACGGTTGGCGCGCTGTGCGCGCTGCGGCACCCGGCGCTCCTCGTGCTGACCGGCGGCGTCGGCGCGGCCGCGGGCTTCTTCCTGCCCGACGTATTGCTCTACAACTCGGGGCTGAAGCGGCAGCAGCGGCTCGCGCTCTCATTGCCGGAGGGGTTGGACCTGCTGACTATCTGCGTGGAGGCTGGTCTCGGTTTCGACGCGGCACTCGTGCAAGTCGCGCGCAACCTCAAAGGACCGCTGGCCGCGGAGTTCGCACGCGTGCTGCGGGAGATGCAGATCGGTAAGTCTCGCGCCGAGGCTATGCGGGCGATGGCCGAGCGTTCGAGCGTGCCAGAGCTGCGGGCGTTCGTCTCGGCCCTGACTCAGTCCGCCGAACTCGGTATCCCAGTCGCCAATGTGTTGCGGGAGCAAGCCAAGGAAATGCGGGTGCGGCGCCGTCAGCGAGCCGAGGCGCAAGCGCAGAAGGTTCCGGTGAAGATGACCTTCCCGCTGATCGGCTGCCTGCTCCCGGCTCTCTTTGTCGTCGTCCTGGGGGCAGGGCTCATCACCATCTCACACACGCTTTTTCACGCATTTAAGTAGGAGGCGTTGTGGCAGTAACGCTCGGCCGTCTGCGACCCGACATCGGCAGGCTGATCATGGTGCCAGCGTTCGCTGGGATCCTTGTTGCCGACGCGTTCAGCCTGGACCACGGCGCCCATTCTGGGATTTCCGGGGTGCTACGGTCCGTCGGCGCTGCGCTCGCCGTCGCCTTCTACGCGCTGGCCATCTGCTGCTACCTTCGGCGCGGTCCGGCAGTCGCCACCAGCGGCTCGGCGACCGCCCATGCCGCGGCAATAACTGCTACCTGGCTGCCGTTCGCGCTACCGCTGCTGCCTGGCTCGCCGCCTGGACCGGACCGCCAGGCTCTCGCTGACGGGCTGCTGACCTGCGGCATGGGGTGGGCCGTCTGGTCTCTGCGATACCTCGATCGCAACGTATCGGTACTTGCGCAGGCCCGTGACGTCGTCGTCCAGGGACCTTATCGCTGGGTGCGTCATCCCCTCTACAGCGGCGAGATGGTCTCGTCCCTCGGTCTCGCCATCACCGTCAACACATACTCGGCACTAGCGCTGTGGGTTGCTCTGTGCGGTTTGCAAGCCTATCGAGCAGTGCGGGAAGAGCAGGTACTGCTGCAGGCTTGCCCGGCTTATCGCAGCTACCGCAGCAGCACCGCCGCCCTGTTGCCCGGTGTCTTCTGAAACAGATGCCAAATGCCAGCTGCCGCGAGCAAGTAATGAGAGATCGAACCATGGCCCGAACCGACTTGCCGAGGACCGAAACTCCGCGGGTAAGCGGTCAGCGTTGGGGGGTTTGGGCATTATGAAAGAGGACGGTAGCGGTGCACCCTTGTCCCGGCGCGTGCCCGGTTCCGCTCGGTCGGGTCCGAGGGAGCCCGCCAGGCCGGTCTTCTCGGATACCGACATGCATCGCATCCACGCCGCGATCGATGCCGAGCACGCGAATACCGAAATGCCGATCCAGGGCGAACCCAACACGGAGCCACTGTCACGCGTGACCGACTCAGGGCCGGGGATTAGGGAGGCCGGGCATCCGCCGGCCGCCCGCGAACGTGCCGCGAAAGCGCCGCGTGCGGAGGAGTCCTTGCGGGCCGCGAAGGCGCTGCAGGCTGCCGAGGAACTACGGGCCGCGGAGAAACCCCGGGCCGTATCGCCGCGTCGCGCCGAAGAGGCAGCAAGTGCTGCCGGGCCGCTGCGCCCCGAGAAGCCGGTAGTTGCGCTTGAGCCGGTGCATGCCGAGGAGCCGGCGCATGCGCCTGAGCTGGTGCTTGTGCCCGATCCGGTGGATACCGAAGAGCCGGAGTTTGCGGCCCAGCCCGTGAACACGGCCGGGTTTCCGCGGCGCACAGAGATACCCAAGACGACGTGGTCGCCGGCCTCCGCCGAGCCTGCGCCGGGGACGATCGGCTGGCTGTGGCCTGAGGACACCACGACGCAAGGACACAGCCGGCGGTGGCAGCAGCCGGGCCGATGGCCGGCACCAGGCCGCTGGCGGTCTCGGTCAGCCACGCTAGTCGCGCTAGGCGCGGCGGTGCTGGTTGCCGTGGGCCTGGTCGTCGGCATGTCTCTGCATGCCGACGCAGGCCACGCCGGCGCCCATGCAGCAACATCAGGTCCAGGTGCAAGTGCACATGCGACCGGCACCAGGCCGGGGAGGCATGCCACCACGCCATCTCGTGGTGGCGGATCCGCCGCCGCCAGTGGCTCTCCTGCACTGACACATCATTCGCCGAAGCCCAACCGCACGAGTACGACGAGTCCTGCGGTGGCGGCCAACCGCACGGCGGCCGCGCGATGGATCGACCAGCAGGTGAGCGG
>Ga0335075_10018575_pt1 | contig 10306 bp, 8 predicted proteins | sample Lox_Sample_24_FD_206723 | JGI IMG/M metagenome (GOLD analysis project Ga0335075, IMG submission 206723) | Soil microbial communities from Loxahatchee National Wildlife Refuge, Florida, United States - Lox_Sample_2.4 | ecosystem: Environmental > Terrestrial > Soil > Wetlands | place: USA: Florida... | reverse complement strand
CCGGCAAAATCCTCTGGTCGTATCAGGCGCTCGCCAACGATGTTTCTCCCGCAGGTTGCAATGGCCCCGGCCCCAAAGGCGATCAGTGCCCGCCCGATCCGGGCCCCGATTGGGATTTCGGCAACTCTCCGATCCTGCAGACGCTCTTCCACCGCCAGCGCCTCTTGGTTGCGGCTGACAAAGGCGGCCTCGTCGTCGCCGTCGATCCCGACCACGATGGCGCGGTGCTCTGGAAGACCGATCTCGCTGAGCCGAACGCGGGCGCGGCCATTCAGATCATGTGGGGTGGTGCTTCAGACGGACAAAACGTCTATTACTCGCTCAAATCGGGCGGTGTTGCGGCGTTGCGAGTCGCGAACGGGCAGCGCGTCTGGACCACGCGAATCGATCCGGCGGTAATCCCGTCGGAACCAGGCAAGCCCCTGCGCCTTGGACTCGAGGCCGCTGTCACGGCAATTCCCGGCGTCGTCTTTGCAGGCGGCTGGGACGGCGTGCTGCATGCGCTCTCCGCCGAAGACGGCCACGAGCTGTGGCAATACCAAACCGTTCGCGACTACACTACGGTCAACGGTGTCCCCGCAAAGGGCGGATCGCTCGGTGCCCCCGGCCCAGTCGTCGCCGGCGGCATGCTCTACGTAGGCTCAGGCTACGTAGGCACAGGAAACGGTATCCCCGGCAACGTCCTGCTGGCATTCTCCGCGCAATAGGTCCGGGGTTCAGCCACGCGATTGGTGCCGCCTTGCCTTGTCTACGATCGCGCCGCTGGCACACCCCCGGAGTGCGGGAGCTATCTCCCGCCGCAATGCGTCGAGGCTTGCCTCGACGTCAACCGAGAATGCATTTACAGTCGGGGCTGAAAGCATCGAGCCAAGCACAAGCCGAAGAGAGGGCGATGGCGAGCCCATCGCCCTCCGCAACGCTCACTCGCCCATCACCACGGCGCCTCCAGCCGAAACAGGCACAGTCACCTGCGCTTCATGCTGGAATTCCCGTTCCGTACGATTCGAATAGACGAATTCGTTTCCCACATCGCGGCCGGGATAGAACCACTTCGTCAGCGCCGGGATCGCCGCGTTCGGATTTGCGGACGTATCCGGCTCGGCAAAGGCCAGCACAGTTTTACCGGTCGGCTGTGAGCGATCCGCGGAGATCGTCTGCAGCGTGTCGATCAGAGCGCTGCGATCGGCGTTAAATACCTGCACGACAGCCGGATTACGTCCCCGATTGGCCAGTACGAGCCAGTAAGTTCCCGCCGGCAATACCTGCCCCGGAATTCTCACCGGAGCGGTGAAACTAATTTCAGTGGCCTGATCGAACTGGTCGGCGTGGGCTGCCGGCACAGCGCTCAGTGCCAAGAGCGAAGCCAGCGCGACGCCTGCTAGTATTTGCATTTTCACGTTCCTTACCTCCTGGCGGCTACGTCCCGCCATCCGTAATTTTTCCCTCTAAGGTTTCGATGGGCTCGCGCACAAGCCAGGATTCAAGAATATTTTTCGCACCGCCGCGCATCCAGGCAACCCGAAACGGAAGCAACTGATCCAGCAAGAATTACGCGAAGAATCGGCGCGAAGTTTTTTCATGCACTGCACGCCGAAAATCGAAAGCCACGCCGTGGAGTGCGGGAGCTCGCTCCCGCCGCAATGCGGTGGGGCTTGCCCCACCGTCAACCGAGAACACGTTCACGGCAGAACCTGAAAGCATCGAACCGATCACACACACAGAGAAGCCGTTAGCATTCCAAGCGCGAACGACCGCTTGACACGCCCGCCCGCATCCCTAAGATGGTTGGGTGCATGCCAGCGCAAAAGTACAGGTCGTCGCAAACGCAATCACTTCGAATTCCGCGCCTGTACGCGATCTGTACCCAAGGACAATTTCGCCGCGCGCCCAATCGTGCTTTACTGGAATGATGACGAAAAACAGACGCCCGGCAGCAAGAGGCAAGCAAAACACCTCGATTTCTAATCGACATTTGGCGATTAGAAACGCCCGTAAGCAACACAAAACACTCGATGGCGAAACGTTCTAATCGACACTGTAACGAGGGTAAACGCTGATGCAGGATTTGGCCAATTCGGCAATCGAGACGGCGAAAAAGCGCGGCGCGTCCTACGCCGACGTTCGCGTAATGGACATTCGCCACCGTGACATCTCGACCAAGAACGGCGAAGTCGGCACGCTCGCCGAGTCCGAATCGCTCGGCATCGGCATTCGCGTGATCGCCAGCGGCGCATGGGGATTCGCCTCGACCGACCGCCTGACGCGCGAAGGCGTGCAAGCGTGCGCGGCCGAAGCGGTCGAGATCGCAAAAGCGTCAGCCCTGGCGAAACGCGAAAACGTCGCGCTAGCTCCCGAGAAAGCCTACGTCGATACCTGGCAGAATCCGTTCCTCAAAGATCCGTTTCGCATCCCGGTCGAACAGCAGATCGATCTTCTGCTCTCCGCCGACAAGGAAATGCGCCGCGTGAAAGGTGTCACGGTGGCGGAAGGCTCGATGTCGTTTCGTCGCATCGAGCAGCTATTCGCGTCGAGCGCAGGGGCGTCGATCCATCAGGTGAAGATGCAATCAGGCGCGGGAATCGTCGCCACGAGTTTTGCCGGCGCCGAAATCCAGAAGCGCTCGTATCCGAATAGCTTCGGCGGTCAGCACATGCTGCAGGGCTACGAGCTGGTCGAATCGCTCGATCTGATAGGTAATGCGGGTCGCATTGCCGAAGAGTGCGTCGCGCTCCATTCAGCCGCGCAGTGCCCGGAAAAGCAGGGCACGATCATCCTCGGCAGCTCGCAGCTCGGCCTGCAGGTTCACGAATCGATTGGCCATCCGATCGAGCTCGACCGCGTCCTCGGCATGGAGGCGAATTTCGCGGGCATGAGTTTTCTCACCACGGAAAAGCTGCGCAAGCTCAAATACGGCTCGGACATCGTCAACGTCGTCGCCGACGCGCGCCTCGAGCACGGCGCCGGCCTCGGCACGTTCGGCTACGACGACGAAGGCGTAGCGGCGCAGTGTACGCCGATCATCACCAACGGCCTTTTCACTGGCTATCTGAGCAGCCGCGAAACGGCGGCGTCGATTGGCGAGAAGCGCTCCGGCGGCACGGTCCGCTGCGAGAGCTGGAATCGTCTGCCGATGATTCGCATGACGAACATCAGCATCAACCCCGGCACGTGGAAGTACGACGACCTGATCGCCGACACCGACGAGGCGATCCTGATGGAAACAAACCGCTCCTGGTCGATCGACGACAAGCGTTATCACTTTCAGTTTTCCACCGAAATCGGCTGGGAGATCAAAGGCGGCAAGAAAGGCCGCATGATCAAGAATCCGAGCTACAGCGGCATCACCACCGAATTCTGGAACAGCTGCGACGCGATCTGCTCGCGCGAATACTGGACGCTCTGGGGCACGCCCAACTGCGGCAAAGGTCAGCCGCAGCAGACGATGGGCACCGGCCACGGCGCCGCCCCCGCGCGCTTCCGCAACATCAAAATCGGCGTAGCCTTCGCAAAATGACGATCACTGAGCAAACTTTGACAGCTTCCCCAAAGAATGGGATTCCCGTCGCTGGTCGCGACCGGAATCCGCGTGATCGTCATCCTGAGCGAAGCGAAGGATCTCTCTTCCCGGCGAGGCGCGATGTCCAAAGATAAGCGCCTCTCCATCGGCGATCTCGAGCGCATCGCCGAGCGCGTCCTGAAGCTCAGCGATGCGGACGAGACCGAAGTCGATGTCGGCGCAACCACCGACGCGCTGACCCGTTTCGCCAACAATACGATTCACCAGAACGTCGCCGAGGAGATTCTCGGAATCTCGATCCGCACCGTCGTCGATGGCCGCACCGCGCGCTCTACCACCAACAAAACGGACGACGATTCCCTGCGCCGCGCCATCGCCGCCGCAATCAGCCTCGCCAAGAACCAACCCAAGAATCCCGATCTGCTGCCGATGCTGAAGAAGCAGAAATATCAGAAGGTGGATCGCTTCTTCTCAGCAACGGCCAAAACCACGCCCCAGGATCGCGCCCGCGCGGTGACCCGCGTCTGCAAGATGGCGGACAAGCGCAAGCAAACGGCTGCCGGCATTTTTTCAAGCGGCGAGTCGCATTCCGTGCTGGCCAATTCGAAGGGCCTGCTTGCGTACTACGAGCAGACGAAATCCGAATTCTCGGTCACGATTCTCGAATCACAATCATCGGGCTGGGCCAAAGAGAATTCGCCCGACATCCGCAAAATCGATCCCGAAGCGCTCGCGGAAAGCGCGAGTGAGAAAGCCGCCAAATCGCGCACGCCGCACGAAATTCCCGCAGGCCGCTACACCACAATCCTGCCGCCGTCCGCAGTCCTCGATCTCGTGGGATTCCTCTTCTATGATTTCGCGGGCACAGCCGTGCTCGACAAACGCTCGTGCTTCACCGGCCGCATGGACAGGAAAATCCTGGGAGAAAATATCACCCTCTGGGACGACGCCTACCATCCGCTGCAAACCGGTTTCCCCTACGATGGCGAAGGCGTGGCGCGTCAGAAGGTGCTCCTGGTCGATAAGGGCGTGCCGAAAAATCTGGTCTACGCGCGCGCGACCGCCAGGAAAATGAAAGCGAAGCCCACCGGCCACGGCTTCTCGCTCCCGAATGATTACGGCGAAGCGCCAATGAATCTGGTGTTCGCGGGCGGCAACAAATCGATTGACGAAATGGTTCGGACCACCGAGCGCGGCATCCTCGTCACGCGGCTTTGGTACATTCGCGAAGTCGATCCCTACGAAAAGATCCTCACGGGCATGACGCGCGACGGCACGTTCCTGATCGAAAATGGAAAAGTGGCGGGCGGCATCCGCAATTTCCGTTTCAACGAAAGCATCATCGAGATGCTGTCGAACGTCGAGATGCTCGGCCCCGCCGTGCGCGCGGCCGGCGAAGAATCGTTCGAGATGGTCGTCCCGGCGATGAAGGTCCGCGACTTCCATTTCAGCGAAGTCACGAAATTCTAGCGACTAGCGGGCCGCGCGATGCCGGACGAAAAATTCCGGCTTGTCCACGTTCGCGTCCACGGCCACATCGAAAAATCCGATCATCATTTCGTCGTAGGTTTGATCGCCCCAATAAACGGCAGTAGTCGGATCGGGATTGTGCGGATTATTCTTCGAGTTGTCGTACCATCCCACGGCTTGCAGCACGGTTCCCGCCTTGAGCGGCATCGGCTGCGCCAGCCGGTAACTCAGCTGCCAGAAGAAGTCGTAGTTCACCCGCAGCAGCGGCTCGATCGTGCCGTCCGCGCGAAGGACGTTGTACTCGAAGCGCTTCCCGCGAAGATGCATGTGCGGAAAGAAGCTGAGCAGCAGCGCGTCGTTGGGCAGCGAGCCGTGCACTTCTACGCGATAGTCGTCCACTCCCGGCGGAATCACGAAGCTGCTGTTGGTCAGCTGCAGCGTGAGGACGCGCTTCGCGGGCGGCTTCTTCGCGAAGACGATGCCGATGCTCGTCTGATCCACAGTCGGACGATCGCGCGAGATGTAGTGCATCTGGAACACCAGATCCGACCCCGCGGGGATGTACTTCGCCATTCCGTCCGGCCAATGATCGGGCGAGCTTCCCGGCGCGTAGACCAGCAGGATGTCCGCCTTCGTCGTCTCTGTGTCGCGGCGATCGGCGTCCGTCTTCATGTCCGACGCGGTGAACGGCACGCCGATCGGCGCGTGCCGCAGCCACGGAGAATCGGGCGGCCGAATGTAGACCACGGCGTGGTGCACGTTCGCGCGGCTCGACGGCCGAATCTCGGACATCTGCACCCACTTGCCCTCCGTGAAACCGGTGGGAACGATCTCGTAGGTGTACTCGATATCGCACAGCGCGGGAATCGGCACCGCCTTCGGCATGCGCACCACAAGATCGGGCTGCGGGATGTTCCAGCCCACTGCCCAGCGCGGCGGCGCAGGCGCATCCGCGGGATTTCCGGCGGGCGCTTTCGCCGCGGCCCACGCCGCGAGCGTGCTGATCTCGCGTGGCGAAAGCGAAGGATCATTCGAGAAGTGTCCCACGCGCGGATCAGCGAACCACGGAGGCATTTTGCGCGCGCGCGCATCGTCCGCAATCAGCTGCGCTAACGGTTTTGTGTCGTCGTAGCTCACGAGCGGCATCGGCGCGATTTCGCCGTCACGGTGGCAAGACTGACAGTGCTGCTGCAAGATCGGCAGCACGTCGCGGTAAAAGGTTGGAGCATGAGCGCCGTCCGCGCGAGGCGCTCGTGCGCTGGGCAGCAGCGTGGCAACAGCAACGAGCGCGATTGCCGCGGTTGATCTAGACACTCTCATTCGATTCGCTGGCACAGTGAGTTCGTTTCAGATTATGCCACGAGGGTTGCTAGCGGCGGAGTTGCCCGCTACTGCTGGGTGAACTGGAGGCTCGAAATCGCGCGGTCGATCACGTTTTCCTGGATCTGGACCAGATCGCTATCGGCGAGCGTCATTCCGAAAATGGTGAAGACGGACTTGCCGCGCGGAATGAAAACGGCAACGCCCGACCAGTCGTGGTCGTCGACGCCCCCGCGGAAGCGGTGCTCGATCGCAGGAGCGCCGCCGATCGTAACGTGCTCTTCGCCGAGCGAGCGGAAGTTGTCCATCACGTCGCGAAGCCTCTGCTCGGTCGCGTTCATGTCCGAAGTAAGCGACTCACCGGCAGGCTCCTCCCCGACCAGCAGGTACGTGGTTTCGTCATCCGTGCCGAGCGCCGTGATCGTTCCGGGAAGCAGTTTGCGCGCGCCCGCGATCATTTCCCAATCCGGCGGCTTGTACATGTGGAAGCGATAGGTGTCGTTGGTGTAGAGATTGCCGACCACCTCTTCGCGAATAGGAATCGGCGCCACAGGCTTGGGCGGCGCAAGATCGGCGGCCGGCGTAGCAGCGATCGGCGCTGGAGTAACAGCGGCAACTTTGGGCGCCGAGACCGGCGCTGCTGCGGACGGACCCTTCACCACCGGCTTGGTCGCAACCGGAGCAACACTTGCGGTTTCCGTCTTTGGTTTTTCTGGCGCGGGCGCAGCGGATGCCTCAGCTTTGGCAGGCGTGATGCTGATCGAAACCACCTGGTCCTTCTGCACCTCGGCGAATCCGTAGCTCGTCTTCACCTTGAACGAATTTTCCTCGAAGCCGACAATCGTGCCCGAGATCTTCGTGCCATCCTTCAGCTTGAGTTCATCGGCGTGCGCGGCGCGGGGCGCGAGCAGCGCGGCGCTCGCCAGAGCGCACAGCAGCGCGGCGATCCCAGAGAATGTCAGGCGAAGCCTCATGAGGTCGAGTATCGCGCCCGGCTGCGCGGGTAGCAAGCGCGCGAGCGAGGTGGTGCTGCTTTAGTCAGCAGCGGCCGGCGAAGCGAGGGACTAGCGGTCGAGGAACTCGCGCAGCCGGGCGTAGCCGGCGCGACTGACGGGAAGCTGTGCACCGGTGGTGAGAACGGCGACGTGGCTGTCCTTCAAGTAGGGCTCGATCTTGGCGACGCGCTCGAGATTCACGATGTACGAACGGTGAACGCGCAGGAAGCGCGAGGGATCGAGCGCGGTTTCAAGGCTCGCGATCGTCTGCTGCTTGAGATGCTTTTTGCCGTCGGATGCGAGGGCGACGTAATCGTCCTGCGCCTCGACGTAGTCGAGCTTGGCGACGGGAATGATGAACACGCGCGCGCCGTCGCGCACGGGAATCCTTTCGAGATACTGCGCGGGCGGGCGCGCTGCCGCGGCAAGCTCCGCGGCGGAAGCCGCATTCGAAGGCCCCTTGCCCTCCAACCGTTCCTTGGCGCGCTTCAGCGCAGCTTCGAAGCGCGACGCGCCCACCGGCTTCATCAAATAGTCGACGGCGTGAACCTCGAAGGCGCGAATCGCGAAGTTGTCGTGTGCGGTGACGAAGACGACGGCGGTTTCGTTGCCGATCAATTCGAGTACTTCGAAGCCGTCGAGCTTAGGCATCTGGATATCGAGGAACACGAGATCGGGCTTCAGCTCGGCGACGGCTTTCACCGCTTCAAAGCCGTTCGCGCACTCGGCGACCAGCTCGATTTCCGGATGCGACGACAGAAACTCGCGCAGAATCTGCCGCGCGAGTTCTTCGTCGTCGACAACCACGGCACGGATTTTGCGCGCAGCTTCAAAGTTCACTGGGCGGCGACCTCTCTCTCTGAAGATTTGCCTGCAGGCAGCGTGATGGCGACGCGGAAGCGATCGCCTTCCCCCTTGGCCTCGAAAGTGGCGCGATTTCCGTAACGCGCTTGAAGGCGCTGGCGCACGTTGGCCAGCCCTACGCCGCCCTTGCGGCGCGCCGGCGCTTCCGGATCGAAAAGGTTTTCGACCACAATCGAGACGGAACCGTTTTCGCACCCTACGTCCAGATGAATCCATCCGCCATCCACGAGATTCGCGATCCCGTGCGAAATGGCGTTTTCGACCAGCGGCTGCAGCAAGAGTGGAGGCACGTCGACTGCAAGGGCATCCTTGGCAATGGCTTCCTCCATATGCAGGCGCGCGCCGAAGCGCGTCTTCTCGACGGCGAGAAATGCGTGGATCAGGGACATCTCCTCCTCGAGAGGAATCGCCGATTTTTCGCCCAGGCCCAGCGTCCGCCGCAGGAAATCGCCCAGCAGCACGCACATCTCGCGCGCCTTGGCCGGGTCGGAACTCGTCAGCGCGCTGATCGAATTGAGGCTATTGAACAGGAAGTGCGGATTCACTTGCGCCTTGAGCGCCTTCAATTCGGCTTCGCGCGCCAGGATGCTCATGTGCATCACGCGCGCCTCGGCCGCACGCGACGCATCGAGCGCGATGAGCACGTAATAGAAAAAAACCGAAAGCAGGTACAGCAGTATTCCAGTCACCAGGATGACGGGCAGTGACGGAAAGAGACGTTCGTTGAGGCCGCGAAAAGCGCTCACGCTCGATGACAAAATCCACGCCAGCACCCACGCCGCGAACGTCCAAATGCCTGCGGCCACCAGCGCGCCGCCCACGTGAGTCATCAGCAGCTTTTCAAGGCTTACGCCGTCGATCGGAGTCGTCCGGCACGGGTACCACGCGGAGAGACAAAAAAATGCGTAGAAGAGACAAAGCGGTACGGCCAGAGCGACTGCTTCTTCGGGCCGAATCTGGCGGCTCATGGCAAGCAGATACGCCAGCAGCCCCGCGAGAGGAATCCACGCGATCAGGTAGAGAAGCGTGCGCCGGAGCTGGGCAAGCAGGGGATTCATGGTGAGGTCAGTTCTTGATGTTGACCCCTCCGAAGACGGCGGCGCCGCGGACGATCAGCTGCTTCACGGGCCCCGAGGTGCCGGCAGGCTGCGGATACGTTTCGTCCACAAACGCGCCCGCAATTGCAGTCGCCTCAATCACGATTCTCCACGTATCGGGAACCCGCACTTCGCCGCCGCCGAAGATCGTGTCGATATGCAGGAAAGCCCGATCGCCCTCGATATCCGCGCGGGTGAAATCCAGATGAAAGCCGCCGAGGACGGCAGTCGCTTTCCCAAACCGGAAGCGCTGCGAGGTGATGCGCCGCTTGAAGCCGCTCAGGATAACGGTCTGATCGAACGTCGCGTCGTCGCTGCTCCCGCTGTTTGCCGACACGCCGAAAAATGCGGCCGAGGGCGGCGGCCCCGGGGGCGCTCCCGGCGGGCGCGGCACGCCGTCGAACGAATTGCGCGTCGGATCCGGCCCTGCTTGGCCCTGTCCCGGGTCTGGGTAATTACGCGTCGGATCCGGCTCCGCCGGGCCCTGCCCCGGATTTTGGTGCGGATTGGGCCACCATCCCCAGGGGTTGGGGTGCCCAAATCGCCCTGAAGAATTCAACAGCATGGTTACGCCCAGGGCGATCAGCACGAGCGGCCAGAAACTCCCGATGTGCACATGCAAGAAACCCAACTCATTCGAGATCGAGGCCGCGCCCCAAGCGAGCAGAAGCACGCCCCAGAAACGGCTGCCCGAATGGGTGGACAGGAGGATCGCTGCGCCCGCGACGATCAGAATTGCCGGCCAAACGAATTGGAAAGCAACATGGGCTGGAACGATTCCCAGCTGGTCGAGCAGAAAGATCACCCCGAGCGTAGTGATCCACAGGCCTACCAGAAGGCCGGGTCCCACCACGCGTCTGGCGCCGTTCGTCACGCTGCTGCCTTCCTCTCGTTTTTCATTTCACAGTTCCTTCACCCCGATCCGGCTGCGCAAGCCGCCAGACCGCCGGTCAAGCTGTCCGGCGGGAGAAGAGGATCGCGCATCCCGCGAGCACCAAAGCGAGCGGCCAGAAGCGAAACGCGTCGCCAATCGCCGCCATCCT